>JGI24770J26754_10000132_pt1 | contig 47979 bp, 54 predicted proteins | sample LakOneMetagenome_FD_26754 | JGI IMG/M metagenome (IMG submission 26754) | reverse complement strand
CGGTAACGCAACCGCGCCTCTTGCCCATCAGCCAGGAGTAAAGTCATGGAAATTCAACCAAGCAACCTGCCGGGCCTGACCGGACAAGTCTTTCCAAGCAACAGCGGTACGCCACGCGCTCAGTCAGCCACCACGGAAACAAGCGTTGCTGCGGCGAATCAACAACCGACCAAGGTATTACCCGCGAGCAAGGCAGAACTTGAAAATGCGGTCGCAACCAGCAACAACTTCCTAAAAACCGTAACAAATGCCCTCGAATTCAGCATCGACAAGGACTCTGGCAATACTGTGGTCAAAGTCGTGGACACCGCGACAAAAGAAGTCATTCGCCAATATCCATCTGAAGAAATGCTAGCAATTGCCAAGGCCCTCGATAAAATTCAAGGCTTGTTGATCCAACAGAAGGCGTAGAGTTGTACTGCTGCATGGGCAGCAAGATTTGCTTAGGAGATAAAAATGGCCTCAGTCACTTCTTTAGGTGTGGGCTCCGGGCTCGACCTGCAAGGAATGCTCACCAAGTTGATGCAGGTAGAGCAGCAGCCGTTAACTCTCCTGCAAAATAAACAAGCCTCCTATCAGTCAAAAATTTCTGCGCTGGGCACCCTGCAAAGTTCACTCGCCGCCTTGCAAACGGCTGCCGCCGGGCTGACGCCCAGCAGCACTCAGACCGCAACCGAGAAATTTTCCTCATACAGCGCCAGCGTAGCCGACACAACGATTGCATCGGCTTCCGCAGCAANAGGTGCTGTCGCTGGCAGCTACAGCCTGGAAGTTTCCAGCTTGGCAACCGCCCAACGCCTTGTTAGTCCGGCATCCGCTTTTGTCTCTGCCAGCACCGCATTGAATGTGGATGCAGGAACCCTGAAAATTGAATTCGGCAAATTTACACCTGCAACAACCACTCCCGTTGCGGCCGCGACTTACACCCCAGATGCAACTCGTGAGCTGGATATCTCGATCTCGGCCAACGCCTCCCTCAACGATATTCGCGATGCCATCAATGCCAAGAACGGTGGGGTTTCAGCCACCATTGTGACTGGCACGAACGGCCCGCAACTGGTGCTCACCAGTCTGAAAGAGGGCACCGACAATGTCATGCGGCTTTCTGGCCTGACCGGCACTGACGCTGGCAATTTCAATTTCGACCCGTTGGCACCTGCTGTCGGCACATTTTCTGAGACGGCAGCGGGAGGCCGTACGGCCAGCAATGCTGCTTTCGAGCTGAACGGTATCGCCGGCACCAGCAGTACGAATGCCGTCACCGGCGTACTTGATGGCGTAACCCTGAATCTCATCAAGACCAATGTTGGCACCCCAACGACCGTCACTGTTAGTCAAAATTCGACCACAGGCCTCACTTCCGCCCTGCAAGCTTTCGTCAAAGCATACAACGACTCTAATTCAACCATGGGTGGATTGGGCACCTACAATGCCACCACCAAAATCGCAGGTGCGCTACAAGGGGAGTCCTCGTTGAGGACAGCGCAAGGCCAAGTTCGATCGCTTCTTTTTGGCACGACAGGAGATAGCGCATCAGCCTATCAGCGCCTCTCCGACATTGGTGTTTCGGTAGCCAAGGATGGTACGCTGTCCCTCGATACCACCAAGTTAAACACCGCCATCACCAGTGATTTTGCGGGTGTCGCCAATCTGGTAGCCAAGATAGGAGACACCTATAACAAGACGCTGGAGGGGATTGTCGGAACAACCGGAAGCCTGGTATCGGCTACCACCGGCGTGACGCGCATGATCAAGGACCTGACGAACCGCCAAAATGTCCTTTCTGATCGCCTGACCCGCATCGAAGCGAGCTACCGGAAACAGTTTACCGCGCTTGATACACTGATNGCCAGCATGAACAAGACCAGCACTTATCTTACGCAACAGTTAGCCAACCTGCCCGGCTTTACTTCAACCTCCAAGAACTAGGATTAGAAAATGTTTGGCATGATGCGCAGCCCGGCCGAGAGTTACGCCACCGTAGGCATTGACGTTGCAGTCGAGACAGCCGACCCTCATCGCCTGATTCTGATGCTTTTCGACGGTGCTATTGCGGCAACCACAATTGCCAAAATGCACATGGAACAAGGCGACATCCCGCAAAAAGGCACAAAAATTTCCAAGGCGATTGACCTTATCAGTAGCGGGCTACGGGCAAGCCTCGATCTTGAATCCGGTGGCCAACTTGCCGAGCATCTGGCGGCCCTTTACGACTACATGGTGCAGCGCCTGTTCTGGGCGAATGCCAAGAATGAAGCTGCGGCGTTGGACGAGGTGACACTACTGCTNACTGAACTTAGAGACGCCTGGGCCCAAATTTCACCCAACGATCAAGCTGCCGCGTAAAGCATGACTCAACTGGCGAGCTACACAAAGCTGCTGATGCTCTCCAAGCAGATGCTTGAATTGGCAAAACAGCAGCAGTGGGAAAGCCTGGCAACGATGGAATCAGAACGAGCCGTTCTTCTATCTACGATACCTTCAACGTATACCGCGCTGGCGGCCACTGAAATTTCTGCCATCGGTGCCTGCATTCGGCAAATACAAGACTGTGACAGAGTGATTCTGGACTATGTCACTCCTTGGCGTGAGCATGCTGAAAAGTTGCTCTCCCGCCTTGAATCCTANCCATAGCGCTCACTACTGATGATCCCGCCGGACGTCGCTAACGCACTGCGGCTTCAAATACCCGACCAGGCAAAGGTTGCGGCGCAGCAACCGTCAAATCANCCAGTCGCTGCTGTCCAACAGATCACCGATGCGTTAAGCAATCTGGTNCCCGGACAGCGCATCCTTGCCGAAATTCAGGCGCTACTGCCCAATGGCAGTTATCGGGCGGTGGTAGCACAGCGNGATATCACGCTTGCGCTCCCGTTTTCGGCAAAACCGGGGGATACGCTCGAACTGGAGGTTACCGAAAGCGATGGCAAACTGACACTCGCGTTTGTCACCAACCGTTCGGACAATGCNGCGGCCAGAGCGCAGCCTGAATCNTCGGCAACCTCNCTCAGCCCTACGGGCAAANTGATCGGCGATCTGATGGGCGATATTCAGACCGATGGCAAGCGCGCCCCAGCCGCGCCGTTAAACAATGCGCAACCACTGGTCCAGGCCATGCCAAAGACCGCCGCCGAATTAGTACCGGTACTCAAACAGGCGCTCACTGAAAGCGGCATGTTTTACGANGCGCATCAGGCACGCTGGGTGGCAGGGGAGTTGTCAACGGAAAGCCTGAAACAAGAACCACAGGGCAAGTTTTCTGTGGCTCAGACGAATACCACGGTCAACCCGGAAAATTCGCCAAAAACCAATAATTCACCGAATGTCGACACGCCGGCCAACACTGCCGTGGCAACTACCTCCCGAACCGAGCCCAGCACAGGAACAGGCATTCCTCGCGACTTGATGCCGATTGTTCAGCAGCAATTGGATGGCCTNGCAAACCAGAACTTCGCATGGCAAGGCCAGGTCTGGCCAGGGCAACAGATGCGATGGGAAATTGGCGAAAACATGGACGACTCGCGTTCATCAAATAGCGACGATATTCAGCGCTGGCAAACTCGCCTGAAACTGTCCTTGCCACAACTTGGGAATATCGACGTCACACTCAACCTCAAAGCGGGTGGCGAGGTCCGAATTGCTGTCACGGCGGGGTCGGAATCAAGCGAAGCGCGCCTGCGCAACGAGGCGCAGCAGCTACGCCAGCAATTCGAGGCGGCAGGCCTGAATCTCACGGAAGTCTCCGTTCAGCATGACGAAGCCAACAATTGACCCCACCCGCGAGGCTATCGCCCTCGCCTACAGTCAAACCGATGCCGCACCGAGAGTGGTTGCCCGAGGAAAAGGCCTCGTTGCCGAACAAATCATCGCCCGCGCCAAGGAACATGGCGTCTACGTCCATGAGTCCCCTGAACTGGTAGCGCTTCTGACCCAGGTAGATATCGACGAACATATTCCACCGCAACTTTATATGGCGATTGCCGAATTGCTGGCCTGGCTCTACCGGATAGAACACGGTGGAATGCCGACGGACGCGCCTATTTGAGCGGGTGCTGTAACGACCACCAGCTTGATGGTTTACCATGACGGGATCGCCTTGATAATTGCCCAGCATGTCTACAACCATTGAAGAACTGCCCGTTCCGGATTTTGAAATTGATCATCCGAAAAAGTATGCCCAGTATTTTCTGAGCAACCCTCGCGAAATCTCCTTTTATCTCAATCTGCTCGTCAAACGAGGCAGTTTGGTCACCGCCCACATCAATGATGGCCGATTATTTTTTCTCACGGCAATCGTTGCGGTCGACCAGGAAAAAAACGAAATTTTGATAGACCCTGCGCAAGTCGAGACGCTCAACACGGCGGCCCGANTGGCACAACAAATCACCCTTGCCGCCAACCTGGATCGTGTCAAGGTNCAAATCCGTCTCGCTGCACTGCGCGAATCACAGTTCGACGGTCGGCGCGCGCTTTCTGCCGATATTCCCGCCGCTATGCTGCGCCTTCAGCGTCGGGAATTTTTCCGTCTGGAGCCCCCGTTGGCCAGCCCGATCAGCTGTCAAATTGCGCTGGGCGCTCCCGGACAACATGCAAAGACCTTCGAACCCAAGGTTGCGGACATCAGCGGCGGTGGCATCAGCCTGATTGGACCGACCCACCTGGCCGATGCCTGTCAGCCCGACACCGTATTCACGGATTGTCGCCTTGAACTTCCGGGAGAAGGGGTCCTGCTGGTCAATCTGCGCGTCAGGAAAATGGTGGAGATTTCGGCCAACACCGGCATTCACAATCTGCGGATCGGCTGCGAATTCATCGACCTGCCGGGAACCCGGCTGGCAAGGATCGAGCGCTACATCACCCGCATTGAGCGCGAACGCAAGGCTCGCGACTCCGGGCTGGCCGACTAGACCTGCATGTTCATCACGTCCTGATAGGCCGAGACGATTTTGTTGCGCACCTGAACCATTTCCTGGAAAGAAACGCTGGCGGTCTGCAAGGCGATCATGACTTCGTGAAGATTCTGGGTGGTATCGCCGGCAGCAAGTTTTTGCGCCATCTCGTCCGACTGCTGCTGAGTCTGATTGACCTTGTCAATGGAGCCTTGCAAAATCTGGGCAAAATCAGCCCCACCGGCAGTCGGCTTACTTTCTGCCGCTTTCCCGGAAGCTTGCGCCGCAGTTGTCCGCAGCGCGCTTAACATTTGTTCGATTCCCAACGTATCCATTTTCAGCTCCTAAATCCACGAGGATTAACAAGCAATTCTCAAGCCAGAATCAATCCTGAAAATGCCCTTCATCCCGATACTGCTGCAACTTGTAGCGCAATGTCCGCTCTGAAATACCCAGACGTTCAATGGCCCTCTTCCGCGACCCCCCCACCTCGGCCAAGGTGCTCAGGATGTGCTCTCGCTCCAAGTCCTTCATATTATCGGCCTTTTTCTGTGGCTCGGCCAACCCCGATGCTGGCAGAGTCTCCTGAGCACGGCATCCCGAGGACTGGGCTTCAACATGAGGGCGCGACACAATATTCAACGTTTCTGCGTCAATTTGCGTTCCTGACGCCATGATCAAGGCCCGCTGAATGACATTCTCCAACTCGCGCACGTTGCCAGGCCATGAATGCGCCATCAGCGCTGCTTCGGCAACCGGCGTCAGTGACATGCCGGTACGGCCGAAGCGACCACCATGCTCGACGACAAAATGCCGGGCAATGGCCACAATATCCTCCCGACGCTGTCGCAAAGCAGGAATCGCCACGGGAAAAACATTGAGCCGATAGTAGAGATCCTCGCGAAATGCGCCTTTGGCAACAGCATCGAGCATGTCGCGGTTGGACGTGGCAATGATTCGGATATTCAGCGCCACGGGTTTTTTGCCGCCAACCCGCTCAACTTCCCGCTCCTGCAGCACACGCAATAGCTTCGCCTGCAGGCTCATTGGCATTTCAGTGACTTCATCAAGCAACAATGTGCCATCCTGGGCCTGCTCAAACTTGCCCGCCTGCGCCTGTTGCGCCCCGGTAAATGCCCCCTTCTCGTAACCGAACAGTGTTGCNTCAAGCAGGCTGTCGGGAATTGCCGCACAGTTNATGGCCACAAATGGTCCNTTTTTGCGGGCAGACTGGCGATGAATAAATCGGGCAACGACTTCTTTGCCTACCCCCGACTCCCCGGTGAGCAGAACCGTGGCATCGGTCTGCGCCACGCGTTGGGCTATTGCAAACAGCTCTCGGCTAGCCGGGTCAATCGAAACCACCCCGTCACCCCCGTCGCTCTCCGGCAATTCATATTTGTTGATGTGTGCGAGCAGTGCTTTGGGCTCAAAAGGCTTGAGCAAGAAGTCGCAGGCACCTGAACGCATGGCATCAACGGCCTTCTCTACCTCGGCATAGGCGGTCATCAACACCACCGGCAGATGGGGCAACCGCACCCTGATTTCCTTGAGCAATGCAATGCCGTCCATCGGCATCATGCGGACATCGCTGACCACGATCGAAAATGCCTGCTCCCCGAGCGCTTTGAGGGCAGCTTCACCGCCATCGACAGACACATACGCGCGCCCCGCCAATTCAAGCGTATCGCCAATTGCCTCGCGCAAACTGGGATCGTCTTCAACAACCAATACCGGCAAACTGTGTTCTGCCATTTTATTCCGCCCTACTCTCTACCTGGCCAACAGGTAGCGTCATGACAAACTCAGCCCCGTCTCCAGGCTCAGAATTCAGTGCGATCGCCCCACCGTGCGCTCGTGCAACCCCCAGTGCAATGGCCAGGCCCAGGCCAGTTCCTTGTCCTTTGGTTGTAAAAAATGGCTCGAATATCCTGGCCTGCGCTTCGCGCGCAATGCCTGAACCGCTGTCGCGCACACCGATCGACAGACTATCGCCATGACGATTGCCGGACAGGCAAATTTTGCCGCCTGCCGGCGTCGCTTGCAGGGCATTTTCGAGCAAATTGACCAGCGCACCAAAAAGCGATTTACGACTGCCCACGATAACCGCCCCCTCGCAACCGTCTGTCACTGAAAAACCCAACCCTCGCTCACGCATCAGCGGTTCAACGGTTTGCGCCGCTTCGGCGAGCAAATCGCCCGCCTCGATGACATCCCGCCCGATACTTTCGCCACGTGCGAAAAGCAACACATCCTGAATCAAGCGCTCCAGCCTGCGCAATTGACCCGTTGCCTTCTCGGAAAAGCGTACCCGCATTTCATCGGACAGTCCGGCCTGACCAAGATTGGAGGTATGAAGCAGCGCCGCCGCCAAAGGTGTGCGCAATTGATGCGCCAATGAGGCGGCCATTTCGCCCATGGCCGCCAGACGCTGATTGCGCTCAAGTTCGGCTTGCATTCGGTGGGCTGCCGTCACGTCATGAATCAGCAGTATTTTCCCGTCGCCGGATGGCAGCGTACTTTCCGCTATAGATACTCGACCGTCCCCCAGCAACCATTCGCCGACGGTCAAGGTTGGCTCAAGACTGGAGCGCGCCACATCCCCCCAGTGCCGTCCCAGCATCTCTTCTCCGAACAGGGTCATTGCCGCCGGATTCACAGCAATCACGACAGCGGACGAATCCAGCAAGACCACGCCAGCTGGCAATGCATCCAACAAAGAGGACAGACGCTCCGAAAGCGCCTCTTTTTCGCGGTATTGCCGACGCAATTCACCATTGGCGATGCCCAACTCTTCAGTCAGCGACGTCGCACGCACCTGTAGCGCTTCATATGCCTGAGTCAACTCGGCCGAAACCTGATTGAACATCGCAAATGCACGTTGCAATTCAGCAGTCTTGGCCTCGGAATCAGGCAATACGGGATTGGTATGCACGGCTTCGATCGAAAAAAGATAGGGTGAATTCAGTGCGGGTAATAGTAGAATATTTCTAGGATAATTTGGCTTCTCGATTGATTCTTCTTCTGTTTCACCGAATTTTGACCGGCTATTGATGGCAGCAACCACTGAGACGACAGCAGGAACAGCACCGGCCGGAAACCCGGTGGAGCGTCTGCGCGACGCCTTCAACCGGCTCAACAGCCAGCAGAAACTTGTCTTCATGATCGCGGTGGCTGCAGTTTTTGCCATCATCGTTGGCACGATACTCTGGAGTCGACAGCCTGATTGGAAGACGCTGTTCTCGAACCTGACCGAAAAGGATGGTGGCGCCATCGTCACCATTCTCGAACAGCAAAACATCGCACATCGTTACACTGACAGTGGCGCATTGCAGGTTCCCGCTGACCGTGTGCACGAAGTGCGGCTCAAGCTTGCGTCGCAAGGACTGCCCCGCGGCGGCATGGTCGGCTTTGAGTTGATGGAAAACCAGAAATTCGGGGTCAGCCAGTTTGCCGAACAGGTCAACTACCAGCGTGGCCTCGAGGGCGAGCTGGCACGCACCATCCAGTCGATCGGCGCCATCCAGTCGGCTCGCGTGCATCTGGCAATACCGAAGCCATCCGTATTCGTACGAGAAGAGCAGAAGCCAACCGCGTCAGTCATGCTGAATCTATACCCTGGGCGCAGCCTCGACAGCGCACAGATCGCAGGCATCACCCACCTGGTTTCCTCCAGCGTGCCGCAACTGCCGGCCAACAATGTAGCCGTCATTGACCAGAGTGGCGCCCTGCTCTCGCAACTCAAGAACTCCCTGACGGAAGCAGGACTGGACCCGGCACAGATCAAGTACGTTCGGGACGTCGAAGGCAGCATCATCAAGCGAATTTCAGAAATACTCAGCCCAATGCTGGGGCAGGATAACTTCAAGGTTCAGGTTGCTGCCGATATCGATTTTTCACAAAGCGAACAGACTGCAGAAACCTATCGCCCGAATAACGCCCCGGAAAGTACCAGTATCCGTAGTCGGCAAAACAATGAAAGCGCCAGTGTCAATCAAGCCGCTGGCGGCGTACCAGGTGCGCTGACCAACCAGCCACCGGTACCGGCAACCGCCCCCTTGACGCAGCCAGCGACCGGCAATTCCCCCGGTCAACCGGGAAAACCAAGCGAAATTCAAGGAAAAGTCGACGCTGCCGGCATTACCGCGCCACTGAATGCCGCTGGTCAGCCGATCAGTACCAGCAAGAACGCAACGATCAACTATGAAGTCGACAAGACTATCCGCCACACAAAGCAGGGCATGGGAGATATACGGCGCCTTTCAGCAGCAATAGTGGTCAATCACCGCAAGGACATCGACAAAAATGGCCAGCCGGTCAGCAAACCGATTCCCGAAACTGAAATGAAGCAAATCAATGAGTTGGTCCGAGAGGCCATGGGCTACAACAAGGAACGTGGCGACACCATTTCGGTGGCTAACGCCCCCTTCACCGCGGTGGACAAGAGCGAAGCAGAATTGCCAGTCTGGAAGGATCCGGAAAACATTTCCTATGTGAAGGATCTGGTTAAATACCTCCTGATTGCAGGCATTGTGGCCTTCCTTTACCTGAAGGTCATCCAGCCATCCATGAAGACCATGTTCCCGCCCCCCAAGGATGCAGATGGCGCGCATGGGTCGGCCGAGGGCGGAATTTCGGCGTACGCAGAAGGCGAAAGTGGCGGCATCACGGCATCGGGAGAAGACGGTGCCACCCAGGTACACATCGACCATTATGCAGTCATGATCCAGAAGGCACGAGAGCTTGCCGAAAAGGATCCGAAAGCTGTAGCCAACATCATCAAGGACTGGATGGGCGTCAATGGCAACTAGCCCTGAAGAAGGCCTCGAAAAGAGCGCCACCCTACTGATTGCACTCGGTGAAGACCATGCAGCCGAAGTACTGAAGCATCTTGGCCCCAGAGAGGTACAAAAGCTCGGCCACGCAATGGCTTTACTTAAATCGGTTCCGCGCACCAAAGTGGAAGGAATTCTCAGTGAATTCCACCAGATCGCTGAGGAGCATTCAGCTGTTCACGTTGATACGGATGCGTATATCCGCAATGTACTCAACAAGGCGCTGGGCGATGACAAGGCCTCCAACCTGATTTCGCGCATTCTGCAAACCGGAGAAACTTCCGGCATTGAAGGCTTGAAGTGGATGGATGCAACCACGGTCGCTGATCTGATTAAAAATGAACATCCGCAAATCATTGCAACCATTCTCGTTCATCTGGAACACGACCACGCCAGCGAAATTCTCAATCACTTCACCGAACGACTGCGCAACGATGTCGTACTGCGCATTGCCACGCTTGAAGGCATCCAGCCGGCTGCACTGAAGGAACTGAATGAAGCCATGATGCGTATCCTTGCAGGGTCTTCCAGCGTCAAGCGTACGGCCATGGGTGGGGTACGTACTGTTGCGGAAATCCTCAACTTTATTGGCACCAACAATGAAACGTCGGTCGTCGATGCCATTCGCGAATACGACCCAGACCTCGCCCAGAAAATTCTCGACGAGATGTTCGTTTTCGAAAATCTGCTGGAAATCGACGACCGTTCCATCCAGCTTATCCTTCGCGAAGTTCAGTCCGACTCGCTCATCCTCGCACTCAAAGGCGCTTCCCCCGAATTGCGCGAAAAAATATTCAAAAACATGTCGCAACGTGCAGCTGAAATGTTACGTGAAGACCTGGAGTCCAAGGGGCCAGTCCGACTATCCGAGGTCGAAGCCGAACAGAAGGAAATTCTCAAGGTTGTTCGCCGCCTTGCTGACGAAGGACAAATTGTCCTCGGTGGCGCCGGTGGTGAGCAAATGCTCTAGCCATGTCCGGATTTATTCCAAAGGAGCGTTTGGCCGGCTATCAACGGTGGCAAGTCGCCTCCTTTGACAAAACTACGCCCCCCAGAGCGGAGCAAATTGAGCCTTCACTGCCCAGTGAAAAGCCACCAAGCGTTTCGAATGTCGGCGAGACGATCGTCGAAATGCCCTTCCCCACAGCCGAGGCNCTTCAACAGATCAATGAAGAGGCCCGTAATGAAGGATATCGGGTTGGCTACGAAGAAGGCCGTGCAGCCATCGAATCCGAACTGGCGANAAACACTGAGAAACAGACCCAGCAGCTGTGCGCCATCGTTGGAAATTTACATGTTTCAATGGCCCATCTGGACCAAAACATCGCCGACCAACTGCTCGACCTTGGACTTGAAATTGCCGCCCAAGTCTTGCGTGGCAGCCTGGCAGTCAAGCGCGAATTGATCTTACCAACCATCCGTGAAGCCATTGCTGACCTCCCCTTCCATCATGGTGCAATCTCACTGCACCTGAATCCGGAAGATGCAAATGTCCTGCGCGCAGCGCTTACAGAACAACTGGCCCATACTGGCGCCCATATCGTACCAGACAGCAACATATCGCCAGGTGGTTGCCAAATTACCGCAGGGAATTGCGGGATTGATGCGACCATCGAAACACGCTGGAAGCGTGTCATTGATGCAATCGGCGCTAATCCGAACGAATGGCTGAACGAGACTTAACGCTTCCCCTTCCCGATCATATCGGGCGCTGGCAGCGGTTTCTCGCCTACTGCCAAAATTCGGCGGCCCAAGCGCAGCCACTCTGGCCCAGTGGTCGCTTGACCAGAATTAATGGTTTGGTCATGGAAGCCACGGGGCTAAAACTACCACTTGGAAGCACCTGCCGAATTGTTCCAAGTGGCGGAGCACCCGTCGAAGCAGAAGTTGTCGGCTTTGCCAACGAGAAGCTCTATCTGATGCCCTCGGACGATGTTTTTGGGCTCGCTCCGGGAGCCAAGGTCGAAGCCTGTGACCCACCTGCCCCCCCGCCGTGCATCGATTTCCCGGCGCTTAAGAGGCGGCGCGCCATTGACCGCGCCAAGCAGGTACCGGTCGGCAATGAACTACTTGGCCGAGTACTTGATGGCGTTGGTCGCCCTCTCGACAACAGGGGTCCAATTACAACAGAGTCGTCACGTTCGCTGCAGAGTCGGCCATTCAATCCGATGATGCGCGCCTCAATCGAAAAGCCGCTGGATGTTGGCATTCGCGCGATCAATTCACTTTTGACAGTCGGGCGCGGCCAACGCATGGGATTGTTTGCCGGCTCCGGAGTCGGAAAATCTGTACTACTTGGCATGATGGCCCGCTACACAGAAGCTGAAGTCATTGTTGTCGGACTGATTGGGGAACGTGGGCGCGAAGTCAAAGAATTCATTGAGCAAATACTTGGAGAAGAGGGCATGCGGCGCGCCGTCGTGGTTGCAGCCCCGGCTGATACTGGCCCGCTTATGCGCCTTCAGGGCGCAGCCTACGCCACGACAATTGCCGAGTATTTCCGTGACCAAGGAAAGCAGGTTCTGCTGATCATGGACTCCCTGACCCGCTATGCGATGGCCCAACGTGAAATCGCGCTTGCAATTGGCGAACCACCCGCAACTCGAGGGTACCCACCTTCAGTCTTCGCACGCCTGCCACAACTTGTAGAACGCGCCGGAAATGGGCGGGTTGGTGGCGGCTCGATTACTGCTTTTTATACAGTGCTTGCGGAAGGCGACGACCAACAAGATCCCATCGCCGATTCCGCTCGCGCGATTCTAGACGGACACATTGTGCTGTCGCGAACGCTAGCCGATGCCGGGCATTACCCTGCAATTGATATTGAACAATCAATCAGCCGCGCGATGGTAAGCCTGATCGACAGCGACCAGCTTGAAAACATTCGAAAATTCAAAGTGCTTTTTTCAAGATATCAGCGCTCACGCGACCTGATTTCTGTGGGTGCATATTCTCCAGGCTCCGACCCTGTGCTCGATCAGGCGATTGGCGCGTATCCAAAGATGGAGCACTTCCTTCAGCAAAAACTCACTGAACAATCGGATTTCCCCGCCAGCATTGAGGCCTTGAGAAACCTCTTCTAAACGATCATGACACAACCTTTCTCACTGCAACCCTTGCTGGAGGTCATGCAGACACGTACGGATGAAGCCACGCGCAAGCTAGGCAAACTGATCGCAGCCGAGCAAAGTCAGCGTAGTCGGTTGGAAATGCTTGAGCAGTATCGTGACGAGTACGCGCAACGTTTGCGTGACGCCACCATGCAAGGGGTAACCCGCTTCGTTTTGCTAAACTATCAAGCTTTTCTGGCACGCATAGATGAAGCCATTGCTCAACAGCGAATTGCCGTTGAAAGTTCTGAGCTGAACACCAAAGCCGGCAAGGATCACTGGCAAGAACAGAACAAGAAACTCAAAGCAATCGATACACTTTCCCTGCGCCACGATGCTCGGATGCGCTACCAAGAGAATCGGCAAGACCAAAAACTTCAAGACGAATTCTCCACCCGAAAATTCAGCACTAACGACGACGCTGAGGGGGGCGACCACTAGAGTCAAGATAGGCACACATATTGCTGAAACCATTGCAATAGCGAATCTATCTTGGGGGAAGTTACATGAGCATCAGTATTATTTCCAACGCAGCGGCCAACGTTAGCATCACTGCTTCCGCAGCGTCACTGCCACAACCGGAAACACTGTCTGAGTGTTTTACGGCACTTCTTTCCGGTCAAACACTGAGAGTGACTCCATCACTGCTAACTGACTCGACCCACAGTTTGTCGACTCGATTGAAAAACTCCGAAACACCGTCAGACAATGAAGCAAGACCCGGTGATGCTCCGCTCGATCAATCAATACTTGCAGCAATGCTCGGCTTCCTGCAGCCAACTGTCGTAAGCCCTCAACCCCAGAATTCAGCGGACGTTGGCACTCGTAACCAAGAGAACAAGCCGTTGCTTGAAACAACTTCGGACTTAACAGCGCGAAATGCACTTGATGACATTAATGCAGACCCAAAATCGACAAACAAGGACAATGCCAGTCTGACCATCCCTGCCCAAGACAAAGGCAACTTGCTGGCATCACAGGCAAACGACGCGGCAAATATTGCCGCCGACTCGCGTAAAGATAGTGGTGGCGCCACAGGCTTTGAACTTGCGATGAACAATGTAACCACTTCGCGAGAAAAAGCAGACATTAAGCAGGTGGCGATAAGCGCGCCACTAACTAGCGCCATATGGCCAGAAAAATTAGGCGAACAAATTGTCTGGCTAGCCAAAAGTAATCAGCAATCAGCCCAGATCAATATAAACCCTCCGCAGCTGGGCCCTGTACAGATCACGCTTAGCCTAAATGGCGACCAGGCAAGCGCCATATTTACCTCTCCTCATTCTGAAGTTCGACAAACAATTGAGGCCAGTCTGCCGCAATTGAGAGAAATGCTGGCCTCCGTTGGCATCAGCCTCGGGGATGCAAACGTCGGCGCCAATCTGCCCCAGCAAAACCAGCCTCAAGCCTTCCTGTCGGGAAACAGAAACCAATCAATGGACGAAAACGCTATACTCCCGGCAAACGAGAAAGCGACAACTATCGGAAGTGCACAGTTTCTGCAAAGAGGCAGCGGACTGGTAGATTTGTTCGCCTGACGACAAGGGACATAAGAGAGGAAGAGATTCATGGCCAAGGATGCCAAACCAGCAGAGGATGGGGCTGCAGAGCCCCCCAAAAAAAGTAAAAAATTGTTGATCATCATCCTTGCTGTCGTCCTGCTTTTGGTACTTGGTGGCGGCGGAGCTGCATACATGCTGCTCAAAAAAGGCGATCACTCGGACGACGGTGACGAAGAAGTCCCGGAAGAAACCACAAAATCCAAGAAAAAAGACAAGAAAAAAGAGGCTCACGTGGCCCCTGTTTTCGTGAATCTTGATGCATTTACGGTAAATCTTGTACCCGAAACAGGCGATCAGTACCTTCAAGTTGTCATCTCACTTGAAGTTGAAGATCCGGCCGAAGAACCTGCACTAAAAATGCAGATGCCAAAAATTCGAAACAATCTCACTTTACTGCTCTCTTCCAAAAAGGCCTCAGAGTTGTTGACGAAGGAGGGCAAGGAGCAATTGGCGGACACCTTGAAAGACGAGATCAATGCTGTGATCACGCCACCCAAGAAAAACAGGAAGGGCGAAATGGTCATGCCAGATGGCCCCGTCAAGTCTGTACTCTTCACTTCCTTCATAATTCAGTAAGGAGCCATGGCAGGCGACTTTCTCTCTCAGGATGAGGTTGACGCACTTCTCAAGGGTGTCACCGGCGAAGCCGACGAACCCGAAGAAAGTGAGGGCGATGGCGGAGGCGTTCGCGCCTATAACATTGGCACGCAGGAGCGCATCGTCCGAGGACGTATGCCAACGCTGGAGTTGGTTAACGAGCGCTTTGCGCGTTATCTGCGAATTGGTCTTTTCAACTACATGCATCGGAATGCCGAGATTTCGGTCGGACCGATACGCGTTCAAAAATACAGCGAATTCATCCGCAACCTTGTCGTTCCGACCAATCTGAATCTGGTCATTGCAAAGCCCTTACGGGGTACTGCCCTTTTTGTATTTGACCCCAACCTTGTCTTTCTGGTGGTCGACAATATGTTTGGGGGTGATGGACGATTCCATACCCGTGTTGAAGGGCGTGATTTCACCCCAACAGAACAACGAATCATTCAAGGATTGCTCAACGTTGTATTTACGGAATACAGCAAATCATGGAAGCCAGTTTACGACATCAACTTTGAGTACATCCGCTCGGAGATGAACTCGCAATTTGCCAATATCGCCACACCTTCGGAAATCGTAGTGTCGACCACCTTTACGTTGGAATTTGGTGGGGCAACTGCTGATATGCATATCTGCTTTCCGTACTCAATGCTTGAGCCAATCCGCGACCTTCTCTACAGCACCATGCAAAGCGACCAGTTATCGTCCGATAAACGCTGGATCGGAACATTGCGCAAGCAATTGCAAGGTGCAGAAGTCGAAATCGTGGCCCAGCTTGGCTCCGGAAAAATCACGTTGGGCCAGATATTGAAGCTGAAAGTTGGAGATGTGGTTCCTCTGCACATTCCGGAAAAAATTGAAGCAATGGTCGACGGTGTGCCATTAATCGAATGCACCTTTGGCCAGCAAAGCGGCCAATATGCATTGAAAGTTGAGCGATTCATCGCAGCGTCCCCTGAAACACCGCATACCGATGCTGCACCCGGAGAAAAAAATGGCTGATGAAATGGAAAACATGGCAAACGATGTCGCAGCAGACGAGGATCAGATCAGCGAGGACGACTGGGCGGCTGCAATGGCAGAGCAAGCGGTCACCGAACCATCTTCAGGCCAAGCAGCGCAACCAGCAGATATCTTCCCATCATTTGGCGGCAATGCAGGTAGCGCAGGCATGATGAACGAACTTGATATGATTCTGGATATTCCAGTTCAGATTACAGTCGAGCTCGGACGCACAAAAATCACCATCAAGAACCTGTTGCAATTAGCCCACGGTTCGGTCGTCGAGTTGGAAGCGATGGCAGGTGAACCCATGGATGTCATGGTCAATGGCACGTTGATTGCCCAAGGGGAAGTAGTCGTGGTCAACGACAAATTTGGTATTCGTTTGACAGACATCATTACGCCTTCCGAGCGGATGAGAAAACTGAATCGCTGATCATCTCAAGAAGTTTGCATTAAGATTGGTGACTGGTTTTACATTCCCTAGGCCTGCCTTGTTACGCTTCATCTCACTGCTCATACCTACCGCTGCATATGCTGCTGAATTGGCGCCAGTTGGAGTCTCGTCAGGAACATATTTGCAGGCTGCGCTAGCCTTGGCGCTGATTGTTTGCGTTCTGGCCGGAACGGCATGGCTGGCACGAAGAGTTTCAGGTGGAAGAGGTTTTGGCCAAGGAGGAATGAAGATCGTCGGCGGAGTCGCGCTGGGACCACGTGAGCGTATTGTTCTGTTGGAAATCGGAGACGAGTGGTTAGTAGTAGGCATCGTGCCTGGCCAAATTCGTACTTTGCATCGCTTGGGGAAAGGTGCGATGCACACCGGCAACGAACCTGCCACCGCTGATAAGCCATTTGCACAATGGTTGCATGGAATTTCTGAGCGTCGCAATCATGAATAGGCGCTTCGCCATCGGGATCGCACTGCTATTCCACTTATCCCTCGCTCTTGCGCAAACCAGTGGGGGAGGCCTGCCGGCAATTACCAGCACTCCTGCCGCTGGTGGCGGAACGACTTATTCACTGACTATACAGACACTGCTGTTGATGACGGCGTTGTCCTTCATTCCAGCAATCGTGCTGATGATGACAGGGTTTACTCGTATCGTCATTGTGCTGTCTTTGCTACGCCATGCCATGGGCATGCAGACTGCACCTCCAAATCAGGTCATCGTCGGGTTGTCTCTGTTTCTCACCTTTTTCGTGATGAGTCCAGTTCTCGAAAAAGTGTATACGGACGCCTATGTTCCATTGTCGGAAAACCGCATCAATATCATGCAGGCAGCTGATCGTGCGGCGATTCCTATGCGTGGATTTATGCTCAAACAGACACGAGAGTCAGATCTCGCGCTATTTGCCGGGATTGCAAAAATCGACAGGATAGAAAAGCCTGAAGACACTCCGCTGCGCATTTTGGTCCCGGCTTTTGTAATCAGCGAGTTAAAAACCGCGTTCCAGATTGGGTTTATCATCTTCATACCATTTCTTGTCATCGACATGGTAGTCGCAAGCATGTTGATGTCGATGGGCATGATGATGATGTCCCCNGTAATGATAGCCCTGCCTTTCAAACTGATGCTGTTCGTCCTGGTTGATGGCTGGCATCTTGTTATTGGTTCGCTGATTCAGAGTTTCAGTTCATGACACCGGGAATGGTCATGGAAATTGGCCGGCAAGCGATTGAGGTTACTTTGCTAATCGCTGCTCCCATGCTGCTTACGGCACTGATTGTCGGGCTGATTGTCAGCATTTTTCAGGCAGCCACCCAACTGAACGAGTCCACACTGCAGTTTGTACCCAAACTGGTCGCAATGTTCGTCGTATTGCTTTTGGCAGGCCCCTGGATGCTTCAATATCTGATCGACTACATCCAGCGCCTGTTCGGCAGTATTCCTCAATTGATTGGCTAATCATGTTCAGCATCGACTCCGCGCAGATCGATGCCTGGATTGTTGCCTTCATATATCCACTGACACGCATTCTCGCGTTTATCGCAACGGCGCCTCTGTGGAGCAGCGCCGGCGTTCCTGGCCGTACCCGCCTGATTTTGGCCATTGCCATCACGGTTGCCATCACCCCAACGCTCCCCCACATACCCGTCGTTCAACCGGCTTCGCTCGCGGGACTTTGGATCCTATCGCAACAAATGCTGATAGGTATCGGAATGGGATTTGCAGCGAAAATAGTGTTCACCGGTTTCGAGTTGGCGGGAGAGTTTATCGGCGCGCAAATGGGACTAGGCTTTGCAACGTTTTATGACCCATTGAGCTCGTCGCAAACGCCCGTTATTTCTGAATTCTTCAACCTGATTGTGCTGCTGCTGTTTCTCTCAATGAATGGGCACTTGCTCTATTTGGCGACGCTAGTTCAGAGTTTTTCGACTATTCCGATCAGTGCCTTGCCCCTAGGTGCAGGTTCGTGGTTGAACCTGGCGGAACTGGGCGGAAAAATATTCTCAGCTGGCTTATTGCTGGCACTACCGATTGTCGTCGCACTGATGATTACCAACGTCGCTCTCGCGGTACTTACCCGGGCTGCGCCTCAACTAAATATATTCGCGCTAGGTTTTCCCCTGACGCTATTAGGTGGATTCTTTGGGCTGGCCGTCAGCTTGAATTATCTGGCAACGCCTCTACAAAGCATTTTTGAATTTGGCATGAGTGCAATGCTTGGATATGCCATGCCAAGCAAATAGTCCCGTCAGTTTTGTAGAAATGAGTCTGCTTGCTGACGCTGAACCAGGCGAATTACACCTTCTGCCACGCGGCGCGCGCCTATCGTTTGCGAGTCGATACCTTCCGTGTATTCGACAATTTGATAGCTGCCGAAGCCCTGCTCATACTGCAGTTGGCTTGCCCGCCGCTTGAGAATTTGAATAGACTCTCCAGCGCCACCCGTATGGTAGCGCTTCATCTTCAATGAAAAACGATAGGTATCGTCGTTCAAGCGAGCCTCTTCGATTTCCCAATTAGGCGCCAGAGGATCATAGACAATATAGATCGCAGCAGCAACCACTGCGGTTGTTGCCAAGTTAGCCAGAGAAATTGACGTTTTGGCTGTTAATTGGATGGCCTTGTTTGGAATAATCGCAGAGCCTGTTGACCCGGTTGAACTGCACCCTGAGGCCAACACAGCGCAAGCTATCAGAAGTACTTTGATCTTCATAGGATGCTGAACAAGCTGAGCTGGCTGATCTGCTTGAACGACAGTTGCGCCGCTTCAAGCTGCATCTTTTTTTGAGAGATGTCAGTAATCGCCTGCGTGTAATCCAGATCCTGCAATGTCGATAGCGAGGCTGAATATTGAAGTTGCAGGTCCTCCCCTGTATTAGTCAGTGAGTCCAGCTCCTTGAGACTGGATCCAACACTCGAACGGACTTTATTGACGTTTTCAAGTGCTTGATCGATCCCCGCCAAACTTCCGGCAAGTCGATTGGAATATTCAGTTGACGTGTAGGCCCCGCCAATACCTGTAGTCAGGGTGTCGATGGCACGACGCAAAGTCGTAAAGATACTTTGGTTCGTGCTGGGCGTAATGGTAAAAGAATCACCGCTGGCCGGTATTCCCTCCATCACAACCGATGCGCCAAAATCTGCAGGCGTAGCAGTCTGCGTGTCTTCGAGTTTAATTACTTGGCCGGGTGTGTATGGCATTGATGGCGTATAGGCAGTTGCACCAGTTAAATCAAATAATTGATAGCTGGTCACTGAACCTGCAACGGAGAATTTTATTTGTATACCCGCATGGTTTGCCAACGCTGCCGACCATTTGCCTTGATCAGTCACCGAACCTTGGTCAATGATTCCAGTGCCTGTATTTACAGGAACACCTGCACCTGTCGTTGCGGCGGCAGTAACGAAACTACCATTACCATTTCTTACAGCCTCAAACAATTCCTTACCGCTGACATTGGTTGCCATTTGGCGGGACGCGCCAACCTGCAACAATCGCTTGCCATCATCTCCCTGATAGGCAGCACCAGATGTCGTTGCACTAAAGGGCTTGACCGCGCCTTGATACCCTGAAAACAGATAGTTACCATCACCATCCTGAGTATTGGCTAGCCCCATTAGCTCCGAATAACGCGCCTCCAATTCTGTCTTTATGTAGGCACGATCACTATTCGTCAGCGTGGTGCTTCCCGCCTGAACCAGCCTGTCCCGTACATTTTGCAGCAGGTCCCCGACTGATGCCACTTGCGACTCTACGAGATTCAGCTTGCCCTGCGCATCGCTCTGGTTTTTCAAGAATTGAGTCGAGACCGCTGCCGATTGCGTCAACACCAATGCTTGCGCGGAACCAATCGGATCATCTTCCGGCGTCAACACCCTGCGGCCGGTGGACATCTGATTTTGCAACTTGAACAAGTCGCTTTGATTCCGACCAATTCCGTTCGCACCCGAGTTGAATATCTGAGATGTACTAATTCGCATGTCGTACTCCGTTAACGAATTTGCAGCACGGTATCAAACAGTGTTTTGCCAATTTCAAGTAACTTGGCAGACGCTTGATAAGCCTGCTGAAAGCGAATCATGTTGGCAGCCTCTTCATCCAGATTGACGCCGGACAAGGAATCACGTGTGGCTTGCGCCTGATCCAGAACCGCTTGCTGAGCATCTCCGGTCACCTTCANCTCCCGGGTCTTGATGCCATTGTTGGCAACCAATTGGGCGTATGCCCCCTGAAANGTAGCCTTGGCCCCAGCCATCGTATTTTTTGTCTGCAACTGTCCCAATGCGAGTGCATTCCGACCGTCACTCGTGCCCGCAGCATTCAACGAAAGTTTGAAAGTATCACCATCGCTAGGCTGCCCAGTTAGCTGAAAACTCATGCCGTCAACCGATATGGTCATACCCTGGGTATAAGCAACAGGCGGCAAANCCGGGGCACTTTCGGCGCTGCCAGGCAGTTTAACGATGACCGNATCACCCAGCCCCAAGCCAGTGAAACTCAGTTGGGTNGGTGACGCGGCATTGTAGGTAACCGTAATATCGCCGGCGCGCAGCAGGTTTACATCGAACCCAGGAACGGTCTTTCCAGGCGAAATTTCACCATTTCCCTTGTTCGTATCGGTAGCGCTCGTACGAAATGGAACCGCCGCTGCCACTGCTCTGGCATCTGCTGCAATTACGGGGTCCACCAATACATTCTTCGCAGCATTGCGCGTTGGCTGAATAAGAAAACTATCTCCTATATTCGCTCCGCCACTCTGAACAGAAATGCCAAATCCTTCGGTACTCTGAACTGTCGCCGTCAAATTTGTAAGCGTATCCGCTGACCACTGCTTGTTATCTGACAATCGGCTCAACGAGAAGAGATCGACATTGGCGGCATTTTTCCCTGCATATGTGAGCCGATAATCACTTGTGGTCAAATTAGTATAAAAATTACCGTCGCTCACCTCTGGGCCGTAAGGCGGTGGATTAGTCAACTGAGCGGTAACAACCAGATTACCGGTGTTGTGACTATTCGCATTCACCGTTGGTATCAGATTGGCAACGTTAAAAAAATTGGCATTGAAGGCTGCACCGTCACCGCTGGCATTACCTGACAAATCCATTCCCAGCGCATGCTGCGCATTGAATGTGAGGGCAACCGAGGCTGCAACCCGCCCCAGTTCGTTTATCGCCTTATCCAGTGTTTCGTTCCTGAAGGACACCAGCCCGCCAAGTTGCCCCCCGGAAATGAGTTGCTCCGGCAACTCCATTGAACTACCGGTCATTGTCTGCAACCCAACGGCAATGCGCGAAGGATCCGCACTGGCAGCCATGGCCGAAAGCGTCATCGCCTGTTCACCGACCACCAGTTGTTGCCCGGTGCCGATAAAGACATTAAAAGAGCCATTGCTATTGGTGCTGGTCGACACCTTGACGAGCTTGTTCAACTCATTAATCAAGGTATCACGCTGATCCAGCAAGTCATTTGCCGGCTGTCCGTAAGACGATTCGGAAATGATGATTCGCTGGTTAAGATCAGCAATCTGGCTGGAATAAGCATTGATACTAGTGACTGCGTCCTGAATTTTTCCGTTAACTTCGTCTGCAAGCTCTCCCAAACGGGAATCCAGCGACTGGAAACGATTTACCAGGGTCGTAGCCGATGAAATCATCGATTCGCGTGCAGACAGCAAGGAGGGATTTGAGGCCACCTGCTGAACACCGCTAAAGAAATCCTGCAACGCCGGACTCAGTCCCGCCGATGGGTCTGCCAGCAGATTATCGATCTGCTTTATTTCCCCATAGTAGGCATCAATGCCGCTCAAGGTCGTCTGCGCCGAGTTAACCTGTCCGGTCAAATAGCGATCGTACATGCGTTCAATGGTCTGCACATGCACACCCTGACCAATTGACCCTGCGCCAGTATTAACCGCAATATTGGTCGCCTGAACCGCGCGCTGCCGGGTATACCCCGGGGTACTGGCATTGACGACGTTATGCTCGGTCGCCAGCAAGTTCAACTGGGCCGCCGCGATACCGCTAACGCCGATACTGTAAATTCCTGTGCTCATCATTCACCTCATTGAGGTTAACGACCAGTTGACCTCAAAGTTTAGGAAAATCAACCAATCAATGCTTGCCGCATGGTTGGGCCATTGATGATGCGCGATAATTTGTCTGCGTACATCGGATCCGTGGCATAACCGGCCTGTTGCAATCGTTTCGCAAACTCCGTGCCATCCTGTGACCCAATCACCGCGCTGTAACGGGAATTGCTGCGCAACAGGTTGGCGTAATCGCGGAAGCCTTCTTCATAAGAACCATATGCCCGGAAACGCTCGACTACCTGCCGCGGCTGGCCATCCACATATTCTGTCGTTGTCGCATCAACAGTCTGGCCGGTCCAGTTCTTTCCTGCCTTGATGCCGAAAAGGTTATGACTGCTGGACCCATCTGCCAGCTTTATCTCGCTCCTGCCCCAGCCACTTTCCAAAGCTGAATGCCCCACTAGAAACTGGGGCGGAATTCCGGTTGACCGCGAAGCCTCCACCGCATGCGGCCAGACGCGACCAACAAATTCCTTCGATGTTGCCGGTGCATCGACGGCAGTCGGCGCTGACTGTTTCACATCCAGCTTTTGATAGGACGCGGAGGTCGGCAAGCTGCTCAGAACAGTCTGATACTGCAGATGACGGGCATCAGAAGCGGCAAGCGGCAAGCTTGTGCCGGCAGGGTTTGCCGGCCCTGTGGCGGTAGCCTCACCCTGGGTCGCTGCGATGGTCTTCCCCAACTGCTGCTCGATCAGTTTGGCAAAGCCTACGCCTTTTCCACTTGCCGAAAGGTTCTGGGCCATTTGCTGATCCAGCAAAGAGGTATAAAAGCGTGATTGATCACTATTCAACATGCCATCCTGCGGCACAGTATCCCGCATGCTTTTCAGCACCTGCTGCAGGAACAGGGTTTCGAATTGCTGGGCAGCTGCCTTCAGTCCGCCCTGCGGATCCTTGGCAAATTCGCTGCGCAAATCCTGGGCGGATTTGACATCAAACGCCGCACGATTCGGCTGATTCTGAATCTGTATCGACATAACCAGCGTCAGATGACTTCGAGCTCGGCATGCAAGGCGCCGGCAGCCTTCATCGCCTGGAGAATGGCCAGCAAATCCATGGGATTGGCGCCAAGGGCATTCAAGGCCTTGACCACGTCAGACAGATTGGCGCCCGCCTTGACGTTCATCAAGCTGCCGTTGTCCTGCTTGACCTGTATGTCTGCGCTCTGGCCGAACTGCGGTTGCCCGCTGTCCACCACGACGGAGAGATTTCCGTGCGCGACGGCACATGACTCCAGCGTCACTTTCTGGTTCATGACCACCGAGCCGGTCCGGGGATTGACAATGACTTTCGCCAACCCGACCATCGGCTGGACATCCAGATTGTCGATCCGCCCCAGGAAGGCAACGCGAGCGTCGGCCTCATCCGGAACGCGCACCGAGAGGCGACGTCCATCGATCGCCTGCGCAGTGCCGGGCCCGCCGCTTTTGTTGATCGCATCGACCAGTTTCTGCACTGTCCCGTAATCGCTGCTACCCAATTCGTAATAAACGACACCACCTTGGCCGACCGAGGTAGGTACCGCACGTTCAACCGTAGCGCCACTGGGGATTCTGCCGGCAGACAGGTGATTGACCGTCACCTTGGATCCACCGGATGACGCGCCAGCCCCCCCGACCAGCACATTGCCCTGGGCAATCGCGTAAACCTGACCGTCGGCGCCCTTCAACTGGGTCATGACCAGCGTACCGCCTCGCAGACTCTTGGCGTTGCCCATCGAAGAAACGGTGACATCGATGGGCTGGCCCGGCCGCGAATATGCGGGCAAGTTGGCCGTAACCATCACGGCTGCCACGTTTTTCAATTGAAGTTTCTGAGATTGCTCCTGGGTCAGATTGACCCCCATCTGCGACAACATGTTGCCAATGGCCTGCGTGGTAAATGGCGTCTGCGTAGTCTGGTCGCCGGTGTTATCGAGACCGACAACGATACCGTAGCCAATCAACTGGTTGTTGCGCACGCCCTGGATGCTGGCCAGATCCTTGATTCGCTCGGCGACTGCCGGCTGACTCCACAGCGGCAGGATGAAGGCGGCCAGAATTGCCGACTGATAGAACAATTTGCCGCTTTTCATCGTCATGATGCTTCTCCGCGAATATTTCCCTAGAACGGCATCACATTAAGGAAGAACCGTGCCAACCAACCCATGACCTGACCATCGCTAACCTGGCCAGACGATTTGTACTCGATCCNTGCGTCGGCAATCTTCGACGATTCGACCACGTTGAAGGCGTCGACAAAACTCGGATTCACCACGCCTGATATCCGTACNAATTCCTGCTCACTCCCGATCGCCANCTGNTTTTCTCCGGAGATCAACAGGTTGCCATTCGGCATCACGTCGATCACCGTCACCGTCATGTTGCCGGTAAAGATATTGTTGTTGGCAGCCTCGCCCTTGCCGCTGAAGGCATTGGCGCTTTTCGCATTGAGATCGAGACCGAGCAACCCTTTGCCGGGCAGTCCGGTCAGGCCACTGACGGATGCCGTAGCCACATTCGACTTGTCCAACTTGTTGTTGGATTTGGTCGAGGCGGTGGTGCTTTCCGTAATTTTGACCGTAATCGTGTCGCCCACATACCGGGCTCGTCTATCTTCGAACAATGGGCGGCTGTTTGCTGCCTGGTAAATTGCGCCATTGCCGCTCGGCATATCAAAACGCGGCGAAGGACGCGCCGTCATTGGCTGATGCACGTTGGTCGGCGGTACCGTCGAGCATCCTGCGGTCAACAGGAAAAAAAGCAGAAAAATGAAATTCATGGTCTTACCTCACAACTGCGTCAGACGCCCCAGCATCGCGTCTGAGGTAGAGATCACCTTGGAATTCAACTCGTAGGCACGCTGGGTCTGGATCATCGTCACCAACTCCTCTGCCACATTGACGTTCGACGTTTCCACGTAGCCTTGATTGACCGTACCAGCGCCGTTGGTTCCCGGCGTATTCGGCGTTGGCGTACCGCTGGCAGCCGTTTCCAGGAAGAGATTCTGCCCGATGCTCTGCAAGCCAGCCGGATTGATGAACGTTGCCAACTGGATACTGCCGATTTGTGTCGCAGCAGCCGACCCTGGCTGGGTCACGGAGACGGTACCGTCCGTACCGATGCTGACCGACAAGGCAGTGGCCGGGATCGTGATATTAGGCTGAAGTGGATAGCCATCGGACGTGACGATCTGACCTTGATTGTCCTTCTGAAACGACCCGTCGCGGGTATAGCCGGTCGTCCCGTCGGGCAGCAATATCTGGAAAAATCCGCTGCCCTGAGCCGCCAGATCGAGCGCATTGTCGGTCTTCTGCAAATTGCCCTGCGTAAAAATATGCGCGGTGGCCACGGGGCGGACACCGGTTCCTAGCTGAAGGCCGGTTGGAATCTGCGTCTGTTGCGACGATTGCGCGCCGGGCTGTCTCAGGTTCTGGTAAAGCAGGTCCTCGAATACTGCCCGGGAGCGCTTGAAGCCATTGGTGCTGACGTTGGCCAGGTTATTGGAGATGACATCCAGTTGGGTCTGCTGGGCATCCAGGCCGGTACGGGCAATCCACAGGGAACGAATCATGATTCAGGTCCTATCAGGCACTCAGGGACAGCAGTTGGTCGGCGCGCTGGGCGTTGGTGTCGGCTGTCTGCATCATCTTTATTTGCATTTCGAACTGGCGGGACAGGCTGATCAAATTCACCATGGCATCCGTGACATTCACGTTGCTTCCCTCCAAAGTCCCGGGCGCCAACTTGACGTTCTGGTCGGCAGGCGCTGGCTGGTTATCACGCATGCGGAACAAGCCATCGCCACCACGAACCATGTCTGCTTCCGGAGGATTGACCAGCTTGATCCGCCCAACCGCATTGGCATTATTGGGCGTACCAAAGGTAGGAACGATCGATACCGTGCCGTCCGGCGCAATTTCGATCGTGTTGTCGGGCGGAATATTGATCGGCCCGCCATCTCCAGCGACCGTCAGGCCACTCTTGGTCTGCAATAGCCCGGTGACATCCACATCCAGGCTACCGGCTCGCGTGTAGGCCTCGCTGCCATCCGGCATCTGCACGGCAATCCAGCCCTTGCCATTGACCGCCACGTCCAGGTTGCGCCCGGAGAACATCAGCGGCCCCTGATCCATCACGTCACTGACCGAGGCATCGACCACGAACGACCGCGTCGGCATCCCTTCACCGAGCACCGGCACCGCCCGGAAGCGATGTTCCTGCGCCTTGAAACCGATGGTACTGGCGTTGGCCAGATTATTGGCTGTCCCGGCCTGTTGCATGAAAACATGCTTGGCGCCGGTCATGGCCGTGTAGATCAGGCGATCCATATCAGTAACTCAGCGGATCATTTAACGAAGGTTAACCAGGGTCTGCATGATCTGATCCTGCGTCTTGATCGACTGTGCATTGGCCTGGTAATTGCGCTGCTGCGTAATCAGGTTAACGAGTTCGGCGGTCAGATCAACGTTGGATTCCTCGACGGACGACGAAGTCAAAACACCAAGATTTGACGTATTTGGGGCGCCCACCAAAGCAGGACCAGAGGTAGAGGTTTCACTCCATTGATTGTTGCCGAGCGCCTGCAAGCCGTTGGGATCGGTGAAGTTTGCCAAGACAACCTGGCCTTGGGCAAACGTCTGGCCATTGCTGTAGCGGCCTTGCACGATGCCATCATCACCGACCGACAGCCCAACCAGATGCCCTGCTGCGTAGCCGTCCTGTTCCAGGCGGTTGGTACCAAAGGCGCTGCCGAACTGGGTCGTACCCGTAAAATCGAGGGTAAAAGTCTGCGGAGACAGTGAACCATTGCCTAAAGGCTGGCCACTACTCACCATCACATTCAGCATATCGACGGTAATCGTCATGGGACTGGATGTCAGCTTTCCGTATGAATCAAACTGCAGCAGCCCGATCGGCCCCTGGCCTGCCGTTGCTTGAGTTGTCGACGACACATTCTGATTGGTTGTGCCGTCTACGTTCGAATAGACTGCCCACTCACCGGCATTCGCGGTCTTGCGGAAATAGAAAGTCTGGGTATGCGCATTGCCCAAGGTGTCGTAAATGGAGAGCGCTGTCGAGTAGTTATAACTCAGCGGATCCGGTGCAAAAGCCGTGCTGGAGCCAGGAGCAGCACCATCATTCAACGCGGTGGTCGGCATGGTTTTGCGAGAATCCAGGTTCAGGCTGGCTTTGACACCATTGAACGTGCTGCTGGAATTCAAGCCGGTCGCCTGAGGCGCCAGATCGGATGCCGAGATCTGGATGGGCGACGGCGTAGACGGAATAACGATGCCTGACTGCGCGGCATAGCCGGTCAGTTTCATTCCCTGGTCATTGATCACATAGCCATTCTTGTCCAGATGGAACTGGCCGTTGCGGGTATAGGTCGTCGCGCCATTCTGATCCATGCGGAAGAACCCGGCGCCATTGATTGAAATATCCAGTGGATTATTCGTCGAGGTGATGTTGCCCTGAGTAAATTGCTGCTGGATTGCCGAGAGATTGACGCCGATACCAATCTGGCTGGAACCCGCGCCAGCCAGCGAGGCCGCATATACATCGCCAAAGTGAGCGACTGACGACTTGTAGCCAACGGTGCTGGAGTTGGCGATATTGTGGCTGGTCGCGTCAATGGCTTTGGATGCGCCGTTCAGACCACTCAATGCTTGCTGGAATGCCATTTTCTAAATCCTCACAGAATTTGCTGGACGTCCTTGAAGGCAACATCGCCCAAGGCACCAAGATCCAGGACGAAACCGCCATTACTTCTTGCAACAGCAGAAACTGTGCCAATTTTCATGGCTGTCGCAGTGACCGTGTTACTGCCCGCCGTGGCATCCACCGTAAAGGTGTAATTGCCATCCGCCAGCGTATTGCCGCTTGAATCCTTGCCATCCCACACGAAATAGAAGCTGCCGGCATCCTTGGCGCCCAGGTTTTCGGTCTGCACTACCTTGCCGGTAGCGTCCTTGATATTCAAGGTCACGGTATCGGCTGCCATATCGAGCAGGGCGCCGCCGTAGGCCTTGCCGCTAGAGAGCGGCAAAGCATTGCCGGCCACCATCACATTTTTGCCGATGATGCCTGCCGCCTGCAGTCCTTGTGTTTCGTTATAGCCAGACAGAAGTTCAGTCAGCGTTGCGTTCAGTTTTTCGATGCCATTCACCGTGTTCAACTGAGCCAATTGCGTAGTGACCTGCGCATTGTCGAGCGGATTGAGCGGATCCTGATTCTTGATCTGGGTCATCAACAAGGTCAGGAAGCGATTCTCAGCGCTGGCCGCAGTGTTCGCCGAGGACGCCTTCGTTGCGCCGTTAATCGATGCGAACAAGTCCGCTGCATTGGTCGAGGTGGTATTGGTTACGCTAGCCATCATTCTCTCCAGTCAGTTAGCCCTGACCAATCTGCAAGGTGCGCAGCATCATGGTCTTGGCAGTATTCATCACCTCGACGTTCGTTTGATAGGAACGCGAGGCGGATATCATGTTCGTCATTTCATCAACGACATTGACGTTGGGAAAAGCGACATAGCCCTTGTCGTCTGCGGCAGGATTTTTGGGGTCATAGACGAGTCGGGGTGGCGAGGCGTCTTCAACCACCTGCCGCACTCGAACGCCTTTCGACATTTCACCGGCCCCACCCATTGGCGTTGCCTCGAATACGACCTGCTTGGAGCGATAAGGCTTGCCATCCGAAGAAATAACACTGTCGGCATTCGCCAGGTTGGAGGCCACGGTATTCAGGCGCATCGACTGGGCCGTCATGGCGCTGGAGGACACCTGAAAAACGTTGAACAAACTCATGATGACTCCTTAGCTTGATGTCGAAGCGAGCGCACTACGCATGCCCTTGAACTGCTCACTGATCAACTGGGTAAGTATCTGATACTGCAATGCATTCTCGGTAATATTCGAACGTTCAACGTCCATATCCACGGTATTGCCATCGACCGCTGACTGGACGTCTGCCCGATACATGAGCGCCGCCGGGCCACCGTTGCTGGAACCTTCCATATGGCCGGCTGACGTACGCGCCAGTCCAACACCACCCGCCGTCGTGTTTCCTGACATGGCATTACGCATGGCGGATTCGAAACTGAAATCACGCGCTTTGTAATTCGGTGTATCGGCATTTGCGATGTTGGACGCCAAAACCTGATGACGCTGCGTGCGCAGGTTCATTGCCTGACTGACAACCGAAATTTTCTGTTCAAGACTTGCCATCGTTCGCTCCAAGTAGATGAACATCATTCAGCACAGTCCATGCCAAGTCTTGCACTGGGCATTTCAGGGACAAACCGGCAAACCCACAGGCAAAACTTGCCGGAATACCCCCTACACGGGGAGCTATCAGGCAAAATATGCAGATGCTCATTCGTTTCATTTTTTTGTGTCTTTGCCTAGGCACAAGTTCTCTGTCAAACGCGGCCGAATCTGATTCTGTTCTCGATACAGCAGAACGCTTCATTCGACTGCAAACGCAGGGAATGCCCGGACAAGTAAAACTCACGATGGGAAAACTGGACGTTAGCCGATTGCCGCCCTGCAGCGCGCTCGAAGCCTTTTCGCCGCCAGGGGCGCGCATGAGGGGCAGAAGTCACGTCGGCGTTCGCTGTCTGGGGCCAAACATCTGGAGCGTTTATGTACCTGTGAATATTTCNGTCATCGGCAACTACGTCACAACCAGCCGCCCCTTGGGCGCAGGACAAACGCTCAGCGCTGCCGATCTGACCACACTCTCCGGCGACCTGACCAGCCAGCCTACCGGCGTAGTCGTGGATCCGCAGGCAGCCATCGGTAAGACCTTGCGCAATTCACTGGGTGCCGGCCAGCCACTACGCGCCGACCAACTGCTGGCCCCATTGGTGATTCGCCAGGGGCAGACCGTCAATGTCGTCTCAAAAGGTACAGGCTTTACCGTCAGCGCTGAAGGGAAAGCATTGAACAACGCGGCTGAAGGGCAACTCGCACAAATTCGCATGAGCTCAGGGCAAACACTTACCGGTGTCGCACAAGCCGACGGTAGTGTAGAAATTTCTTTTTAAAGCTAAAGTTCTCTCCCAATCGGTCGTTAATCTGTTCAAGCCCTAAAGTTTCGAGAAGATCATCATGAAGATCGATAGCACTTACAAGCCAGCGACATCCGCCATTTCGCCCAAGCCGGCAACGACCCAATCATCCATGCCGGCTGCGGCTCAGGATGAAGTCAGCCTCAGCAAACTGGCAGGTACGCTGCAATCAGGCGAACATCCGCCGATCAACATGGCACGCATTCAGGAAATCAAGCAGGCAATTTCAGAAGGTCGCTTCAAGATCAATCCGGAAGCGATAGCGGACCGACTGATCGAGTCAAGCCGGGAACTGCTCAGCAGCAGCAAGCAGCGCCAGGCATGACGTCTCCCGTCGCCGCCATTCTCGGTCGGGAGATTGAACAGGTTGCCCGATTCATTGCAATTCTGAATGAAGAACAGGATGCGCTCAAACGGGGCGACGTCGACGCGCTCCCTGATCTGATTTCCCGCAAGACCCCCTTGGTGGAATCCTTAAACACGCTTGAAGGCGAACGCCTTTTGGCCCTCAACTTGCCCGCTGCCGAGTCAGGGCGTGGTGCGATGGATATCTGGCTGGCACAGAACGGCAACGACAGCCTTGCTACGGTCAACTGGAAAAAACTGCTTAAATTCGCAAACGAAGCCAAGACCTTGCACGAACTTAATGCGCAGCTGGTCGACCTGCATCTTCGCCAGACGTCGGAAATTTTGTCCATTCTGACCGCCCCACCAGAGGCTGCAACCAGCCTTTACGGTAGCAGCGGCCAGCCCCTTCCCGCCACGGGTAGCCGAATCGTCGATTCGGCCTGATGTGTACTACTAGCCCCCGGCAGGGCGCCCTTCCTTGAGCTCGGTTGGCTCCTCTGGGCGATTCGAATCAATCAGGATGCTGACGCGGCGATTTCTCGCCCTGCCCTCAACTGTCGTGTTGGTTTCCAGCGGGCGCGTTTCGCCATAGCCGATGGCTGTCAGGCGCTCTGCGCCAACGCCGCCATCATTGAACAAGCGCAATACGCTGGTCGCACGCATGGCCGACAATTCCCAGTTCGAGGGAAATTGCTGCGTGGCAATCGGCACATTGTCCGTGTGGCCTTCAATGGTAATCGGGAAATCGGATGCGGCCAGCACCTTGGCAATGGCCAACATGGCATTGACCGAAGCAGGCTCCAGCTTTGCCTGCCCGGCCGGGAAAAGGATACTGTCGTTGATTTCAATGGTCACGCCGCGACTGGTTTCCAGCAGTCGAACCTTGCCCTGAGCAACCAAGGGCTGCAATGCCTCCATGAGGTCATTGGCAACATTTTTCATCTTTTGACGCTGCTCGGTCTTTTTCAGGTCTGCGAGTCTGTCCGGCTTGGCAATCGGTTTCACCGGCATCAATGGCGCCCCCTGGATCACGGCAATGGGCTGCCCGCCAGGCTGTCCGGTCACATTTTTGAACGCGTTGGTCAATGAGTTGGACAATACCTTGTATTTGCCCTCATTCACCGACGATATCGCGTACATCACGACGAAGAATGCGAAGAGCAGGGTAATGAAATCGGCATAGGAAACCAGCCAGCGTTCGTGGTTTTCAGGCTCTTCTTCGCGGCGCTTGCGAGCCATCAGTGCAAATAACCTTTCAGGCGACCTTCTATGATCCTTGGATTGTCGCCCACGGCAATGCCGACCAGTCCATCAATCAACATTTCCCGGGAAGACACCATGCGCGTCACGTAATACTTGAGCTTGGCAGCAATCGGCAAGTAAACGAGATTGGCCAGGCCGACGCCATAGATGGTAGCCACGAACGCAACCGCAATACCGCTCCCAAGCTTGGTGGGATCCGACAGGTTTTCCATCACGTGAATCAAACCCATGACCGCCCCGAGAATACCGATTGTCGGGGAGTATCCTCCTGCAGCATCCCAGATTTTCGCAGACTGGCGCCATTCGTCTTCAAACGTATTGATTTCCACTTCCAACAGTTCACGAATTCGCTCAGGATCGGCACCATCCACCAATAGCTGAAGGCCTTTTCGCGCAAACTCATCCTTGATGGCAGGAATATAGTTTTCCAAGGCGAGAAGCCCTTCACGGCGAGAAACCTGGCTCCAGTTCAAAATCTGGTCGATAAGCCGCTTCTGCTCGATGACTGGCGGAACCCATACCCACTTTGCCATTTTCAGGCCGCGTCTGAAGATGTGTATGGGACTCTGCAGCAGCACTGCACCCAAGGTTCCCCCTAACACAATCAGCAAGGCGGTGGGCTGCACCAGCGACCCTGCGTTGCCACCTTCCAGGTACTGGCCGCCAATGATCGCAAAAATACTGATTGCCAATCCGGCCAGGCTAATCTTATCCACAGGCCTTCTCCTTGCGGCGCTTCTTTGCGGCAGGGATTTCACCGGCAATCTGGGCGCGCAAGCGTGCGATCGCCTGACTGTGCAACTGGCAAACGCGTGACTCGGTGACGCCCATGACCTCACCGATCTCACGGAGGTTCAGATCCTGCTCGTAATACAGCGCCATCATCAGCTTTTCGCGCTCCGGCAATTGGCTGATGGCAGTAACCAACTGAGCCTTGATGCCACGGTCTTCCAGAATCGATACGGGATCGGCGTCGTTGTCGGTGAAATGACGCTCAAGGAAATCCTCGTCGCCGCTCCCGGAAAAGTCCTCCAGGTACACAATCTGGTGCCCCCGCGCATCCTGCAGGGTTTTTTGGTAGTCAGCCAACGTCATGCCCAGCGCGTCAGCCAATTCACGCTCGGATGGCGCTCGGCCGTGCTCATGCTCCAGTTGGCTGATCACTGTTTCGATACGTCGCAATTCCCGGCGCAGATTGCGCGGCAACCAGTCGTTTTCACGGAGCCCGTCAAGCATGGCACCCCGAATGCGCTGGGTAGCATAGGTTTCGAACTGAGCACCAAAGCCCTCCTGATAGCGATCAATCGCATCAAGCAGACCCAGCATGCCGTTCTGAACCAGATCATCAAACTGGATACTTGGCGGCAAGCGCGCCATGAGATGATAGGCGATACGCTTCACCAGCGGCACGAAGCGCTGAACCAACTGTTCTCTATCTGGCTGCCCCGCAGCGGTATACATCAGGCTCGAAGTACGTTCGGTGTAATGCGTTGGCTCAAGTGTAGCAGTTGCTGCATGAATTGCTCGACCCCACCGGCCTCGCTTTCGCTACGCTGCCAGTAAGAAATATCCGATGCAATATCACGGAATGCGGTGGCAGAGGGTGAATCCGGCGCCTGAACAAGGACGGACCGGCAGAGTTGCGATGACTGCCTCAACGCCTCATCCAGCGGAATGGCACCCGCATAATCCAGCCTTGCTATCCCCCGCTGGGCGGCGACTTGAGCGATGTTATCGAAAATCGATCGTGCGTCTGCCTGACTGCGAACCTTGTTTACCAAAATCCGAAAATGCTTTCGTGAAAATGCATGGCTGACTTTTTTGATGAGTGAATACGCTTCAGTAATGGATGCGCTACTACCGGAAAGCACAACGACAGCCTCCTGCGATGCAAGGCCAAATGGTGAAAACCCGTTGGGGTGCGCCATGCTTGCATCAACCAGAATCACGTCGATAGGCCGCTCAAGTCCTGACATGGAATCGAGCAAGGTTTGCTGCTGCGGCAGCGACAAACGCCCCAACTTCTTGACTGCGCGCGCCGCCGGCAGCACACGCAAACCATTCATCGGCTGCAGCAGCACTTGCGACAAGGGCATTTCCCGTTGCACGACATTCAGGAGATCATTACGCGCTACCAGACCGAATGTGGCAGCGATGTCATCGCCGGAGGCATGTTCGTCGATGATCAGCACTTCTTTGCCCAGACGCGCCATCGCCACACCAATATTGGCAACAGCCACGCTACGGCCAACCCCATCGCAGCCCGACACGAAGGTAATCACCTGCAATTGCTGGCCACCGCCAAGCAGGCGACGCAGGCCGGCTGCCTGATCTACGCGAAAATCAGCCACGGCGGCCTCCAGCGGCGACCATGCCGGCATTCGCCATCATCAGACCCGGCTCTACGCCATCAAATTTGTGGGGCGAATTTTCTGGCACATCCTTGAATGCCCTGTGCAGCAAATAACTGCGATTCGGCAGATGCAAGTCCTCCGGCACGCGCTGACCATTGGATACGTATTGCAACTTGAGACTGTGGCGCATGACGACATCGAGCACGGTCGCCAAACTGGCAGCTTCATCGATCTTGGTCAGGATGCAACCAGCCAGACAGTCCCCGGCATAAGCACGAACCACATCGTCCAGCGTATCGCCACGCGAGGTTGAATTAAGCAGCAGCAGACGCTGTACGTCACAACCGGCCAGCATGTCGGTCAACTCGGGAACCAGCTTGTCTTTTTGGCTCATCCCCATGGTATCGATCAACACCATGTGCTTGTTCTGCAACTCCACCAGAGTCTGGCGTAGTTCATTCTGATCCTTTACCAGATGCACGGATACGCCAAGAATGCGGCCATAAATTCGAAGTTGTTCATGGGCGCCGATACGATAGCCGTCAGTAGTGACCAGAGCGACCTTGCTCGGACCATGACGCAATACGCAGCGCGCTGCCAGCTTGGCAGTTGTCGTTGTCTTCCCTACTCCGGTCGGGCCAACCAAGGCATAGACGCCACCGCGGTCGACAATGTCATTGTCACTACCGATAGTCATCAATGAGCGGTCCGCCCCGCCTTTTACCCAAGCCATGGCTTCCTGGCCATTCATTTCACGCGGAAGGTCATGAAGCAGATCACGGGCAAATTGAGGCGAAAATCCAGCATCGAGCATTTGACGAAGAATATCCGTCTTTACAGGCTCGGAACGGGCCGACTCCCCCCAGGCAAAACCAGCCAGATGCTGCTCAACAATTTTGCGCAGCGAACGAATCTCATCCATGACCTCCATCGGGACAACTTCAGCTTCAGAACGTCGAGGCGTGGCAGCCGGCGGCGGTGGCTGCATTTCTGGCGCAGTATTCGTCGCCGGACGGTGGTTTGCTGCGGTCGACGGCGAAGAACGGCCAATTTCCAAATTTCGCAAGGCGCCTGTTCGTGGAATGCCGGCATTGACCGCTGTCACAGGCCGCTGCGGCGGCTGTGGACTGGCAGCCGGTCGTGACATCTGCGGGGTCGGTGCAACAACCGTTGGCTGCGGTGGCTGCGAAATCCGCGCACGGGCTGAACTCAACACGACACGATAGTCGTCTTCAGGATCAGCCGGGGGCGGTCGCCTTTCGACAGGAGGACGGTCGGCAACCGANGTGGGAACGATCATCGCCATATCGCGAGCAGCAACAGCCATGATCTCCACACCNCCGGGAACCCCGCGATTGGAAAGAATTATCGCGTCGTTACCGAGCGTTTCCTTTACTTTCCTCAACGCATCTCTTGCATTGGCTGCGATAAATTTTCTGACGTTCATGTTCTACCTCCGATGATCGAGGTCACCTTGATAATTCGGGTTTCAGGCACTTCGTTGTGAGACAGCACCTTCAGCTGAGGAACGGTGCGACGCAGGAATTTGGACAAAAGCACACGCAAGCCGGCTGGCACGAGGAGAACAGCCGGCAAACCCAGGCCCTCCTGGCGCTCAGCGGCAGCGGCAGTTTCGCGCACAAGGGTATCGGCGAGACCGGGTTCAAAGCTGGTATTTTCTGAACCGCCTGCAACCGCCTGTGACAGCAGTCGCTCCAATGTAGGATCCAGCGACATGACCTGCATTTCGCTGTTGCCCGGGAACAATTGCTGCACAATCGCGCGACCAAGTGCGATACGCACCTGGGTCGAGAGTTCGTCGGCGTTTTGCGTACGCATAGCATGATCGGCGACGGTTTCGATAATCGTCCGCATGTCGCGAATGTGTACGCCCTCTTCGAGCATTGCCTGCAAAACCTTTTGCAAGGTACCCAGTGGCAAAACCTTGGGAACCAGATCTTCGACCAGTTTTGGGATTTCCTTGCCCAGATGGTCAAGCAGTTGCTGAACCTCCTGGCGCCCCAGCAATTCAGCGGCATGGGTCAGGATCAGATGATTGAGATGGGTAGCAACCACAGTCGACGCATCCACCACGGTATACCCGTAGGCCTGTGCCTGATCACGCTGATTTGCATCGATCCAGATCGCCGGCAAACCAAACGCCGGATCCTTGGTTGCGGTCCCGTTCAATGTGCCTGCCACGCGCCCTGGATTNATCGCCATAAACTGGCCTGAATAAGCCTCACCCNGCCCTACCTCAACCCCTTTGAGAAGAATCCGGTAGGCATTCGGTTTCAATTCGAGGTTGTCGCGAATATGCACAGGCGAAACCAGGAAGCCGACTTCCTGTGCGAATTTCTTGCGAATCCCCCGAATACGTCGNAATAACTCACCATCCTGCGACTTGTCGACCANCGGAATCAACCGATAACCAACTTCCAGCCCAAGGACATCAAGCGGNGCGACGTCCCCCCAAGTCGCCTCCATCGCATCCTGNACAGGCGCAGGNGCAACTTTGACCGGGGCTTCGACAATACGCTTCTCTTTTTCCATCATCCGCCAGGACATCCAACCCAANCCGGAAGACAACAACAGAAAGACCAGATTGGGCATCCCCGGAATCAAACCGAGGAATCCGACGATCGCTGCAGTAATGGCAATCACCTTGCCATTCCGGAACATCTGACCCATCACCTGCTGACCAATATCGCGATCATCAGACACACGCGTCACCACCATACCGGCGGCAATCGAAATAATAAGGCCTGGAATTTGCGCGACAAGGCCATCACCAATCGTCAACAAGGTGTAATTCTTGGCCGCCTGTGCAATCTCCATGTTGTGCTGAAATACGCCAACGATCAGGCCACCCACAACATTGAGCAACATGATGACGATGCCCGCCACCGCATCGCCTCGGACGAATTTGGAAGCACCATCCATGGACCCAAAGAATTCGGCTTCGCGCGAAATCTCTGTGCGGCGCTTGCGTGCGTCCTCCTCACCGATTAGCCCGGCATTCAAGTCAGCATCGATAGCCATCTGCTTGCCTGGCATTGCATCCAGCGTGAAGCGTGCGGACACCTCAGCTACCCGGCCGGCACCTTTCGTAATCACAACGAAATTGATGACGACAAGGATCATGAATACAACAATACCGACCGCAAAGTTGCCACCCACCAGGAAATGGCCAAAAGCCTCAATCACTTTGCCTGCNGCATCCGGCCCGCTGTGCCCTTCAAGCATGACTACTCGCGTCGAAGCAACATTCAAGGACAGGCGCAGCAACGTGGTTACCAAAAGGACNGTCGGAAAAACCGAGAATTCCAGGGTTTTTTGCGTGTTGACCGCAACCAGCAGAACCAACACGGAGATTGCAATATTGAAGGTGAAAAACACATCCAGAACAAACGCCGGCAATGGCAGCACCATCATTGCCAGGATCATCAGTATCAGAANGGGGGCACCCAGCTGGGTGACATTCATCCGTGCCAAAAAGCCTTGCATGCCCAGTGANGAGGTAGCCATTTACNCAGCCTCCGGAACAAGTTCGGGCGGAACAGGAAGATCACGTGGCGGAACGGGATAGANTCCACCGGTCTGNCGCCAGTTCGCTAACTGGTAGATATAAGCAAGAACCTCCGCGACTGCGTTGTACAGGGCGGAGGGAATTTCGGTGTCGAGTTCGGCGTGCTTATACAACGCCCGCGCTAATGGCGGCGCCTCAAGGATCGGGACCGCATGTTCGCCTGCGATTTCGCGTATCTTCAGCGCAATTGCTCCTGCTCCTTTTGCCACCACACGGGGGGCTGACATCCCTGTTTGATAGGCGAGCGCCACAGCAAAATGTGTTGGGTTGGTGACCACCACGTTAGCTTGTGGCACCGAGGACATCATGCGCTTGCGGGCCGCTTGCATTTGCAGGCTGCGGATACGCCCTTTAACATGCGGGTCGCCCATCATTTCCTTCATTTCCTGCTTGACCTCTTCCTTGGTCATTTTCAGCTTGTCAAAATATTGCCAAAGCTGGAAGGGAACGTCTGCCGCCACCACCAGCACGAGCGTCGATGCCAAAAGTAGGAAGGAGAACGAAACCAGGTTCCCCGCATGGGACAAGCCAGCCTCCAGCGGCTCTCCTAGCAAACCGAAAATCTCATCTCTCTCTTTCCAGATAAGCAGGACAGCCACGGTCCCCAACAAGCCGGCCTTCAAAATCGCCTTGCCGAGTTCCATCAGGCTATTCCAGGAAAACATCCGCCCAAAACCAGTGAGTGGATTCAGGCGATTCAAATCCGGCACCAAAGCTTCCGATGAGAAGACCCAAGCATTCAGGAAAAATGGAGGCAGGACCGCAGCCACAAGCAGCAAACCAAGCAAGGGCGAAAACGCAAAAAGAGCGTCTCCGGAAATTTCGGCTAAGCGAGGCAGCATGAGGGCCGGCTCTCGCATCACTTCGGGCTCGATGGTAAAGCCTCGTTGGACAAACGCCATTGAGCGACCAACAAACCAACCACCCATTGACCAAAAAGCTGCACCAGCAACGACCAAAACAAGAAAAGTGCTAAGTTCACGAGAATGCGGGACCTGTCCCTGCTCTCGGGCCTGCTCGATTCGCCTGCCTGTAGGCTCTTCAGATTTCTCGAGGTCGCTATCTTCAGCCATGGCCATCTTGGGTTTAAGTTATGGGTATTATAGGAAAAAACCAGAAAAATTAAACATGTACGAGCGTTTTTTTATTCTGTTTCTCAGATGACGCTCGCAAGCCCATGACAACAGAGTAAACCTCTAAAAATAAAAAAGGAGGCAAAGCCTCCTTTTTAACTGATCGACCTGAATTAGGAATCAGGCAAAATCAAGTGCTCGCACTCCCGGGCCAAAGTCTGCGTGCTGACCGAGGTCTGATAGCAACTCCTTCATGTCCAGAATTAAAACAATCTGGCCATTGGACAAGGTAGTCACACCAGCCACCCCCTTCGGNCGAAAATCTTCCAAGGATTTGATTACNGCATCATCNCGCCCGGCGAAACTGTCGACCGCNAGAATAAAGCTGCGNTCGGCCGTCTGCATGAAGACCCCGTATTCCGGGTAGCGCTCCAAAGGCCAGCCAAGCAAGCGAGCCAATGTAATTACTGGCAGAACCTCACCTCGAACCACCAAGGTTTCTTTGCCCCCTACCTCCTGAATGCGGTCTTGTTCGATNGGCAGAATTTCNCGAACCAACGACAACGGCAAGGCAAACGGTTGGTCACCAAGCAACACCAGCAATACCGGCAAAATAGCCAGTGTCAGCGGGAGAGATATTATGAAAACAGAACCTTTGCCGGGCTCGGACCGGATTTCGATCGAACCATTCAGCTTTTGGATATTAGTTTTCACCACATCCATACCAACACCACGACCGGACACATCCGATATCTGGGTTTTGGTAGAGAACCCCGGCAGGAAGATCAGATTAAGGCTCTGGCGCTCATCAAGCGTATTTGCCTCCTCCTCGGAAATGAGCCCCTTCTCTGTCGCCTTGGCACGAATACGCTCTGCGCTCATCCCCTTGCCATCATCGGCAATGATCAACACGATATGGTCGCCCTCTTGGCGAGCCTCAAGACGCACCAGACTCTTCGTAGGCTTGCCAGCTGCCTGTCGTTCCTCCGGCATTTCAACACCATGATCAACGGCATTTCGAATCAAGTGAATCAGGGGATCGGCAAGGTCTTCGATCATGGTCTTGTCGACCTCGGTCTCCTCACCTGCCAATACCAACTCGACATCCTTGCCCAACTGTCGAGCCAGATCGCGGGCAATGCGTGGATATTTCTGGAACAGTCTACCGATCGGCTGCATTCGGGTCTTCATCACCGAGTTCTGCAGATCTGATACCAATAAGTCCAGTTGGCTTACTGCCTGATCCAGCGCATGCAAAGTTTCAGCATCACTCTTCCCCGCGAGAATATCCGCACGTAGGCTGGTTAGGCGATTTTTGGTCAATCCAATTTCGCCGGATAAATTCAAGACTTGATCAAGACGAGAGGTGTCAACGCGAATTGTATTTTCTCGACCGCGCTCCTCCGCACGACGCGCTGAAGCGGGTGGCCCACCGGGCCGATCAGTGGCGCGACGACCAAATGGGGAAGTCGCTGCCGCAGCTTGCGGCACGACAGGCGTTGGCGCGATGACAGCCTCAGCAACAGCAGTTTCAGCCTTGGTAATCAACTCACTCTGCGGCTCAACTGCCTTACCCCCCTGACCCGTCACTGCGGCATGGAGAAGATTCCAGTCGGGCTCACCGACTGGCGCGGCGTCGACGTTTGGCGCAGCATTTTCTGAGACCGCCACCTCAGCCTCTTTCGCAGCGCCCGCAACATCTCCTGTAGTCAGCACCCCATGCAGCGCCGCGATCACGGCGGGGTCAGCAGGCTGCGGCTGAACCATTTGCCCCAACTCGCCGAACATCTCTCGCACGCCCTTCGTTGCATCCATGATGACATCCATCAATTCTGCAGTCAGCTCAAGCTCCCCGTTCCGGAGTCGGTCGAATAGATTTTCAGTCAAATGACAAAGCGTCACCAATTCAGTGGCATTGAGAAACCCAGCGCCCCCTTTGACCGTGTGGAAGCCCCGAAAAATATCGTTGAGCAGCCCACGATCATCAGGCATTTTTTCAAGCTCAACGAGTTTATTGTCCACATCCGACAACAGATCGTGCGCCTCCTGCAGAAAGTCCTGCAGCAGATCTTCCATTCCGCCAAAGTCGCTCATTTGTTGCCCTCCTCAGAATCCGAGGCTGTCCAAGAGGTCGTCAACCTGTTCCTGGTTAACCACGACATCGGTACGCCCTTCACCATTGATTACCGGACCATTCATCAAACTGGCCACTTCTTCGGTGCGCTTTGTTTCAGGTAGCACCTCGATGAGGACAGTCATCAGACCAGACTCCAACTCATGCGCCAAGGCGACAATTTTCTTGATAACCTGCCCGGTCAAATCCTGAAAATCCTGCGCCATCATTATTTCGGTCAATTGCGCATGCGTTGCGCGGGTTTTCTGGGGCAATTGATCATTCAGGAATGTGCGCGTTTCAGCGGCCAATACTTTGAAATCAGCAGGACCCATTTGATTGGCAAACACCATGTCCCAGCGCTTGCCTAGTGACTGAGCCCCACTTTCCAATTCATTGACCAGAGGATTGGCGATATCGGTCGCGTTGAGAACACGACAGGCTGCCTGCTCAGTAAGGTTAGCCACATACGCCAGGCGATCCTTCGCATCCGGCAATGCCGAAACAGTCTTTTCAATCAATTTGTCGTAGCCGAGCATCCCCAAGGTATCGTGAAGTGCTCTGGCCATATGCCCAATACGGTTAAAGACTGCTTCTTGCTGAGGCCAGGCATCAGACAATCCGGATACCGACGGCGCAGTGACATCAGCAGAAAGCCCGGCAGCCTCGTGCATTGTCTCGGTCTTGGCGGCGACACTATCGAATAGTGCCTGAAGGTCATCACTATCTGTATCTGACGATACTGCGTGCGCGGAAACCGTCTGCACCGCGGGCTGAGGCGCCTTAGAAATTGCTGCGCAATCTGCCGCAACAGAATCAAAGAGTGCTTCGAGGTCGTCTGAGTCGTTGTTGGCCGTCATCATTCCTCCTACGCCTGACCCATTTTTTCGAAAATCTTGTTCAGCTTCTCCGAAAGTGTGCCGGCCGTAAAAGGCTTGACGATATANCCACTNGCGCCGGACTGCGCGGCAGCAATGATGTTTTCCTTTTTCGCTTCTGCGGTGATCATCAAGACAGGCAGGTGTTTAAGCGTAGGAGTTGCTCGTATTGCCTGCAATAAAGTCAGCCCGTCCATGTTGGGCATATTCCAGTCGGTGACGACAAACTCGAATCCTCCACCCTGCAGCTTTTGGAGCGCAATGGCGCCGTCTTCAGCTTCATCAACGTTAGTAAAGCCCAACTCCTTAAGCAGGTTGCGGACAATTCGACGCATTGTGGAAAAGTCATCCACAACCAGAAATCTCATTTTGGGATCAGCTGCCATGCAGTACTCCAGAAACTGTGTTTGTTATCGTTCAATCAACGGACGCAAGGTATCGGCCAATGCCTCTGCATCGAATTTTGCGACGTATGCATCTACGCCGACCGATTTACCCATCGCCCGATTAGCTTCCGAAGAGAGTGATGAGTGCATAACCACAGGCACCCCTTCGAAACGGGGATCGGATTTGATGTTTTTGGTCAGCACGTAGCCGTCCATTTCTGGCATTTCTGCATCAACCAGAATCAGCCGTATATCGTCCCGAATATTTCTTCCCATTTGCATGGCATGCGCTGCAATCCCCTGAAGTCGCGTCCAAGCTTCCATACCATTGGTTGCATGCTTATGGCGCACGCCAAGCTTGTCGAGTACTTCAGCAATTTTTCGTCGTGCAACAATCGAGTCATCGACGAAAAACACACTCGTGTCCGGATCCACTCTCGCCGGAGCAATGTCTACAATCATCGCCTCGCCGAAAGCATTGGCAAGAATTTGCTCGACATCAAGGATAGAAACCAAGCCGCCACTCTCAAGTTCGATAACCGCTGTAATCAATCCTTGATTCGCGGCAAGAACACTTTCCGGCGCCTTCACTCGCTCCCAATCGACACGAATGATACGGTCGACGTCATGGACCAGAAATCCCAATGTCCGCTTGGAATACTCTGCCACCATCATGGTCTTACCCAGTCCAGCAGGTGCATTCAATTGCATGAACGGCGCTAGCGAAAGCACGGGAATCACGTTACCACGCAAAGAAATCAGTCCTTCAACCCCACGAGGCATATTGGGAGTCTTGGTAATGTGCGGGGTTCTCCCCACCTCTCGGACCTTAAATACATTGATGCCGAATATTTCCCGCGTACCCAGTGTAAACAGCAGGATTTCCATCTTGTTTGAACCAGCAAGGCGCGTACGTGCATCTACGCTATCCAGCAGGTTTTTGTTCTCAACGAGGTTCATCGTCAGCTCCTGCTATCTCTCATGCCACAGTAAGCGGTGAAGCTTCAACGCCTAATCGCCTCGCCAGTGTCTCAGACAGACGCAACGGTTCGAATTTCGGCACATACTCATCCACACCAACCGAAGCGCCTAACTTCTGGTTCGACATCCCAGACAATGACGAATGCATTATCACAGGAACCCCATTGAATCGCGGGTCGGATTTTATTTTTTTCGTCAGGATATATCCGTCCATTTCCGGCATTTCAATGTCAGTCAATACGAGACTTATAATCGACGCTGCAGACCTGCCAGTGGACTGCGCATAGGCGGCGACCTTTTCCATTTCTTCCCACATCTGACGCCCGTTAACTGCCGAGATACCTTTCACACCCATTGCAGAAAGCGTTCTCTCGATTTGCTTACGAGCCACGCTCGAGTCGTCACAATAGAAAACTGTGCACTCGGGCCGGTCAAGCGCTACTACTCCGCGGTACATGATTTCGTTATCAATGCTGGTCGTTTCGGAAAGTACCTTTTCGACATCCATCATCATGACTAAGCGGTTATCTTCCAACTCGGTTACAGCTGTTACCAAACCACCGGTTTGCGAGGTGAGCATTTCGGGAGGCACTCGCATCTTGCTCCAGTCCAGACGAAGGATCGTATCTACGCCCTCAACCAGAAAACCCTGAGTGTGTCCGTTGTACTCCGTCACGATCATGATTTCACGCGGTGTCTCGGGAGAAATGCCAGCGTATCTTGCCAAATCGATGACAGGCACCAATGCCCCCCGCAAACTAACCATGCCTTCAACAGAAGGCGGCATATCAGGTGCCGCGGTAATCACGGGGGTGCGCATCACCTCACGAACTTTGAATACATTGATACCGTACGTTTCTCGACGCCCCGTTCGTTGATCAATGCCAAGAAAAAACAGCAATATTTCGAGTTTGTTGGTGCCCGCCAGTTTGGTTCGCGCATCAATATTCTTTAACAACTCAGACATTGTTAATCCTCTCGCTCGTAGCGCATCCAGCGACTTTCAGTTAGACGCTCTGCGAATTGAGCGACCTGCCAAACCGTAGTCTCAAACGGCAACGCCCCGCAATCAGCGCCAAGCGGGTGTTACCTCTTATCCCCTTAACGGCACACAAAACATAACATTTANGAAATTTGAAACAATTTACCAAAATTGGCAATGTCTAGCACCTGTTTTACGTTACCGCGAACCCCCGCCAACGCCACTTCCTTATTCGCGCCACCCAATTTATCACGCAACATCAACAACATACCGAGTGCAGAGCTATCCAGATAATCTACGCCAGAAAAATCAACAGTGACGCTGCGAATAGCCGCGTCAGCAATCAACGGTTCATAAGCTGCGCGAAATTCGCGGTGGGTATTGAAATCGAAACGCCCGGTCAACTTGATGACAGCCTTGCCAGCTTCGTTGAGAATACTTGCTTGCATTTGTTTTCCTATTCCAAAAAATCACATCGAATCTTAGTTTAATACTTTTGCCATAAACGACAAGCTCGGACTATTGACTATGCCCCAATGGCACTGAGAACGCGCCTTGCCATATCCCCCAGTGGGCACTGTTCGTCAACCGCTCCAATCAAAAATGCTTCACGCGGCATTCCATAGACAACGCAACTCTGCTCATCTTGGCCAAACGTCCTGGCCCCTGACTGACGCAGGCGTAGTAAACCTTGAGCACCATCCTTGCCCATCCCGGTCAAAATGACCCCAATCGCTTTACGGCCGACAAGAGTAGCCGCCGAATCGAAGAGCACATCAACGGATGGGCGATGGCGATTAACGGGCGCCGTAGCAACGAGCTCTGTGAGATAGCCAGCGTTTCCACGGCGAATCTGCAGATGAGAATGTCCCGGTGCGATATAGACCGTACCGGACTCCACTNTTTCATTCCCCTGGGACTCTATGACCCGCGGAGCACAAAGTCCGTCCANCCGACGAGCGAAGGAGGCAGTGAAAGACTCCGGCATGTGTTGGACNACAAGAATTGGCGGGCAATCNNCAGGGATGCCCATNAAAAACTCCTTGATTGCTTCAGTTCCACCGGTAGAAGCACCAACAAAAATAATTTTTCCGCTAGCCGCCAGCCCGGGCCGAGCTTGCATTGGGGCCGTCGCCACGCCTTGCCCCGAAGCGACAGGCGTCGTCGTCATATCGCGGCGTAAGCGAGCACCTTTTGCTGCCCGAATTCTTTCCACCAAATCTTCTGCATAGCTTTCCATACTTTTGCCGCCATCGGAACGCGGCTTGCCGATAAAATCGATAGCCCCCAATTCAAGGGCCTTGAGCGTTGTATCCGACCCTGCCTCCGTAAATGAGGAAACCATGACGACCGGCATTGGCCGGAGCCGCATCAAGCGCTCCAGGAACTCCAGACCATCCATTTTCGGCATCTGAACATCCAGGGTCAGGACATCAGGATTGAGCGCCTTGATCATTTCGCGAGCACTTTGAGCATCGGGTGCTGCGCCAACCACCTCCATATCAGGAGCCAAACTGATCAACTGGCTCAATAATCCGCGCATCAATGCCGAATCATCAACAACCAACACTCTTGTTTTTATGGGCATTTATAGAAAACCAATTAAAAAAATGGCGATTTTTGCCGTTGACCGTAGCATTAAACAAACAACTCAACGTCACCTTCGATAGCTGATCCTGTGAGGCGAACCTTGTAGTCGTTTTCCCGGCTGAATAGGGTCTCGTTATGTACTCGATGCAGCTTCTTGACCAAGACACGTCCCGAATGGGGAAAATAGTAAACTTTGCGTGGATATGAATCCAACAAGTCCTTGGCGACGACCGGAATTTTTTCTGTCTTTAAAAAATCCAGAACGAATTCAGCATTTCTGGCGCCGACATTACTACTCGCGAGGCTGGCCAGGACGGCACCGCCACCAAACACTTTCGCTTCAAGACGATTACGTCGCGCGCCCAGCTTGAGCAGGTGATTAATCAATACCTCCATGGCGTAGGTGCCATAACGTGCTGACATGCCAAGGGGATTTCTCCCCCCGTCATCTGGCAACATGAAATGATTCATCCCGCCAATGCCAGAATCAGCATCCCTGATACAGGCAGCCACACATGAGCCTAGGACGGTTACCAGCAGTGACTCCTGAACCGAAACGTAATACTCGCCGGGTAATATTTTCGCAGCCTCCAAACCGAATTTCCGATCGAAATATCGATTGGTGGCCAATGGTTCATCATAAGAATGTTGCACTACGCCCTTCCCTATCGGGTATTCGCCAAGGCATATACTGTTTTGCCCAGCGATTTAAACAGGTCGGCCGCATGCAGGAAGCTTTCCGAATGCCCGGCCAGCATCAGTCCATCGGGCTGCATCATGGGGGCGAAACGCGAAAGAATTTTATATTGCGTCGGCTTGTCAAAATAGATCATGACATTGCGACAAAAAATAATATCCAGAGGCCCCTTGACCGAATAGTTAGCGTCCAGCAAGTTGATTCTCTGGAACTGTATCATCTGTTTCAATTCGGGACGGACAGAGACAAAACCCTCCTGGCTCCCCGTGCCTTTCAGGAAAAATTTACGTAGCCGCTCAGGAGATAGCTTCTCCACCCGTTCAATCGGGTACACCCCTTTCTGGGCACTTGCCAGCACATTGGTATCCAGATCCGATGCCACGATGGAAATATGCGAGGTATTGCTCCCAAATGTTTCGGCTACTGTAATCGCAATTGAATAAGGCTCCTCGCCGGTCGATGCCGCTGAACACCAGATACGGACAGGACGCTTGGTGCCTATTTTTCGAAGATGTTCGGCAAAAATTGGGAAATGGTGAGGTTCACGAAAAAAGGATGTCAAATTGGTGGTCAGTGAATTGACGAAGCGCTCCCATTCATCACCGCCATCCTTCTCCAGGGCGTTCAGATACTCGGAAAACGACTGCATCCCCGTCGCGCGCAAACGCCTGGCAAGTCGGGAATAAACCATGTCCTGCTTGACTGGAGATAGCGAAATACCGGCATGCTGATATATCAGCGCCCGTACGCGCTCAAAATCTGCCGCAGAGAAAGAGAACTCGCGAGCGCCACCATCACGAGTCGGCAGACCCAGCGCTGATGACGGTCGGAGTGAAGATAACGAAGATACCGGCTTTCGCAATTCAGTCATGACTAGAACTCTTCCCATTCATCATCGAGACTGGTTGCAAGTGCCGGAGCCCTCTTTTCTTTGCCACGCTCATCGCGCGGCATTTCTGGAGCGACCGTCTTTTGGGGACTATGACGTGGTGCGGCCAGAAGCTGCTTGTTGCCCGAGTCCTCTACCCTGAAAATGGACACAGCCTGAGCGAGGTTATGAGCCTGTTCTTCAAGGCTCTCCGCCGCAGCCGCAGCTTCCTCAACCAGCGCCGCATTCTGCTGCGTCACTTCGTCCAT
>JGI24770J26754_10000128_pt1 | contig 48446 bp, 43 predicted proteins | sample LakOneMetagenome_FD_26754 | JGI IMG/M metagenome (IMG submission 26754) | reverse complement strand
TGCCGCAGGGCCTGTTCGGTCTGCTCGCTTGAGTCGCCGCGGCTGCGCGCCCGGGCGATCTCGGCATCACGGAGCTCAAAGATGTAGGTGCGCAGCGCTACGACGGCGGGGGCGAGGCTCTGTTCCTCGGCGACCGCCGAGAACTTGCGGGCGGCGCGGCCCACGAGTTCGCGTGCCTCATCGGTGGCGTTGAGCTCTTCGAGGGGCGCGTGGATGCTGATGGTCTCGAGGTCGAGCAGCTCGACTCCCGGAACGTCGACCACGTTCGGGGCCACGTTGCGTGGCAGGCCGAGGTCGATGATGAGCTGCGGGGGCGCCTCGGGGGCGGCGTCGGCGGGGCAGAGACTGACCGCGTCGGCAGCGGTGGCGATGGTGCGCGAGTTGACGCCCACCTGTGCGCGGCCGGCCAGGATGAGCTCGGCGTCGATGACGTGGTCTTCGGAGAGTGTGCAGGTGACGACGACGTCGGCGCGGGCGACCTCGCCAGCGAAGTCGTCGGTGCCCACGGCTGCGATTCCATGGGAGGTCGCGAACTTGAGCGCACGGCCGGAGGGCGAATACACCCGCACGTTTTCGGCGCCACGGTCACGCAGGGCGGCAAGGGACGCGCCGGCATAGCGGCCGGTGCCCACAAGCAGCACCCGGGCCTGGGCCCAGTCGCTCACGCGGCTCTCGGCCAGCTCAAGCGCAAGCCGCACCAGGGAACGGCCGGCCGAACCGATTCCGGTGCGGTTCTTCACCCCGCGAGAGGTTTGCGAGGCCCGCTGGAACAGCCGCTCCAGCTCAGGGCTCGTGGTGCCGGCCGCGCGGGCCTGCTCGAGGGCGCGACGCACCTGGCCGGCGATTTCACCCTCGCCCACGACCACGGACTCGAGGCCGCTCGTGACGGCGAACAGGTGCTCGGCAACGCCGTTGCCGTGCAGGAGGGTGAGGGTGTCGCGCAGGATGTCTTCAGAGATGCCGGTGCTGGCGCTCACGGCTTCAATCGCGGCGTATACCGCGGGCAGCGGAGAAACGCCGTAGGGCTCATCCAGGTCGAGGTAGGCCTCGAAGCGATTGCACGTGGCCACGATCACGGCGCCGGAGAGGGCATCGTGCTTGGCGACCATGTTGCCGGCCGTTTCGCCGCCGCCCACAGAAAGCATCTCCAGCACATCGAAGCTGGAGTTCTTGTGACTAGCGGACAGCAAAATTAGCACTCTTGGATTCTAGAGTGTGAGTCTGGGAGCTTTGAGTCGTGAGTTTCAGGGATGTTTGAGACAATGTACCCGATGATCCTCGACGCGCAGCACCCTCTGTCCTCCGGCGTCACAGCCGATTCCCGCCTGATTCGGGCCTATCAGGGCACCCGTCCGGACGTCACGCCCGTGTGGTTCATGCGCCAGGCCGGCCGCTCGTTGCCCGAGTACCGTGACCTGCGCGTGGGAACGCGCATGCTCGACGTGTGCCTCGACCCCGAACTCGCGAGTGAAATCACCCTGCAGCCGGTGCGCCGCCACGGCGTCGATGCCGGCATCTTCTTCAGCGACATCGTCGTACCGCTCAAGCTCGTGGGCGTCGACGTGGAGATCGTGCCCGGCAAGGGGCCGGTCCTCGGCAAGGCCGTGCGCACGGCAGCGGATGTCGCGGAGCTCATTGCACTCGACCCGGCCGTCCTCGACGAGGCGCTCGCTCCCATTCGTGAGGCCGTCGGTCTGGCCGTGGCGCAGCTCGGAGCCACGCCGCTGATCGGGTTCGCGGGTGCTCCGTTCACGCTCGCCGCGTACCTGGTTGAGGGCGGCCCGTCGAAAGACCACATCCACGCCCGCACGCTCATGCACTCCGCCCCCGAGGCCTGGGCGCAGTTGATGGACTGGACCGCCGACGTGACCGGACGCTTCCTGCGCGCCCAGGTCGATGCCGGCGCGAGCGCCGCGCAGCTGTTCGACTCGTGGGCGGGAGCATTGTCGCTCGCCGACTACGCGGCATCCGTGGCCCCCGCCTCGACGAAGGCGATCGCGCACGTGCACGACCTCGCCTACACCGAAAAAGACGGCGCCGAACGCACCGTGCCGATCGTTCACTTCGGTGTGGGAACCGGTGAATTGCTGAAGGCAATGCACGACGTGGGCGCCGACGTGGTGGGCGTGGACTATCGGGTTCCCCTCGACGAAGCCAACCGACGTCTCGGCGGAACGGTGCCGATCCAGGGCAACGTCGACCCGGCGCTGCTGTCGGCGCCGTGGCCGGTGCTGGAAGCCCACGTGCGCGACGTGCTGGAACGGGGCCGCACCGCGCCCTCCCACGTGCTCAACCTCGGGCACGGCGTGCCGCCGCAGACCGACCCCGACGTGCTCAGCCGGCTCGTGGCGCTCGTGCACGACGTGAGCGCCGAGGACTAACCGGCCATGAAGGACGTCATCGTGATCGGCGGCGGCGTGGCCGGCCTTGTCGCCGCCCGCGCCTGCGCCCGGCTGGGCCTGAGCGTCACCATTTTCGAGGCGACGGATGCCGTGGGCGGCCCGGTCGCCGGCCACGAGGTCGCCGGCCTGCAGCTCGACAGCGGCACGGAGAGCTTCGCCGTGCGCGGCGGAACGGTCGCTGCCTTCATCGAGGAACTCGGCTTGACCGACGACATCGTGAGTCCCAACCCGGTGGGCGCCTGGCTGCACCTGCCGGCCCTCGGTCGCGCGGCCACCGGCTCGGTGAGCGTGCCGCTGCCCAAGGCCGGCGTGCTGGGCATCCCCGGCTCTCCGCTCGCCGACGACGTGCGCCGGGTGATCGGTTGGAGCGGTTCGCTGCGCGCCTATCTCGACCGGCTGATGCCCGTGCTCACGATCGGACGCGAGCACAGTCTGGGCGACCTGGTGGCCAAGCGCATGGGGCATCGGGTGCTCGATCGCCTCGTGGAGCCGGTGGCCTCCGGCGTGTATACGACGTCCTCGCGTGATCTCGAGATCGATGTGGTGGCGCCGGGGCTCAATCGTGCCCTCACGACGGCGGGGTCCCTGTCGGGTGCGGTCTCGGCTATGAAGTCCGGCGCGCCCGCGGGATCGGCCGTCGGCGGACTGCTGGGCGGCATGTCGAGGTTGCCGGCGGCGCTGGTGGCCGACCTCATGCACTTCGGCGCCACGATCGAAACGGGCCGGGCCGTGACCGGCCTCACCCGTGGCGGTACCGAGGTCGAGCCGTCCTGGACCGTCACCGTTCGGCCGCCTGCCGCAGTGACCGCCGCGGATGCCGAAGCCGCGGATGCCGAAGCCCCGGCGGTCGCCCCGGTGTCGGCCGCTCCGGAGCAGCACGATGCGCGGTTCGTGATCGTGGCCACCCAGGGGGCGCAGGCGTTGCGCCTGATGGCGCCGCTCGGTGCCGCGCAGGAGGCGCTGAGTGAACTCGACTGGCCGGGACCCACCGCAGTGACCCTGGCCACTTTGGTGCTCGACGCTCCCGTTCTCGATTCGCACCCGCGCGGCACCGGCGTGCTCGTGGGGGCCGATGCCCCCAACGTGACCGCCAAGGCCCTCACTCACGTGACGGCCAAATGGCAGTGGGTGGCCGTGGCGGCCGGTGCCGGCCGCCACGTGGTGCGGCTGTCCTTCGGCCGGGCCGGGGAACCCAACCCCACCGATGCGCTCAACGACGCCGAATTCCAGGCCCTCGCTCTGCGTGACGCCGCCACTATTCTGGGCGTCGGCCTGCCCGCCGAGTGCGTGGTGGGCTTCGCCCGCACCGAGTGGCGTGACGCGCTGTCACCGGTCACGCTCGGTGCACGGGAGCGGGTGGCGCGGGTGCGCGAAGTACTGCTCGACACCCCCGGGATCGACGTGACGGGTGCCTGGCTGGCCGGAACCGGGCTGGCCTCGGTGATTCCGGATGCGCTCGCCGCGGCCGGCCGCATCCGGCAGGCATCGCTCGGGCTCTGATCGGGCACAGTGCCGGCTCCCGCGGCGCTCCAACCTCGGCGCGTCGGTAGCGGATCGCTCTCGGTGTGGATGTTCGCCCCGGCAAGCGGGTTACTCTGGGGGAACCTGATCCTCGAAGAATTGGAGTCTCAATGCGCGGAAAGCTTCTGTTCATCACGGGCGGACTCGTCGGCTATGTGCTGGGCGCGCGCGCCGGTCGCAAGCGGTACGACCAGATCGCCTCGATGGCAAACGACCTCTGGAACGCACCGCCCGTCCAGCGGCGGGTAACGGAAGCTCGCGACTTCGGTTTGGAACTCGTGGGCGATGTGCCCGGGGCCCTGATGGACACCGGCAAGAAGATCTTCTCCTCCGTGGTGGACCGGGCGGGTTCCGGCGCACAGGGCGCCGGCAAGGCCGGAAGTTCCGCGGCGGACCGCCCGGCGAACGCCCCAAAGCCGAAGACCGCAGCGAAGTCCGCGGCAGCGAAGTCCACGGCAGCGAAGTCCACCGCAGCGAAGCCCACGGCGACGACGCCGACCGCATCCGCTGAATCGGCCTCGGACGAGTCCGGCTCGAACTGAGCGCGCGCCGGCGTGGCCCATGGTGCCGCCCGGGTTTGCCCGCACGGCAGCCCAGACCGGATAACCTGCTGTCATTGCCGGTACGGTCTGCCAGCCTGCAACCGTTCCACCCCCGAACATCGACATCGTCGTTTCATGACACTGGGAAGGGTCACCCGTGAGTACTAGCGGCTTCAACCCCAAGAGCAAGCGCTCACTGATCACGCTGCTCTCGGACCTGCCGGGTCAGATCAGTGATTTGGTCAGGGCCGAATTGGAGGCCTTCAAGGCCGAATTTGCCAGCAAGGCGAAAAATATCGGCGTGGGCGCGGCCCTGTTCATCGTGGCCGCGGCGATCGGGGTTTTCGCGCTCGGAGTATTCGTGGCGCTGCTCATTATCGTGTTCGACCTGTTCCTGCCGCTCTGGCTCGCCACCCTGATCGTGCTGGCGCTTCTGCTGGCGATGGCGGCTGTTCTGGTTCTGATCGGGGTCAACCGGGTGAAAGCGGCGACCGCGCCGGACCCGGACGGTGTTCAGGCGAGTCTCCGCAACGACGTCGACGCATTCAAAGGGGTTGGTCAGTTTGAAAAATGAGGAGACTCACAGCACCGCATCCGGGGCGATGGCGCTGCACGGCAAGGCCGAACTTCGTGCCGACGCCCAGCGCGCGCGTGCCCAGCTGGCGAGCACGCTCGACGCCATCGAATTCAAGCTCAACCTGCCTAAACAGCTGAGAATCAGGCGCCGGCGCCTGCGTCTGGCCATGATCCGCCTGGGTCAGGACAACCCGATCGCCCTGGCCGGAATCGCTCTGAGCGCGGCCGCATCCGTGGGGACCGTCGTCTGGCTGGGCGCGAACGCGGTCTTGTCGAAGCGTCCGTAGGTATCCGGTCGGCCGGAATGGGCTGGCCGGGCCCGAGGGCATTTTGCTGCCGGGCCCTTTTCGGAGCAGACTAGGGTCATGACTCACCCGGCTGCCGGAGAGGCAGTAGACCCTACCCAGACCGCACCTTCCACTACCAGCGAGGCCCCCGAAGCCTCGCCCCAGGGATTCACCCTGTTCACGGTTTCTCGAAGAGACCCGAACAACCCCGACGACCTCGACGGGCGAGACGTGCCGAAGGCCGTCAATGAGCTGGACGACATCATCGCCCTCGTCGAAGCCGAGGGCGTGACCGTGCGCGGGTTCTACGACGTCTCGGGACTCAAGGCCGATGCCGACGTGATGATCTGGACCCACGCCGCGAACGCCGAAACCCTGCAGTGGGCCAACCGCGAACTGCGTCGCAGCCGCCTGCTCAAGAGCTTGCTGCCCACCTGGAACGCCATGGGCGTGCACCGCGATGCGGAATTCAACAAGAGCCACGTGCCCGGTTTTCTCCGCGGTGTCGAGCCCAAAGCCTGGCTGACGGTGTACCCGTTCGTGCGCAGTTTCGAGTGGTACCTGCTGCCCGACGCCGACCGCAGCCGCATGCTCGCCGACCACGGTCGCAAGGGTGCCGCGTACCGCGGCGCCATCGCGAACACCGTCTCGGCCTTCGCGCTCGGAGACTACGAGTGGCTTCTCCCGATTGAAAGCGATGAACTCACCGAGCTTGTCGACCTCATGCGCGGCCTGCGCGACACCGAGGCTCGCCACCATGTGCGCGAGGAAATTCCGTTCTACACCGGTCGACGCATCTCGACCGCCGAGCTCGTGGAGGTTCTTCAGTAATGACGCACTATGACGCAATCCTGTTGGCCGGTTTCGGCGGACCGGAAGGCCAAGACGATGTCATCCCGTTCCTGCGCAACGTGACCCGCGGCCGCGGAATCCCCGAAGACCGCCTCGAAGCCGTCGCCACCCACTACCGGCACTTTGGCGGCGTGAGCCCGATCAACGACCAGAACCGCATCTTGAAGGCTGCCCTCCAGGCTGAGCTCGACCGCCGCGGCATCGACCTGCCCGTGATCTGGGGCAATCGCAACTGGGCGCCGTACCTCAGCGACACCATCAGTGAAGCCCACGAGGCCGGCCAGGACAAGCTGCTCGCCATTGCGACCAGTGCTTACAGCTCGTACTCCGGCTGCCGCCAGTACCGCGAAGACTTCGCCGCGGCCCTCACCGCCACCAACCTCGAGGGCGTGGTGCACATCGACAAGATCCGCCAGTTCTTCGACCACCCCGGCTTCGTGATGCCCTTTGTCACGGGCGTGAAGCAGGGCCTGGCGGATGTCGCGGCCCAGATCCCCGGGATCGACCTCGACACCGAGGTGGAGATCCTGTTCTCCACCCACTCCATCCCGATGACGGACGCCAACAAGAGCGGTCCGCCCGAGCGAGGCTTCGGCGAGGGCGGCGCCTACGCGGCGCAGCACATGGCAGTGGCGCAGGTGGTCATGAACGGCCACAAGACCCCCTGGCAGCTCGTCTTCCAGTCCCGCAGCGGCCCGCCCAGCATGCCGTGGCTCGAGCCCGACATCAACGACGCCATTGCGCTGCTGCCGGCACGCGGCATCCGTGCGGTCGTCATCGTGCCGCTCGGCTTCGTGAGCGACCACATGGAGGTCATGTGGGACCTCGACAATGAGGCGATGGAGACGTCGGAGAAGCACGGTATTTTCGCCGTCCGCGTTCCCACCCCGGGCGTTTCTCCCGAATTCGTCGGCGGCCTGATCGACATGGTGGAGGAACGCCTCAACGACACCCCCACGGAGGAACGAGCGTCGATCACCGATCTCGGCCCCTGGTACGACGTGTGCCGTCCGGGGTGCTGCGAGAACGTGCGCTTTGGATTCAAGCCCGCCGTCGCTGGAATGGCTCCGTGAGCGTGATTCGTGTGGGCACGCGCAGCAGTGCGCTGGCCCTGGCACAGACCACAACCGTGGCCAACCGCATCGCGGCATCGTCCGGGAGCGAGGTGCAGATTGTTCCCGTGGTCACCCACGGGGACACCTCAACGGAGTCGCTCTCCAGCCTCGGCGGCACGGGTGTGTTTGCGAGCGCGCTGCGCGATGCGCTGCTGAACGACGAGTGCGACCTGATCGTGCATTCCCTCAAGGACCTGCCGACCGACCCCTACCCGGGCCTGGTCATCGGGGCGACCCCGAAGCGAGCGGATGCCCGCGACGTGCTGGTGGCCCGCTCCGGCTTCACCATGGCCACGCTCCCCGACGGCGCTCGGGTGGGTACCGGGTCGCCGCGTCGGGTGGCGCAGTTGCTCGAGCTGCGCCCCGACCTGACCGTGGTCGACATCCGCGGCAACATTGACACCCGCCTCGGGCGCGTCACTGACGGCGATCTCGATGCCGTCGTTCTGGCCGCGGCCGGTCTCGGTCGGCTGGGTCGCCTTGACAAGGTTGCATCCGAACTGCTCGAGCTGTCCGACTGGCCCACGGCTCCGGGGCAGGGCGCGCTGGCCATCGAGGTGCGGGAGGGAAAGCTGGATCGTCTGCTCGCCGCCGCACTGCTGGCCATCAACCACGCGTCCACCGAGGCCGTCACGACCGCGGAACGACTCGTGCTGGCCCGGCTTGAGGCGGGCTGTGCCGCACCGATCGGCGCTACCGCCGTGCTCGACACCGGTCTGTTCTTCCTCACCGCCACGGTTTACAGCCCGGACGGTACCCGCAAGATCATGAGCTCGCACGCCGCAACCCCCGATTCGCACTCCGCGAACCACCTGCGCGATGCCGCGGAAGATATCTCTCAGCGCGTTGCCGACGACCTGTTGGCCGGCGGTGCAGCCGAATTCGCACCCCTGAAGGTGAACCAGTGAACCCCCGACATCCCCAGCCCAAGCCGCTCCGCGGATGGCGCGTGCTCGTTCCCCGCGGTGGCCCCTGGGGCGACCAGGTTTCCGCCAACCTGCGTGCCAAGGGTGCTCATCCGATTGTCGCGCCGATGATCAATTTCGCCGCAACCGATGACGCCCCGGCGCTCGAGGAAGCCCTCACCCGGCTGGCGGCCGGCGGATTCGACTGGATGACCATCACCAGCGCGACGACCGTGGATGTTCTCTCCTCGCACCGCGCCGTCGTGGCAGCGGGCACCCGCATCGCGGCCGTCGGGGAGACCACGGCCGCTGCCCTCATCGCGGCCGGTTACCACGTGGACATCGTTCCGTCGGAGGACAACTCGGCCCGTGGGCTGCTCGAGGAATGGGAGAGCGCCACCGCCGGCGTCATCCCGCTGCGGGTGCTCACGCTGCGAAGCGAAATCGCCAAGCCGCTGCTCAGCGAGGGCCTGCGTCGGATCGGGCACGATGTGCACTCGGTGGTCGCCTATCGCACCATCGGTGTTCCGGTGAGCGACCAGGTGGTTGCCGACGTGAAGGCGGGACTCGTGCAGGCCGTGCTCGTGACCAGCGGAAGCGTGGCCCGCCAGGTGCACGATCAGTTCGGGCCGATCCCGGAGAACACCCTGGTGGCGTGCATCGGACCGCAAACGGCGAAGGATGCCCGGTCCATCGGCCTGCGCGTTGACGTGATCGCCGATGATCGCACCGCGGAATCCCTCATCGACGCGCTCGAGCGAGCCGCCGAGGAGCGCTGAGCGACCGGAATTAACCGGTTTCGGTCGCATGGAGCGCTCAGGCGGGCGAAGTAGGCTTGAAGGGTGAGTAACCTCGTTATCCGCCCGCGACGCCTGCGTACCACGCCTGCGCTCCGCCGCCTGGCCAGTGAAATCCGTGTCCATCCCGCCGAACTGATTCTTCCCATGTTTGTGCGGGAGGGCGACGACGCCCGGCCCATCGCCTCGATGCCCGGTGTCGTGCAGCACAGCGTCGACAGCGCCCGTCGCGCCGTCGTCGCAGCGGCCGAAGCCGGCATCGGCGGCGTCATGCTCTTTGGAGTTCCGGACGTGCGCGACGCCACCGGAACCGGGGCGACCGATCCGAACGGCATCCTGAATGTGGCCACCCGCGCCCTCGTGGAGGAAATCGGCGATTCCCTCGTGGTGCAGACCGACCTGTGCCTCGACGAATTCACCGACCACGGCCACTGCGGAGTGCTCGCCCCCGACGGCCGCGTCGACAACGACGCCACGCTGCTGCGCTACCAGGACATGGCCCTGGCCCAGGCTCGCGCCGGCTCGGCCCTGCTGGGACTCAGCGGCATGATGGACGGTCAGGTGGCCGCCGTGCGCGAGACCCTCGACGCGGCCGGGTTCGAAGACACCGCCGTGCTGGCCTACTCGGCGAAGTACGCATCCGCTTACTACGGCCCCTTCCGCGAAGCGGTGGCGTCGACCCTCACTGGCAATCGCCGCACCTACCAGCTCGACCCGGCCAACCGTCGCGAGGGTGTGCGCGAGGCGCAGATCGACATCGATGAAGGCGCCGACATTGTGATGGTCAAGCCCGCCGGCAGCTACCTTGACGTGCTCGCCGAGGTCGCGGCCATGAGCCCGGTCCCGGTCTGGGCGTACCAGGTCTCCGGCGAATACTCCATGATCGAAGCCGCCGCCGCACAGGGCTGGATTGACCGCCGCCGCGCGGTGGAAGAATCGGTACTGAGCATCCGTCGAGCCGGCGCCGACGCCGTGCTCACCTACTGGGCCGTCGAACTCGCCACCTGGCTGAATGAGGAAAACGCATGACTCACAACGAAGAGCTCTTCGCCCGCGCACAGCGGGCCATCCCCGGCGGCGTCAACTCGCCCGTGCGGGCCTTTCGCTCCGTGGGCGGAACGCCCCTCTTCCTCGTGAAGGCGAAGGGCGCCTATGTAACGGATGCCGACGGCCGGGAGTACGTCGACCTTGTCAGCTCCTGGGGTCCCGCGATTCTCGGCCACGCGCATCCGGATGTCGTGAAGGCGGTGCAGGATGCAGCAGTGCTCGGTCTCTCTTTCGGAGCGTCCACCCCGGCCGAAACCGAGCTGGCCGAACTGGTGAAGGAGCGCGTCGGAGCCATCGAGAAGCTTCGGCTGGTCTCCACCGGTACCGAGGCCACCATGACGGCTATCCGCCTGGCCCGCGGCTTCACCGGGCGCGACCTGCTGATCAAGTTCGCCGGTCACTACCACGGCCATTCTGACGGACTGCTCGCCGAGGCGGGTTCCGGCCTGGCCACCCTCGCGCTGCCCGGTTCGGCCGGCGTCACGGCGGCTACCGCCGCACAGACGCTGGTGCTGCCGTATAACGACATCGACGCCGTGCGGGCCGCGTTCGCCGCGCACCCCGGCAACATCGCCGCCGTGATCACCGAAGCCGCCGCCGCCAACATGGGCGTCGTCGCGCCCGATCCGGGCTTCAACGCCGCTCTCGCCGCTCTCGTGCACGAGCAGGGTGCCCTGCTCATCATGGACGAAGTACTGACCGGATTCCGGGTCGGCCCGGCCGGTTACTGGGGGCTCGAAGACGTGGCGGATGGGAACTACAAGCCCGACCTGCTCACCTACGGCAAGATCATCGGCGGTGGCCTGCCGGTGGCGGCGCTCGGCGGTCGCGCCGATGTGATGGACTACCTCGCTCCCCTCGGCCCGGTGTACCAGGCCGGAACGCTNTCGGGCAACCCGGTCGCCGTCGCGGCCGGAATCGCCACGCTGAAGGCCCTGGATGCGGCCGTCTACGAGCGCATCGACGCCACNTCGCTGCTGCTCTCCGAGGCCGTCTCCGCTTCCCTGTCCGCCGAGGGTGTCGCCCACAGCGTGCAGCGCGCCGGAAACCTGTTCAGCTTCGTGTTCGGCGACGAGGCCAAGGCCACGCCGCCGCGCACCTACGCCGAGGTGCAGCGGCAGGAGGTGTACCGCTACGGACCGTTCTTCCACGCCATGTTGGCGGGCGGCGTCTCGTTGCCGCCCTCGGTGTTCGAGGCCTGGTTCGTGTCCAACGCCCATGACGAAGCGGCCCTCGGGCGCATCTTCGAGGCGCTTCCCGCGGCGGCCAAGGCAGCGGCTGCCGCCACCGCCTGACCCGTACGCGCCGCGTGGTCGCTTCGGCGGCAGCGCGGCGCGCGCATAACGTTCCGCACCCGATTTCGGCGGTTCGCACCGCTGCAAAGCACCGGATCCGCAGTCGAGAGGGCAGACTAGACACATGGCTTCCCTGAGCGTTCACCCCGATCGGCTTGAGATCCACCTCACGCGCACCGAAAGAACGCTGGCCGTGCGGCGAGAGTCCATCGTGATTCAGCGGGACAACATCCGCTCGGTGATTATCGCCGAGGATCCGTGGATCTGGCTCCGGGGCATCCGCTCGCCCGGAACCTTCATTCCGCTCATCCTGGCGGCCGGCACGTGGAAGTTTCACGGCGGTAAGGATTTTGTGTCGATCAAGCGCCAGCGTCAGGCCGTGGTCATCGACCTCGTGGACGAGGAATTCTCACGCCTCATCCTCACCAGCCAGCACGCACCCGACCTGATCGCCTCACTCAAACTGCCCGCGGTCTGACCCGGCCGGGCGGTGCCGGCCGGGGAGCGGCGCCCTATCGGGTCGACACGCTCGTCTCCACCCGGTAGCCGCTGCCGCGGTGCTCGGTCGGCAGTCGGTCACCGTGTCCGTGCAGTTTGTTGCGCAAGCTGCCTTCGGTGTACCCGTCCGGATACGCGCCGCGTGCGCGCAGCTCGGGGATCACGAACTTGATCACGTCCTCGAACGTGCCCGGTGTGATCGCGTAGGCGAGGTTGAAGCCGTCCACGTCGGTGTCGGCCACCCAGTCCTGCAGATGATCGGCCACCTCGACGCCCGATCCAACCACGATCGGGCCGAGGCCGCCGATGGCCCCCTGGCGCGCGATGTCGCGCACGGTCCACTCCTTGCCGTCGCCACCGGCGCCCTGCACGTTCGTGACGGCGGACTGGATGGCGTTGCTTTTCACGTTGCCGATCGGCTCGTCGAGGTCGTAGGTGGACAGATCGATGCCCATCCAGCCGGACATGAAGACCAGCGCGCCCTCCTCGCTCGCGTACGAGAGGTACTCCTGGTACTTCGCCTGGGCCTTCTCCGGGGTCTCGTCGGTGATGATCGTGAGCAGCGTGTAGATCTTGGCGGAGTACCGGTCGCGGCCCTGGGCTTCGAGGGCGTCGCGGATCTTCTTGACCGTGGCCGTGAGCTGCGGTTTGGTCGACGCGGCGACGAAGATCGCCTCGGCGTTTTCGGCCGCAAAGGTGATGCCGCGCGGGGAGGCGCCGGCCTGGTAGATCACCGGGGTGCGCTGGATCGACGGCTCGGCGAGGTGGATGCCGGGCACGGTGAAGTGCTTGCCGTGGTGACCGATCTCATGCACCTTGCTGGGGTCGGTGAACACGCCGGACTCCCGGTCGCGCACCACGGCATCGTCTTCCCAGGAGCCTTCCCAGAGCTTGTAGAGCACCTCGAGGTATTCATCGGCCACGTCGTAGCGGTCGTCGTGTTCGAGCTGGTCGTCGTGGCCCATGTTGCGGGCCGCGGAGGGCAGGTAACCGGTGACGACGTTCCAGCCGACGCGACCGTTGGTCAGGTGGTCGAGCGTGGACATCCGTCGGGCGAACGGATAGGGATGCTCGTAGGAGGTGCCGGCCGTGACGCCGAAGCCGAGGTGCTCGGTGACGCCGGCCATGGCGGAGATGAGCAGGATCGGGTCGCCGACGGGGACCTGGGCACCGTGGCGGATGGCCGCCTCATTGCTGCCGCCGTACACGTCGTAGGTGCCGAGCACGTCGGCGATGAAGATGCCGTCGAAGGCGCCGGACTCGAGGAGTTTGGCGAGGTCGGTCCAGTACCGCAGGTCCTTGTAGCGCCAGCCCTGGTCGTCGGGGTGGCGCCACAATCCTGCGGACTGGTGGGCGACGCAGTTCATGTCGAAGGCGTTGAAGCGAATCTGTCGAGGCATCTGCCCATGATGCCGTGGCGGGCGCCGTCAGCGCATCCCGGAGTGCAACAAAGCGTTACACGGCGCGAGCCAGCCGCAGCAACGTGTCGAGCAGCACGTTCGCGCCGTTCTCAATATCAGGCCAGTCCGTGCTCTCCTCCGGGCAGTGGCTGCGACCCCCGATGCTCGGCACAAAGATCATGCCGGTGGGAGCCAGTCGAGCCATGTTCTGTGAATCGTGTCCGGCGCCGGACGGCAGCGAACTGAACGACAACCCGCGCGCGGCGGCTGCCTCGGCGATCGTCGCCTGGATTCCGACATCAAGCAGCGTCGGCGCAATCGTCAGCTCAAAAGCGAACTCCACGTCCAGCCCGTACCGAGCGGCAATCGCCTGGGATTCGTCCACAATGGCGGTTTCCAGGGCGGTGACCCGATCCGCCTGCGTTTCCCGAAAATCCACCGTCACCCGGGCGATGGCCGGAACCACGTTGGCGCTGCCGGGCTCGACGGCGACGATCCCCGACGTGACGACCGCGTGCTCGCTGACCCCGGCGGCGAGTTCCGGCAGGGCGACGAGCAGGGCGCCGGCGGCCGTCAGGGCGTTCTTGCGCCTTGTCATCGGCGTTGTTCCGGCATGGTCGGCGCGCCCCAGAAACGAAACCACACCGCCGCCGAGGGCGACGATGCCGGTGACGACACCGATCTGGTGACCGCGCTCCTCCAGCGTGGGCCCCTGCTCGATGTGCAGTTCCACGGTGGCGTGCAGGTATCCGGCATCGAGGCGAGTCGTCGTAGCGGCGGTGATATCGCCGCCGACGGTTGCAAAGGTGTCGGCGAAGCGGTCCCCGTCGCGGCCGGTGAGCGCTTCCAGCTCAGCACGGGAGAATCCGCGGGCAAGCGCGCTCGACCCGAACAGGTGCGCGTAGTTGCCCTCCTCGTCGGTATAGACCACGAGGCGCACCGGCCGCAGGAGCTCGGGGCCCTCCTCCTGAATGCGCCGCACGCATTCGAGGGCCGCGAGCACGCCGAGGGCGCCGTCGAAGGCGCCTCCGTTCGGCACCGTGTCAATGTGCGATCCGGACCAGACGGCCGGGTGCGCGGCGACGGTCGCGGTGTATGCGGGCGAAACGATCAGGTTTCCGATGCCGTCCACGGTCACGCTGAGTGCCGCCTCGGCACAGCGTGCCAGCAGCCAGGCGCGGGCCTCGGTGTCTGCCGGCGAGAACGACGTGCGGTTGATGCCCCCGCCCGGGCCACGACCGATGCGTCCCAGCGTCTCGAGGTCGTGCGCGAGGCGAGGGCCGTTCACCGAGAGCCCGTCGGCGAGGGGGCTCACGGCTGACCCCCCGGCGTGCCGACCTGCGACAGGATGGCGGCCAGAGCGGCCGTCAGGCCGGCTGCGAGGGCGGGTTCGGAGTCGGGGGCGAAGTGGGGAGAGTGATTGCCCGGAACGGTATCGACGGCGTCGATGCTCACCTGAGAGTAGCCGCCGAACATCCAATAGACCGACGGTACTCCGATGGCTTCGGCGAGCAGGCCGAAATCCTCGCTGCCCATCACCGGCGGCACCTCGAAGATGGAATCCTCGCCCAGAGATCGGCCGAGTGCGTCGATCAGGTGTGTAGTCGACGCCGGATCGTTGTAGCAGCGGGGAAAGGCCGACAGCACCTCGATCTGCGGTTCCGGCGCACCGGATGCCTGCGCCTCCGCCGAGATGATGCGCCGCAGGGACCCGAGAACCCGGGTGCGCACCTCCTCGTCAAAGGTGCGCACGTTGAGCGTGAACTCGGCGCTGGCGGGGATGATATTTTCCTTCAGCCCACCGTGGAAGGTGCCCACGGTGACCACGGCCGACTTCATGGGGTGCACCTCGCGCGAGACGACGGTCTGCAGGCGCACGATCATGTGCGCCCCGAGCACGATCGGGTCGATCGCTTGGTCGGGCTGGGAACCGTGAGCCTGCCGCCCGTGCACGGTCACCTTCCACGAATCGGCCATGGCCATGGCGACTCCGCTGCTGATGTCGATGGTGCCGGCCAACCCCGGCCACACATGCTGGCCGTAGATGATCTCCGGGTGCGGTGCCCGATCCCAGATGCCGTCCTCGATCATGGCACGGGCTCCGGCGCCCGTTTCTTCCCCGGGCTGGAAGATGAAGACGAGCGTGCCGGCCCACTGTGCGCGGTTGGTGACGAGGTGCTCGGCCACCGTGAGGGCCACGGTCATATGGGTGTCGTGGCCACAGCCGTGCATCGCGGGCACGTCCGTTCCGTCGGCCAGCGTGCCGCGGGTCACACTGGCGTAGGCGAGACCGGTCTGCTCCTCTATCGGGAGCCCGTCCGTATCGGCGCGAAAGCCGATCGTGGGTCCGGCGCCGTTACGCAGTACGCCCACGACGCCGGTGCCGCCGCAGCGGAACGTATCAATGCCGAGGGCGTCCAGGCGCTCAGTGAGGAAGGCGGCGGTTTCCGACTCCTGCATCGACAACTCCGGATGGGCGTGCAGGTGGCGATACAGCTGCTGCATCCGCTCTGCGGTTACGGCGGTCGGCTGGGGGTGGGTCAGAGTCATCGGGTCTCACTTTCGGTTCGGGAATGGGGCTTTTTTCGGAAGAACCAGGACAGTGCCGCCGTTGCGACAACGGCGATTCCGGTGGCGAGGTTGGCCAGGGCGGGGACCGCGGGCACAACCACGAAGAACACGACGGCGGCCGTGGCGATCGCGATGAGTGTGATGCGCGCCTGTTTCAGCGAGACCACGAGTTGCACGATGACCGCGCCGATGATGCTGGGAAAGATATACAGCCGGGCCACATCGGTGACCGACGCCGGCACGATGCTCACGAGCCAGGAACCCAGCACTCCCACGAAGAAGAGCATGAAGAAAACGTGCACCAGGGCGGCACCGCAAATGGCCATCAGGGCGGAGAACTCGCCCCGTTTGGTGCCGGCCTTCGCGCCGATGGCCGCTTGGGCCACCAGGGCGGAGGGCAGGAGTTTGTTGGCGATATTGCCGATCATGAAGGCCTGGTACATCGTTGCCGGGCCGAGGATCGGGTAGTAGGTGATGGGTTCGACGACCCACAACACGGAAAAGACGGCGGCGACGGCGAAGAACGCGGTCCAGACCTGGATCGGGGTGATGCCCAGATCCGCGAAGACCACGAGGTAGAGCGGGGCCGCGAGCGACATGACCAGTGCCGCGATCATGGTGAGGCGGCCCCACCGGGACGTGGTTCGGTCGAACGTCGCCAGAGCGGCGGCGGGTGCTGACATCACTGTTGTGGCGGACATGGTGGCCTTTCTCGAAGCAGTGGGGGGTCAGGTGAGGGGGTCAGGCGAGCAGGGTCAGGCGATCGGAGTGAGACCGCCGTTGTGCGCGGCGTAGGCCACGACCAGGCCGATCACGATGGACAAGCCGAGGCCCCATTCGCGCAGCCAGCCCTGGTCGAAACGACGAGCCAGGAGCAGGCAGCCGCCCATCACCGCCGCCGATACGATCACCGTGAGAACGTGGATGGGAGTCTTGCCGAGTTCGGCGATGCCGAGGCTGACGAAGGCGCCCAGCAGGGCGGCGGCGGGGATGATCGCCATCAGGGCGGGGTTCACCGAGCGGAGCCGGGAGTCCCCGCGCTTGAGCAGCGGGGTGAGGATGAGCGTGGCAATCATCCACATGGCTCCGGAGAGGCTCATCGCCAGAAACGCGACGGCGAAGACGCTCTGCGTGTAGCTCGCATCGCCGAGAACCGCTCCCAGGGTCGAGGCGGCGATGCTGGCCGAGGCCGTCTCGGTTGCCGCCGAACCGACGAGTCCGACGCGCACCATCACCGCCGGACCGCCGAAGAGGCTGAGCAGCGCCACGCTCACGAGCACCACGGCCAGCGAGGGCCCGATGGCAGCGACCGCTCCGGCACGGAAGGAGGTTCTGAGCTCTGCCGCCGTGATTTCGGCCGCGGGGGCGGCGATCCGTGCGGCGCGCATATAAATCACGGTCTGCANGATGATNGCCGCGAAGATTCCGATGGCGAATACCCAGAGCACNGGCACATTGGCGATCATCGAGATATCGGTTGAGTTGGGGTCGCCGGGAAGAGCNAACGGCATGGTGCCTCCAGTGCTCGAATGGGGGGTGAGGTCGTCGTGATGGTAGGTTCGGCGCTACGACACGACGAATCTCCACACGGAATTCACGGACAGGGCGGGGGTTGGCTGTGCGGCTATTGGATCCCCTGGAGCGGCGGATCGTGGCAGCCCTTCAGCTCGACGGGCGAAGCTCCTGGCGGCGGATCGCGGAGGTGCTGAACGAGCCAGAACGCACGGTCGCCCGCCGTGGCAGCGAGCTGATCGATGCCAAGTTCGTGCAGATCGCGGCTTTGCGTCCGCAGTCCACCTCGGTCATCCTCCGGGTGCAGAGCGCACCCGGAACGACACGAGCCACCGCGAACGCCCTCGCGCAGCGACGCGATTCGACCTTCGCCTACACGATGACCGGCGGCGTCGACTGTGTCGCCGAGATCCTCACGGAGGCGGAGCGGATGCCGGCGCTGCTGACCGACGAGGTCCCCGGCACCGTCGGGCTCGTGCGTGCGGTGAGCTATCCCGTGCTGCGATACTTCCGNACGATCCGCGGCTGGCAGCCCGACCTGCTCACGGACGTGGAGGCGAGNGCCTTTCGCGCCGGAGTGACGACCGACACCTGGAGTTTGCAGGAGCCGCTGCGGTTGAGCACGGTGGACAATGAGATCGTGGACGCCCTCTGCCGGGATGGACGGATGTCGTGCGAGCGGCTCGCCCGGCTGACCGGGGTGTCGAACGCCACCGCGCGCCGCCGCATCGACTGGCTGCTGCAGAACAACCACGTGTATATTCGCGCCGTTGTCGAACCGGCGAGTGTCGGGCTCCCGGTCGAGGCTTTTCTGTGGATCAGGAGTGAACCCCACAAGGTCGAGGCCGTCGGTCGCGAACTCGCGGCGTCGCCCCTGGTGCGCTACGCCGCCGCGGTCGCTGGGGACTATCAGATCGTGGCGAACGTCACAGCGAAGGACTCCGCGGCCCTCTACGCCTGCGTCACCTCGGCCCCCTGGGTCGCCCACACGAAGTCGATCGACATCAGCATTCTGCTGGAGGCGTTCAAGCGCGGCGGCCGAGTGCTGGACCCGGCGCATTCGTGACCACTGCTGACCCCGCTGCCGACCCGGGTCAGTGGCTGGCACGCAGCAGCTCCGGTTCCCGGCGTGCGTGCTGAGTGGCCTGTTCGTAGCAGTAGCCCACCTGAAGCAGCTCCACATCCCGGGCGTGATCCATCGCGAGCTGCAGTCCCACCGGCAACCCCGTGCTGCTGAAACCGGCGGGCATGCAGAGCGCCGGCACCCCCATCGCCGACACGACGCAGGCCGAGCGCATCCAGTCGAGGTAGGTGTCGAACTCGATCCCGTTGACCTGACGGGGGAAACGCCACCCGGCGTCGAAGGGCAATACCTGCGTGGCGGGACTGGCGAAGACGTCGTACTGTTCGAAGAAGGTCCGCGTCGCGATGGCCAGCCGGCTGCGGGCGAGGGCCGACTCGATGAAATCGGCCGCGGTGAGGGCGAGGCCGCGGGCTACATTCCAGCGCACCTCTGCTTTGACGTGCTCGGCATGTTCGGCCACGAGATCTCCGTACGCCAGCGCGAAGTCGAACGAACGCACCGTGTCGAAGACGGCGTCCGCGTCGCGCAGATCGGGAGCCGCTTCCTCGACGGTGGCACCGAGGTCTTCCAAGATGCGCAGCTGGCCTTCCAGCACCCGCAAGACCTCCTTCTGCACCGGTATTCCGAGACCGAAGTCCGGCGACCAACCGATGCGGAGGCCGGTGAGATCGCGCTCCAGCGGATCCCGAAACCGTTGCGCCGGCACCGGGCAGGCATACGGCGTGGACGGGTCCGGGCCGGCCAAAACCGACATCCCCAGGGCCACGTCGGTGACGTTCCGAGCCATCGGACCCGTGCGAGCCAGCCAGCCCCACGGGTTGCGGCTCGGGGCGACCGGAATTACGCCCAGAGAGGGACGGAAGCCCACCACGTTGCAGAAGGAGGCGGGGATGCGCAGTGACCCGCCCATGTCGCTGCCATCACCGATCGACTGGATGCGGGCTGCCAGCGCTGCGGCAACCCCGCCACTGCTGCCGCCGGCGCTCAATCCCGGATCGTAGGGATTCGTCGTCGTGCCGAACACCTCGTTGAAGGTGTGCGATCCGGCGGCGAATTCCGGAACGTTGGATTTGCCCGTGGTCACGACGCCCGCCGCTTTGAACCGCGCGACGATGAGGTCATCGTGGGCGGGCACGTTGTCGGCGAAGAGCGGTGACCCGAAGGTCGTGCGCAGGCCCACCGTGTTGTGCGTGTCTTTGTGGGTCATCGGGATGCCGTGCAGCGGCGGCAGGTCGGCGCCGCTGCGGGTCAGGCTGTCGGCCGCCGCCGCGAGGGCGGTGGCGCCCTCGCGGTCCAGGGTGACAATGGCGTTGATCCGGGGATTGACCCGGTCCAGCTGGTCGAAGTGTGCGGCCAGGGCTTCGCGCGCCGACACGTCGCCTTGTCGGATGAGGCCGGACAGCGCCGATGCCGATAGTGAGCTGATGTCGTCGTTCACGTCGTCTCCCTCGGTTGCACCTCGTGGCTATGAGTCTGGGCGCCAGAGCGGGAGCGGGTAAGTGCGCGCGACCAATCTCATCCGTTTCAGCGGTTACGGCCATGATCCTGGCTGGTTTCGTCACCGGGCGAGGCGCTCGTGGCCAGATGTGACGGGCCGAGGAGACGGGCTTAGCTGACGTCCTTCTTCCAACTGGAGAAGTAGCCGGCAACGGTGAACACCACGGCGTAGCCGAGCAGCACCAGCCCGCCCTGCCACCAGGGGAGCATGTCCGCTCCCGCATTGACCTGGCCCATCAGGGAGTAGAAGCTCGTGCCGACGAGGGCGTCGGACGCGGCACCCGGCAGGTAGCGGCCGATCACGGCCGTGGCGTCGAGGAACATGGCGGCCAGTCGCAACAGCGGCTCGACGAACTGCGTGAACGCGAGCACGATCACGATGGCTGCGACCTGGCTGGGCACCAGCACTCCGAGCCCCACGCCGACGATGGCCCACAGGGCCATGGCGAGCACCATGCGCCCGATGAGTGTCCAGGTGTCTGTTTCTCCGAGCAGCGGGTCGATGCCGAAGAAGGACAGGGTGAGCGCGCCGGTACCCACGGAGGCCAGCACGGCGGCAACGCCGAAGCCGGCGCCCACGATGAACAGGGCCAGCGACTTCGCCCCGAGCACGCTTCCTCGCCGCGGGTTCGCGAGGAAGGTGGGCGTGAGCGTCTGGTGGCGCACCTCGCCCGTGGTGGCCAGGGCTCCGATGAGCACCGGGAACACATACCCGATCGTGGCCCCGAAGCTGTAAATGAGCGGGGGCAGCGCGGCCAGGTCTGGCAGGCCGCTGCCGCCGGTGTTGGCCATGCTCGCGGGGATGGCCCCCGTGGAGATGCCGCCGAAGAGGGCGGAGAGGCCGCCGGCCAGCAGCGCGACATAGCCGACAAGCACAGCGAGCAGAATCCACCACATCCGGGTGCTGAAGATCTTGGTGAATTCGGCGGCCACACCGCGCGTCAGGGTGCTCACAGGGCCTTCCCTTCGTTCACGAGCGCGAGGAACGATTCCTCGAGGCCCGCCTTCTGCCGGTGCAGCACGCTCAGCTCGACGCCGGCGACGAAGGCGATGTGTCCCACCAGGCCCGGGTCGGCGGCGGCTGCGAGCAGGCCCGTGCGGCCGGCAACGAACGAGATGCCGGCGTTCGTGAGGGCGGCCGCGAGGGCTTCACGATCGTGGGAGTCGACCACGACCTGCGGCGCGGCATCCGTGTCGAGGCTCGACAGCGGTCCGAGGTGCACGAGTTCACCGCGGGCGATGATCACCACGTCGTCGACGCTCTGCTGCACCTCCGAGAGCAGGTGGGAACTCACCAGCACCGTTCGGCCCTCGCCCGCCATCCGGCGCAGGAAGAGCCGGATCCACTTGATGCCCTCGGGGTCGAGCCCGTTGATCGGTTCGTCGAGAACGAGAACGCCGGGGTCGCCGAGCAGGGCGAAGGCGAGCCCGAGGCGCTGGCGCATGCCGAGCGAGTAGCCGCCCACCCGCTGGGCCGCATGATCGGCGAGGCCCACCTGGGTGAGCACCTCCATCACCCGGGTGCGGGGAAGTCCGGCCGCCGTGGTGTACACGCCGAGGTGGCTTCGCGCGGTTCGGCCCGGATGAAAGCTCGCCGCTTCGAGGGCTGCGCCCACGGTGTGGAGCGGATGCGGCAGGTCGCGGTAGGCCAGACCGTTGAAGGTCGCCGTTCCGCGGGTGGGTGCCACCAGTCCGAGCAGCATGCGCAGGCTCGTGGTCTTGCCGGCACCGTTGGGTCCCAGGAATCCGGTGACCCGGCCGGGCTCAACCGTGAACGACAGGTTGTTCACGGCCGTGGTGGCGCCGAATACCTTGGTGATGCTGCTGAATTCGATGACTTCGCCGGTCGGCATGCCTGTCCCCTCCGTCGGTGGCACCAGCCTATTGCCCCGAACGGGGGTTTATCCCTCTTTTGAGGGCCGATCAGCCCTTACGAGGCCAGAAAGTCCTCGATTGCCACCAGAAGCCGATCCACGTCCCCGGCCGTATTGTAGGGGGCCAAACCGATGCGGAGGCCGCCATCGTCACCGAGGCCGAGGTGGCGACTTGCTTCGATCGCGTAGAACGAACCCGCCGGTGCCAGAATTCGGCGTTCGAACAGGAACTGGGAGGCGTCTGCCGCGCTCGCACCCGCGAAGGTGAGCAGCAGGGTGGGCGTGCGATCGGCGGCCCGGGAATGCACGGTCACACTCGCCAGGTCGGCGAGGCCGGATTCGAGTCGGGCCAGGAGCTGCGACTCGTGCTCCTCACGGCCGAGTGCGGAGCGCACAAGCAGCTCGCGACGGGTGAGGGTCTCGGCGACCCCGAGGTCTGCGGGTACGAGTGCGGCCAGAAAATCGACGGCCGCCGTCACGCCGGCCATCATCTCGTAGGGCAGGGTGCCGAATTCAAAACGCTCCGGCACGGCATCCGAGGACGGCAGCAACTTGCCGGGGTGAATGGTTTCGAGTAGCTCGGGCGACGCGGCGAGCACGCCGCAGTGCGGGCCGAGGAACTTGTACGGCGAGCACACGAAGAAGTCGGCGCCGAGCGCCTCCAGATCCACGTTCGCATGCGCGGTCGAGTGCACGCCGTCCACCCAGAGCAACGCGCCGACGCCGTGCACCACCCGGGCGATCTCGGAGATCGGCGGCCGGGTTCCGATCAGGTTGCTCGCGCCGGTCACGGCGACGAATTGCGTGTTCTCGGTGACGACCGCCGCGACGGCGTCGGCCGTCAGCTCGCCGGTCGCGGGATCGAAGTCCACCCAGCGCACGGTGGCCCCGGCGCGCTCGGCCGCCTGCACCCAGGGGCGGATGTTGGAGTCGTGGTCGAGCCGCGTCACCACGATCTCGTCGCCCGGACCCCAGCCGTGCGAGAGGTGGTGGGAGAAGTCATAGGTGATCGCGGTCGCGCTGCGGCCGTAGATGATGCCGGCCGGGTCGGCATTGAGCAGATCGCCCATGGCGGCGCGGAAGCCGGTGACGGCATCGTCGGCGTTGCGCTCGGGGAGGCTGCGCGTGCCACGGTTCGACAGCGGCCGGGTGAGGGTGAGCGCGATGGCCGCACCCACCTGGCGCGGGGTTTGCGTGCCGCCGGGCCCGTCGAAGTGGGCGAGCCCGGTGTCGAGGGAGGGAAAGTGGGAGCGGACGGCGGGCGCGTTGTAGGTCACTGAAACATCCAATCACAGGGGTGGGCCGTTCGGGTCGACCTCGCTCGGGCTCCCGCGAGGCCAAAAGCTGCACGCGCGCCCAATATTTGAGGCGCCCGGGCAGCTTTTGGGCGCGCGACCTCGGTCAGGAGTGCTGCGCGCAGGCCGGAGCGGCGAGGGCCGTGCATGCCGCGCAAGCCACAAGCTGCTCGCGGCAGGAGGGATCGCGGCAGTTGAGCATGTGGTGTGTGGGCTCGAGGCATTCCCGGCACCGGCCCAGGACGGCAGGGTTGTCACTGAAGTCGACCGACATCCGCTGGTCGAAAACGTAGAGCGAGCCGTCCCACAGCCCATCATCCCCGTACGCCTCGCCGTAGCGGGCGATGCCGCCATCGAGCTGATAGACCTCCCCGAAGCCGCGGGAGATCATCAGGCCGCTCAGGACCTCGCAGCGGATGCCGCCGGTGCAGTAGGTCACCACGGGCTTGTCCTTGAGATGGTCGTACTTGCCGCTGTCCAGTTCCGCCACGAAATCGCGGGTGTTGGCCACGTCGGGCACCACGGCGCCCCGAAAACGCCCGATCTCGGCTTCGAACGCGTTGCGACCGTCGAAGAACACCACGTCGTCGCCGTGTTCGGCCACGAGCTCGTGCAGGGCGGCCGGGTCGAGCTTGGCTCCGCCGCCGACGACGCCGTCGGTCGTGACCTTCAGCTCGCCCGGCGCGCCGAAGCTCACGATCTCGTCGCGCACCTTGACCACCAGACGCGGAAAGTCCAGGCTGCGTCCGGCCGCATCGAGGGCCGTTCCTTCGCTCCATTTGAAGTCGATGTTACGAAAAGCGGCGTAGTCGTGCGTCTTGCGGATGTAGCGCTTCAGGGCCGGAAGGTCGCCGCCGAGCGTGCCGTTCAGGCCGTCGGCCGAGACCACGATGCGACCGCGCAGTCCCAGCGATTCGCACAGGTCGCGCTGCCACAGCCGCACCGCGTCGGGGTCGGCCAGTGGCGTGAAGACGTAGTAGAGAAGAATCTTCGGAATAGCCACCCAGCTATTTTACGCGTGAGACCTCTAGGCTTCGTCACACGCACGACGCCGCCACAGCATTGGAGACTTCATGACCCAGGACCCGCTCGCACGATTCGGCGAGGTGCCGCAGTTCACCCTCACCAGCACGGACATGGTCGATGGCCACCCCCTCTCCGCCGCTCAGTACGGTGTGGACGCTGGAGGCGAAGACCTTTCGCCCGAGCTGTCTTGGTCGGGATTCCCCGCGGGTACGAAGAGCTTCGCGGTGACGATGTACGACCCGGATGCGCCCACCGGCTCCGGATTCTGGCATTGGGCCGTGGGTAACCTGCCCGTGTCCGTGACGAAACTGCCGGCGGGCGCCGGCGGTCCAGGCAGCTCGGCATTGCCCCCCGAGGCATTCACGCTGCCGAATGAAACGCGCCAGGCGTCATTCGTGGGCGCCGGTCCGCCCCCCGGAACCGGCACGCATCGGTACCAGTTCATTGTGCACGCGGTGGACGTGGACACGCTGGAGCTCGACCCGCAGTCCACGCCGGCTGTGCTGGGCTTCAACCTGCACTTCCACACGCTGGCGCGGGCCGTGCTGGAAGCAACCGGCGTCGCGGGCGGCGCGACGGCGCACTAGCCGCCGTTCGGCTCGGAGAACCGACCGCATCGACCCATTTGTCCCCCATTTGGGGGTACTCACAGGCGTCCTGCGGTTGGTTCTCAGCACCCCCACACGGGGCAAAGTTAATCTCAGGTGATGAGAAAGACCCGTGGATCCGCCAAGGAAACCGGCCTCCCCCGCGTTCCGGTCTGGTTGTGGCGAGCGGTCATGTTGCGCTTGCCCAAAAACAGGGCGGCCCGTTTCCGGGCGACGTCGATCACAACGGTGGATTACCACGTCGACATCGATTACTCGGGTGACGGGAGCCGCAACCATCGTCTCGACGTGCTGGTGCCGCACGGGTCTGCGGCGTCACTTCCGGTTTACGTGTACTTCCACGGCGGCGGCTGGACCAGCGGCGACAAGTCAGAGCTCACGAAATACTGCGCGAGCCTGGCCCACGAAGGCATGATCGTTGTCAATGCCAACTACCGGATGGCGCCCCGCGCGCAGCTTTCCCACATGATTCAGGACGGCAACGACGTGCTCAACTGGGTTGCCCACAACATCGGCGCCTTCGGGGGAGACCCGTCGCGCATCGTGCTCGGCGGCGACTCCGCCGGCGGGCACATCGCGGCAGTGCTCGCCGCTTCGGCGTTCGAGCCCGAGCTCGCTGCCCACTACGGTATTGAGCCGCAGGTGGAACGCGGGAATCTGCGCGGCCTGGTGCAGCACTGCAGCATCGCTGACTTCTCCGTGATGTTCGACCGCGGATTCGTGCTCAGCCTGAATTTTCTGCGGATGCTTCTGCCGCTCAAGGGGCGTGGCCTGCATCTGCGCAGCGCCGCGCGATTCATGTCGCCGATCGAGTGGCTGGACAACGGCTTCCCGCCGGTGTTCATCACGACCTCTGAGCGCGACTATTTCTACCGGGCGAATCTCAATTTCATCGCGGCGCTGCTCGGCAAATCGATCATGGTGGACACCATGGTTTACGCCCGCAGCCGGGTGAACACGCGCCATACGTGGCAACAGGATTCCCGGCATCCGGAATCACAGGAGGTCTACCGTCGCCTGGGCGAGTTCGTCTGTCGGGTGGCCCCCCAGCCCGTCGTATCCGCCTAGCTTCGAGCACCGCTGGCGGCGAGCACGCCACCAAGTCCGATCATCATTGCCCCGCCGGTTGCCGAGAGGTGCTCGATACGCCGGGGGGACTTCGCGAACCAGTGGCGTGCCGCCCCCGCCGCGAGCGCCCAGGTGCTGTCGCCGATGAAGGCGAGCACCACGAAAACCATGCCCAGGGTCAACAGCTGCGCAACCACTGATCCGGTGCCGTAGTCGACGAACTGCGGCAGAACGGCGATGAAGAACACGATCGACTTGGGGTTACTCACGCCCACGACGAAACCCTCGGCGACCAGCCGGCGTCGGGACTTGGGTGCCATCGCCACGCCGGTTGCACCCACGGCCGAACGGCGGTGTCGGATGGCCTGGATTCCCAGAAACACGATGTACGCGGCCCCGGCGAATTTGATGATCGTGAAGATGACCACGGACTGCGCCACGATTGCGCCGAGCCCCAAGGCGACGGCCACGATCACCGGGATCAGCCCGAGGGCGTTTCCGGCGACACTCAAAATTCCGCCGCGGCGCCCGAGCGCGAGCGAACGCCCGATCACAAAGAGCACCGTGGGCCCGGGGAGGGCGATCAAGGCGATGGATGCGAGCGCGAAAGCCAGCAGATGTGGAAGGGAAACCATACTGAATCGTAGGCCGATCTCGGTGAATTACGGCTGGAAAAATCCGTGAACAATTCTCAGCTTCATTCGAGTAGATTCTGTGTGTGAAGTTCCACGAGGTCCGTGTACATCGAAGTGACGAGAATCTGGCCCGCGAGGGCCAGCTCGCCTGGAAGATTGCCCAGGTCGCAACCGACCCGGTGTCGGTCACGCCCGATGTCGCCGACATGGTGATCAACCGAATCATCGACAATGCCGGTGTGGCAGCGGCGGCACTCGGCCGCGACCCCGTGGTCGCTGCCCGTGCCCAGGCGCTGAGCCATCCCCGGTCGACCGGCGGCGACGGAGCCAATGTCTTCGGAACGGATGCCGCCATCCGCGTCTCGCTCGAGTGGGCGGCCTGGGCCAACGGCGTTGCCGTGCGCGAACTCGATTTTCACGATACCTTCCTCGCGGCCGACTACTCACACCCGGGCGACAACATCCCGCCCATTTTGGCCGTGGCCCAGCATATGGCGGTCTCGCGCGGCCTCGGCGGCAGCGACGTGCTGCGCGCGATCGCCACCGGCTACGAGATTCAGATCGACCTGGTCAAGGCCATCAGCCTGCATGAACACAGGATCGACCACGTGGCCCATCTCGGTCCCGCCGTCGCGGCTGGCATCGGCACCCTCCTCGGCCTGAGCGACGAGATCATCTTCCAGGCAATCGGCCAGGCCCTACACACCACGACCACGACCCGGCAGTCACGCAAGGGCGAGATTTCCAGTTGGAAGGCCTACGCACCGGCCTTTGCCGGCAAGCTCGCGATCGAGGCGATCGATCGCGCCATGCGCGGCCAGACCAGTCCGACTCCCATCTATGAGGGCGAAGACGGCATGATCGCCTGGTTGCTCGACGGGCCGGAGCACACGTACTGGGTGCAGCTGCCCGAACGCCACGAGGCCAAGCGAGCCATCCTCGACAGCTATACCAAGGAGCATTCCGCGGAATACCAGGCACAGGCGTGGATTGACCTGGCCCGCAGGCTCAATGAGGGGCATCCAGAGCTGAGGGGACCGCGGGCGGCGGACTCGGTCGCATCCGTTGTGCTTCACACCTCGCAGCACACACACGTCGTGATCGGGTCAGGGGCCCACGATCCCCAGAAATACAGCCCGGATGCGACCCGGGAAACGCTCGATCACTCCATCCCCTACATCTTTACCGTGGCGCTTCAAGACGGGTACTGGAACCACGTGGATTCATACTCTCCGAACCGGGCGCATCGCTCGGACACGGTAGCTCTGTGGAGTCGCGTGAGCACGAGGGAAGACCCGGAGTGGACCCGCCGGTACCACTCCGCCGACGTCACGGAGAAAGCCTTTGGTGGTCGGGTGGTGATCACCCTCACCGATGGAAGCAGTATCACCGACGAGATCATGGTGGCGGATGCGCATCCGCTCGGCGCGCGACCGTTCGACCGGCCGCGCTACATTGCGAAGTTCCGAGAGCTCTCCGAGGGAGTGCTCGAAGCCGACGAAGCCGAACGTTTTCTCGACACGGTGCAGCGCCTCCCCGACCTCACCGGGCCCGAACTGCGCGGACTGACCATCACGGCCCGCCGTGGACTCGTGCACCCGGCGACCGACCCGAAAGGGCTTTTCTGACCGTGGGCGCCCACGTCGTCCCGCCTCCAGCAAGGGAAAACCATGAGTGACTCGGCTGCCACCGAACCCCGAATCTACAAGGGACTGGCCGGCGTTCCGGTCGATGTCACGGCGATATCCATGGTCAGCTCCGATACCAATTCGCTGCTGTATCGGGGATACCCGGTGCAGCAGCTCGCGGCGCTCTGCAGCGTGGAGCAGGTGGCACTGCTGGTGTGGGACGGGGAGCTTCCCGGCCCACAGCGACTGGCCGATTTCGAGCGCGAGGAGCGTTCCCAGCGGGCTCTCACCCCCGCCGTGCTGCGGATGATCGACGATCTGCCCCTCACCACACACCCGATGGATGTCTGCCGTACCGCCGTGAGTATCCTGGGAGCCGAAGACCCGGATGCCGGCAACAACTCCGCCGCCCACAACCTGCGCAAAGCCCAAAACCTGTTCGCGCAGATGCCCGCGATCATCGCCTACGACCAACGCCGCCGGCACGGTCTGCCGCTGGTGAAACCTCGGAATGACCTGAACTACACCGAAAATTTCTTGTACATGACCTTCGGCGAGTTGCCCGACCACGCGGTGTCCGAGGCCTTCCGCACGTCGCTCGTGCTCTATGCCGAGCACTCCTTCAACGCGTCGACGTTTGCGGCGCGAGTGATCGCCTCCACGCTCTCCGACATGCATTCGGCGGTGACCGGCGCGATCGGAGCGCTGAAGGGCTCACTCCATGGCGGCGCGAACGAGGCCGTGATGTACATCTTCGACGAGATCGGTTCACCCGACCGGGTGGAAACCTGGCTCGATCAGGCGCTCGCGGAGAAGCGAAAGGTCATGGGTTTCGGCCACCGTGTCTACAAGCACGGCGATTCCCGGGTGCCCACCATGCGTGCCGCCATGGTGGCCATGCTCGAACACTTCAACCGTCCGGACCTACTCGAGATATACCTGAAGCTTGAGGAGGGCATGGCGTCGCGCACCGGGATCCTGCCGAATGTGGATTACCCGACCGGCCCGGCCTACCACGTGATGGGGTTCGACACCGAGACCTTCACGCCCATCTTCGTGGCAGCTCGCATGATCGGCTGGACGGCGCATATTTCGGAACAGTTCGCCGACAATGCGCTCATTCGCCCGCTGTCGGTCTACGTGGGAGCGCCCCAGCGCGACGTGCCCCGGTAGGCCGCATCCGAGCGATCGATTTGCTCCCGCACGGGCATGACGCCGATAGCATCGCAGAATGCATATGTTCTTTCGTACCCTCCTGCACGCCGTGTTGTCGCGGTTCGGCCGTCGACTCGATCATTTCGACGTGGTGCGCACCCGATTCGTGACCTCGCCGACCGACCTCGACATTCTGCGGCACATGAACAACGGCGTGTATCTGTCGATCATGGACGTTGCTCGGTTCGACATGCTGCACCGCACCGGTATTTGGAAGATCTTCGTGGCACGCGGCTGGTACCCGGTGGTCGTGGCCGAGACGATCAGCTTTCGAAAGTCCCTCACCCTCGGACAACGATTCACGGTGGAGTCCCGCATCCTGGGCTTCGACGCGAAGGCGGTCTACGTGGAGCAGCGCTTCGTGCGGCCCGATGCGGCCGGTGACCCCGAGATCTACGCGCACGGCTTTATCCGCGGTCGATTCCTCAAGCGCACCGGCGGCGTGGTGACCGTGGCGGAACTGCTTGAGGCCGTGGGACTGGCTCCGGAAAACGTGACGGTGCCGGAATGGCTGCTGAAGTGGAGCGACGACGTCGCCATGCCGGCCACGCGTGCCCCCGCTCCGAGCATCTGGCGATAGGTGCCGGCCGGCACACTGCTTTCGAGTTCAGGCCGAACGGGCAGGCACAATGATGTCCTGATACGCGTGGGCCAGGGCCGGGTAGTAGTCGTCCCACTCCGGAAGAGGCCGACCGGCTCGGCAGGCCACGAGTCGGTCAAGGTAATAGTCCCAGCCCGGGCCGACGGTGGCGGCCTCGGCGGCGTTCCGCAGCCGCTGGCCGAACGTGACCGTGGTCATGCCGTTGCCCTCGGCGAGGTGGAACAGCGCCCGCCACGCGTCCTCACCCTCGCCGAAATCGCCGAGGAATCGGTGCGGCGCGGTGCACTCCAGAATTGTCACATANTGCCACCGGGCATCCGGGTCGGACGACATTCGGAATTTGACTGCGCCGGTGCTCGGATTGCCTGTGAACGTGCCGATCCACTTCGCGAGCTCGGCCGGCCGGGTCAGACTCGCCCAGACATCGTCCGGGATCGCTGTGAAGAGCCGATCCATCATGAGATACAGCCCGTCTTCGCGGTGAACGAGGCGGCCGGTGGCTTTGATTGTCATGGTTTCCTCCCAGCTGAGTGCAACACGATTCCCTCCACAGGCTAGGCCCGTTTCGCCGCTGCTGCCAGAACTCGTGGAAGGAGTTCAGCCCTCGAGGACCGCCATGGCCGCATTGTGTCCACCGATCCCGCTCACGCCGCCACCGCGCCGCGCGCCGGCGCCGCACAGCAGGATGCGGGCGTGGGACGTGGCCACGCCCCATCGCTCGGCCGCGGTGCCTCTCGGGGCATCGTCTTCGAGGAACGGCCACGACAACGCACCGTGGAAAATGTTGCCTCCCGGCAGGTTGAGGTCGGCCTCAAGGTCGGTGGTGGTCTTCGTCTCGATGCAGGGACGGCCCTCGGCATCCGTCAGCAGCAGGTCTTCGATCGGCTCGGCCAACACTGAGTTGAGCGATGTGAGCACGGCGGACTGCAGGGCGTTGCGCAGCGCGACGGCGGAGCCGGCCTGGGCCCAGCGGTCGGGGGTGTGCAGGCCGAAGACCGTGAGGGTGTGCACCTCGGCATCGCGAAGTTCCGGCGAGAGGATGCTCGGGTCAGTGAGCGAATGGCAGTAGATCTCGCACGGCAACAGGTCGGGGATGAGCCCGTTCACGGCCCCCGCGAAGGCCCGCTCCAGTTGGCTGCCGGTCTCGTTGATGTGGAAGGTGCCCCCGAAAGCGGCCGTGGGTGTCACCCGGTCATCGCGCAGCCGCGGCAATCGGGACAGCAGCAGATTCACCTTTACCTGCGCCCCCTCCGGCTTACGCGAGGTCGGGGTGTCTTCGCCGAGCAGCCCCGCGAGTACCCACGGCGCCACATTGCTGAGTACGACCGCACCGGTGACCGTGTGCTGATCGCCAGAGTGCCGGTAGTCGACCCGGCCGTCGGGCGAAACCGACACGACCTCCGCCCCGGTCTCAAGGCGGGCGCCGGCCGACCGGGCGGCGAGCTCGAGCGCACCGGAGACGGCGCCCATGCCGCCGATCGGCACGTCCCAGTCCCCGGTTTCCTGGCCGATCACATGGTAAACGAAGCAGCGATTGGCGTCGAGGTCGTCACCGTGGAGGGAAGCGAAGGTGCCGATCAGGCCGTCGGTCGCCGCCACGCCGCGAACCAGGTCACTCGCGAACGTGTTCGTGAGCACGTCGCCGAGCGGATGTTCGATGAACGCGTTCCAGATCGCGTCATCGGCCACGAGCCGGCGCGCCTCCGAGCGGGTGGGCAGAGGCTCGCACACGGTGGGGAACAGCGCGCGGGCGAGCACACCGGTGCCCGCGTAGAACGCGTTCCAGGCCTCGTAATCACCCGGCGCCACCCGGTCGAAGGAGGCACGGGTGGCCTCGAGATCGCCGTGGTCCACGAGCAAACCCCGGGTGGGATCCGCTGGATCCGGCGTGTAGGAGGAGTATCGCCGCCGGGCCAGTTCGATGTCCAGCCCGAGCTCCTCGATGATGCGCCGGGGCAGCAGGCTCACCAGATAAGAGTAGCGGGAGAGCCGCGCGCCCAGACCGGCGAAGGCATCCGCTGACACCGCGGCGCCACCGAGGTGGTCCTCGCGCTCCAGTAGCAGCACTGTCTTGCCGGCCAGGGCGAGGTAGGCGGCGGCGGTGAGGCCGTTGTGCCCGCCGCCGACGATCACCACGTCGTAATCAGTTTCGGTCATGCCTCGAGCCTACGGATGCGGCCGCGGCTCGCAACCCCACAACCCCGGGTGCGGTTCGGGGGCGGTGTGGGAGCGGCGCCAAACAGCCCGAAACGGCCGCCGAAGGCAGCGTTTCGGCAGCCGTCCACGTCCTTCGTGATAAACAGAAGGTCGAGGATGGTGGAGCGTTCGGTGGTGCACAGTTCGCGGATCGTATCTCCGAGTTTCTTCACTGTGGGCCGCTTTCCCGGGTTTGTTTAGACGACAGATGTTGTTTACCGGCACGCCATCTGGACGCCCTAGACAGGAGGGACAGCAACCGTCGACATCGCACCAAGGGAAACCGCATGAGAGCCTTCGCACCGCACCGAAACCGCCCACGAACGGCGCTCGCACTGGGCCTGGGGGCGGTGCTGGCCTGCGGTCTGGCCGTTCCCGCGGCATCCGCTGCCGTCGTCGACGCGCCGATCTCGTACTCGAGTGACACCGCCGCACTCACCCTCGCGCCGCTCGGCAGCTACGAGACCGGCACCTTCGACGCATCCGCGGCCGAAATCGTGACGTACTTCGGCGGCCGGCTCTTTGTGGTGAATGCGGCCGAGGGCTCCATCGATGTGCTCTCGATCGAAGACCCGACGGCCCCGTCGAAGCTGTATTCGCTGGTAGCCGAGGGGGCCGCCATCAGCGCGGGAGGAACGGTTCCGGCCGGTGCCACGGCCAACTCGGTGGCCGTTCGTGCGGACGGCCTCGGCGTGCTGGCGATCGAAGCCCCGACGAAAACGGATGCCGGCTGGCTGGTGTTCTTCGACGCCAACGCGGCGGAGCCGAGCGTGCTCGGAGCCGTCGAGGTCGGCGCCCTGCCCGACATGGTGACCGTGTCGGCCGACGGAACATACGCGGTATCTGCCAACGAGGGCGAGCCGAACGACGACTTCACCATCGACCCGGAGGGCTCGGTCAGCATCGTCACCCTGCCGACCGATGTTTCCGCACCGGCCCAGTCGGCCGTTCGCACCGCCGACTTCAACGACTTCGAGGCCGGTGGAACCAAGGCTCTGCCGGCCGACGTGCGTGTCTTCGGCCCCTCCCGCGGTGGTAACCGCGTGTCGACCAACCTTGAACCCGAGTATGTGGCCCTCGACGCGAACGGACTCGTCGCCTACGTGGCCCTGCAGGAAGCCAACGCGATCGCCGTCGTGGATCTCGCCTCGGCCGAGGTGACGGAGATCCTGCCGCTCGGCTTCCAGGACCACGGGGCGGAAGGCAAGGGAATCGATGCCTCCGATCGTGACCCGGAAGGCGCCCCGACCCTGAATATCCGCACGTACCCGGGGCTCAAGGGCATGTACATGCCCGACGGCCTCAACTCCTACACGGCGAACGACGCCACCTACCTGGTGACGGCGAACGAGGGCGATGCCCGCGAGTGGGGCGACTATGTGGAAGGTGCCCGGGTGAAAGACCTCGGTGACGGCGACCTGCTGCCGATCTGCGTCGACAGCCCGCTGGTCGGCCTCACCGGCGACGCCGACCTCGGCCGGCTGAACGTCACCACCGAGAACGGTCTCAATGACGCCGGTACCTGCTACGAGGAGCTGTACTCCTTCGGCTCGCGGTCGTTTTCCATCTGGAGCACCGACGGAACGCAGGTCTTCGACTCCGGGGATGACTTCGAGCGCATCACCGCCGCGGCCAACCCCGACTTTTTCAACTCCAACCACAGCGAGTCGGGCCTCGAAGGTCGCAGCGACGACAAGGGCCCGGAGCCGGAGAACCTCGCGATCGGCGACGTGAACGGCCGCAGCTACGCGTTCATCGGCATGGAACGGGTGGGCGGCATCATGGTCTACGACATCGAGGACCCCACGTCGGCCCAATTCGTGACCTACATCAACAATCGTGACTTCTCGGTGTCGATGGAGGCGTCGGTCGATGCCGGCACCGGCGCGGCCGACCTGTCCCGGGCCGGCGACCTCGGGCCGGAGGGCGTGGCGTTTATTGCGGCGAGTGACTCGGCCAGCGGCGTTCCGATGCTCGCCGTGGGCAACGAGGTCTCGGGAACGACGACGCTGTTTTCGATCGGTTCCGATGCGGCGGCGGCGGCGCTGCCCGGCGCCGACGGGATCACTGCCGGAACCGCCGGCGACCCGTTGGCCGCCACCGGCGCCGACCTCGCTCCGGTCGGGCTTGTCGCCGCGCTGCTGCTGCTCGCGGGCGGCGTGCTGGCGTTCATGTTCCGCCGCCGGGGTGCCCGAGCCTAGACTCGCGCTCTGCACGCGGATGCCCGGGCGACGTCGGTCGCCGGGGCATCCGGTGTGCAGGGGCGCCCGTGCGGGTCAGGAGGGAGAGGGCGCGGCCACGAGGGCGACCGCGCGGGCGAGCGCGTCGCGCACGGCGAGCACGCCGGGGCGGGCCGCGCTTGAGCGTCGGGCAGCCGAGAAAACCGTGCGGTAGGGCAACCCGGGCAGCTCAAGCAGGTGCACGCCGGGAGACTGCCCGGCCCACACCAGGTCGGGCAGGATGCCCACCGCATTGCCCGATTCGATCAAATGGATGTGCGCGATCAGGTCCGCGCTTTCGAACCGAACGTCGGGTTCGAAACCGGCCGAGCGGCACAGCTGGGTTGCCCATTGTCGGGAGGCCGTGCCCGCGGGCTCCATCACCCACGGCAACATGGCCGCGTCCGCCAGGGAACCCACGACCACCCGGCCGTCGCGCGGGCGCGGCACGGCGAGGCGCAGCGCGTCGGTGGCGAGGTTCACCCGGTCGAGATCGGGTCGATGCGCACGGGTCTGGCCAGGGTATTGCTCGGCGAGCACGAGGTCGAAGTCGCGAGCGGACACGGCGAACAGGCCGGCCTCCGGCTCACGCTCGGTGACCTCCACTCGCAGGTTGGGGAATTCCTCACCCAAAACGGTGAGGGCGGGAGGCACCACGGCATGGGCGGCGGATTGGAAGACGGCAACCCGCACCGTTCCGGACACGGTCGTGTGGGAGGCGGTCAGGTCGGCCTCCGCGGCTTCGAGCCGCTCCAAAATGAACTCGGTGTGCGCCACCAGGATCTCTGCCTGCGGGGTGAGCTTGACCCGTCGGCCCACGCGCTGGAGCAACTCCACACCGGTTTCTTTTTCGAGCAGGGCGAGCTGCTGCGACACCGCGGACGGGCTGTAGGCGAGGGCTTCGGCGACGCCGGCAAGGGTGCCCCGCACCTTCACTTCGCGCAACAAGCGCAGGCGCCGAACATCGAGCATGAGCACTCCTCAGGGGGCCGGTTGCAATTGATCATTAATTCTAATGAATACCGATCAGAAAGACTCACTTTCCTGATGCAAATCGGTCACCGGAGCTGGGGCACACTGGGGATATATCCCGAGCTGCCCACCGTGAACGAGAGACTAACATCGTGACCATGACCAACCCCTTCATCCCTCGCGTGCAAGAAGACCTCAGCGCCGAGGTGATCGTTCTCGTGCAGAAGTGGCTCGCCGAGAGTGCCACGATTCCGGAGGATGCCGCCGCCGAAAGACTGGCCGGCGTGCTGAAGGACCCGAACGGACTCGATTTCACCGTGGGCTTCGTCGACAACGTGATGCGCCCGGAAGACAAGATGGTGGCCGGCTACAGCCTGCAGCACGTGGCCAAGAAGGCTCCGGCCTTTCTGCCCTGGTACATGCGCGGCGCGATCGGCGTCGGCGGCATTCTCGGACCCGTGCTGCCCTGGGTCGTGATCCCGGCCGCGCGCAAGGTGCTGCGTCAGATGGTGGGCCACCTCGTGGTCGACGCCACGCCCGACAAGCTCGGCCCGGCGATCGCGCACCTGAAGGAGTCGGGTAACCGCCTGAATATCAACCTGCTCGGCGAGGCCGTGCTCGGTGACGAAGAGGCCACGCACCGCCTGAACGCCACCAGGGACCTGCTGGCCCGCGACGACGTGGACTACGTCTCCATCAAGGTGTCCTCGATCGCAAGCCAGCTCTCGATGTGGGCCTTCGACGAGTGCGTCACACGCATCGTGGAGCGCCTCACGCCCCTCTATGAGCTGGCCGTCAACAGCAGCACTCCCAAGTTCATCAACCTCGACATGGAGGAATACCGCGACCTCGACCTCACCATCGCGGTCTTCGAACGGCTGCTCGACCAGCCCCAGCTCGCCCAGCTCGAAGCCGGCATCGTGCTGCAGGCCTACCTGCCCGATGCGTTGAGCGCCATTCAGGGACTCACCCACTGGGCGCAGGGCCGGCGCGCTTCCGGNGGCGCGCCCATCAAGGTGCGCCTGGTNAAGGGCGCCAACCTGGCCATGGAACANGTGGACTCGGCCGTGCACGACTGGCCCCTCGCCACGTATTCCACCAAGCAGGACAGTGACACCAACTACAAGCGGGTACTCAGCTGGGCCCTCACCCCGCAGAACACCGACGCGGTGAAGATCGGCGTCGCCGGCCACAACCTGTTCGATGTGGCCTGGGCCCACCTGCTCAGCCAGAAGCGCGGCGTCGACGACAAGGTCGAGTTCGAGATGCTGCTCGGCATGGCGACCGGCCAGGCCGAAGCCGTTCGCAAGGATGTCGGCCGCCTCCTGCTGTACACACCCGTCGTGAAGCCGTCCGAGTTCGACGTGGCCATCAGCTACCTGATCCGCCGCCTCGAAGAGAACGCGAGCCAGGAGAACTTCATGTCCGCCGTGTTCGAGCTCACGAGCACTCCGGCGCTGTTCGAGCGCGAAAAGAAGCGATTCCTGGCCTCCCTCGAGGCGATGGACACGGAGATTCCCCAGCCCAACCGCTCCCAGGACCGGTCACAGGTGACCCAGCTGGTTCCCCTGCCGACCGAACCGACGGATGCCGAGGCCGCCGACCAGGAGGAACCCGACGTCAACCTGACGGCCGCCCTCCTCGGTCTTACCCGCGGGTCCGCCGGAGTGTCCGGATTCCACAACGAGCCCGACACCGACCCCTCCCTCCCGGCCAACCGTGCCTGGGGCCGACGGATCCTGAGCCGGGTGGAGACATCCACTCTCGGCATCGACGCCATCGCCGGCGCTCGCATCGATGATGAGCCCACCCTTAATCACGTGATCGACCGCGCGCTGGCCGCGAGCGTGGAGTGGGGCCAGAAGACGGGCGCCGAACGGGCCGCCGTGCTGCACCGCGCCGGGCTCGCGCTCGCCGCGAACCGTGACCGCCTGATCGAGGTGATGGCGGCCGAAACCGGCAAGACCATCGCCGAGGCCGACCCCGAGGTGAGTGAGGCCATCGACTTCGCTCACTTCTATGCGGAGCGCGCCAAAGACCTCGATCACGTGCAGGGCGCCATCTTCGTGCCGTCTCGCCTGATCGTGGTGACCCCGCCCTGGAACTTCCCGGTGGCCATCGCCGCCGGGGGCATGCTCGCCGCACTCGCTACGGGTGCCGCCGTCATCGCCAAGCCGGCCAAACTCGCCCAGCGCTCCGGTGCCGTGGTGGTGGAGGCGCTGTGGCAGGCGGGTGTGCCGCGAGACCTGCTCGCCCTCGTCGACTTGAAAGACCACTCCCTTGGCACGGCGCTCATCGGGCACCCCGCGGTCGACCGGGTGATTCTCACCGGCGGCTACGAGACGGCTCAGCTGTTCCGCTCGATGCGCAGCGACCTGCCCCTGCTCGGAGAAACGAGCGGTAAGAACGCCATCATCGTCACCCCGTCAGCCGACCTCGACCTCGCGGCGGCCGACGTGATCAAGAGCGCATTCGGCCACGCCGGCCAGAAGTGCTCGGCGGCGAGCCTGGTGATCCTGGTGGGTTCGGTGGCGAAGTCGGAACGGTTCGAACGGCAGCTGATCGACGCCGCACGGTCGCTGCGCGTGGGAATGCCCAGTGACCCGGTCAATCAGATGGGCCCGATCATCCAGCCGGCCGAGGGCAAGCTCCTGCACGCGCTCACCACCCTCGGCGCCGAGGAGAGCTGGCTCGTGGAGCCGCACCAGCTCGACGAGGAAGGTCGACTCTGGACGCCCGGAATTCGCACCGGCGTCACCCCCGGTTCGTACTTCCACCTCACCGAGTTCTTCGGCCCGGTGCTCGGCGTGATGCACGCGAAGAACCTCGAAGAGGCCATCCGCATGCAGAACGCGGTTGACTACGGTCTGACCAGCGGACTGCACTCCCTCGACGCCGAAGAACTGCGCGAGTGGCTCGACACGATTGAGGCCGGAAACCTCTATGTGAACCGCGGAATCACCGGTGCCATCGTTCAGCGCCAGCCGTTCGGCGGCTGGAAGCGTTCGGCGGTCGGTCCCGGAACCAAGGCCGGCGGACCGAACTACCTCTACGGGCTCGGCGGCTGGGTCAGTAACCCCGGACGCAACAGCTCCACCCTGCACCTGAGGGGGCTCGAGCCGCGGGTGACCCAGATCATCGAGGCGTCACAGGCATTCCTCGACTACGCCGACTTCGACGTGCTGCGCCGCTCCGCACTCAGCGATGCCCTGGCCTGGCGCGAGGAATTCGGCGTGGTGCGGGATGCGTCCAACCTCAAGGTGGAACGCAACCTCTTCCGCTATCGCGCGCTCCCGGTGACCGTGCGTCTCACGGAGGAGGGCACGCTCTCCAATCTGTTGCGCGTGATCGCCGCGGCAACCCTCTCGACGTCGAAGTTCGTGGTGTCGAGCGCGCTGCCCCTCCCGGCCGGGGTGCGCGCCGTTCTTGAGCAGCGCGAGGTTCCGATCACCGTGGAGAGCGACGAGGAGTGGCTGGCCCGCGCCGCCGCCGGCGGCATCACGACCACCCGCGTTCGCCTCGTCGGCTTCGACCCGATTCGCGGGGCAGCGGATGCGGCATCCGCTTTGGCCACCGCCCTCGGCGGCAGCCCGGACGTGGCGGTGTACTCACACCCGGTCACCCAGGCCGGTCGCGTGGAAGTGCTGCCGTTCCTGCGTGAGCAGGCGATCTCGATCACCGCGCACCGTTTCGGCAACCCGAGCACGCTGTCTGACGACGTGATCTGAACCGCACATTCCGCTAGGCTGCCGAGAGTCACCCGTGATGCACGGGTGACTCTTCGGCGGTGACGGCGAGTGCCCGCGCAGGTACCCGCCGATCTGTCAGCTGCAGGAGCGTACAGTTAGCCCACGGGCGCCGGTCTGATCGAGGCATAATTGTGCCCGCGCGCCGGGCACGCTTTTTCGGTTTAAATCTTGACAGGGGTACAACAGTTGGATGGAAACGCAACGTCGACGCACAAAAACGTCGCACTGTTGTCGGTTGTCAGCACCCTCGCCACCCGCATAACGACGTCGAAAGACATTGATGAGCAGCTGCAGCCCGTGCTGCGGCGCTTGAAACTGCCGAGCGGGCTACTGCAACGAGTGGCCGGTGTGCACGAACGACGAAACTGGGCCGAGGGCGAAGCCTTTGACGACGCCGCGGTGACGGCCGGCAAGCAGGCTCTGCAGGAAGCCGGAATCGACGCGTCCCAGGTGGGACTCCTGATCAACACCTCCGTCACCCGCAAACACCTTGAACCTTCCGTGGCCGTGCGCATTCACCACGGGCTCGGTCTGCCGTCATCGGCGATCAACTTCGATATCGCCAACGCGTGTCTCGGCTTCGTCAACGGCATGACGCTGGCCGCCCAGCTCATCGACAGCGGCCAGATCAAATACGCCGTGGTGATCGACGGAGAAGACGCCGACGAGATCCAGGTGAACACCATCGAGCGCCTGAAGCGCGAAGGCATCAATCGCAAAGACTTCATGAGCGAGTTTGCGAGCCTGACCCTCGGGTCCGGAGCNGCCGCCGCNGTGCTCGGGCCGCTCGATGCGCACCCGGGCGGACACCGCATTCTGGGCGGAGTCACCCGGGCGGCCACCCAGTTCAACGATCTCTGTGTCGGAAGCGTGGACGGCATGTTCACCGACGCGAAGGCGCTGCTCAAGGGCGGCATGGAACTCGTCGTGTCGGCCTGGACGGCCGCCCGCCGCGACTGGAACTGGTCCAACATGGACCGCTACATCGTGCACCAGGTCTCTGACGTACACACCAACGCCCTCGTGAAGGCGACCGGTCTCGACCGGAAGAAGGTGCCGCTCACCTACCCGACGCTCGGCAACGTGGGACCGGCGTCCATACCGATCACGCTCGCCCAGGAAGCACCCCACCTGCAGCCGGGCAATCGCGTTCTGCTGATGGGCGTCGGCTCCGGTCTCAACGCGGCCATGATGGAGATCCTCTGGTGAACCGCCGGCTTCCGCGCGCTGCGGCGACGACCGCTCCGGCCACACTGCCGCCGCATCCGCTGCCCGGCCTCGACCCGGCGTTCTCGCGCCTGGTGACGGTGACCGAAAGCGGCACGCTGAGCACGCGAAGCTGGCATATTCTCGACAACGGCTCCCAACTGCGCGACCTCGGCGTGCGGCCGGTGGGCACCATTCTGTGCGTTCACGGAAACCCCACCTGGTCGTACCTGTGGCGCCGGCTCGTCACCCAGGCCACGGATGCCGCCGCCCGCGGCGACCAGGCCTGGCGCGTGATCGCGGTGGATCAGCTCGAAATGGGATTCTCCGAACGCACCGGAGAGGTACGGCCGTTGGCGCGCCGCGTGCGTGACCTGGCCGACCTCACCGACGAGCTGGGCCTCACCGGACCCGTGGTCACCTTCGGCCACGACTGGGGCGGGTCCATCTCCTTGGGCTGGGCCCTCGATCATCCCGACCAGCTCGCCGGCGTGATGCTTCTCAACACGGCCGTGCACCAGCCGGAAGAGCACGACGTGCCGGCTCCGCTGCGCCTGGCGCTCAGCCGAGGCTTGCTCGGAGCGGCCACCGTGGTGACGCCCGCGTTCCTGGAAACAACCCTCGCCCTGGCTCATCCGGCCCTGGCCGGAGACGTGAAGTTCGCGTACCGCGCGCCCTACGTGGGCGCGGCACGCCGCGGGGGAATCGGAGCGTTCGTTGCCGATATCCCGATCGAGACCGGCCATGAAAGCCGAGCCGAGCTCGACCGGATCGCTGATGGCCTGTTGCGTCTAGAGGTACCCGCGCTCATGCTGTGGGGCCCCCGAGACCCGATCTTCAGCGACCGGTACCTCGATGATTTGCTGGACCGGTTGCCGCAGGCCGACGTGCACCGCTTCGAGGGCGGCGGACACCTGCTGGCCGAAGACGCCGACTACGCGGCAGCGGCGCTGACCTGGCTCGGGGACCTGGACCAAACCGGCATCGTTGTCACGCCCGCCCCCGAGGTCCAGACCGCCGCGGAGTCGGACGGGGAGCCGGTCGATGACCTGGTTCACCCGCTGTGGCACTACCTTGACGAGCTGCGGGACAGCGACGAGACCGCACTCGTGGATATGGCCCCGGCCGGCCGGAGTGCTTCCGGTGCGGGTTCCAGCCAGCCGCGCACGGTGAGCTGGCGGCTGCTCTCGCAGCGCGTGCGCCGCCTCGCCGCGGGGCTGCACCTGATCGGCGTGCGCGCCGGTGACCGCGTCTCGCTGCTCGTGCCCCCGGGCGCCGACCTCACCGCGGTGCTCTACGCCTGCGTGCGAATCGGCGCGATCGTGGTGGTGGCGGATGCCGGCCTCGGCCTGCGCGGGCTGACCCGCGCCGTGCGCGGTGCGCGCCCCGATTTCGTGATCGGCGCCGCTCCGGGGCTGATGGCCGCGCGTGCCCTCGGGTGGCCCGGCATCAAGATCTCCGCGGCCCGCTTCCCGGCCGCCGTCGCGCGCACCCTGCAGGTGGAGTACACGCTCGCCGAACTGATAGCGCGTGGCGCCGACGAGCGGCTGCCCGCGGAGCCCGACCCCGATGACACCGCCGCCGTGCTCTTCACCTCCGGATCGACCGGCCCGGCCAAGGGTGTCGTCTACACGCACGGCCAGCTGTCGGCCGTGGCCCGAGCGCTCTTTGTGCAATACGGCGTGGGCGTGGGAACCGGGTTGGTGGCGGGTTTCGCACCCTTCGCCCTGCTCGGACCGGCCCTCGGGGCTCGCTCGGTGACACCGGACATGGACGTGACCTCGCCCAAGACCCTCACGGCCACCGCCGTAGCCGCCGCCGTGGCCGCCATCGACGCCACCGTGGTGTTCCTCTCGCCCGCCGCGCTCGCCAATGTGGTCGCGACCGCGAGTGAGCTCACGCCCGCTGATCACGCGGCGCTCGCCGGGGTGCGTACCTTTCTGTCGGCCGGCGCCCCGGTGTCCGAGTCGCTGCTGTCCGCCGCCGCCCGGCTGATGCCGGAAGCCAGCGCGCACACCCCGTACGGCATGACCGAAGGCCTGCTGATGGCCGATATCTCCCTCGAGGGCATCCGGGCCGCGGCCCTGACCGATACCGGCCCGGGCGGCGTCTGCGTGGGACTCGGAGCGGCGACCACCAGCATCCGCATTTCGGCCCTCGACGCCCAGGGGGCAGCCACCGGCGCTCCGAACGCTGAACCGGATGTGACCGGGGAGATCATCGTCTCCGCGCCGCACGTGAAAGACCACTACGACCGCCTGTGGATCACGGATCGGGCCAGCCGCCGCGCCGTACCGGCCGACCAGCGACGCTGGCATCGCACCGGCGATGTGGGCCACCTGGATTCCACCGGTCGTCTCTGGGTGGAGGGCCGACTGCCGCACGTGATCGTAACGAACGATGGCGTCGTCACGCCCGTCGGGCCCGAGCAGCGGGCCGAATCGGTGGCCGCCGTTGCGCGGGCCGCCATGGTGGGCGTGGGCCCGAGCGGCACCCAGCAGCTTGTCGCCGTCGTGGAGACCACTCCGGGTGCCCGCCGGGTCGGCCTCGCCGATCCGGTGCTTGCCGAGCAGGTGCGGGCGGCCGTCGACCGGCCCCTCGCGGCCGTTCTCGTGGTGCCGCACCTTCCCACGGACATTCGCCACAATTCCAAGATCGACCGTTCGCTGCTGTCGCGCTGGGCGACCGGTGTACTCTCCGGCGGGCGGATGACGAAGCCGTGAAGGTACTGGTGACCGGGGCGAGCGGTTTTCTCGGTGGGGCGGTGGCGGCCGAGATCGTGGCGGCCGGCCACGAGGTGCGCACCTTCCAGCGCCGGGCCTCCGGCGTGATCGGTGTGCAGGATGCGCGGGGGTCGCTGACCTCCGCCGCCGATATCGCCGCTGCCGTCAGCGAGATGGATGCCGTCGTGCACCTGGCGGCCAAGGTGTCCCTGGCCGGGGATCCGGCGGAGTTCGAGGCGGTCAACGTGGGTGGCACCCGCAACCTGCTGGCGGCCGCAGCGGAGGCGGGAATTAGGCGTTTCGTCTACGTCTCGTCACCCTCGGTGGCGCACGCCGGGTCGTCCATCATGGGCAGCGCGGCAGAGCCGGCCGATCCGGTGCGCGCCCGCGGCGACTACGCGCGCACCAAGGCGCGGGCCGAGATTGTGGCCCTCGCGGCCGATTCGCCACGGCTGAGTGTGGTGGCCGTGCGCCCGCATCTGGTCTGGGGTCCCGGTGACACTCAGCTGGTCGCTCGCATCGTGGATCGGGCACGGGCCGGACGCCTGCCGCTGCTGGGTCATGGCGCGGCCCTCATCGACTCGACCTACGTCGACAACGCGGCGTCGGCCATCCGTGCGGCGCTCGAACGCGCAGACGATGTTCACGGCCGACGCTACGTGATCACGAACGGTGAGCCGCGCCCGGTGGCTGAGCTGCTCGCCGGCATGTGCGCGGCGGCCGGAGTGCGGGCTCCCGCCTGGCGCGTTCCGGCTGGGATCGCTCGAGCGGCAGGTTCGGCGATCGAGGCGCTCTGGCGCGTACGACCGGGCGTCGACGAACCTCCCATGACGCGGTTCCTCGCCGAGCAGCTCTCCACCGCCCACTGGTTCGATCAGCGGCAAACCCGTTCGGACCTCCGGTGGAGCCCGGGCGTCACCCTCGATGAGGGTTTCGCCCGGTTGGCCGCCTTCTCGAACGGCCCCGCAGCCGCTTAGTCGGACACGTGTGTGGGCGTGATCGTGTCCAGCGATCGCGTCACGAGATCCAGCGCCTCGGCCGGGTCGATACCCAGCTTGTCGATGCGCACGGCGAACGCCGTGGCGGCTTCCTGAGCGTGGCGATGAGCCGCGTCTCCGTTTGCGGCGATGAACGAGCCCATCCGCCCGCGGGTTTCGATGATGTCGTCGCGCTCCAGCTCGCGGTAGGCGCGGGCCACCGTGTTGGTGGCGAGGCCCAGATCCGTGGCCAGGGCGCGAACGGTGGGCAACCGGGTGCCCGGTGCCATCGCACCGGACTGCACGGCCGCGAGGATCTGGGTGCGGATCTGCTCGAAGGGCGGGGTGGCCGAGGCGGGATCGATGAGGACGAATGATGCGGGCATAGCATCTCCTTGCGCTGCAGTCAGTGTGGTGCTGTGTTGGTTATTGTGGCAAGATGCGGCCCTTGTGGCAAGCGACGGGGCCGTGTGTATGCCAGAATCACGGNCGGCGGCGCATAGGGTCGAGGAATGACCATCGTCGAGACCCTTGTGGGCCTGCTTCCGACACTTGTCGGCGTGGCCTTGCTGATGGCGGTCGCGTCGATGGTGCTGCGCGGCTACCGCACGGAGCATCCGTTTGCCCCGCCGCTTGCCCTGCTGCGCGGCGCCCTGCAGCTCGCCGCCATCAGCCTGATCCTGAGCGGCATCATCAACGATCCGCTCTGGGTGGGCGTGGGGCTGATCGTGATGTTCACCGCGGCGGTCGTCACGGTGACCCGGCGCATCGGCATGAGCCGACAGCATCTGCTGTGGGTCGCCGCCGCGATGGGGCTCGGCGTTGCGGTGACGCTCGGTATCATCTTCGCGACCGGCGCCATCGAGCTCTCGCCGCGGTATGCCCTCGCGATCGGGGGAATCGTCATCGGCAATGCGATGTCCATCGCCACGCTCTCCGGCCGGCGATTCCGCGAGGGGGTGATCGACCACTGGGATGAGGTCGAAGGCTGGCTGGCCCTCGGCGCCACGCGTCGGCAATCCACCCGTGAACTCGCCCGGCGGGCGGTCTACTTCGCCATGATCCCGTCCACCGACCAGACCAAGACCACCGGGCTCGTCACCCTGCCCGGGGCCTTTGTGGGCGCGCTCTTCGGCGGGGCGTCACCGCTTGAGGCCGGTCGGTTTCAGATCGTCGTGCTCGCGGGCATCCTCTGCGCGGGATCGATTGCCGCCGTCACGCTGTTGTACCTGCTGTCGCCGGTGCGGCAGAAGCCCGTCGTTGAGTCGTCCTGACCGCCGGCGCTAATCGCTGGCGCGGTGGATGAGGCGGGACAGCACGATCGCGCTGCGGGTGTGGTCCACATTGGGCGCGAGGCGCACCTTCTCCAGGGCCACTTCGAGTGCCGAGATATCCCGCGCGCGAATGTGCACCATGGCGTCGGCNCTGCCGGTGACGGTTCCGGCNTCGACGACCTCCGGCACGCCGGAAAGAATGCGCAACAGCTCTTCGGGCGCCACGGTGCCCCGGCAGAACAGTTCCACGTAGGCTTCGGTGCCCATCCCGTCCACGGCGGGGTCGACCTGGATGGTGAATCCGCGAATGACCCCGTCGGAAACCAGCCGGTCCACGCGTCGCTTGACCGCGGACGCGGACAGCCCGATCGATGATCCGATGTCGCCGTAGCCGGCGCGGGCATTCCGGCGAAGCAGGTCGAGAATACTGCGATCAAGGTTGTCCATCTGGTCAGTGTAGGCGTATTCATTGCGTGAAAACGGCTAACTACGCTGATTTCGTGCGCGATTCGGCATGCAACGTTGATTCGTGCTGTGTGACACTGTAAGTGGCGTCCCGCGTACATTCGAACAGTGACTGTGCCGGGCTCTCGTGAGTGACCTGGTCCGCCGCCATGACACGCTCCGCCGGTTCTCCCGTGCGGGGCCGATAAAGGAGTCAGCCCGCAATGACGCTCAATGCCAGCACCGCCGAAGCCCACGTCGCCGCCGTTCCCGTGCGCATTCCCGTGAAGCGCACGATTCTCATGTGCAAGCCGGAATTCTTCACTGTGGTCTACCGCATCAATCCGTGGATGGACCCGGCCGTGCCCACCGACACCGCCCTCGCCGTGGCGCAGTGGCAGACCCTTTATGACACCTACATCGGTCTCGGCTTCGATGTGCACCTGATCGACCCGATCGACGGCCTTCCCGACATGGTCTATGCGGCCAACGGCGGCTTCGTGGTGGACAACCAGGCGTACGGCGCCAAGTTCACGCACGCGCAGCGCCAGCCCGAAGGTCCCGCCTACATGGACTGGTTCGGCGCCAACGGTTTCGACGTACGCGTGCCCGTGGAGACGAACGAGGGCGAAGGCGACTTCCTGCTCGTGGGCGACGTGATCCTGGCCGGCACGGGCTTCCGCAGTGATTCCGACAGCCATGGGGAACTCTCCGACATCGCCGGCCGCCCCGTGATCACCCTCAACCTGGTGAACCCGAGTTTTTACCACCTCGACACCGCCATCGCCAAGCTCGATGAGACAAACATCGCGTACCTGCCGAGTGCCTTCGACGAGCCGAGCCTCGCCATCCTGCGCGAACGGTACCCGGACGCCATTATCGCGACCGAGGAAGATGCCGCCATTCTCGGCCTCAACTCTTACTCCGACGGCTACAACGTGGTCATCGCCGCCCGCGCCAAGGATTTCGAACGGGAACTGCGGGCTCGCGGCTACAACCCGATCGGCGTCGATCTGTCCGAACTGCTGCTCGGCGGCGGCGGCGTGAAATGCTGCACCCTCGAACTGCGCCGCTGACCCAAGTTCGCCCACACCGATAGGAACCGACAGGAACCGACAGACACCGAGAAACACCGAGACGATGAGTGAGGACACCATGACGACCCTGACGCCCCGGCACGAACGCCCCGATACGACGGAGACGGCATCCGCTGCTGCCGCACCGGGCCACGTCACGGCCGTCGCAGCCATCGCCCTGGAAACCGCGCACGCGGCGCACAATTACCATCCGCTCGAGGTGGTCGTGGCGTCCGGGGCGGGCGCCTGGGTGACGGATGTCGACGGGCGCCGCTACCTCGATTGCCTCGCCGCCTACTCCGCGGTCAACTTCGGGCACTCGAACCCCGTGCTGCTCGCCGCCGCNCGGGNGCAGCTCGGCCGCATCACCCTCACCAGCCGGGCCTTCTACAACGACCAGCTCGGGCCGTTTGTGACCGCGCTCGCCGAGCTGTGCGGCAAGGACATGGTGCTGCCGATGAACACCGGCGCCGAGGCGGTGGAGTCAGGCATCAAGGTGGCCAGAGCCTGGGGCTACCGGGTGAAGGGCGTGGCGACGGATCAGGCGAACATCATCGTGGCGGCCGGCAACTTCCACGGTCGCACGACCACCATCATCAGCTTCTCCGATGACGAATCGGCGCGCAGCGGGTTCGGGCCGTTCACGCCGGGCTTCCGCACGGTGCCCTTCGCCGACGCGGCCGCCCTTGAGGCCGCGATCGACGAGAACACCGTCGCCGTGCTGCTCGAGCCGATCCAGGGNGAGGCCGGCATNATCGTGCCGCCGGCCGATTACCTACCAAGCGTGCGCGAGATCACCCAGCGGCATAATGTCTTGTTCATCGCCGACGAGATCCAGTCGGGGCTCGGCCGCACCGGGGCCACATTCGCCTGCGACCTCGTGGGCGTCGTTCCCGACCTCTACCTGCTNGGCAAGGCGCTCGGCGGCGGTATCGTGCCGGTGTCGGCGGTGGTCGGCAACNCCGACATCCTCGGGGTGCTGCGGCCCGGCGAACACGGTTCCACCTTCGGGGGNAACCCACTCGCGGCCGCCGTGGGTCTCGCCGTGGTGCAGATGCTCGCGACGGGTGAATATCAGGAGCGGGCGCGCGACCTCGGCGACCGACTGCATGCCGGGCTGACCGAACTCATCGGCCACGGCGTGGTGGGGCTGCGCGGCGCCGGGCTGTGGGCCGGGATCGACATCGATCCCGCGCTGGCCTCCGGCCGCACGGTGTGCGAGGCGCTGATGGCTCACGGCGTGCTGGCCAAGGATACCCACGGCTCCACGATCCGGCTCGCACCGCCGATCGTGGTCTCCGCCGAAGACGTGGACTGGGCCGTGGAGCAGCTTCGCATGGTGCTGGCGGAGCTCGCGACCGCCTGATTCGCCCGGCGGCGGCCTGTTTCTAAACGTGACGGGAGCCTGCCGGCGCTGTCCGCGGCGACCTAGGCTGGGGGTATGTACACCGACCTGCCCGAAGCTGACCTCCGCGCGTATCGCAGCAGCCAGTCCGACCCGGCCGACTTTGACGAGTTTTGGGCGGGCACCCTNGCCGANACCCGACGGCANCCNCTGGCTGTCACAGTGGAACGGGTCGATGCGGGGATCAGCACCCTGGACGTGTTCGACGTGAGCTTCGCNGGNTNCGGCGGGCAGCGCATCAAGGCCTGGCTGCGGGTTCCGGCCGGGGCCACCGAGCCGCTGCCGGCCATCGTGCAGTTTCACGGTTACGGACGCGGACGCGGGCAGGCCTTTGAAAACCTGCTGTGGGCATCC
>JGI24770J26754_10000127_pt1 | contig 48599 bp, 36 predicted proteins | sample LakOneMetagenome_FD_26754 | JGI IMG/M metagenome (IMG submission 26754) | reverse complement strand
CACGGTCAGCGCCACCCCACTCTTCCTCTCCTGCATCGTCTATCGCCGACGCCGACGAAAATTCCGCTCCCGCCGCATCTTCCGTCAGGGATGGAAGCCCGAAGGGTGAAAACCCGGCTCAAGCCGGGGTTTCAGCGCCAGCCGACAGCCCGGTCCCGCAGGGAGACGGCAAACCACTGGGCTGCCGCTCATAATGGTCTGGTTGCAGGTTCATGTTCGGCCGGGCCAACACCAATCACCCAATCAGGGGTTTTTCTTGCTCTTGACGGCTCCGCAGACAGTCTACCACGCATTACGTTCTAGCCCCCGGAGAGTCTCTTCGGCCGAAGCGCAGCGAAGGCAAGAGAGAACGCAGCCGACGAAGGGGCAGTGATAGCGACGCGGGCATGAAATGCCCGCGGGCACCGAGGCGACTGCAGTCGCGAGACCGGTTAAAAAGGCACCCGCGTTCGGGGCAGTGATAGCGGTGCCGGCATGCAATGCCGGCAGCCCCTAACGCGAGAGCCTCCGGCGAGCGACACCGTATCGCGCAAGGGATCGAAGCCGGACGGCCGAGACGCGTCAGCGGCTCGGTTCACGAGAGCCCGGTCCGCGGCTAGCGGATGCGCACAAGCAGAAGAATCCGCTTACACTTGAGTCAGAGGATCTGGATTTCCTCGCGCGCATTGGTCTGCGCGTCATAGATCCTGATCTGAAGCATGGGAAAACGCTTCTTGAGTTCTTCTCCACCTGCCCTTGCGCCATCCTTGGTTGCAAATTCGGCTTTCAGTCGGCCATCCACTTCGAGCGCGTAACCAGAGGCCGGCAGTTCACGATTGGTTGCAACCATTTCATTCCCATTGTGCAGTGAGGCGGTTGGGACCGATGGATTAACGTGAGTCGCCCAAACCACGCTAGAGCCACCTGCGCGACTGTGTGCGACAGGCCACCGCACGTTGTGGATTGGCGCCTCGCATTGGAGTTCGTCATGGATGAGCACTTGCGTCGTCCGAACAGGCGGACGGATTTCCGTTCGCGCGGATGCAGGCACGATAGAGCCACGGTTCGACATAGCTGCCCTTCCAGATACCTCGACCGGCGCGCTCGGCATCGCGCTGAGCCCCGGTGTATCTGCCTCTCGAGTATTGTCGCCAGTCCAGAGCAAGCCCATTGCGCACGAGCCATTCGCCGAGATCGACGCCCTCGACAGAACAAGTCGCAACGGTGCGGCCATAGGAGTCGACGCTGAGCGGGATGCAGTCGACGGGGCGCCGCGCAATGTAAGCACTCAGATCGTTTGCCGCCTGGCCACCACAGCGATATTGAAGGCTGTCCTCGCCGCGGCACAGTTGGCTGCTCTCCGGCGCGTCGATGCCCCATAGCCGGATGTGTATCCCATGAATTTCCAGCGTGTCGCCATCAATAACGCTGGCCTGGCCGACAACATTATCGGCCAGAGCTCCGCTCGATAACAGCAGGAGCATCGATACAAGGGCTCGGAGTTTGCTCACAACGTTGACTACCATTGATTACCGCAGATCGCGGGGATTGGATTTCGGCCAGCTCTCAAGCGGCTTCAGTGCCGGCAGATTCGCTGGCCGCTCGGGATAATGAAACTCGGTGCCGCGCAACCAGCGGCCCTGAAAGCTATCCCAGAACAGGATCGCATCCATCTGCCAGGTGAACTCATAAACTCTCCAAACACCGTCGCTCTCTATGACTTCACCCGTCGCGTTGAAGGGCAGGCTGTTGAGCTTGCAGAGAGCGTAGATCTCATCCCAGTGCTCGCGGATATAGCGGTCCTCGAGCGCTACGTGATAGGGCCGGTCGGCCCGCCAGCGCAGCCCGCCTCCGCGCGGATAAAAGCCTTGGCGGGGCATCAGAAATTCGGGAATGCGCGCGATCGCCTTGCCGATCCGGCGCGCCTCATCCGAGGAGAGCTTGCTGGCGCCAAAACTGTAGCGCTGTGCGTCATCGCGGCAATAAAGCCACGCGAGGGTCACGCCATTGGCGTCCTTAACGACGTAGCACTCGGAATTTTCCCGGACCAAGGTCCAGGGAGGCCTGAAACGACGGCTTGACTCCATGAGAACAAAATAAGAACATGACCCGTCGACGGTCAACCTGGAACGGGCCATGTCCTCGGTCTTTCAGCCGAACGAACAGGACGATGGACTCGAAGCGGCCGTCGGCCAGGCGATCGCCGTTTGCGACGGCGATCAGCGTGCGACTGTTCGCGCGCTGATCGTCGCTAACAACCTTTTGGAGTCAGAGATAGCGGAGTTGAAGAAGGCGGTATCGCACGCCTACACGCGCGGGCGCTTTCGGACCTACACGGGATAGACGCTGGAGGTGGTGAGGTATCGATGAAGCACCAGGACAAGCTTTCCTTCATCACGGATGACCAGGCCGAGCAGATGGGAGCCGACATGGCGATCCAGTTCATGCTCGCGACGCTATTTCAGATCGTGTCGGAGATGGCTGATGAGCCGCGCGGCTTTCGTACGGATGTTCATAGGGAACTTACCGACCTCATGGCAGCCTATAAGCTGCCACCAATGCCAGAGGATGCTGAGCGAAAGGTTCGAGCCGCCGCTGGCAAAATTCTCGGCGGCATCATGATGCGCTCATTTGAACAAGACGGGGTGAGGAAGGCATCGTGACGGCCGGGAATACAGACCAACGGTTTTCAGATGCGTGGCGTGCCCCGTCCGGTCGAGGTCGTTGCCCATGATCGTCGAGAGCGAACGCTGAAATGTGCAATCTGTATTCGATCACGACGAACCAGGCGGCGATTGCTGGCTTGTTCAGACGCATGAACCGGTACGTCGGCAACCTGCCGCCCATGCCCGGTGTCTTTCCGGATTATCCGGCACCGGTGATCCGCAACATCGGTGATGCTGAAGAGATGATCCTGATGCGCTGGGGCATGCCGCCGCCGCCGAGGAACAGTGGTCCGCCAGTAACCAATATTCGCAACACGTCCTCTCCGCACTGGCGCGGTTGGCTGAAGCCGGAGAACCGCTGTCTGGTGCCCGCGAACAGCTTTGCTGAATATGCTCCGGAGGCGAATCCTGAGACCAGGAAGAAGGACGTCGTCTGGTTTGCGCTCGACGACAGTCGTCCGCTGTTCTGCTTTGCCGGCATTTGGACCGAGTTCAAGGGAGAGCGCGGCACGAAGTCGAAGCCGATTCCTGGACCTCATCTCGTTTATGGTTTCCTGACGACGTCACCGAACGCCATCGTCGCGCCGATCCATCCGAAGGCAATGCCAGTGATCCTGACGACCGAGGAAGAACGCGACGTCTGGCTACGCGGTCCGTGGGACGAGGCGAAGGCGCTGCAGCGTCCACTGCCCGATAACGAGCTGCAGATCGTCATGCGCGGAGCCGACAAGGAAGACAAGGCGGCGGCATAGGCCCGTCTGCCTGGAGCGCCGGAACCACGAAGGGACTGAAGGACGTCCTGAGGCCGAAGCGCAGATCATCTCATTGCGATTTGAGTGAGAATCATCGAGCGTGCAGAACTAACAGGGGGACAATCGTGCTCGCGCCCGCGGCCGCATCATATCTTGAGACGCTCAACGCGGAACAGCGTCGAGCCGTCGAGCACGGGGTCACCGCCGACGGTCATGTCGGAGCTCCCCTTCTGGTCATCGCCGGCGCCGGGTCCGGCAAGACGAATACCCTTGCCCATCGTGTTGCCCACCTCATCGTCAGCGGCGCTGACCCGCGCCGGATCTTGCTGATGACCTTCTCGCGGCGCGCTGCGTCCGAGATGTCGAAGCGCGTCGAGCGGATCGCTCGTAAGGTCCTTGGCACTGATGCTGGGATCATGACCGACGCGCTCAGTTGGGCTGGCACCTTCCATGGTATTGGTGCAAGACTGCTTCGTGAGTATGCCGACCAGATCGGCCTCAATCCCGCCTTCACCATTCACGACCGCGAGGACTCGGCAGACCTGATGAATCTGGTCCGGCACGAGCGCGGGTTCTCCAAGACCGAAAGCCGTTTTCCCGCCAAGGGCACCTGCCTTTCGATCTACTCCCGATGCGTCAACGCCGAGACCCAGCTTGAAGAGGTGCTCGGAGCGTCATACCCGTGGTGCTCGGGCTGGGCTGCCGAGCTCAAAGATCTCTTTGCGGCCTACGTCGAGGCCAAGCAGAAGCAGAACGTCCTCGATTACGATGACCTTCTTCTGTACTGGGCGCAGATGATGAACGACGCCGCCATCGCCGACGATGTCGCTGACCGCTTCGATCACGTGCTCGTCGACGAATACCAGGACACCAATCGCCTGCAGTCGTCAGTTCTGCTTGCGTTGAAGCCCGGAGGGCGCGGCCTCACGGTGGTGGGCGACGATGCGCAATCGATCTATTCCTTCCGGGCCGCCACGATCCGCAATATTCTGGATTTTCCCGAACAATTCAGTCCGAGAGCGGAGCTCGTCACCCTCGACCGCAACTATCGTTCGACGCAGCCGATCCTTTCGGCGGCAAACGGCGTCATTGATCTCGCCAAGGAGCGCTTCACGAAGAACCTATGGACGGAGCGCGCGTCATCCGCAAAACCTCGCCTGGTCGCCGTGCGCGACGAGGCGGACCAGGCGCGCTACATCGTTGAACGCATTCTCGAAAACCGCGAGGAAGGGGCGCTTCTCAAACAACAGGCGGTGCTCTTCCGCACCTCCTCGCACAGCGGGCCGCTGGAGGTCGAACTCACCCGTCGTAACATCCCGTTCGTGAAGTTCGGCGGTCTGAAGTTTCTTGACGCCGCGCATGTCAAGGACATGCTCGCCCTGCTGCGGTACGTCGAGAACCCGCGCGATCGTGTCGCCGGCTTCCGTGTGCTGCATCTGTTGCCGGGTATCGGTCCCGCTTCCGCGCAGCGCATCCTCGATCACATGGCTGAAGCCACCGACCCACTCGGCGCGCTTTGCAGCCTTCCCTGCCCGCCCCGCACCGGCGATGACTGGACAGCCTTCGTCGAAGCTGTCGGAAATCTCCGGTATTCGGAGTGGCCCGCCGACCTTGAGCGTGCCCGCCTCTGGTACGAACCGCATCTCGAGCGCATCCACGAAGACGCCGAGGTCCGGCGCGCCGATCTTGTTCAACTTGAACAGATAGCCGGCGGATATCCCTCGCGCGAACGCTTCCTAACGGAGCTGACCCTGGATCCGCCGGACGCGACCAGCGACCAGGCTGGTGTGCCCTTGCTGGACGAGGACTATCTGATCCTATCGACCATCCACTCGGCCAAGGGCCAAGAGTGGAAGTCAGTGTACGTCCTCAACGTAGTCGACGGCTGCATGCCGTCGGACCTGGGGGCCGGCACCTCGGCCGAGCTCGAGGAGGAGCGCCGCCTTCTCTACGTCGCGATGACGCGGGCGAAGGACGATCTCCATCTGGTGGTACCACAGCGCTTCTTCGCCCACGGTCAGCACTCACAGGGTGACCGGCACGTTTACGCTTCGCGAACCCGTTTCATTCCCGAGAAGCTGCTCGGTCTGTTCGAGCGCACGAACTGGCCGACAGCGTCTGCAGAGGCCTCCGCACGCGGCCCATCCGAGGGACCCCGCGTCGACATCGGAGCTCGCGTGCGAGGGATGTGGCGCTGAAGCTTTGCGGAAGCCATGCGATTTCGAATCCCTCAGGCGATCACCCTAGATGGTCGGCCCGGGCGGAGACGCCACCGAGAGCTCGCGTAAGCATTGCCGAAATCTATTGCTTCCTAAACATGATAGTTGAGCGACGAAACTCGCTCTGAAAGTGCTCGGCATCTCAAAGCGTCGTTGCCATCTCCAAGTATCGACAGAAGGCATTGGCGAGTTGCATCTGCCGGGGCGTCCGGCACTCAGCCTCAAACAAGGTTGGCGAGGCGACGACGATGCACATGCATTTAGCACGGGACGTCGCCACGTTCAATCTGTTGGCGCTGTACAAGAACTCCATACCGCGCGGCGCATCAGCATGGCTCGAGGTCGTCATTGAGTAAATGACAATAGGAGCTTCCTGTCCCTGAAACTTGTCGACTGTACCGATGCAGGCGGTCGGCAGGCGCTCCTGCAAAGCAAAGACCTGGGCATTGTAGGGAGCGATGATCAAAATGTCCTTGAGCGTGAGAGGCGCCTCGACTCTGTCTCGATCAATCCAGCTGGTGTCGGATTGCATGATTTCATCGACGAGCGCGCAGACGCGTTCGACTTCCTCGGGTGATGAACTTTGATTACCTGCGTGTTCAACAGGCGAGTAGCGCAAACCGGCTCCTGTGATCCTGCCTTTCGACTTGATCCCTTGCTTTTCCAGTCCGGGCAGGGAGTGCAAGCGCCCTTCGTAGAATAGCTCCGAATTGAACGCGCAAATCGAAGGATGTAGCCGCCATGTCTCGGGCAGAAAGAGCCCGCGCTCCGGTGGGACGGTCGCATGGGCGCCAAGCAGGTGATCGAGCGCGGAAACGGCAACGCCGTCGGGATGACTCCCTTGAATCGGCTGCTCAAGCTGGCGCGGATCGCCGAGCAGGACCAGGCTATTGGCGGCCTGAGAGACGGCAAGCACATTGGCCAAGGACATCTGCGCCGCTTCGTCGATGAACAAAACGTCGATACTACATTTTGCGTCGGGTCGCGCCCAGAACCAGGCGGTTGCACCGCCAAGGCTGACGTCATCCTGCAGCGCTTCGAGAAATTCCGAATTGCTCGTGATGAGTTTAATGCCGGGTCGGTCTTTCTCTTTGTCCGAGACCTTCTGCATGCAACGGACAACATGCCCATCTTTCGTCGCTGCGGCGACGGCTTCGTCGAGAAGCTTGCCGATGACCGTGTGGCTGTTTGCCGTCACTCCAACGGTCTGACCTCGCTTTGCCAACGTGCTGACCATGCGCGCGCCGGTGTGGGTCTTGCCTGCGCCCGGCGGCCCCTGGACGGGAAAGACGCTTTCGTCGAGATGAAGCGCGACGCGGAGCGCAGTGTCCTTCGCAGCTTCGCCCGCCTGCTGGAATGCCTGCCCGCGAAGACGCGGCGCGACGGCCATTAGAATATCCCTGGCTGCACGATAATCGCCCTCGCGCTCCACGCCATGGTCAGCGACGTATTCGCCGATGCGCATGAGTGATTCGGCAAGCACCTGGGTTCCGACAAAGCTGTGCGCGAAGACGGCCTCGGGATGCAGGTTGGCTGTGTCGCCGCGCTTTTTGATGTCGATGGTGCGCTGGTCGAGCGCAATATCCGCAACGCGTCCGAACTTCTCACCGCCAAGGCTGTGAAGCTCATCCCCCGGACGAATATCGGTATCCTGCAAGACGAACCTGTAGCGGTGCACGGGCGTCTTGGCGGTGCCGTCGACTTGCGCGACGAATTCAAGGCCGGCCAAGCCGTCACGCTCGAACAAGAGATCTTCAGCGGACAGGTCCCGAAGCCGGAAATACTCCCACCAGACCGCCTTGTTTTCGCGACCATGAAAATCCAGCATTGAAGCAAGGAGCCAGCGCGCCTGCTGTTCAGAGGTCCGCTCGCCAGCGTCATCGGGCACGCCGTCGGTCAGCCGCGCAGCAAGCGCGGCAACCTTCTTCTGCCAAGCATCGAGCTCCGGGCTGATTTCCGGCTCTGGGATCGCGGGCCGGTCGATCGAAGCGCCGTTCTGGATGAGCTCGGCGCGAAGGCTCTCCAGCCAGTCACGCAAGCCTTTTGTTGAAGCGCAATCGTCGCGGTTGTATCCGCAAATGGCAGCCTTATCCGTTTCCGGAATGTTGTTGGCATCGGCAAGTTCAAGCCGTGCCTGCGTTCGTGCCATGACGACACGCACATCCTCCAAGGGTACAGCGCGCTCGAACCCATACAGAGGCTCAAGTTTCTTGATCGAGTAGCTTTCTACGCTCGCGCGGATCGCATGCCTCACGACGGCATAAAGATCGACGAAGCGCTCGGCACGCAGGAGGTTGTCGACGTCATTTTCACGCGTGGCGTAACGGCCCATCAAGCGCTTGATGGCGGCGGGCTCATAGGGAGCGAAGTGGTAGATGTGAAGGCCGGGATGCGCCTTGAGCCGTTCGATCACGAAGTCCATGAAGCGCTCGAAGGCCGCTCTTTCCTCCTGGCGGGTGGATGCCCAATCGCCGGTGTAACGTAACTTGCCCTCGTCATCCGCATAGAGATACCCAAACAGGAACTCCAAGCCGCCCTCACCGACGAACGGATCACCTTCAAAATCAAAGAAGATGTCGCCCGGCGAAGGCTCCGGCAGCCGTGATAATCCAAACCCGGCAATCTGGGGCAGGGCTTCAAAAATGACCGCGCCTTGGGTCCGGCCATCGACCTGGATTCGCGCCTGCTCGCGTATTTTTTCAAAGCTTTGCACCGCGCCGCGTTCTGGCCGCCACGGCAATGGCAGCGGAACGGCGGCCAGTGCAGCCATGGTACTTACGCCGCGCCTTTCAAGCTCGCCCGCTTGCGACTTGCTGATGCCGGCGACGAGGGACAGGTAATCGTCAGCCCTGCGACGCTCGTCGCAGTGGTTTCTCCAGCGGCAAATGTCACAGTGCTCGATCGGCTCGGGATAGGCACCATCCATGCGTGACGCGATCGCGCGCTCAAGGCTGCTTCTGACATGCCGGTAATAGGCCGCGTAGTCGGCTACGCGGTATAGTTCGGGCTCGTATTGCGTGCCTGGCGTCACGACAAAGGCGGATGCAGGAGGGCTGCCCTGCATGGACGACACAAGGTCGGAATAAAGTGAGACCTGAAGGACGGTATTGCCCTTCGTTTCCCGCGCGAGCTTGGTGTCGGTGACTTCATAGGACCAAGCGCCAAAATTACTCGGCGTTTCGACGCGACGCAGAACGTCGGCGCGTCCACTCCATTGGCCGGATTGGAGCGCGCCCTGAACGATGACGGTATCGCCACGCCGCATGGCCTCCGTGGTTGCCGCGACGGCGGCTGCATCAATGCCAACACCATCGATCACGGTTATGGCCGCCCCGCCACCCTTTAGATGTTCGATGAAGCCTTGCTCATGAAGCGCGCCGCGCTCTGCAAGCGTTTCAAGGACAGGATCCCAGATCTTTGGTTTCGCCAGCTCGCCATGCGCGACCTTGAGATCAAGCTCGGTCAGGTAGCGGCAATTCAGATGGCCGACCAAGTCGCCCGCGCTGAGTTGAAGTGTTTCGCCTATCTTTTGCATCTGTTTTCACCGCGACGATGGAACGAACCCGTTGGGTTACAAGCTGCGTGCGATTTCGCTAATGGCATTGATTTCGGCGGTGTTTTGCCGAACCCACAAGGAGCGCGCGAGCGGTCCGGGAACCTGATCCTTGAATTTGCCAGCTGCTATGTCCTTCACGAAACCCGAGAGCCGAGCCGGATCGACCGCGCCTTCGGTTGCGAGAGCCTTCAATTTGGGCTGGGCATCAGCGGCGTTCGTCTGGGCAAGCGTGAGCCCCAGATCATGTACTTGGCCCGGAAGGCCGGCCATCGCGGCGGCGGCGCCGAATACGGCCGTGGTCTGCGACCCACGCCAAAGAAACACGTGAAGGTCCCGCTCTTCCTGCACAAAGGTCGTGGTTTCAAGCTTCAGCTCGCGAAACATCTCACGCCCCTCGGCCAGCAACTCTTGCCCCCTGTCGTCGAGATAGGGCGGCACGTCGGACGACAGGTAGACCCGACGCATTTCCTCGGCGAGACGATTGTGGAGGCGTTCACCGTCGGCGCGTTCGAACCGCGGCACCACACCGCCAGGATGTGGCGCCACGAACAGCGTGTTGGTCTTCTCATCGATGTCCTGGACGATCCAACGACGGCCGGCGAAAACCACGAGGCCGTCCTTGTGGACCGGGTACGAGATGGGAAGGGTCCCCAGCGTCTTGCCGCCCACGGTGAGACGCCATTCCTCGGCCGATTCAAACACGGCGAAGAAGCTTCGCGACTGCACGGTCTGCTCGCCTTTTTCGGCCAGCATGATCAATCCGTCTTGGGATTGCTCGATGAACTTGATCGCATCGGATGCTAGATGGCGCAGAAGCCCGGCGAATTCAGACACAGAAACTTCCGCAAAGGGGCCAGGACCGCACAACAGATCATAAAGCGGACGCGCTCTTATCCCACCGCGCTCGGCAATGACGGAAAGTATCTGATGAATGAGCGTCGAGGCGACCTCCGGTACCTGGCCTGCCGGCTCGACGAACTTTTCCAGCAAGAGCCGGATGACCGCGACGGAGCGGATTGTGTTCGGCCGCAGCCGGTCGAGGGTGCCGGACTCGCTGTCGATATGAGGCTCGCGCACATAGATCCGCAGGGTCGATGGCGTGTCGCGGCGGCGTCCGGTCCGGCCTAGCCTTTGCTTCAGCGACGACAGTGAGCGCGGCGATCCAATCTGAGCTACGGACTTCACCGAGCCAATGTCGATACCGAGCTCAAGGGTGGATGTGCATATCGCGGTTGTCGGGAGATTGCCGTCCTTGAGGCGGTCTTCCAGTTCTTCCCGCAGCGTCTTCGAGAGGCTGCCATGGTGCGGGAAAAATTCATCGGGCACCTTGGCTTTTTCCGATCGCCGCCGAAGCCGGTCGGCCGTCGACTCGACCGTACGGCGCGAGCTACCGAAAACCAGGTTGTTCGAGCCGCGCAGGGTTCCAAAAAGGTGGTCCGCGATGGCATCCAGCGCGATCCTTCGCGGCACTTCTTCCGCACCCGATCCACCCTCGGCATGATCGGGGTCGTCCAATTCCGGCGGCTCGACATAACCGCGTATCTGCAGGCGTAATTCGGGGGCGTCGGTTTTGGCTTCGAGGATTTCAACTTCGTCGTGATTGCCCGGCCGAAGCCATTTGGCGGCCTGTGGCAGGTCACCGATGGTGGCCGACAGGCCCACGCGCCGGGCTGGTTTGGGCGCCATTGCATCGATCCGACGCAAGAGGCTGGCCAGATGAAGGCCGCGGGGACCTTGCAGAAACGAATGCAATTCGTCGATGACGATGAAGCCGGCCGTTGAAAGCAGCCGCCGCGCATCGCCGGCGCGCCTCGTCAGCATGGCTTCGATTGATTCCGGCGTAATGAGTGCAACGCCCTGAGGGTTCGAAATCGCTCGCTTCTTGGCCGACTGTGGCGCGTCGCCATGCCACTTGACGACGGGGATGTCCATCTTGTCGCAAAGCTCGTCGAGACGCTTGAACTGATCGTTGATGAGCGCTTTCAGCGGGCTGATATACAAGACGGAGAACCCGGCATCGCTGCGGTCGGCAACCTGAGTGAGGATCGGCAGAAACGCCGCTTCCGTCTTACCGGCGGCGGTGGTCGCCGCGATCAGGATATCGCGATCAACCTCGATGACGGAGAGGATGGTACGCGCCTGGATCTCACGAAGCTCATCCCAGCCCTGGTCGCGGATCCAGCGACGGATGGTTGGATGGAGCTTGTGATAAGCCCCTTCAAGAGAGTCGGATACTGGTGAGCTCATCGCCCTCCCCGTTGGCGCCCGCCTCTGCGGCATCGTCCGGTGTATCGGGGGCGATCGAAACCGTCTCAAGAAGGCTTTGCCACGTCGTGCCTGGGTTTTGCTCAAGTATGGAGAGCATGTTGACGAACGCCTTGACCGTTGAGCGTGGCGTACGGAAGTAGGATTCACCGATCTTACGGTTGCAATACATCATGAAGGCCGTCAGCGCCTCGTCGGGAACCAGGTGCTTCGCAGCATCGCCACTAGCGAAGACCGTGCGGATATTGCCGAGCAGAACCAGAAGATCCTCGGGTGTGAGATTTTGCAGTTGGATGACTGGCCCTGAGAAGTCGACGCGGCCCTGGCCGGCGAACACGTTTTCCGCCAGACGGGACTGCAGTGCCTCATAGCTGAAGACGCCGCGGCGGGTATCGAGCAGGAACTCCGGAGTGCCACACATCACGAAACCGATCCCCGACGTCGTACCCTGCAGCGCATCATTCACGATATTGAGGATCTGCTCGTAGTTTTGTTTGCGCGCTTGCGCGTTCTGTAGCTTGTAGATGTTGGCCATCTCATCGAACATGACCAAGAGACCCGCATAGCCAGCAACCCGAACGAGGCATGCGAGCGATTTCAACGACTCATAGACCGTCTCGTCGTCAATGATGGTCCGAACGCCGAGATCCTTTCTCGCGTCGGTCTTGGTGGAATACTCGCCGCGAAGCCAGCGGATCGCATTTTCCTTCAGCGAGCCGTTTGATTCCTCGCTGCCCCGCCAATAGGCCTTGAGCACCGTGGCAAAGTCGTAGCCGCCCTGAACACCGGAGATCGGCTCCAGCTTCTGATCGATGACGGTTTCGACGGCCACGCTTTTCTCGCTCGCTTCCTTCACGGCGTCGGTGACCAGCCTCTCGATGACACTTTGCAGGGCGCCGCCCTCGGGCTTGTTTCGGGTCGCCATGTTGTTGACGGCCTCGGCATAGAGCGCGCGACCCTGGCCTCCGCTGGCGTGAATGCGCCGGTTCGGTGACAAGTCAGCGTGCATGGTCACGCACTTCCTTTCGTGCGCGATCAAGCGGACCATGCCTGCGAAGAAGGTCTTGCCGGCACCATAAGCTCCGATGACGAAGCGGATCGCCGACCCACCGTCAGCAACGCGATCGACGTCGCGAACCAACGCGGCTGTTTCCCCCACGCGGCCCACCACGATATGCGGCAAGCCAAGGCGCGGCACTACGCCCGCTGACAGAGCCTGGATGATCGTATCCCTCTCCTTCGGACGGATGGTCCTGGTCGCTTTCGTCATGCCGTACTCTCTCTAATCTCAGCGATGCGGTCGCGCATATGTGGGGCGACCGTGACTTCATCTCCGTCCTCGATCAATGCTTCATCAAAGCGATCGAAAGACCAGTCGTTGATGCGTTCAATAGCCCCATCGGGCAGCAAGCGCATCTCGCGCGCGTGGCGATCAAATTCCGACCGGCTCATCGCCCCGCGCAGTTCAAGCAATTCGAGCAGTTCGGTATGGGGTCCGTCTAGCCCCTTCAGAGCGGCGGGCTGCTCGATCACAGGGAGTGGTGGCGGCGCTTCCTCCTCGAATATCCCGGATAAGAGCGCGGAGACTTCGCTTGTCTCCTGACGCGTGCGCGCGAGGCGCGCCGCGTCGAACCGAATTCCGCCGGGAGCAGGCGAGAGAGCTCGCGCGGGCGCCGGCTCCTTCGGGATGGGAACGCCTGCGACGCGTTTTTCTTCACTGATTGCGACGGGCTCATCCGGACGGGCGGCAGCCGCCTGGTGAAGGCCCTCATAGACGGCCTCTTTCGGCAATCCAAGCGACTTATGCAGGCGTTCCAGGAATTTGACTTCCGAAACGTCCGGCGTGGGATTGTCACCGACCACAGCCAAAGCCGCGCCGGCAATCGCTCGTCGTTCAGGTTCGCCCATTTCGGCCAGCTTGCGCATCACGCGGGCACGCTTGGGAGGGCTATTGAAGGTGGTGACGGCGAAGGCAATCAGGCGCGCCTGCTCCACGCCAGATAAATCTGTAGCGGCACGGATACGGGCGATCGTCCGCTGCAACTCTTCGAAGGATGCGTCGCCGTCCGCGCCGGCGGCCAGCACGGCGACCTCGACCTGCGCCCGCATCGCCTTGAACGGCGCGCGCGCAGCGTCGACCGCTCCGCCCCCTTGGGCCTTGAACACGAAAACCTGCTCGTCAGCGCGAGGCACGCTGCTGCCGTACCGCCGGTCTGGCTCGATCGCGACATCGATGGAATCAAGCGCACGGCCAAGGTCATCGGCGACCGCCGCGGGAATCTTGCCATCGGGTGGAACCTCGATCCCCGCCATCTGGAAGAGAATTTGGGCCGTGGTACTGCCGCGCCCTTGCTCACCCATCACAGACGCCAGCTGACGTCGGAATTCGCCGAAAGCGGCGAGCCCGGGTGTCCGCTGAAGATCATCCGGCAGCATCGCCGCCGCCACCATTGAATTGCGAAGAGCCGGCTTGCGACCTACGAAACGGCTGAAGGCATCGAGTTCATCCGTACATTCGGCGACCAATGCCTGCAGCTTATCGAGAGGCTTGGAAAGCCCGGACACATCGGGCCATTTTTGGTGCGTGCCATCGACCTCGACTTCAAATGCTGCGCTTGCCGCGCGATAGCGCAGGGAGATCTTGCACTTTGCGTTGACCGCAAGCCCCGCCGGAAAGCGCTTTGCAAAGCGGATGTTCCAGAGCCGGACGAATTCATCGAAGCAGCGGAGCGCGGGGGTCCTGAGATAGGTATCCGGCGAGGCCAGTACCCATCGCAACGCATCCGCGGCGGAAAGTGACGGCGAATCCGCGAGGCGCTCGCCGAGATAGAGGCGGGTCGCAAGATCGAGCTCTGGGCCACCCAGGCGCTCAGGTGACAGTGGCGGCAAGGGCAGCCGCGCGCCGTACCAGACGCAGGCCATCGCGACGAACGTGGTCGCGTAGCCGCGAAAGGAATTGTTGGTGCCATAGATCGTGAGCAGTCGCTCGACTTCACGCACGAGCAGGGCCGCATCGTCGCCTCGGTCAACGAACAGGCGATGCTCAAGCCCGTAGAAGAACATGAAAACATAGCCGATGCCGTAGGCAGGATTGCGCCGGCCGTCACGCATCCAATCCAGGAAGGCGCGCCGTGCGGCAGGCGACATGTCTGCATACGAAGACCAGTAAGGCATCGAATGGCCTTCGATGTCCGCCCCACTGCTTGCGACCGGCAGTGCAGGATTGATCGCATACTGCACGATCGCCTGTCCCGGCCCCGGAAGGTAGCTACCTAGGTAGAAGAGGCCGATCGCAATCTCAGTGTTACCTATGCGGGCCCGGTCACCGGGAGGAATCCATTTCGCCGGCGGCGCCTGCTGCCGACCCGTCCCGCCGGTTCGGACTTGTCGTCCAACCGGGGGCGACAATCCGCGATCCTCAACCGAAGATATGGATGGAGATTTCCTGCGGGACAGCAGATACGCCAAAAGGATGATGCCACCGCATACGAGCGCAAATGCGCTGATCGCCGTGGCGTTTTCGACCACGAATCGATAAACGGCCGAAACCGCCGCTGCCAGCAGGCCGAAAACGACCAGGAAAACTGTTCCGCCTGCGGAAGATGTACGCCGACGCCCCATGCTCGAAAATACCGCGTACGTCCTTCAATAAGAACTCAAAAACTATCTACGTAGGGTGAGTTTCGCACGCCATGCAACCAACAGCAAACCTTATCCCGCCAGGCTGGCGATTGTCGGCCCACATTCTGTCCCTGCTCTACCCCGCGCCGGTTCGTCCGGCACGGTTGGAACTCCGCCCGACGGTCATCGCCGACACCGCGCCAACAATCTCCGATCCAATGCATTGCATTGCGGCTGGTCAGGTCCCGCTTTTGCACACTGCGGGGGAGCTGCTCTATTCCACCGCCTTCACAGGCACGCTTCACGATTTCGCTTTGTCGAGCGGCAACGTCAAGGCGGCTGCATAGGAGCGGCCACGTCCGCCGTCGAAATCGAACTCGTATAGCCGGACAGTGCCAAGCGCCGTCTGACGCTGGCCGAGAAAAAAGGTGAAGGCATTGGGCGCAGCGACGAATAGATGCGTCAAGCCGGGTCCGTCGGCCTTGGCGGTGCGGATCGCGCCGGTCGCCGTGTCGGCGAGCTCGAATGCGTGGCGGCCGCAAGTGACCGATTGCGCACCCGAACCGCAATTTGGCTTTAGAATCAGAATCTGTCCGACATTCGGAAGAGCGGATTCGCAATATCGGCGCACATCGGCCGATACATCATGCGTCAGGCCGACCGCGACTGCGAGTTCCGGTTGATCGGGCCGAAGCACCGCGGTTTCGAGGACGAGGGCAGGCCAGGTCGTATCGGGGATCATGTCATCGGCGGACCAGAGCCGCCGGCCCGTGCTTCGCTGTTCGAGCTCCACTTGGCGACCAGACTTGATGTTGATGACGGAGCCCGCGGCGAAGGCGAGCGTAACGTGGGCGTCAAGCGCAAGCCGCAACCGCGGCTGGTCTTTAGCGGCAGCGAGGAGAAAGGTCCGCAATGCGGGATAAAGTTTGGCGTCCCAGTCCGCGTCGCTGCGGATGTAGCGTTCGTCGAAGGATGGAATCAGATCCAAGACCGCGTGACACCGCTCCTCAAGCCGATCGAACGCGTGCTCGAAGGATTTTACCCCGAAAACCCGCGGGCCACCTTGCGCCGCGCCGAGAAGATCTTCCCGAGCGCAGACGGCGCGGAAGCCCACGCGGTCGAACTCGAGGCGTCCCTGCGCCATCCATTGGAAGATGGCATCGTCATAGGGGAACGCACTCTGGTTGGCCGGAATGCGGCGCAAACCGACATAGGCAAACAGCAGGTCCAGCTGATCACGAAGCCCATCGAGCGTGTCGGTCGCCTCGCCGAAGGCGAGCGTGCGCGCAAGCAGCCGAAGTTCGGCCTCGTCAATGCCGAGATGCTCGCGCCATGCCTTGCGCACCGCACCGGCTCTGCTGTTGTCCGTCAGGGAACCATACAGCCGCTCGAGCCGCATCGCGCCGGAGCGCGTGCCGACCATGTCACGCAGTGGGTCGTTGCGATCGAGCCGCCAATTGGTCACCAGCTTGAACCGCACGCCGCTACCCTGCGGTGCATGGGCAAGTTGCGCATCGCGCGCCCGCTCCAGCAACGAGCGGGCATTTGCGTTGATAAACTCCGGATCGACCAGATGTGAGTAACCATAGCTGTCGGGCGTGACATGCCATTTGCACTGCATGTGCTCGCGGCGCAGTGGGTCACCATACTGATCGACCGCGCTACGCGCCGGGTCGTATTCGACCCAGATGTCGTCGAAACTCTTCGGCCCCGTCTCGAAACCCACGCGGACGACCGGGCTTTCGGGATCGAGCAGACGCGCCGCGTGATACCAGAACAGGCGCGCCTGGAAGGTGTCGCCGTCGCGCCGGACGGTTACGGCCTGGGACATAGCACCATCACCTCGGCATCTCGCCGTCCCGGAAGGGAGGCGTCGGAACCATGGACCGGGCGATCTCGACCGCGCGCGCGCCGTCGACCGCCCTGGTCGGATAGGCATCCAGGACAATGGTCGGCAGCAGCCGTTGCGTCAGGTCCGAGAAGGTGAAGCCGTAGTCGCGGCCACCCCGCTGCGGCCCGGTGGCCGAAACCAGGGCTTCGATATGATGGCGGCCGAGGCCGATGGTCTCCAGCCGGATGGACAGCACGAAGCGGCGCTGCTCGTCCCCGGGTCGCGCAAAACTCAATACGTCGGCCGCACGGCGCCGTACGGCCGGATCGAGCGCATTGAGGCGGTTGGTGCACATCAGGACGGCCGCCGGCAGCTTCGCATTGGCGATCCGGTCGATGCCGCGGATGAAGGCGTTCACGCCGGCCCGGTCCTCGTGATGCATCTGTGCCGCCTCGCGCGACTGCGCGAGCGCGTCGGCCTCGTCGACCAGCAGGATCACAGCCCCGCGCGCCCGGCCCGAGGCTGATTTGAGCCTGGTCGCCTCCGCCACGGTATAGTCGAACGCGGCCGAGAGCAGCTGCGTCATCTCACCGACCCGGCCCTGCCCGCGCGTCGACAGGCTGAGCGGAAAAAGCGAGATGTCGATCTTCTCCTGTCGCGCGACCGCATCGCCGATCGTCTCGGCGAGCTCGGTCTTTCCGGAGCCTACGTCGCCGGCGAGCACCACCAGTGAAGGCCGCCGCAGCACCGTGTCGAGCAAAGCCTGCGCACCCGGATGGTGCTTCTTCGCCCAATCGGCGAGGCCGCCGGGATTGACGAGCAGGCCGAGGATCTTCGCGAGGCGGTTCTTCTGCTCATCGAGCCCGACGAGCCGGGCGAGGCGCGCCTGTGGGTCGATGTCGGGATAGGTGATGCGGCGCTCGAAGAGCTCATCGAGGGTCGGCTTGGTGTTCATCAGAAGCTCCTCACGGTAGCGCGGTCGAGGGCCCTGCCCCCGGACGAATAGGTGCGGTCGTTGGATAGGTAGCCCGAGACCCCGGGCTCGGCGGCACCGTTGCGCGCGAACGGCAAGGTCGCCTTGAAGACGTCGCGCTCGGCCTGGCTGAGCCGGTCCCACGCCGCCGTGTAGGTCATATAGCTGTAAAATGAGGCACCGCTGATGTCGGCGCCTGGGCGGATGCGGCCGGGGTCGTCGTCGTTGGCCGACGCGCCGGCGAGGTCACGGGCCGTATAACGAAGAGTCGGCTCGATCCACTTGCCGTCCCTCTTGAAACCGTAAGTGACGGTGTCGAGATAGCCGGCCCGCAGCATCTCGGTCGCCTCGCTTTCGTAGTCTGCGATATTTTCGTCGGACGGCTTGCCGTAGAACCGCTGCATGCGCTTCAGGTCAGTTGCGACCTTGGCAGCCATGTGGCGGGCGTGGGTGACCGTGAAGGTTCTGCTTTCGGTGTAGCTGTAGCTGTCGGACATGGTGTAACCTCACGCCTGGAAGGAGGAGCCGAAGACCTTCTGCCAATAGGCGACGGTCAGTTGCTTGTTGGGAGCGGCAAGCGCCGCATCGATCGCGTCGCCGGCGTCGAGTGCGGCATCGACGATCGCGTCCGCGTTCGTTGTCGTGTAGAGGCGAGCGACGTTGTTCGTGGCGTTCACCGGATCAATGATCTGCACAGTGTCGGGAAACGTGCCGACCGACGAGGCGGGATAGTAGTCGCTGAACACGATCTGCTGCCGGAAGTCCGTGCGGGCGACATAGGTGAAGAAGTGCTGAAGCGCCTCCGGATAGTCCGAGAAATCCAGCCCGTCGTCGCAGAGCTTGGCGAGGATCATCTCGATCATGAAGGATTTGAAACGGAAGCCGTCCCGCTCCTGCTTCATGCGCCGGGCCCAGAACTTCACGAGCCGGACCACCTGCGCGAAATGCTTCTCCTGCGCGCGTTTGCGCTTGGCCGCGAATTCCAGATGCAGCGGAATGCTCGTCTTCAGGAACGAGCCGTCATCCTGGCTGACGAGGTTGCCATACCACTTCGGGTCGCCATCATAGAGGATCGGCACTACGTCTACATCGAGCCCGGTCCCCCGGAAGGAGACGGTGACGGAATAGGTCTGCGGCTTGACCTGGTCGGGACTGAAATTGGGGAAGGCCTTGCGTAGCCGCTCGGCCAAATAGTCGAGCAAAGCCTGCACGTCCTTCGGCGCGTCGGCGCCGCTGATGTAGCAGGCGATGTCGATGTCATTGAGAGAACGAAGCGCCGTGCCCTTCGCCAAGCTGCCCGAGAGCAGCATCTTCTTCAGCGTGAAGTCCGGATGCTCGGACAGATAGCCTTCCAGCTTCTCGCGAAGCCGCCGGGCCTGCGCCCGATACTCATCCGCCGCGTCCTTGGGCAGGTTCACTTTATCCTGCGCAAAGGTGGCGATTTCATCATGGCCGATATGTTGCCGTCCCATATTCCGCTCCTGTTTGGCCGGCTGGCCCGAGGGGCGGCGGCGTTGAGACTAGGACATAATAGCTAAATTTTAGCTATTCAAGGGGCTAAATCTGGCTAATTGTCGTTGACAAAATCCATTGATTCTCTATATGCTGCGGACAACGACGGAGGATGAGATGACGGCGAAGCGAACCATGACGCTGAACCTCACCGACGCCGAGATGCGGGTTCTGGACGAATTGTCGGCCCGGAAGGACATCACCAAGACTGCCGTGCTCCGGCAGGCCTTGCGCCTCTATCAGACGATCGATGCTCGGGTCGAAAAGGGCGAAAAGCTCTTGTTCGAGAACGACGCGACGAAGGAGAAGGCGGAGTTGATGCTTCTATGACGGTCGACGTCTCGAAAATCTATCTTCTCGATGTCGCGACCGGTGCAAGCGTCGAAGCCGAGCTGCGCGATGCGATCGAGCAAGCGCAGCTCGATGACTGGCAGACGAAGTGGCGCCCTGCCCTGCTGACCGTACTTCAGGAGCTCGCGCGCAGGGGCGTGCCGATAGACCAGTGGCCGCAAAGCTGGCACTGGGATTGGACGCAGAAGACGACCCGCGTGCAAGGGCTCTTGGCCTTCCGCGGGTTCAGCGTCGTCGCTCTCGGCGAAACGCAAGGCCTGGCTCAGGTCGATCTGACCAAGACGGGCCGGGAAGCAAACCAGCGCGGCAAGCCGCTCGTGTATGTCGATTACCTCGAGGTTGCGCCATGGAACCGACCGGAGCTCGGTGCCGCCCCGCGCCTCCGCGGCGTGGGCTCGGCCCTCATCACGGCGGCCATCGCGCTCAGCGAAGACGAGGGTTTCAAGGGGCGCTTGGGGCTCCATTCCCTGCCCCAAGCCGATGATTACTACCGCAAGATCGGAATGACCGATCTGGGCCAGGACGTGGCGTACCAAAATTTAAGATACTTTGAGATGACCAGCGAGCAGGCCCGCGCGTTCTTCGAACAGGAGGGAGAACGATGAAAATTGAACGGAGTAAGGAGTGGTGGATGGCTCGAGCTCGTCGTGAAGGCGACGCCGCCGTCGGCGCCGGCTTGCTGGCGTTCGATCCGGTACCGGACGAGCGTCCGACCACGATTACGCAGACCGCTGCGGCCGAGGAAACCCGAATTGCTTTCGGCAAGTTCGTGAACCTGATGCGACGCCGTCGCGGTCTTTCCATGGAGAAACTGGCCGAGGTCGCCGAGCTCGACGCGAGCGAGTTGCTCGTGATCGAGAACGAAGTCCATTATGTTCCGGAGCCGCGAACGATCTTCAAACTGGCGCAGACCTTTGAGGTATCCCAGCGGCGCTTGATGCAGCTTGCCGGACTGACCGCGGCGAACGACGCCGGGTTGCGGCAGGAGGCCGTCCGATTCGCCGCCCGCTCCGAGGCTATGCAGAAGCTGACGCCGGAAGAAAACTCGGCTCTCGAGGCGTTCGTCGCCGTCTTGAGCGAACAGGACCCCAAGCGAGCCAAGTGAAGAACGTCAGCCTCGGACATCGAACGATCGCCGATATCGACGGACAGGTCGACAAGGTCCTACGGGGTCTTGGCAACCCGGAGCCGCCCATCGATCTGCGTGTTGTCCGGGACCTGCTGAAGCTCGACCGCGGCTACTATTCGACGACCGACGACAGCCTTTTGCGGGAGACTTTCTCGCGCATGAAGGTCGCAGGTCTTCAGGTTCTCCTCCGCCCGACGCTCCTGCGCGACGCGGTCCAAAACCTCAGCCTGAAGGCCCTGTATTTGCCCGACCAGAAGCGGATCCTGCTCGACCAGGATCTGCCTGTCCTCAAGCACCGCTGGAACGAGGCCCACGAGATCGGCCACGACATCATCCCTTGGCACACCGGGATGATGTTGGGCGATACGGAACAGACGCTCACGCCCGCCTGCCACCAAATCATGGAAGCCGAGGCGAACTACGCTGCCGGCCAGATGCTTTTTCTCGCTGGTCGCTTCGTCTCCGAAGCGATCTCGTCGAGCCCGAGCCTTGCGTTCGTCAAAAGCTTGAGCAAGGGGTTCGGCAACACCATGACGTCCACGCTCTGGCGCTTCGTCGAACAGGGCCATGGTGGCCGGCCGATCGTCGCCCTGGTCACAGGCCATCCGCATCCGGCACGGCGCAAGACCGATTTCGATCCTGCGAACCCATGCCGCTATTGCGTGGAATCTCCCCCATTCCGCCAACGTTTTGGCTCGCTGCGCGAGACCGATCTGTTCGCGACGATCGTCGGCTATTGTGGCGCGCAACGAGGCGGTAGCCTCGGTCGGAGCGAGGTGCTCCTGGCGGACCTCAACGGAGACCGACACGTTTTCGATTTCGAGACGTTCTTCAATCGCCACGAGGCTTTGACGCTCGGTCATTGGTTGCGCTCGCATAACGCGCAGATGCCCGTGCAGGCATTCTGAAAACGGTTTCGCGAGAACAGGCGAACCGGAGCGCGATTCGAAAGAAGGTGAGTATCGCGCGAAGTCGGCCGAGGGAAAGGTCCGCCACCCGTTTTTCCGAGGCCTGCGGGAGGACCTGTGATGGATGCATTCGACCGCTTCTGGCAGTGGGCCAACAAACCCTTGGAAAGTCAGCTGACGATTCCGGCCGAAGTACATCGGGCCGTCATGGAGCTCGCTCCTGAGGACCGACGGGACCGCGCCGCGGTCAACCAAGCCGCAGCACGCGTGCTGCATCCCGAACGATGAACGCTTGAAGGGGACCGCTGGCCTTCACGCGTGGGCGCCGGCACAGAAACTAACCCCGCGCGCGCCGCAAGGCGCCTTGCAATCGCTCTTTCTCCTTATCCCAGCGGGCTTCTTCGGTTTGCGATCTCTTCTGAAGAGCCTCGACCTCAGCCTGGATGGCGGCCGACCGCTTCGCGTGATTCTGCTCGGCCTTGTCCAAAGCAGCCTGTGCCTTGTCGACCGCCTGCTGACGGCGTTCACGCTCCTTCTGCCTCGCGGCCTCCTCCCTCGCCCGTTCAACATCGCGGCGCTTCTGTTCCCGTTCGTAGGCGAGAGCGGCCTTTCGCTCCGCAGCCTCGTCGACAGGGCGAGAGGAAGGCCTCTTCGCCTTTGGGCCCTTCGACTTGCGGGCGGCTTTCGTCGGTCTTTTGCCGTCGCCCAGATTGGTGGGCAATTCCGCATGCTCGCTGAACGATCCGTCGGATCCAACCGGGCGCCTGAGAACGACGCCAGGCTTCTTCATGGCCGCAGCGATGACGTCCGGATCGTCACTCTCCTTCGCTGCGCCCTGGTGGAAGAGATTGCTGTCGGCGCCCCACGCTTCCAGAGCCGCTTTCATGGAGGGCGCGGCGATCGCCAGATCGAAGAAACCCAGCGAAGTCTGGTAGGTCTTGAGTTTTCTGGCCATCGGTCTGATCAGCCCTTCCGGATCGATAGTCAACATCGCACACTCTGGGATTTGTCGCGGCGTCTGACGGAACATGCCATGCCCTTGAGCGTTCCCTCATTCTTGAAGGACGTCCATGCATTACGCAACGCGCTCTGAAGGATTGGCCCTTGAATGAGCCGGACGTCGACCCTGCCCAAGCGCTTACAGCCGATGCTCGCTACGCTCACCGACGCGCCGTTCGACGACCCCGGCTGGGTTTTTGAGGACAAGTACGATGGCTTCCGGATGATCGCGGAAATCCGGCGGGGCAAGGTTTCGCTCTACAGCCGCAATGGCAAGATCATCAGCCGCAGCTATATCGAGGTCGCCAAAGCGCTGGAGGGCGTGAAGGGTGACGCCGTCATCGATGGCGAGCTCGTCGCGATCGGAAAGGACGGCGTCTCGCATTTCCAGCTGCTTCAAAACGCGCTGCGCCATGAAGCGAAGCTGCTGTATTGCGCCTTCGATCTCATGTTTCAGAACACAGCGGACTTGCGCAAACGGCCTCTTCTCGAGCGCAAGGAGCGGCTGAAAGCGATCCTGCCGCGCCACCGTCTGATCGCCTTCAGCCGCCACCGCAAAGCGAACGGCACGAAATTTTTCGCCGAAGCCGAGCGGAAGGGTCTGGAAGGTGTCATGGCGAAGCGCGCCGACAGCGCGTATGCATCCGGAAGCCGGACCCCGGATTGGCTGAAGATCAAGACGGCAAAGCGACAGGAAGTGGTGATCGCCGGCTTCACGGCGCCCAGGCGCACTAGGCCATTCTTCGGCGCCCTGGTCCTCGCCGTGCGTGAAGACGACGCATGGCGCTACATCGGACATGTCGGCACTGGCTTCAGCCACAAGGTCCTGGAAGACCTCCATGCCAGGCTCGTGAAGCTGATGACCCCTAGATCACCCTTCCCTGCCAAAGTGAAGGACGAGGCCGCCACAACCTGGGTCAGGCCCTCGTTGGTTGCCGAAGTCAAATTCGCGGAGTGGACGAGCAAGGGCGAGCTGCGCCAGCCCGTCTACCTCGGGCTCAGGTCCGACAAGCGGGCGAAGGATGTCGTGCACGAGCGAGAACGTCCCCGCACATAGCCCTTCCCTTCTGGCGTACCGGCAACCGGACCGAACTAACGCATTCGCCTCGCTGTGAATTCCGTTCGCAGTGGTGCGCTCAGTCCCCTCCAAGGTCGTCGATTTCCGGTCGCATGCCCTCAGGCGTGACTACGAGCGTCGCAAGCGTGATCGGCAGCTTGAAGCGTCGCGGTCCCGCGCTGCCGGGATTCAGGTAGAGAACGCCACCTACCGTGTCGATCTTCGGCACGTGGGAATGCCCGGAGACAATGACGTCGATGCCGGCGCCAAGATCGGCCTGCAGCGTCTTCAGGTCGTGCAGAACGTAGATCGACTTTGCCGCCAGGCGCACGAGTTTCGTGTCGGGATATTGGTGGGCCCACTCGCCGATGTCCACGTTTCCACGGATGGCCGTGACGGGCGCGATCCGGCGAAGCGCGTCGACGATCTCGGGGCGCCCGATGTCGCCGGCATGGATGATGTGATCGACGCCCGTCAGGCCTCGTTCCGCCTCGTGCCTCAACAGGCCGTGCGTGTCTGAAATGATTCCAATCCTGAACGTCATTTCCCGGCGCTCTCAACCGCGATCGCCAAAAGACGATCGAGAAGCTCTACCTGAGCGGACAGCATCTTCGTCCGCGCAAACTCGATATCGAACCAGTCCGCGCGGTCGACTTCGGGAAAGCTCTGTCGTCGACCGCTTCGGGGCGGCCATTCGATATCGAAGGTATTGCTGGTCAGCGCCGCCGGGTCAAAATGGCCTTCTCCGGCGAATGCGATGACGCGCTTCCCTCCTTGCTGCCGGATCTCCCCCAGCGGCAGGAGTGGACCAATCGAAGCGCTCGGGCCGAGCTCCTCGGCAAACTCGCGCCGCGCGACCTGCTCTGGAGCATCCGCGGAATCGATTTCGCCCTTCGGGATGGACCAGGCGCCATTATCCTTCTTGCGCCAGAACGGACCGCCGGGATGAACGAGCAGAACCTCAAGCCCGCGAGCGCCATTGCGGTAGGGGAGAATGCCCGCACTCAACATCGATCTCCTGGAAGTCTTTTTCAGCGCAGCCATATCGCTCCCTGCTGCGGACACGAAGTAACGGCCGTCTGGCGTCACTGAATGCTTAACGACACGCTAGGCTGACTTCCGCTGCGGCCTGGTCGCTGGCTTCTTCGCGGCCTCCTTGGCCGGTTTCTTGCCGGCAATCGGCATCAGCATTTCCTTCTGCCCGGCCGCTGCCTTGCGCACTTTCTTGACGGGCTTCTTTGGCGCCTCTGTCGCTGGCGCCGAACCTCCTCCGATGCTCTTGCGCAGAGCGTCCATCAGATCCACCACGTTCTCGCCGCGGGGACGCGCTTTCGCGGTGATGGGTTTGCCGGCGCGCTTCTGGTTGATGAGATCGATGAGGGCGGTTTCGTACTGGTCCTCGAACTTGTCCGGCTCGAAATGGCCCGCCTTTTGATTAACGATGTGCTTCGCGAGGTCGAGCATGTCCTTCGTGACTTTCACATCCTGGATATCGTCGAAATACTCGTCCGCGGAACGGACTTCGTAGGGATAGCGCAACAGCGTCCCCATCAGCCCCTTGTCGAGCGGCTCGAGTGCAATGATGTGCTCGCGATTGGTCAGCACCACACGGCCGATTGCGACCTTGTTCATCTCCCGGATGGTTTCGCGAATGACGGCGAAAGCGTCGTGCCCGACCTTGCCGTCGGGGCGCAAATAGTAAGGCCGGATGAGATATCTCGGATCGATCTCGCTGCGGTCGACGAACTCGTCGATCTCGATGGTTCGCGTCGATTCCAGCGCGACGTTCTCGAGCTCCTCCTTCGTCACCTCGATGAAGGTATCGGTGTCGACCTTGTAGCCCTTGACGATGTCCTCGTTGGCGACCTCCTCGCCGGTGTCAGCATCCACCTTGGCGTACTTGATGCGATGGCCGGTCTTCCGGTTGAGCTGGTTGAAAGACACTTTTTCGGATTCCGACGTGGCCGGATAGAGCGCGATCGGACAGGTGACGAGGGAAAGACGCAGGAAGCCTTTCCAGTTCGCGCGAGGGGCCATGGCGGGGGAACTCCATTACTGATGCCGGATTCAAGACGAACGGCCCAGCTTGGTTCCGACATCGTGCCCCCTTCCAACTGGATGATTTTTCTCGGGTGGGGCTTGAGTGGACTCGACTTTTGTTCTTCTTATGTTCTAATTCGGAATGACCGACCGACCCGCGAGCTGGCGCATGCCGACCCCGAAACAGATGGAAAAACTGGCCGCTGAAGCCGCTCGTAGGCCGGGCCCATCCGCTGCGGCTCCAGACGCACCCCTCCCGGCCGAATACTGGGAATCGGTCCTCAAAGACCCTCGCGCCGGCGCCACCGGGGCCCAGATGCGGCAGCGACGTCTGTCGGAAATCCAGCGCCACGTCCTGCGCGTCTCCTGCCGCCGCTGCGAGCGGATCGTGGAAATCCAGACTGCCGATGCAGTCCGATTGTACGGCGGCAACGCGGTCTGGAAGGACGTCGCGCAGCGGCTGCTCGACAAAACCTGCCAACAGCGTACCGGCAGGCATGAAGAAGACGGGTGCTGGCCGGCGTTCGAGACGCCGTAGCCCGCTCCGGATCGCCGATCCGATTTCTTGGCGCCTGAGTGTCCGGATGGCCCCGAAGTATCACCCTACGCCCCTATCGAGCGGCGATCGCAAGGCTCTGGCGAAAGAGCTTGGCAAGGCACGCGCGATGGCCAACATCCTGGCCGCCCAATCGGCTGAGATGCGGGCCAAAGGTGAGGCGATGATCCAGCAGGCCGACAGACTTCTGTGCGAAAGCTGGAACGAGCGGATGTGGAGCGACGGCGAACCGATAGATCCGTCGCCGACCATCGACCAGGCTGTGAATGGAGGCTTCCCCTGGCTGGAGATCAGGTGCGCGCGCTGCAAGACGCCGAGCGACGTGGACCTCGCTGCGATGAAGCACCCGCCCACCACCTTCGTGCATGATCTCGCCAGCCGGCTGCGCTGCCGCAAATGCGCCAAGGCGGGCCGCCGTCCATCCGCGACTTTGCTACAGTTGACGTGGCAGCCGCGCCACACTCGAACCGAATCCTGATCGATGTGCAATCTTTATTCGATCACGACAAACCAAGCTTCCATTAGTGCGCTGTTTCGCATCGTAAACCGATACGTCGGCAATCTCGGGTAGGTCAAGCTACAGGATCAATCACCCGGCCGCGGCGCGCGCGTGCGTACCCCGTCTCCGTAGACGCTCATGGCCAGGTAATCGCGTTGCTCGGCGCTGAAGCGGGACTTGACTGCCTGATTGGCCTCGAACGCCGCATCGACGACCGCCTGTCCTTTCTCCCAGGCGGAAAGAAAGGCTGGCAACCAATAGGATGGGACCCTGGAATCCAACGGCCAGGGCGAGGCGACTACGCACTTGCAGCCGGCTTCGAGCGCATACTTCACCAGGCCCACCGTCGTGTTCGACATAGAGTGGCTGTCCACCCGCCCGCCGCTGCAAACGAAGAGCACCGCGACTTCCGCGCCTCGGATGGCCTCCGCGAAGCGCCGCGCAGCTGACCTCAATTCGGCGTCGTTCGCTATGACATGGAAGTAATGACCTCCCGGCAGAAGGCCTCCGTGAGCCGCGACGACGGCGAGTTCGGCACCCGCCAGCCTTTTCGGAATTTCAGGCTCCTCGTCCAGATCGATCCCATGTTCGTGCAACGTATCGCGCAATCGGTCCGCCATGATCTGAAGCGTCAGGCTCCCCTCGGGAGTGGTCTCGGTGGAAATCCACGCCGCATACCGCCCCGGTTTCGCCGGCGCTGCGCGGACCACTTCGAACCAAGCCATAGAGGGGACTAGAAATAGCTGATGATCGTCGCCCGCAAGTGCATCCCCGATTCGGAGAATATTCGGCGGGATCCGCTGCAAAGCGGTGCTTGCCACGATCGCCGCACGCTGCGGAAATTCGGTCACCCCGAGCCCCTCCGTACTCGTGTGAAACAGGTTGAAGGTCTTCTCGTCCACGCCGTATTTGAACGGAAATTCTGCGGCCCACTTGCGGAAGCGCTCGCGATCGAACACCGTCTTGTCCTCCCGCACGGGAGGCATCGCGCCTTCTGGACCGACGGTCACGCGTAGCAAAGCGCCTTCCGAGCCCATCCCGACGAATACCACGGCCAGCGAAGTGGCCGCCGCCAGTGCGGCGGCCTGTGCCAAGGGCCGACCGACTTCGTGCGGGAGGACCGGATCCTTCGATCCGGGAGCAACGATGGCGAGATCGCTGACGAGCTCGACACCGAACGCCGCCACCTCCGGGCTGGCCGTGGCTTCTTCGCTCGACAAAAGCCGCTGCGCCATGACGATGAGATGCCTCAGATCAAATGCGAAATCTTCCGCATGCTGGGCCGACTCGAGATTGCGAACGAGAGCATGAAGCTCCGCCGCGGAAGGCGCTTCCTTCGATGCCGCCTCGAGCACGGGCGTCTGCGAAGCATCACTTCTCTTCGACAGTTCGGCAAGCACAGCCAACGTCTCCGGTGAGACATCGAGGCCGGCCATGCGTGCCTCACGCACGATCTGCCCGAGTGTGGCCGCCACGGGACCGATCTGATGTTCTCCGTTAAGCACGTTCCTCGCATTCTCGACGAGATCGGCCATCAAATCGGGAAGCGCGGCGGCGTCAACGTCGTCCCCTTTCATCAGGTTGAGCATCCGGAGCTGCAGCGCGGAGGTGTCGAGCTGCACCTTGAACTTCCCGAGCGCGCCGAACTGCGACAAGGCTTGACTACCGGCATCGAGAAAGCCGAGCGCGTGGTCAGTCATGCCGAGATCTCGCGCGATACGGAACAGCAGCATGCTTTCGTACCAGATCTGATCCGGCGTCGCGCTTCCGTCCGCCATGAAGCCACAACATGCGGCGATCAGCGCTTCGTGGAGGTTATTGTTGCGGGCATAGACGTCGCCGTGACACAGCCACGCGATCCGCGCCCGCCGAGGCACGTCTCCCGCGAGCATAAGCGCGGTTTCGGCATAGTTGCGTGCCAGCTGGTGCCGGTTGGCGAGCGCAAACCGAACGGCAGCCAGCCGGATCATCGAGAGGTCCATGTCCTTTATGCTCGCGCGGGGGACAAGGGCCACTGCGCAAACGAGGATCTGCTCAAACAATCCGGAACCTTGTTCGGTATCGATCGGCTGGAATTCCAGAAAGCGAAGCAATCCCGCAACGATGGAATCCACGTTCGCCGGGATGAGCGCGTCGGGGAGCACGGCGCGGCCGATCATCACCGGGCTCGCCTTGGACATCCATTGAAGCGTCGGACCGATAGCGTCGAGGATGGCGTCGGGCGAAGCCGGCTTCGGCCAGGCACTCAAATCCGCGAGCGGTTCGGGCTTCTGCGGACGCTTCGCGAGGTCGAGCGCGATCGACATGAGAATCGCCAATCCGTGAAGACCCATGGATTCGACCGACAGGGTGCGCGTGAGTTGGTTCCGGAGGTCGCCGTCGTAAGGCGTCCGCGCCACGACGGCAAGGACTGCCGAGATCGCCTTCGTCAACTTCTCGCCGGACTCTGGGCGCACGACAAGACAGTCACGGACCGCGCGAAGGCTCAGCCGGGCCAGCCCTTCATCGAAATCTTCCGTCGCCACGGCAAGAACGAGGTCCAACACCGTGACTGGTCGGCCGCGGTGAAGCGCGTTCTCGCAGATCAGTCTGGCAGCGAGACGTCGATACTGCGGCGGGAAATTCCGACTTGCTTCAATGGCTCCCGAATAGTCCGGAGCGTTGCCATCGAAGCGGTCCGCGACCAAGGCATAGACCGCGGCGTGCTCCGCCGCATGTGGTGCGGCTTGCTTCGACGCGATCTCCGCCGCGGACCGATAATCGAAGGATGTGATCGCCCGTTCTATTCGATGCCACGCCAGCCCGAGCGAAGTAGGATACTTCGTCTCGAGCAGACGCTCGGCGCGTTTGCCGGGCTCCTGAAGTCCCAAGACAACGGCAAGCCTGAGAAAAGTCTCCAGAAACTCCGAGGCCAAGACCTCGGGATCGACGTCGCTCAGTATTCGCCGGGCAGCGTCGGGCTGACCCAATTCGAGCGCGATCTCGGCGACGACGACCGCGTCCGCCGGCCGAAGTCGCGGGAAATCCGCAGGCATCTTCGCGATCGCCTGCCTAGCGAAACCATCGAGTCCGGCCTTCCTCAGCAATTGGAGGTGCAAGAGCGGCTTCATGCCGTCGAAGCGGGACGGAAGCGCGTCGATCTCACGCTGGATCGGCCCGATAGCGCCCGTCCGGATGGCCTCCGTCCAGCTATCGAGATGGGACGACAGGAGCTCAGCAGCCGAGCCTGGAATGCCGCCGCCAAGAACTCCGAGCCCTTCAACAGATTTGAGCAGGTCCTGGTTCTCGCCGCGAATCGGCCATTCCTCGCCGGCGTCGATGACTAGGTAAGCCTGCCGATCGCTGATCGCTTCAAGGGCCCGGACGCAGAGAGCGTGCAGGTGAGGAGCCCATGCGTCCTCGGGCAGGCCCAGTTGTCCGGCTGAAGTCCGGGGCGGCAGGTCGGCGACCCGGAAGGTCGCTGCGGATCGAATCACCACGGCTGACCGCGATTCAACCTCCCCGACGGCGGAAATCACGCTTTCTGCTGCCAGCGTCGGGATCGGGACGACGCGTAACGCCCTCGATACGATTCCCTCCTCTTCGGGCGAAAGCTTCGCGCCGCGCCAGCGCTGTATGGCCTCGGCGATCGCGGCCAATACGGGCCGCTCGTCGCCCAAGTCGGCAGGCTGAACCAACACGATCCGATGGACGGCCCGCTTTTGGGTTTCCCCTTCGAAAGTGTTGAGGACGCAGGCAAGAAGTTCGCCCAGAACGTCGAGCGATCCAGCCGCCAGAAGAAGATCGCCGACACCCCAGTCCAAGCCGTTTTTCGCGAAATGCTCGCGGACGAAACCGTCGTTGGCCCCGGCCGACGTCTGATCGCCGGACCGATCGCTGATTTCGGAAGTCATCTGGCTATTTCTCGATGAGAGTAAGCTTGTACTGAGCTTTTTCTACCTGACTTAGATAGCCACGAGATCGGATCGGAGTTCCTCAGGCAAAAGTCCGCATTCGTTCAATTTTACCAGCAGACGGACGTTGGTGCTGTTGGCCATTTCGACGCGAATGAGGTTCTCGCGCGGACACATGTTAGCCCTCCTTATGAGCCGCCTCACATGCCTTCGCGATGATTTCGGACCCGTTGGGAAGTTTGACCGCGTCTACAACGAATGTCGTCGGCTTATCATCGAACTTGAACTGGGCGCCCGGGAAAAGCACGGCGCCGAAGTTCTTGAAGGTTGGCGAGGCGAGACGGTCAGGTCGCTCGAGCCGAACCGTGGCACCATCGACAACGGTCGGTATCAGGCGAACTTGAAGCAACCCCCGTTGGTCAAAAGGCCGCCGGTCGTCTTCCGGACTTTTCGGCTGGCGCCAGCCAATCCGGCCCATCGGAATGAAATGGGCCGCATCGTTACCGACTTTCCAGTCGTTCGGATTACTGCGCCAGTTGCCAAGGTGCAGCGCAGCAAACTCCTGCTCCAAGGCGCGGAGACATGCGCCTAGCTGCCCAACCAGTTCAGTGTCCGAGAGCGTCCCGCTGACAGTGAGGTCGAAATTCGGGAGACGCACGTCGACCGATTCGGCGAGCGTCATCATGTCCGACTCAGGAATCAGCGAGTACAGTTGCTTGATCGGCGACGGGGCACCGGCCAGGGATCTCCAAACAAGAAAAATTGCCTCGGCAAGGCCACCGCACCGTCATTGCGGTCCACTTTGGCGAGTTCGCCAGGCAGAGCAAGCGCCGCCGCCTTCCATTCTGCTTCCGTCACTGACAAATTTGTCGCTCTCCCCTGCCGCCAAAAACCCGGGTCAGCCAGCCCTCTCGATCGTTCGAGAAGCTCGCCGTCCAGCCCGAACTACGAATTTTGTGTCTGAGCCGCCTCGAGGCCGCCTCGCGCAGGAGGGCGAGGGTCCGCGCCATAGCATTGTGCCGCGGACCATTCGATGGCAGCTCGTCCGAATAAAACTGAGTATAACCTTTAGTTGCATCCTTGACAAGTCATCAGCATATAAAGTAGATGGGTCTACTTCGTATCCATATAGGCTCGAAACGTGACCGAAGTTAGGGAAGGCCTGAACTTGAATTGGGGCGTCGAGAAACGCCTCGAGTTCATTGAATTTCGCCTGTTCTGGGAGGGCGGGGCTAATCGGGCAGACATCATGGAGATGTTTGCGGTTTCGATGCCGCAAGCCTCCAAAGATTTGTCGCTTTATCAAGAGATCGCGCCGGGCAATGCACTCTACGACAAGAGCGCGAAGCGATATGTCGCAAGCAATGCTTTCAAGCCGCGTTTCCTGAAGCCGGATTCCGACACGTATTTGTCTCGCTTGCGATTATTGGCCGATGGCTTTGTCGAGCAATCCGAATCTTGGATCCGAACGCCTCCTGCGATCGACGTTGCTCTAACCCCTCGCCGCGAGGTCTCTCCGGTAGCACTTCGTTCAGTGCTCGACGCAATACGGGATAGCGGATCGATCGAGGTTCGCTACCAGTCCATGAACAAGTCTCGTCCGGGGCCAATCTGGCGTCGCATAACGCCGCATGCACTCGGATATGACGGCTTTCGTTGGCACGCCCGAGCTTATTGTCATCTCGACAATGGGTTTCAGGATTTTCTGCTCCCGCGCATCATTGATGCGCGGCTCCCCGGACCATCCGGCGCGGTCGCCACGGACGACGTTCTCTGGCAGACCACCTTCGAGGTCGCAATCGGGCCGCATCCATCCTTGACCCCTGGTCAGCAAGAAATCGTCTCCAAAGACTATGGCATGCGAGATGGACGCCTCAGACTAAAGATCCGTTATGCGATGCTTTTTTATGTCCTCAAACGGCTTGGCCTTCTAGAGGACGCCAAGTTGAAGGACTCACGACATCAGCACATCATCGTTTTGAACTGGAAGGAGGCTCGAGAAGCTCTGAAACGCGTTGGCTTCGAGGCGGATGGCCCATCTCCAGGAGAAGAACGAAATGCCCGTGCGAGATGATGAGCTCATCGTGTTGACCAGGCTACTCGCCAAAGGATTCGTCGATATGGCGAGGCTCGTGGCCGAAGGCGCGATCGTCAGACAGGATGAAATGCCGCAAAGTCTTCGGTCAGGCATGGAGCGACTTTCCCGTCAGTGCCTCATCGAACAGGTCGAGGATTTTGGCGCAAACGTCCACGTCCTGATGGATCTTGCCTGTCGGCCGCTGATGGACTGGGGCATACCCGGGCTTGGTGAGAACTTCGTTTACGGCCGAGCGATCCTGATCGACGTCGGGACAGGCCTGCCAACGGATGATTGCATTGAGATCGGCTCCATCTCGAGCGAAGGCGACGCTTACGAGGAAATCCATCATCGGAAACTTAGAGAAGCCGTCAGAGCACAAGGACGAAGAGCCGACGAGGCTTACACGCTCGTCCGCGAACGCATCGTCCGCAATCCCGTTGATAATCACCGATCGCTGGCCGAATTCTTTCTCGAAAGCGGTCTGACGAAGTTCGGGGACGTCTATCGTACCTGGCTTCGGCCCGTTCCCGTGTCGGCAATCTTTCCGGATGGAAAATCTCGCACCTGCGAAGGCTGCGGATCGCTTTTGTATCCTTCAAGAGACATCGCCCGATTTCCGTCTGGACGGTGCCGGGTCCGTGGTTGCATCGAGGAGACTCCCACGCCTCGCGCTGGCCGTGTCATCGATGATCCCACCGAATGGCGGACCGTTTCTAATGACGTGCTCACTAGCTGGGTTGGACCAGGCCTGCCCGAGATTAGACTATTCGACGAGTTGCAGCGCCGCGGATTGCAAGTAAAGCTATATCCGGGGCAAGACGCTGTCGACGTCGGCATCACCTACGAGTTGGGCGTGGACGTAAAGTCTTACTTCTGTCCAATGACACTCGCCGAGCGTCTTTCGCGATCGATCGGGGGGCTCGCTCAATTCGACAGACGTATTATCGCCATTCCTGATGTCAGAACCCGAAGCCATCGTGGGTATCTGCGCGATCTCACAGCAAATTACCGCGGAAAGACGCCGGTCGAATTCATGACGGCTTCGGGCGCGATCGAGGCACTGACGAGATGAGATCATCCCCCGCAACCTTCGACCGTGCCTTGCGCGTCCAGTGGGTGTGCGCCGCGTTCCACCATTTTCTCGGAAGAAGAGAGCTACGCGGTGCACCGGCGCTTCTGTCAGGATATCGATCGATAGTCGATCACCCGGCGTTGACAAGTTTCTCATTGCCGGCCTTCAATCTCAGGCAGATGGGAATTTCGATCGTCTCCGACGCAACGTTGCGGGAAGCGATATCTGATTGGGCGACATGGGAGGCAGAGAACCGGCTGAGCCCCGACTATGTCGAGCCTCCGTTTGCGATCACGCTGGATGACCGTCTTAGTTTCAGTCTACGTGTTCGGGAGAACGATCCCGCGTATGTGTCGATGATCAACGCGCTTTCGGTGCCGCTGCCCGATCGAACCTGGCAAAAATCGACCGCTGACGTTGATCGGCCGTTCAAAATTCCCGGTGAGTTCCTGGGCGGGAACGAATCCTTGGTCGCAGACACTTCGGCTCTTGCGGGAAAGCTGGCAAGCGCTCCCCGCCTCGACTTGACGCCTCGGAACCGGAGTCCGATCAAAATCACGCTCGCCGAGCTAGAGCGAATTGCAGACGAGCTCGACGCGATTGATGCGAGCGCGCCCGAACGAATTCCGGGTAACTTCAAGGCGAGATTGCGCGACGACGTTGGAAATCCGCTGTTTTCGGTTCTCTCGCCTTCGAAAGAAGCGCTCGCATCCACCGACACCATCGAGATCTCCAAGGTCAAGCATCTCATCGGCCTGCCGGGATCGGGTAAGTCAACGCTAATCCTTTTGATCGTCGTGGCCCTGTCCCGAAGCGGGCTACATATCGTACTTCTTCTTCCCTCCATTGAGGCTTCCCTCAACTACGTCGCCGAACTCGAACGCTATGGCGTTAACCCAGCGCTTCTTGTTGGCCAGTCGCCGGACGCGAGGAGGCGTCACTCACGCAAGCTAGCCGAACGCATTGCAGCCTCCGATGACACGGGCGGGATGGGCAGAACGGCTCCAGGTAGCGAATTGCTCTCTGTCAACTGCGCGTTGGCTGGCTTTCTTTCCAATCCCGAACCAAGCCTGGGCTTTCCTCACCTAAGCCCTCCGTGCTCGGATATTCAACAGCGGCGCCAGAAGCGAGATGGAAGCGAGACCGAAGCAGAGGGCGACCGGCTCTGCCCTCTGTCAGCGGTCTGTGGTCGGCAGAAATCGGCACGTGAATTGGCCAATCCGAGTCGGAACGTCTGGATTGGCCACGTAATCTCTACCGACGTCCGCATGTCGCCGCACTTTGCATCAGAGCAAATACGCTTCTTTGAAACGATCGCGCGAATTAGTGACCTCGTGATCGTCGACGAGGCAGATGGAGCGCAAGCTGCGTTGGATGGCCACGCCCTGGCCGAACTGGACCTTACAGGAAGCGTGGATTCCTACGAGGCAACTCTGCTGAAGGACCTGATGGTGCCAGTGGCATCGGGTCAAAACCAATCGGCCAATTCTCTTGTGCAGAACTACACTTATGCGTCTCAGGAATTTTCCAAGCTGAACCGCGCGTTGGTCACTCACTTGCTGGATGACCGGAGGGGGACCGCGCATCTCAATAGGTTCCAAGACACCTTTGTTACGGGCAACACCGTGCTCGCAGCATTGTATCTTGCCGACGGAAATCGCTCGACCGAGATTTACAATGTCATTCGAGGCCTTTGGGACGGCTCCGTCCGGCGCGTTATGGCCGAGCGAAGCGGGCAAGTGTCAATTCGTGACGACGATGAGCGGCCCGAAATTGTCGAACTTGACGGCATAGACATCAACACAGTTGCCGTTGCCGCCGGCCTGTCTCAAGCCGAGGTGGAAGAAGCGATCCGAGAAACTCTCTCCGCGATGACGCGATGGTTCGGTGCGACCAATGTCCTGATTCGGGAAGAGGCTGGCCAACGCGTCAGGGAAGGATTCTTCAAAATCTTTCCACCGGACGTAACTGTGCCCGACGAAGCGGCCCGCGAATACTTTTCGTTCCTTCTGGAAGTCACGGCCCTCGTCTTTCAGTTCCTGACGCTCATCCCGATGCAGCAGGCCATGATTGCCGAGGGCGTCCACTCCCGTCGAATTTTCGGCTCCGGGGTCTCCGTGGACATGGCCCGCTTCATGCCGGAAGCTTTGGTTGGGCGCTTATCCGGTATCAAGATTTATTTCCAGGACGGTCGCAAAGGCCGGACGCTGAAGTTGAAATACGTCTCCTTTGCTTCAGTTCCACGACTGCTACTCTATCACCTCACGAAGCTGCTCGAACCCGAAGGTATCGCAGGGCCCGCCGTTCTTCTCGCTTCAGCAACTAGCTTTCTCGAAGAGAGTCCAAGCTACCATATACCAGTAGGGCCGCACTTCGTCCTCAAACGGGAAAACGAGGCGGACGCGTGGCGCCGGAGCGAGTACCTCTTCGCGCCGGTCCCCGATCCAGCCGATCCGCGACGCAATATCCGGCTCAGCGGCGCCTTTGAAGATCGTGAACGCGGAATGCGCGCAATAGTTGATCACTACCTGGGCGGTGACGATCCGCTGATCTCTCGTATGCGTCACGATTTTGATGCTGGCCGCCGGACCGCGCTTGTCGTGAACTCATATGAACAGGTCCGGCTGATCAAGGATCACGCAAGACGAAACCACGGATCGGTTGGAAGACGAATTGTCGGCGTCGTCGACCAGATCGAAGATATTCCTTTCTCAGAAGCGGGAGAGTGGGTGACCGCGTCGCAGGTCGAGCGGCTTGGCGCCCGCGACGACTGGGATGCGGTCGTATTTCCTATGCGCGCCATCGGTCGAGGCGTGAATATCGTCTATCCCGATGGACCGCGGAAGCGTGATGCGGCGATTGGAACCGTCGTATTCTTCATGCGACCGCATCCCTCAGTCGACAGTCTCGACTTCACGGCTGGCTTGGCCGGGCGACACGCGCTCGATTTTGATCGCCGATCTCTGCCGGCCTCTGCACAACTGACGGAGCTGGTCGCCTCATGGCGAGAAAACAGAAGCCAGTCGCTGGACTTAATGCGACGCTTGCTTCGATATCCTATTCAAGCGGGTCGCCTGGGTGATCTGATCGTCCCCTTCACTGCCGACATCATGGTCGACGTGCTACAGACGATCGGGCGCGCCATGCGTAACGGTTGCAAGACCCGAGCGATCTTCGTCGACGAAGCATGGGCCCCATCGTCCGTACGCGGCAGGCCAGACACCCCGAATACGAGCATGCTTGTCTGCATGCGGGACATCTTGCGCGGTCGTCTCGAAGACCCTGACCGAATTGCTCGCGAGACCTATTCTCTTCTTTACCGGCCATTCCTTGATCCGCTGACGCGGTGCAAGGGCATTATATTCCCCGATGAGCTTGCAATATGAGCGACGCTAATATTGAAGCACCATTTTGGATTCGACGGAGAGTCCGACAAACCCGGTCGTTAAGCGCCCTTCGATGGAACGGCTATGCCGATCAACACGGCGCGACTGTCTCGCTTCAGTGGACGCAGGCCGCAATCTCACTTCTCTCCGCGATCAAGCGAAGAGCCTCGCAGTCAGAGGATCGAACCGGAAGGTCGCTGCCCTACGCGACCCTTCGCTCCCTGCTCGAAGCGCGCGTATCTGGCGCGGTTGTCGTCAGTCCCGATCTCGGAGAACCGTGGAGCGGTAAGGAGCCACGATCGTTCCTTATTACGAGCGCGCAGGATCCATCCGACGTACTTTTGCAGGCCGGCCGTGCCGTCGGCCAATGGAGTACCGATGTACTGTACCGCTGGGCGGAGCGTATCGACATTCCGCTTGGTGAGGTGGACCGGATTCGAGAGCTTGCAGCCGATAAGCGCGTGCTGGAAATTCGCGACAGCTCGAGCACGTCTATAGATCCCAAGAATCTCGATGCGTTGAGCTCATTTCCCCTGGTAAAAAATGCGGCACGCGCTCTTCTCGTTGAAACACTCACGGGCCGTGAACTGTTCGACGGCCTGGGTCCGGTCTATCGTGTTGTATCATCGGCACTAGGCTCCAATAGCGTCGAATTCGAGACTTGGCCTGTCGCCCGTGAGGGCGGATGCTTCTCGATGGTGTGCACAGCCCTCATCGATACGGCACCCTACAGCCGGAAGCCAGTCGTGCGCATCCGTGCCTCGAAGCGAGTCTGGTCAAACAAGTTTCCAACACCAAACCAGCTTTTCGGAAGTAGCCGAATCACGCTTCGATTGATGTCTCGCGAAGCACTTGTTTCAGTCGGCTATGAGATGCGCCTGAGTAAGGGTCTTCCGGCCACCGAAGACATTGAGGAGCCCGCTTTCCTTGCGGCTATGCTCAAGTCCAGCACCGATTTCGGGGCCGATCTTGCCCAAGCGGTGTCACAGGCGGACCCCGGTCGACGTGAGTTTCTGTCCGTCCCTTATCGAACTGCATATGGGCGCACTAAGATTCCGCGCGGTGTGACCGCTGGCGACCAACTCGACTTGTTCGAGAAAGTTGCCCAGATCACCGCGGATTGCGGTTTTGAGCCCCTACCTTTCACCGAAGTGAAGAAGCTCAAAAGGCCGGAGGAATATCACTCGGCACTCACAACGGAGATGCTTCTCAATCACGTTGCGTCAGAAGTACGCCTCAACGCGCTCGATGACGAACAGATCGAGCGTCTCTTTGGCCAACTGACCGGAGATCCCGGAGGCAAGGATCTCTCAGCTGAGAAGGTCGTCGAAGCGGGGGAACTGCTGGCGAAAGTCNGAGCCGCGAATGCCGCTCGGCTTTCGCGAACGTTCGGCGAGGAGCAGCCTACCATCGTGTTCGTCTCGCGGACGGAGGAGGAGGGACGCCTCTTCAAATCGGCGGTGACCACCTTGTTTCCCCAAATTGTCGTTGCCGAGTATCGCCTCCCATCGGGTACGCACGGCCTTTTCTCAGGCGGGCCAAAGCGATACGCGGACAAGTTCGAACAACGTGTTGAGGCTTGGCGGGAATTGAGCTTGGCAATTGCCGCCGCGCATTCGCGCGCCAGGGTGATCGTGCAGGCCGCGAAGGAATATGCAGACCCGTCCGGTTGGGCGCGCGACGAAGACGTGGTCAACAAGGAAGCGGGTCGCTACGCGCTCGCACGTTTTGCCGGCGCCAATGTCCAATACCTCGTACCCCGCGCTCCGGGAGATGCCTACGGCTATCTTCTGCGCCTCCAGGCGGCGACTTACGACTTGCTGTTCGCTCACTCAGGAATTGCACCAATTCCCTCAGATGCTCTCAAGGAGGCATTTCCAGATCCCGCCCGTCGCCCCGACTTTTTGCTTGGCGTGTCCATCGTCCGGACCGCTCGACGACGGCGCGGAGGGAATGGCGGCGCGCTGATCTTCGCGGCCAAGGTCAACCTGAGCGACGGAAAGACGGTGGCGAGATTGGCCTCGAGCCAGGGCACTACGTCGTGGCTTCCGTTCGGGGACGCGCTCGTCGAGGTTGCCAAACTGGGAGCCGCGGACCTCGGAATTGATCGGACGGCCGCAATTGAAACATTCCAACGCTTCGTTTCCGATACCGTGAAGGAGCAGGTAGCGGCCGGCGAGCGGCCGATGGTCCTGTTCGACGGATCGGCCTCGATGGGACTGTGGCCGTGGCTGAACAATCCAAAGATCTCCGGCCTGCCCGAGTTCGGCAAAGAGCAGATTCTGGATCAGAAGACGTGGAAGGAGCTTACTACTGTTCGGATCAGGACCCAAAGCTCGCCTCGTCTTCTGACCATCATGACGCATGAGAACAAGCCGGCAGACGGATCTGGCGCAGTCCTAGTTGATTCCCATGCAAGTATGTCGGCGTGCGTTATCAAAGTTGCTAGCTCCGACGTCGGAGGAGACTACGTGGCAACACACGCCTGGGAGCGCACCCGGAAAGTTGTCAGAGGCACCAGCGTCTATCGCGAGCTTCCGGGATATCGTCGAGTCAAGAAGGAACCTGAACGCAAGGGCCGTATGCTGTATCGGCAGATACGTCATGCCCCATCGGACGAGGAATCATCCTTGCCCGAGTCCATCAACATCACTGTCGCTAATGTCTCGCCAGGCTCCGACCCAGACAAGGTCGCGAGTTTGATCGCCTGCATGCGACACGGGTACGCGCACAGCGCGATGGCTACCTCATTGCCGGCCCCGCTGTCATTTAGGTCCAAGATTGCCGACTACATTGCGCGGCACAGCATGGAGGAAGAGCTCGATGAGCCTACGCCTTCCAGCGCAGAAGACCCCATTTCAGACGATAGCGATACGCCGGATGAGCAGACGGACGCATTAGGCGCAACTTTTGGTCAGCTCCGGAACGCCCTGCTCAGCGGCACTTCACTCGTAAAATTTCAACCTTCTGCCAGGGAGACTCTCCCATTGAATTCGCTCCTATCATCCGCCACTCCGCAATCGAGCCTGGACAAGGGCAAATCCGGCAAGCCGATCGAAATCGGCCAGATCAAGGATCACGACCAGCTCAGGCGCCCCATTCTTGCGTTACCAAATTTTGCAACAACGGAGTGGTTCAAGAAATACATCATCGTTTCCCGAAGTCATCTTCGCATCTTCCATTCTAAATACGCTCGCAACGTACGCCCTGTAGTTGGCTTCCCTTGGCCGCAGGAAAAGCCGGACGTAGAAGAATTCTATCGGCTATTGCCGGAGATTGCTAAATATCCCTTCGGACTTCGCTTCGTTCTCAGCGGCCTTTTCGAAAAGATGCCCACATGGCAACGCCGGCTCCATCAACTTTACATCGCCGCACGACGCGAGGCTGGCCTGACAACGACGATGGCAGACGACCTCGAACGACGCCATGCGCAGGTCGTCCAGCTTGCCGAAGCCGGAAAGCACGATGTCACTCGCGCTATCGCGATTTTGCACTGGGGCTTGTACAATCAAAAGACGCCAGCCATGGCGAAGCTCGCAACCCATGATCCCGAAATTGCCGACTACATTGAGAAGTTTCTTGCCTGCGATCACTCCCTTTTCGGGGAGCTATGGAAGCGCTACGCTAACAATACGGACGAGCCTGACATCGCAGCGGCTCCGAACGATGAACTGAAGGATGCTCAAGTCATCGGCGATGGCGTTGAACAACGCCCCAGCGAAGATGCGGGCAGCCCTCCACCAACAATCTCGTCAGGAGAACAGGCTATCGATCCTGTTCGCTCCCAAGAACCTGCACTCTTGGCAACTGAGGTCGCCTTATCCGTCGCCACCGCACGCTGGAAAGCTCGGCTGGGGTCGATCGAAAGTCTCGCGAAGCAGAATTGCGATCTGGACCCGAATGACAGCGTTAGAGTCGAGCTCGAACAGCTTGTTGCCGAGCTAAAGAACGACATAGACGCCTTCGAGGCCGCCAAGCCGATTTCATTACCGACTGCCGAACTGATCGAGCGCCTAAGAACTGCCCTAAATGAGGTAAAATCGGTGCTCGCGCGCGCCGGTAGCATGGAAGGTGAAATACTAGATAACGTCACCACGCTCGAAGCCGCCGCTGACGCGGCACCTCCCCTTATGTCGAAGGATCGCCTCCTGGCCTCGGAGGAGGGTGTGACGCGGGCCGAAGCATCGGCCCTCGATACAACGCGGGCCCAGGAGCGCCTCGATGCAGCAAACAAGGATCTCTCTTATGCGGAGTTCCTGAAGGTCGCCCCGGACCTTCTTGGCCGCGTGGTCGAAACAGGCAGAACGGCTCTGAACGACATCGAAATGGCGTTGCGCGGTCTATCTGAGCGCGACGTCACCACCTTGCCGAACCGGCCACTGCCTTCGCCGTCATCGCCAATAGTCCCCGCGGCCGCCGATCAACAAACAACTCATACTTCTGAGATCCGATCACCCATCGACATTGGTGACGAAGTCTACGCAACCGAGTTTGAACCCGCGGAGGGTGACCTTGTTTTATCGCCTCTTCCGTCAGCAGAAGCTCTGATCGAAAAGGCCCCTGAACCTGAGATCGATCCGCTGCAAACTCAAATCGAGCGGAAGGCTGACGAACTGTTCACGTGCCACGAATTCGGGCTTGCCTACCATCTTGCGAGAGCTGGCGCCAAGGTGCTTGGTGACGCGCCCCTCCTTCCTTACACCGTCGACGAACTTCGGCTGATTGCGATGGGCGAGCGCCTCGCGAATCCGTCACGTTACGAAACAGAGGTCTATCGCGAATCCCTGCACGCGTGTGCGACCTTGGCGCAGGTCTTGCGGGAGGACGATAGCAGCGAACGCAATAGCGCACGCCGCATCGCACTCCTCTCGGCTGCAATTCCCATCGCTCTGCTTCACGCGTCGGATGGAGGTTCCGCCTTCGCAATCATTGACAGCATCAAGGTAACGGGAAGCTGTTCGCCATTTTTCTTCATCGTGGACACACTTCGCGAGAACCGTAAGCAGGGATTCCCGCTGCATCCGTCGAACCTGCGCATGGCAGTCGTCGCCAACGCCGGCCTCTCGTACCTCAATGATGTCTTGCTCGACATCAAGCGCCAAATCGCGGCCGTACAAGCGGCAAAATTTCGATTTGTGCTCGGCCAACGGGTTAAGCACTGGCTCGTATCGCTGGAAGGACCAGTCGGCGCGCTGGCCGCAAAAATATCCGGGCCGCGAGGCGCTCACGCAGCCCGTGAATTTGCCGCTGAGTACGCGAGCCGCGACGCGATCCACGAGATGCTCAAGAACGCGCCCGACCTGGCCAACCATAATCAGCTGATCGACGGCGCCGCACGTGAGCGCTTGATTGCCCTCGTGTCGGATCTCGCCTCCCTTTGTGCGGATTACTCGGCTGCAGCCGAGGCGGCCGAGGAAGCCCGGACCAACAGTAGCCGTATTGGATTGGTTAGGAAGCTTGCAGACGCCCTTATCGCCGGCATTAAAAAATTTGAGGCCGATACATCTGCCTCTTCCGGAAGCGACTTAATCGACGCAGCCAATCGCTACGCGAGGAAAGTACTGCGGCAGATTTCCGACTTGGCCGAAGGAAAGTCACATTTCGAAACAGATCGGGGATCAATCGGCCTCGCTTTGCACGTTCCGCTTCTATGGCTACCCGGAATGACCTGGGCGAGCGCCTGGACTCCGTCGCCAAATGAGGCATCACGGCTCCTCGAAGCGATTATGACGATGCCGGTACCCCGCTTCGCTGGCGATTCGGCAGAAGCTCTACGAGCCGCGATTGAGGCACGTCGGGCCGAAGACGCATTCGTGCCAGCCAGAATGCTGTTGGAGTTCGCTCCGAAATTCGGCTGGGACAAAGGACGCATTGCAGATGAGGAAGCTCGGCTGGAGTCGGCCGAAGCGACCCGCAAGGGACAGCTACGATCGAGACGTGACCATGTCTCCAGCCTTGTCACGAAGGTACGCCGAATGGCGCTCGGTGGCTTGGAAGGATCGTCGCAGCTATCCCTAAGCCTCGATACGGTGACTATCGATAGCGAGCGTCCGAGCATAACGGTCGACTTTTTGCCAGAAGAAATCGAGGGCACCCGGATCGTGGACGTCAACGCCGCTGGCAATCGCCTAACGGCCATCGAAAACAAGGCGCGTCGGCTGCTTGACGAAGCAAAACAGGCTTTCGCGCGCGACATAGCGGCACTAGCCGACGGCAACAAGATCTCGGTTGAGGAGCGACGCGAGCTGGAGCGTCTCCTTGCGGCGGACGACCTTACGACGTTGGCCGACTGGATTCCGATGTTCGGGGCCGAAGATCAGCGCCGCCCGGGACTGGCCGGCGCGGTTGTGAACGAAGGATTACATCGGTTTTTGAAGATCCTCGGGGAAACACCAAATATCGATTTGGTGAGCGCCAGCCACGCCGTGGCGCAAGGCGAGAAAATCGGTGCATTCGACTTTTCCGTGCTCGACGAAGAGCGGCGTGAGGAGATCGAATCCGTCTTCCGTCAATGGTTCGATTTCAAGCGCTCGATGAAGGCCAATGCGGGCGGTCTTACGCATATCGGTCCTCGGCTGGCTCATCTTCTAACGCAAGTGGCATACGACACGAATGTCGTTGAGCTGAATTCCGGAGAAAGTCAGGAGCGGCGCGGAATCTTTGCGATCGACGCGAAAATGGAACTACCGTTTGATGCGAATTCGCTGATGCTGCCAGATTTTGGAAGCTCTACTAACGCTGGCTGGCGTATCGTCGCAGCTCCCGGAACCATCACGAATGCCGAGATTTTGGCGCGGACTGAGGGGGCCGAACCGCGCGGGGTGCTGGTGCTCGTGTTCGGATCACTCTCCCTCGACCGCCGTAATCAGCTGAAACTCGAATGTATCAAGCGGCGCAGGAAAGTGCTGGTCGTGGACGAACTTCTGTTGCTCACGATGCTGTCCGCTCGGGAGCGACGGCCCTTGGCCATGTTTGAGATCGCGCAGGCATTTACGACCGCCACACCCTACCAGGATTACGGGCGTTCCCATGTTCCGCGCGAAATGTTTAAGGGTCGCGCCCGGGAAACGGCAAACATTGTCAATCCGCACGGATCGTACATCGTGTACGGGGGACGGCGGCTGGGCAAGACCGCATTGCTTCGCCATATCTCTCGCAATAGACCGGAACATGGTTTGTTCGCGTATGTCGATCTGGTCGATTCTTCTTCGGCGGCTCTTTGGGAACGTGCCTCCGGTGCGCTCAAGGAGGCATTTGCTCAACCTGCAGCTACTTCCGAGGAGTTCGATCAGGGCGTCAAAGCTTACCTTAAGGGAGATGAGCGGCGCCGCATCCTCCTACTTCTCGACGAGGCTGACAACTTCATCAAGGAACAAGCGAGAATAAATCACCACCACGTGCTTCGGCTACTCGCTTTGATGGCCGAGACGAACCAGAGATTTAAGTTTGTTCTTGCCGGCCTCCACAACGTGTCGAGGATTACGCGGTCGGAAAATTCGCCTCTGGCACAAATTTCCAATGACCCCGTGCGAATTGGCCCCCTCGTCGAGGGCGATGTCGGGGACGCGGAGATTCTTGTCCGCGGACCGATGGCCGCACTCGGCTACGAATTTGCCAATAGAGAGGACGTGTGGCGCATTTTGAGCTACACGAACTATTATCCCGTCCTTATTCAGGTTTTTTGCCAGGGACTGCTCCAGATCATCGAAGAACAGACGGTACGAAACTCCAAGATCATAAAGGTCATCGATGGCAAGATGGTCGATAGCGCCGTCGCCAACAGCCAAATCAGGAAGGCTCTTTACGAGAGTTTCGACAAGACCATTACCCACATCGAACAGAGGTATGAGCTTCTCACGTACATCATCGCCGAGCGCGCTCTCATCGACGCTGTAGAGGGTATGGACGGAGACGGGTTGACCGCCAGCGAGGTCACGGAACGAGCCGGGCGGTATTGGCCCGAGGCATTTCCAAAAGGAAGTGATCCCGCTGAAGTCGAATATCTTCTCGACGAAATGGAAGGTTTTGGCATTCTTCGTCGTTTTCCTTCGGGTCGTTGGACGCTGAGGTCGAGGATGTTGCTTGACCTGATGGTGACTGACGAGGAGGAGCTGCTCGCCCGCATCTACCGCTTCAAGGGCAAGCAGCCCGAAACCCAGTTCGACCCCAAGAACACACGGCGAAAAATAAATGTCGGAAAGAGGACGCCGATTGAGAAGGTTTCACCTCTCACGGACGGGCAAGAAGCGGAGATAATGTCTCCCGATCCCAGCGTGGGGCAATCGTTCGTGATATTCGGCGCGCCGATCTCAAACATTGATCACGTCCACGACGCTCTGGAGACTTCGCACACAGCGCTCGGGATGAACCAACGCAAGGTTCAGCTGGAAGTCCGCGGGTGGCGCGATCGAGCGGATTTCATTTCGGAGGTCCGTTCGACCAAAAAAGCTGGGGTCATGAAGGTACTGGTAGTTACGAGCCAGACCGAATGGACTCCCGAATGGGTCGCAGAAGCTTCGAAGCAACCAAACGTCGCGAAGGGACTGGTTCGACCGGTCTTCATAGGAGCTTCGAAGCATGCGCTTGCGTGGTCGCGTGGCTACCCATTGGGTACGAAGGGACTTCCCCGAACGGCAATTCGACCATTGCGACCTTGGGCACGTTCCTACGTCGCTTCCCGCCTGGATGCCATCAACGCCCTGAAATCTCCGCTGGTCGATAGCGTTCTCCGCTTGACCGGTGGTTGGAACGATCCGTGTCAGAACCTTTTTGCTGCGTCTGGATCTTCTAGCCAAATTGAACATGTGGGAGCCGGCATCTTCGACGGCCTCAGGGGAACCGCGGGTGCCGAACGTTTTGGAATTCCAACTGAAATGCTCGCTGCATTCAATACGTTGGCAAACTGGTGCCCTGACGACAGTTCGACGCTCGATATTGCAGATGTTCTCCGGGATATCGAAGAAGCCGAAGTGAAGGCGATCCTCCGATTTGGAGCTCTGGTCGGCATTCTTTCGATTAAACCAGACCCTGCCGATCCGAAACGAGAGCTCGTCGACATGAATGTCTTGGCGCGTGAAATTCTAAGCGCGGATCTTCAGCAATGAAGGACGGCGCGCAGTGGTGGAGTCTCCCCGGCCCTTCCGCCTTCGTCGGGCGAGTCCTCTCAGATTTGATAAGCTCGGGGGTCTCGATCGTCGAATGCCCAAGACCTCTGCCAGATGGCTTGATGGATGCGATAAGCCGCCGGGTCGCTGATGATTTGGCGCTTGATATGGTGCGGTTCGACGGATCTCACATTGGTGCGAACCAATCAATTGTGCACGAACTGGCCCTGTCTACCGGGATCAGCGGAGCATCGATTGGGACGGTCAGTGATTTTCTGAACGATCCCGCGTTGGTCGATAAGGCCTTTTGCGTGGATGGGATCAATCGCGAAGTGGTTTCCCAGTGGGGCTATCTCTTGCGAGCAGTAACTGAGGAGAGACGCCGGCAAGGTGGTTCGGCCGGCCCGTTCCTTGTCGTCATCAAGCCTACAGGACTGGCCCAAGCGAGCGCGGCGCAGCTGTCAGGCAGGCTGCGAACCCGCAAAAGCATTGGAATGGTTTCGTCCATCGATAGCAACGCCTGGATAGCGGCTGCCGGAATCCGGATCGGCTCGGGCATCGCGGAAAGGCTGGCAATAACAACGGTCATCGAGACCGCCGCCTGGTCACGTGACATTCTCGAACAGGCTGTTCGCTGGGATACAGAGACCCAGCTATCGCCATTAGCCAATCTTCATGTCTTGGCCGGTAGCCGCCCCTGGCCGTTTCCATGTTGGGAGAACGGTCTCGTCGATATCTGGGATGACATTCCCGTTCCACACGCCGCAGCCGCGCTCGCTCACGGATTCGATGCCGAAATTGAACGTCGCATTTGGGCCGCTCAATCGCGAGTCCTCCTTCCAATTTTCGATGCTGCTCGAAGGGGCCTCATTGCCAAATACCTGGACGAGTTGGAGCGACACGCCAACCCCTCGAAGCCGTACCAGAAGCAAGTTCACGACCGCATATTCTCGTACACCACTCCTTGGAGATTTGAGTGGTACGAGCTCAACAAGCTGTTGAGCAATATAATGACCAGCGAAGAAAAGGGGTTGATCGAGGATTTCAAGCGCTCGCGAGACTACTTGGCGCACGCACGGGTGATCAACGCGGCCAACCTCCATCAGCTATCCGAACGCTGGGACAGAGTTGCGGATAATCTGACTGCGCTGGTACCAGGATGGGACTGGCCGCGGTCTGGACAGTGCCTTTCCATGATGGTTGGCCCCGCCGCCGGCGGAAAGTCGACTTGGGCAATGACCCAAGATATTCCTGTCGTATCAACGGACAGCCTTAGAATTCAGATGTATGGCAGCTTGTCCGTTGCGGGCAGTCAAGGGCCTGTCTTCAGAACAGCGAGAGCGCAGGTTGCGTCTCTTATGCGCGCTGGATCTCATGCAATCCTTGATGCCAGTCATCTCCGCAAGGACGATCGAGTACGCAACGCCTCGATGGTCCCGCCGGATCTTTGTGTCAGATACGTAATTGTGGATCGAAAGCTCGAAGACAAGCTAAGCACTGCTGGTGACAGGAAGCCCGGCCTCGTGGAGGAGCATCACGAGACTTTCCTGTCATCGATTGCCGAGTGCCTAGAGGGCGATCGCCTCCAACACGTTAATGTCGTTGACATGAGGATTGCCGAGTGAAGCGGAAGTCGCGCTGAGGCGAATCTCACGAGCCCAAACAAATCAGTTCAATCTTCGAAGTTTCGCGTCAGATGAAGCCGGCCTACTCGGATTCTAGATTAAGCCAAATGTTGCATTTACGTCCGCCACCTTTTCGAGAGGCAAAGCGAACTCTAGCCTGCAATGGAAGCGAGAATACGCCGCGGCTGAGTCTACCAATTAGGCCGGCAAAGTCCGCCATGGTTCGCCGACGCTTATTCAACGGATATTCGACGACTTCTCGAGAGCGAATCTAAGTTATTGAAATTTATGGCGCTCCCTAGGGGAATCGAACCCCTGTTTCAGCCTTGAGAGGGCCGCGTCCTAACCGCTAGACGAAGGGAGCGTGTGNGGGAGGGAATAGCCTCGAAATCGGCCTGCTGCAAGTTGGAAGCCTAAGGTTCGTTAAAGCCGGATACTTGCCGGGGAAGCGCTTTACACGAAGGAAGATGGATGCCCGGGTCAAGCCCGGGCATGACACGCGGGTGGCGGGTCGGCCTCACGGCTC
>JGI24770J26754_10000122_pt1 | contig 49623 bp, 44 predicted proteins | sample LakOneMetagenome_FD_26754 | JGI IMG/M metagenome (IMG submission 26754) | reverse complement strand
CCCGAAGTTGGCCGGACGCAGCGCGGTCTTGGACAGTAGCGCCACGATCAACCGGATGCTCCGCCCCATCGCCTCTGCAAACCCCGCCTCGTCCACGTCCACGTCCGCACCCGCTGTGCGGTACCACTTCCACGACGCCCGCTCGAGCCCGGCCGCGCCCTCGAGCAGCACGCCCGCCCCGGGGTGCCAGCGTCGCAACAGCCCCGGATGAAACGGATAATAGGTGAACAGGAAATCATCGACCGGATGAGACTGGCCCTGCTCGGCGCGCTCTCGGCGTTCCCGGGTGAACCCGTCCGCCCGCTCCTGGTGTTCCTGCTCCCGCGCGGTCCACTCGCTCGCGGTGAGAGCCTGATACGTCGATGTCACCCGTCGAGAACACCCGTGCGGTGACCGTAACGCGTGAATGGCGGCAAAATGGAACCATGGCGAATACCGAAGAACAGCCCTGGACCAAGAACTATCAGCCGGGCGTGCCGGCCGAGATCGAGCTTCCCACCGAGTCGCTGGTGGCGATGTTCGAACGCAGCATCGCTGAAGCGGGCACTCACCCGGCCCTGGAGTTCTTCGGGCGCCGCACCAGTTACACCGAACTCGGCGAGCAGGTCGACCGGGCGGCGGAGGGCCTGCGTCACCTCGGCGTGCGGGCGGGCGACCGGGTGGCCTTGATCCTGCCCAACTGCCCCCAGCACGTTGTGGCGTTCTACGCGGTGCTCCGTCTCGGTGCCGTGGTGGTGGAGCACAACCCGCTCTACACCACACGGGAGCTCCGGCACCAGTTCGAGGACCACCAAGCGCGGGTGATCATCGCCTGGGACAAGACGGCCGCAGCCATCGGCGAATTCCCGGCCGACATCGAGGTCGACCATGTCGTGTCTGTCAACCTGCTCGAGGCGTTCCCCACCCTCAAGCGTCTGGCCCTGAACCTGCCGGTGAAGAGCCTGCGCGCGTCCCGGGCGGCGCTCACGGGCAAGGCCCCCGGCACGATGCCGTGGAAACAGCTGCTGGCGAACGACCCGATCGACCCCGAGCACCCGCGTCCGAGCGTCGAGGACCTCGCGGCGATCCAGTACACCTCGGGCACGACCGGGCGGCCCAAGGGCGCGATGCTCACCCATTTCAACCTGTACTCCAACGCCCTGCAGGGTGAGGCGTGGATGCACGGCGCTGAGTATCGCAAGGAGGTCTTCTACGCGATCCTGCCCATGTTTCACGCCTTCGGCCTGACGCTGTACCTGACCTACGGCATCCGCAAGCAGGGCTTGCTCGTACTCTTCCCCAAATTCGAACCCGGCCTCATTCTGGACGCCATGAAGAAGTCCCCGGCCACGGTGTACTGCGCGGTGCCGCCGATCTACGAACGCACCGCGCTGGCCGCGAAGGAAAAGGGCATCTCGTTGCGCTCGTGCAAATACTGTATCTCCGGCGCGATGAACCTGCCGGACCACGTCGTCGAGCTGTGGGAATCCGTCTCGGGCGGCCGGCTCGTGGAGGGCTACGGCATGACGGAATCCTCGCCGGTGGCCCTCGGCAACCCGTTTCATGAAACCCGTCGAACCGGCACGATCGGGGTACCCTTCCCCTCCACACTGATGAAGGTCGTCGACCTTGACGACCCGGCCCGCGAGGTCGCCCCAGGAGAGCCGGGGGAATTGCTGCTCAAGGGACCGCAGATCTTCCAGGGCTATTGGAACAACCCGGAAGAAACGGCGAAGACCTTGCTGCCGGGCGGTTGGTTGCGCACCGGCGACGTGGTCACCGTCGACCCGGACGGCTTCACCACCATCGTGGATCGGGCCAAGGAACTGATCATCACCGGCGGATTCAACGTCTCACCCTCGGAGGTTGAAGCGGTGCTCCGTGGACATCCCTCCGTTATCGACGCGGCGGTCTTCGGAAAGCCGCTCGAACGTGGCGGAGAGATGGTGGTGGCCGCCATCGAACTCCAGCCGGGAGTGGCGCTGAACCAGGAGGAGCTTCGCGCTCACTGCCGGGAGCAACTCGCCGCCTACAAGGTTCCGCGCCGCATCGTGCAAATCGAGAACACCCCGCGTTCCCTGCTCGGCAAGATCCTGCGCAAGCAGGTGCGGGAGCAGGTCCTGCCCACTCTCTGATCCGGGTCCGCAGCGGTGACTGTGGACGCTGTTTCATGCTTTCCTTAGACATAGCAGCGGATGTCCGCGGCGCGACGGGAGACCCATGACAGACCAAGCCGCAGAACCCACGGGTGCCCCGAGCGCTGAGGTGGTGCAGGGTGTGTTCGACCTCGCGCGTGACGGCCTGACCGGCCCGCTCGGTGAGATGCTCGACGCCGGAGTTCCCGTCAACATGACCAACAGCAACGGCGATTCCCTGTTGATTGTGGCGACGTATTCGCAGCACCTCGACACCGTCACCGAGCTCCTGAGACGCGGCGCCGACACCTCCGTGGTCAACGCCATGGGTCAGACGGCTCTGGCTTGCGCGGTGTTCCGCAACAACGAGGACTTGCTCCGGGTGCTGCTGGACGCTGATGCCGATCCACTGCTCGGGGCCAACCCCGCCGCTGCGATCGCCGATCAGTTCGGGCTGTCCCGCATGCGCGAGGTCATCGAGTCCTACGACCAGCCGTAGCTGATGCGGCACCGGGTTATCCGTCGAGCGGGTTCCCCACTGCCGAGCTCAATGCATAGGTCGCGAGTACCGTGCGGCCACGCGTCGCCGCTCGCGGAGCCATGTCGACGAGGGCGACCTGGCGCAGGGTGAAGGCCGTGCCTTCCTCGATGGCAGCGTGATTCTTGATTGTGATGTGCGGGCGGAACTCGTTCCCGGTGAACGCCGGTTCATCGGGGGAGGCGCCGTGGGGTCGCACCGCGTCGATCAGGGCCGCATGCAGCCGGGACAGGCTCTCGGTCGGAATGACCAGCCGCACGGGCACGTCCTGGCGACGTCCGAACATCTCCTTGGGCCCCACGACCGCGGTCACCGTCGGATGGACGGAGGCAATGGCGGCGATGGCTGCGGCGATCACGGCGGGATCGACATCCGTCAGAAAGGGCGGCAGAACCGTCACATGCAGTGGCCAGTCCTTGACCGGGAAACTGTCCCCCTCGCTGAGCGGGGTCAGCGGCAGAACGATGACGAGGCGGGGCATGCCCCGAGCCTACGCGCCCGCAGGGGGCGCCCCTCCTCGTGCCGGGACTGCCAACTCACAGGGTGTATGAGTCGGAGACATTCGGCGCGCGGGGCAGCGTGAGCAGCGTCGCCACGCTCACGACGATCAGCAGAATCGATGCGATGACCACGAATGCGGCAAGCGCCATCACCGGCAGCACGAACATCACGATGCCGGCGATGACTGAAACAGTTCCGCCGAGGAATGCCAGCCAGCGCCGGGCTACGGTGCGCCGCACGCCGGCGACGATGTCGACGATACCGGCGGCAATCCAGCCGATACCGATCACGAACGCCAGGACGGTCAGCGACGTGAAGGGGTCGGTGATGCAGATGATTCCCGCCACGACCACCAACAGGCCCATCAGCCCACTGAACCAGCGCATTCCGGTACTCATGTCGCTGAGCATGAAGGCCATGCTGATGCGAAATATTCCGGAGGTGATCAAGTAGATCCCGAACAGGATTGCGATGGTGAGCAGCGAGGCCTGGGGCCAGAACACGCCGATCACGCCGAGGATCACCCCGACGATGGCCAGAGTGATGAGCGCACCGCTGTGCAGGCGGCGCACCCCGACATAAAGCTCTGATGTGCTCGTCATCTGGTTTTTCATGCACGCATTATGCCACCGAGTCCACCCCCATGCGAGGTTCGCACGGCACCCGGATCAGTCGGCACCCGCCGGCCTCGGAATTCTGTATTCCACAGAGAAACCGAATCCGGGTAACGATTCCGGGCGCAAGCGGTTGCACTGGATATGACGATTCCGCTGTCCATCCTTGACCTCGCCCCGATCGCACCGGGACAGACCGCACAGGAGAGCTTCGCGGCGAGTGTCGCGCTCGCCCAGGCGGCGGAAAAACACGGATACACGCGGGTGTGGTACGCCGAGCATCACAACATGCCCACGATCGCATCGTCGGCGACCTCGATCTTGGTCGGCCATGTTGCTGCGCAGACCACCAGCATCCGTCTCGGTGCCGGCGGCGTGATGCTGCCGAACCATTCGCCGCTCGTGATCGCGGAACAATTCGGAACCCTCGCCGAGCTCTACCCCGGGCGAATCGACTTGGGGCTGGGCCGGGCGCCCGGCAGCGACCAGACCACCGCGCGCGCCATGCGCCGTGACCCCCGGGCCAGCGACCAGTTCCCTCAGGACATCATGGAGCTGCAAGGCTACCTGCGCGGCCAGTCGATCGTCGCCGGCGTACAGGCAGTGCCCGGTGCCGGCACCGACGTGCCGCTCTACATTCTGGGCTCCTCGCTCTTCGGCGCTCAGCTCGCTGCAGCCCTCGGCCTGCCGTACGTGTTCGCGGCGCACTTCGCGCCTGCTTCGCTCTTCGAGGCCGTCGCCACCTACCGCCGTGACTTCACGCCGTCGGAGCAGCTGGACAAGCCCTATGTGATCGTGGCGGCCAACGTGGTCGCCGCCGATGACACCCCCGCCGCGACGCAGCAGTTTGAGACCATCCGTCGCGCCCGGGTGCGCGGCATGCTCACACGTGGGCCGGCGACACCGGAATACACCGACGAGCAGATCGACAACTTCCTCACGACGGCCCAAGGACATCAGCTCGCGGACATGATGCGCTATTCGGCCGTGGGCACACCCGGGGAAGTACGCACCTTCCTTGAGGAGTTCGCGTCTTCCACGAAGGCTGATGAGCTGATCCTGGCGCACCAGTCAACGAACATCGCCGATCGGCTCCGTTCGGTTGAACTCACGGCGGCAGCCATGAACGGCGCGCTGGTCTAGCATCACAGATATGACTCCGGACGACCTCGTCAACCTGTGCCTGGGATTGCCGCAGGCGGTAGAGACCTTCCCCTTCGGCGCGCAGACGAGCGTTTTCAAGACGAGTGGGAACGGGAAGATTTTCGCGCTCACGGTTTTGGCCGCTGATCCGTTCAGTGTGTCAGTGAAATGCGATCCGGAAGAGGGGCGTGCTCTGCGGGAGGAATTCCCGCAGATCACACCCGGCTATCACCTGAACAAGAAGCACTGGATCACGATCGTTCTCGACGGCACCGTGCCTGATGAGCTGGTGGCGCAGTTGCTGCGCGACAGTCACGCACTGGTGCGACCTGCGGTGCCGCGTGCCGGAGCTTGATCAGACGTTTCAGATGCCTTCGGCCGTTTCAAACTTCGTCAGCACCGGGACACCCGCCAGAATGGCCCCGAGTGATGATTTTCCGGGCCCGGCGCGCCATGCGCGGTAGGCGGCGTCATGCTCCAGCGATGCCCACTTCTCCACGAGCACGAAGTGGGTGGGGTCATCGGTGTCGGTGAGCACCTCGACGCCGAGGCATCCGTCGAAATTCCTGGTATCGGCCAGGGTCTCGCGCATCACGGCGGGCGCATCGGCCAGCGTCTCGGCCTGCACGTGAATGTCAAGGAATGCGGTGATGGACATGAGTCCTCCAAAGGGTTGGTTGTCGGTTCTGGATGGTCAGAGGTGATCGATCGGGTCCGTGATGGGGTCGTCGACAGTGTGGTCCGTCAGCTCGCCGCCGCCGGCGGGCATACCGGCCCATGACACGAGGGTCCAGCCCCGCTGCTGGGAACCGGAAAGTTCCACAACGCCGGTGTTTTCGAGGTCATTCGTGACGGTGAACATCGGGGGGATGTTGACGGCCCGGGCAGCGGTCCACACCCGAATTGCCGCGCCATGGCTGAATACGGCGGCCGTTTCAACACTGGCCGTGGCGGCGTCGATATCCGCGTCGAAGCGACGGAAGAAGCTGTGGCCGTCGAAGGCCCCGGGCATCGTGGCGTCCAGGTCTCCCGAACCCCACGCGAAGATCGTTTCCAGGTACCGGCGCACAGATGCCCGATCGCTGAGTCCTTCCAACGAGCCCGCCTCGATCTCATGCAGGCCTACTGCGATCCGGATCTTCAGATTGCGGTCCGCGGCCAGCGGGCCGGCAGTGAGTTGGGTGCGCACGAGCGTGGAAGCGACGATGGCTTCGAGCGGCTGCGCGCGCAGCGCATCGGGGATCATTGACGCCTGTCGCGCGCCCAGATCGGTCAGGCCTGGCCCGGGATGGGCGGTGTCGAGCTGGCCGAGCACGTTGGCGGGCGTCTGGCCGTGGCGGATCAGGAAGAGTCGCATGTTCACACCAGCATAGGCAGGGAAAATCTGAGGATGTACCATCGGGCGCATGAGAGCAGCCGTTTACACGAGGTACGGACCGCCCCACACGATCCGACTTCTGGACACGCCACGGCCCACGGGGCGTGACGATGAGATTCTGGTCAAAGTGCACTCCGCCACGGTGAACCGAACGGATTGCGGGTTTCTCCGCGGCAAGCCGCGATTCGTGAGGCTGTTCAGCGGGCTGTCGAGACCGCGGAAGCAAATACTCGGCAACGAATTCGCCGGGAGCGTCGAGTCGATCGGCACCGCTGTGACGTCCTTCGCCGTGGGGGACCGGGTCTTCGGGTACAGCGGCGTGAACTTCGGTGCTCAGGCCGAGTTCCTCTCCGTTACCGAAGACGGTTTGGTGGCCGTCATCCCTGCCGGAATGACCTATGAGCAGGCTGCCCCGAGCACTGAAGGCGCCCACTATGCGGTGAACCTGATCCGTGCTGCAGCAATCGACGCCGGGCAAGATGTGCTCGTGAACGGCTCCACCGGCGCTATCGGCTCCGCGGCAGTGCAGCTGCTCAAATATGCGGGGGCCAAGGTGACAGCCGTCTGCGACACCAAGAACATTGAGCTGGTGAGATCGCTCGGAGCTGACCGCGTGATCGATTACACCGAGCAGGACTTCACCACTATCTCCGATGTTTTCGATGTGGTCATCGATGCGGTCGGCACAAGCACCTACATCCGGTGCCGACCGCTGTTGAAGGGGCGCGGAATCTACCTCTCCTCAGACCTCGGGCCTGGAGCCCAAAATCCGCTGCTCGCCATGGTGACGCGTTTCTCACGGGGCACGAGGGTGATGTTCCCCATTCCTCGTGACCGGAAAGCTGATGTGATCTTCCTGCAGCGCCTGATGGCGCACGGAGACTTCCGAGCCGTCCTCGACAGGTCATACCCGTTGGCCGAGATTGTCGAAGCGTACAAATATGTCGAAACCGGAATGAAAGTTGGCAATGTGGTCATCCGGGTCACCGGTGAGAGCTGAGTCCGCTCGCAGGAGCCAGTGCGAGAATGTAACCGTACGTGCAGCCAATCAGGGAGAAGACCGATGACGATCATCAAGATCAACGCAATCACCGTGGCCGATGGCAGCGGGGATGCGCTCGCACACCGTTTCGCCGCGCGCGCGGGCGCCGTCGACGGCAGCGCCGGCTTCGAGGGCTTCGAATTGCTCAAACCCACGGATGACCGCAGCACCTGGCTCGTCGTCACCCGTTGGGCGGACGAAGAGTCCTTTCAGGCCTGGGTGTCTTCGCCCGCTTTCGGGCACGGACACCGCAGCGAGGCGCCCCAAGAGGACGCGCCTGCTGCGAAGCCTGTCGGGATGAGCAGCGAACTGTGGTCTTACGCGATCGCCGGAGGGTCAACGCTCTGACACCGAGTCGCTGTCACGGGATGATGACGGCCTGGAGAGCAACCGGACGATGCGTGGTGTAGTCGAGTTCGTCGGACTGCGAGACGCCGGCCGGCGTCAGCACGTCCATGACCTTGGGAACGGAATTCGGGTCAGCTGAGCACAGGGCGCTCGACTGCGCTGTGGCACACACCCCAAAGGTGTATGCGCCGGGAGTGCTGGTGAAACTGCGGGTCTGGTCGGCGCCATGGGTGCCGTCCTGACCGGTGAGAACGACGGTGAACCCCCAGCCGCTGGACGGCGTACCGCCCAGTGCGGCCTTGGTCACACTGGCGGTGATGAAGCCGGACACCGAGCTGGCACTGACGGATACCGTTCCAAGGTTGGTGCCGTTCGCGGCGACGAAACGGTCGCCGCCGAAGCCCTGCACCTCGATCAGGCGGCTCCAGGGCGACACCACCGTGTAGTTCATGCCCGGGTAGGACGGCTGTGTCGAAACGTCTGCCGCGGTCGGGTCGTGCACGTACACGTCGACCAGCTGGGCACCATTCGTGGCGGAGAAGGTCGGGGTGAGGTCCCGGGTGCTCACCCGGAAGGTGACCGTCGAGCCGGTGTCATACGCTTCGAAGCCGAGCAGGTCGAAGGCCCCGGCCTGAAAGTCCGGCGCTGTCGGCGCGGCGTAGTTGCCGGGGCCGGCATCGTCGCCGGCCGAGTCAGCCGTGGAGTACAGGAGCGTTCCATTGACCACGTCGCTGCTGACCGACCGCACCGTCTGGGCGGTGCCNCCGNCCGGGGCGGTGCTCGTGATNACCAGCACATTGGTGCCGGGTGCGGAGTCGACCGTGATGACGAAGGAGCCGTCGGCGCCGGCGGTGGTTTGCGCGGTGATGGTCGCGCTGTCGATATCCGTGCCGACCCGCGCCAGCGTCAGCACGGCGTCCGGCTCTGCTGTTCCCGAAACGGTGGTGGATGCCGCTACCTGCGATCCGTTTGCGGGCGCGGTCACCGTCAAGGCCGTGGAAGCCTGCGTGTGGGTCACGTACCGTTCCACGAGCTCGGCCGGCTGCTCGAGCGAGCGTCCGGCGCCGAGCGCAGCGGTGAGGCGTACCTGGGCCGCGGACGCCCAGGTGAGCGGGGACGCCGACCCTACCGACTGTCCGTTCACGAAACCGATCGACGCGGTGGCCGGATCGCTGCCGTACGGCGACGCGGCTACGGCAGCCTGATCCCATACCTGTTCGGGCACCAGGCCCGGGCCGGAATTCATTGCGTTGATCGCCACGAGCTGGGCGGCCGCGTCGACAGCCTGTCCCTGGGCCAGGTATTGCTGTGCGCGCTCGACGCCGAGCACCGGCCACGGATGGCCCAGACCCGAGAACTCATGGGTCCAGGGGGCCCCGGTCACGGTGCAATTCGTCGCGACGCCGACGGCGCAGTCGCCGTAGCCGTCACCGTTATAGCGCAACCATCCGGAGCCGCTGTCCGTCGATCGCTGCAGCGTGGCGTCGGTCACGGCCAAGGAATCGAGGATGACCGGGTCGGTCGCCGGGAGTATGCCCAAACGCACATATTCGAGGAACCCGGCGTCGACGACGGCCCGTTGGTCGAGGGTCGGCCCGCCGTTGCCCACGTTGTAGCTGATCGACGCGTTCGGATCACCGGTCTTGGACAGTCGGATGAAGTACGGCGACGCAGACAGCGGCCCGGTCGTCGTGACGCCCCAGGCTGTGATGGAGCGCTGGTACTGGTCAGCCGTCGCCCGCCACACGGCGGCGCTGGCGGGGTCGTTGTGCTGGTCGGCGATCGCGGCGGCAGCGACCAGCCCGGCGATCTCCGCGGCGATGGTGGAGGGGGAGTAGCCGGGTTGTTCTTCCCAACGTTCCACGCCGAAGCTGGGCCCGTGACTGATCAGAAAATCAGCGGCGAGCCGCACATGCGGCCAGAGGGCATTGTCGAAGGCGAGACCGGACTGCAGGGTCATCAGCAGTGGGTAGGCGGTCTCGTCCAATTGGTCGTTGAAGGCATCCGCGGCCTTGGTGCCGTCGAGAAGGGAGTTGCGCGGTTGTGATCCGTTCGCCTGCTGGCTGGAGAGCAGCAGGTAGCGGACCGTATCGCGGGCGGTCGCCATGTCGCCGGCTGTGTAGAGAGCCGTCCACGCCTCATAGAGGTCGCGGGCGAACACCTCTTTGTAGCCGCCGACGAACAGGTTATTGGGATCATTGGCCACAATCGACTGGCCCCACGGGGCATTCAGCCCTGCCACGATCGCCCCGGGATAGGTCTTGTCCTCCGAGGCCTTGACCACATTGGCGGCGCGGTAGTAGCTCCGACTCGCTGCTGACTGCTGGGCCGACGTGAGCCCGGTCGCCGACAGCGCCGGGGCGTTCAAGGAACGGTCATAACTCGTCCATCCGGCCACGTACGCAGCCTGCATGCGCGCGAGCGGAGCCCCGACCGTGGCTTGTGCTGTGGTCACCGCGGACGCCTGCGTGGTGCCGAACCCCAACGCGAGCGTGGCGTGGTCGGCAGCGTCGCGTTGCAGGCCCACTGTCTGCTCGACGTTGCCGTCTGTCGCAATCGTCCCGGTTTCGGTGAGCGCATGCGCCGAGTCCAGTTGGGANAGCCCGTCGCTCGCGGTCCCGACGAATCCACTGCTGATTGCGTCAAAGGGCCGGTCGGCCGTCAGGGCCAAATACGACGGAACGGCATAGGNGGCACGGTCGGCCTGGCTCTGGGTCTGGGGGTCGAAAGAGACCGGCACCGGCGTTGCNGTCGAGGTGTCGATGACGGCCGAATCCGCGCCGCCGTTGGCGGAACCGCCACCTCCATTGCCGCCCGCGTTCGCGTCGAGCCGCACGAACAGTTTGTAGGCCGCGGGGTTCTTCTTCGCGTCCGCCGAGAGCGGCACGAAGGTCGTGCGCACGACGACGCTGTCACGCAGAGGGTCGGTGAAGTAACGGTTGATGAGTTTGTAGGCAGTGCTCGTTGCTGTCGACGTGACCGTACAGACCATGCCCGTGGCGTCCCCCGACACCGTGTAGGTCATGTCACGGCTTTGCAGATCGGTGAATGTGGATCCATCGGTCACGATGAACTGCATGGTCTCCACATTCGTCGCGTCGACGGTGGGTGCGTACACGTCCGAGAGCACGCCGTTGGCCACCGTGAACCAGATCTTCGACCGCGAGTTGCGGGCAGTGCCGATGCAGTCTTTGCGCGATTGGCTCTGGTGGCTCACGTCCCCATGGGAATCCGCTGAAACGAGTGTCGTGACCCTCGCGGTTGAGTTGGAGTCCGTGCAGCCTGCGGTGAGTGCAATCAACGCGAGCACGATGAAGAGGGCGGGCACGATCTGGCGCTGTTGCATTACGGTCCGTCTCCTCAAGTCAGCCCTCGAACACTAGGGTCAGCGTCCGTGCCGGTCAAGGCCCCATCCGCGCAGGTGATCTTCGTCGAAGGCGCCGGCGACGAAGTTGCGAAGCCGGGGCCATAATGGCTCGGTAGTCATCCCGGTGGGTTCACCCCCGAGCCTGTCGACGAGGTCGATGGAGGTGTCGAAGTGGCCGTATTCAGTGATCGCGTCGAAGCGGGACGTTGCCTCGCCGAACAGCTGGAGTATCTGAGAGGACTCGACATCGTGGTGCTCGGGTTGCCGCGAGGCGGGGTGCCGGTGGCGTTCGAGGTCGCAGAGGTTCTCGACGCCCCTCTCGATGTGATCGTGGTGCGCAAGCTGGGGGTGCCGGTGCAACCCGAGTTGGCCATGGGAGCGATCGGTGAGGGCGGGGTTCGGGTCTTGAACTCCCGAGTTCTGGCCCTGACCGGGGTCACGGACGACGAATTGCGGATCGTCGAGCGGAGGGAACGGGGTGAATTGGAAGCGCGGGTGGATCGTTTCCGACATGGCCGGGCACGGGTGCCGCTGGCCGGACGAATCGCGGTGATCGTCGATGACGGAATCGCCACCGGTTCGACAGCTCGGGTGGCCTGCCAGGTAGCCCGACGATTGGGTGCGGTGCGGGTGATCCTGGCGGTGCCGGTAGCGCCGGCTGACACCGTACAGGGCATCAGCGAAGCGGATGAGGTTGTCTGCGTGACAACGCCGCACAACTTCGAGGCGGTGGGCTTGCATTACCGCAACTTCGCCCCGACGACCGATGGCGAGGTGACGGCGCTCCTCGACACTGCGGCCCGCCGGGCAGCGGACACCGGGCTGACCGGATCGCAGCCGGAACCCGGCGTGGACGTCGACGTCGAGATACCCCTTGACCAGGCAGCACCGCGCACGAGCGCACTCCCGGCGCACCTGCATCTGCCCAAACGGCTCACCGGCATCGTGGTGTTCGCGCATGGCAGCGGCAGTAGCCGGCACAGTCCTCGCAACCGATATGTGGCTGAGCTTCTTCATCAGGCCGGCCTGGGGACTCTTCTGCTGGACCTGCTGACTCCGGATGAAGAACTGGACCGGGCCAATGTCTTCGACATCGAATTGCTGGCGAGCCGGCTGACGGCGGCGAGGCAGTGGCTCGCCACGCGGGCTGATACCTCGTCGGCCCACGTGGGATACTTCGGCGCCAGCACCGGTGCCGCAGCGGCACTCTGGGCGGCCGCAGACGAAGCCGGTCCTGATATCTCCGCTGTGGTCTCTCGAGGGGGTCGTCCGGATCTGGCCGGTCCCCGGCTCGCTGCCGTCACGGCCCCGACCCTGTTGATCGTGGGAGGGGATGACGACATCGTTCTTGAGCTCAACCGCCACGCGCAGGCACTGCTGCGCTGCCCGAACAAACTGGCCGTGGTGCCCGGCGCGACGCATCTGTTCGAAGAGCCCGGCACGCTATCGGATGCGGCTGCCCTGGCTCGAGACTGGTTCGTGACGTACCTGGTTCCGATCGTCGCCGAACGGGCCACAGAGGTAGAGCAATAACGCCGATAACGGTGCGGTCACTATAGGGTAGAACGAGGTTCTACTAACCCTCGATCGGAGCTCGGAAAATCAGTCGGGGGCACTACGCTGAAAAAGGTTGTTGTCGGCCTTGGGGGAAGGGCAGTTATGGCTGTGCTTGATAGTGAACGGGGTCCGGGGGGACCCTCGTCAATGGTGTGCGGGGGGTGCGGTCGACTCGGAGCTGAGAAGATCACTCACTCCACGTCGATCCTCTGTGGGCGGTGTCGCCGGCGGGAGGGCTCGGCCATGCACAGCGCAGGCCCAGTCCGGCTCGATGGCCGAGCGCTGCGGCTGAGGGCTCTCGTCAAGCGGCTGCCTGGAATCTCGCGGCCGAGCAGACGATCGTCTTCGCATCCGGTGGACGAAGACACGGCCCGCCGGTGGATTCGAGGGTTCCTGCCCGTCGGCGGCAACCAGCGCACGGTGGTGACCTGTGACAGTTGGCACAGCCCACGGCTGACGCTGGAGATCCTCACGGATGAGCTGGGCGGTCCCTCTGCGCACCAACACCTGGTGCGGGAAGCGGTACGCATCATTGACTCCGGCGACACCCTCGTTGTCCAGGTGTGCACGACGCAAAACCAGGATGAAACCCCCGACGCGTCGACGTCGACCACCCGAGTTTGGGTCGTCGACCGGGACGGCGCTCGAGCCGTCGATGCCGAGTTGCTGGAGCAGAACCTCACGGTGGCCGAACAGGAAGAACGCTTGCGAGCAGGGTCCCGGTTTGCGACCGGATGGCCCCTCACCGGCGAGCCTGGAGGTGGAGATCCGCCGGCTGCCGGCATCTCCCTGCGCAATGTTGCGCGCACGCTGAAGCACCCATGGCTGCGCGGTTAGGCTGTCCGAATGAGCAAGATAACCAGGCAGGGGCGAAAATAATCGACACAGGGGGCGGACCCGGTCGCCGGATCGACTGTCACGACCGCGGCCAGTGACGACCCCTACTGCAGCCCCGAGGTCAACCGCGCCAGACCGTCGAGCACCGTCGAACGCAGGGGCAAGGCGGTTATCTCCTCGAGGGTCAACTCGCGGCTGACGGCGCGGTAGCCGTCTTCCACGCGCCGCATGTCAGCGACGAAGGACGCACCCCTCACCATCAGGCAGGCTTCGTAGTTGAGGCTGAATGATCGAATGTCCATGTTGCTCGACCCGATCACGGCGACATCGTCGTCGATCGAGAAATGCTTCGCATGGAGGATATACGGCGCCGGATACAGCCAAATTCGAACGCCGACGGTGAGCAGTGCCGAGTAGTACGACCGCTGGGCGTGGAAGACGGCTCCCTGGTCGCCGAGTTCCGACACGAAAAGCTGCACGTCGAGGCCACGCTGACGCGCGGAGGTGATGGCGTACATCATCGACTCATCCGGCACGAAGTAGGGGCTGGTGATGATGATGCGTTCCTGGGCTGAATACAGCAGTGCGAGAAAGAGTCGCAGGTTGTTCTCTCCCTCAAAGCCCGGTCCGCTCGGAATCACCTGCATGTCCAGGGCCTGGGGCGAGGTGTCGACCGACACCTGCTGGACAGGCACGCGTTCGCTGCTGAGCATTTCGTCGGTTTCGCTGTACCAATCGCTCAGGAACACGACGTTGATGCCGCTGACGACGGGGCCGGTGACCCTCGTCACGAGCTCCTGCCATTGCAATCCCCGCGAAAGATTCCGGGGTGAGTTGTAGCTGCGATCGATCAGGTTCTGTGAACCGATGTACCCCACCCGTCCGTCGATGACGACGAGTTTGCGGTGGTTGCGAAGATCCGGTCGCTGGTACTTGCCCTGCAACGGTTGCACGGGGAGCAGGAAATGCCACGACACACCGATTCGGTCGAGCTCCGCAAAGGTCGCCTTGTGCCCGGCCGTTCGCAGCGACGAGATGTGATCGAGCAGCACCCGCACAGTCACGCCGCGCTTCACGGCGTCCTCCATAGCGGTGAAGAACACCTGCGTCGTCGGGTCACAGGAAATGATGTAGAACTGCACATGCACGAACGTTTCAGCGGTGTCGATGTCGGCGGCCATCGCGGCGATGGAGCCTTCATAGTCGCCCAGCAGGCGTGCGGTGTTCCCGCCGACCAGCGGGACCGCGCCGAGGCTGGTATTCAGGGCCACAACGGATGCGAACCACGCCGGCCACCGTGCCCGGTCGGACACCGGTGGCAGGCTTTGTGCCCCCGCGGCGATCAGCCTATTGATCTCAGCCTGCTTGTCGCGACGTGCCCTCGGTAAGCGCGAACTGCCCAGCAGCAGGAAGAAGATGAGGCCCGCATACGGGACCACAAAGATGGCCATCAGCCAAGCCGTGGCAGCGCTCGGCTTGCGGTTTCGGGGAATGACGATGATCGCCGCAACTCGAATGGCGAGATCGATCAGGCCGGCGATCACGAGAGCCAGAGTTGATAGCTGTTGCGAGTTCACTCAAACCACGCTTCCGCTCGGGGAGCATTTCTGGCTTGAATCTAGCGCGAGACGCCGACTCTGTCAGGAACTGCTAATCGCCGGCGGTGAGAAAATGGATGGCGCTGTCCCGGAAGGCACGAGAGGTGGGCGCATTGAAGTGGTTTCGCCCGGGGATCTCGAAGAAGGTGCCCTGCCGGGTGGATTCGGCGAGCGCCCGGGACGCTGTCAGGATAGCGTCCTCGCTCCCGGTGGCAAACAGCAGGCGCTGCTTCGGGGCGTTCTCGCGGCTCGGCTCCGGTCCGCCCCGCATCCCTTCGACGAGGGCCACGAGTGCTTCCAGGTCGTTGCCCGGCAGGGATCGGGCCATTTTCAGGAAAGTTCCCGTCAGTCGATCAGTGACGTCGACCCCGTGTTCGATGTGGGCTCGGGCATCCGCAATCTGGAAACTCTTCAACGGATCGCCATCGGGGATGCCGCCGAGAACGGCACAGTGGATACGATCGGGCAGGTCCCGGGCGGCTTGCCATCCCACGCGGGCGCCAAGCGAATACCCCACGAAGGCCACTTCATCGAGCAGATGGGCATCGAGGACGTGCAGCACATCGGCGACGAGCGCCTGCATGCTGTAGCTCTGGGCGGCATGCGGCTTGTCGCTGGCCCCATGACCGCGCTGGTCCATGGCGATGATTCGCAGGCCGGCTCTCGTGAGGTCTCGCACCCAGCCCGTGGCATGCCAATTCGCCAGCGCGCTCGAAGCGAAACCATGAAGCAGGAACACAGCGGGCGCGTCCGCATCGCCGAATTGGTAGGTGGCCAGTTGTATGCCATCGGCGGACAACACATATTGGGGCGGGGGAGCGGCGGGCGTATGCATCAACCTCTATTTGACCACGAGAGCGCCCGTCACGGCCATTCGTGGTCGGTGCACCCGAGTTCCCGTCGGTCAGAACACCGACGCGATGGTGCGCAACAGCACGATGGCCACGGCAAGGCCGGCGAGGGTCAAGGACACCAGCACGAGCCCCCGGCCCCGCGCCCCGGCGGGAATCACACGGAAGGCCTGGGACGCGTAAGCCAGGCCGAGCGCGGCCACGATGAGGGAGGGAAGTGGAAAGACGATGGCGAGGACGAAGCCGGCCGAGGACAGCCAGAACCCGGGGAGGCGCCCGGGGGCCTTTGTCCAGTCTGCTCGCGGCGCCCCCAGGTTGAGGAGGTTGTTGCCATCCATGTTCGCGCGCGGGTCGTTCACAGTTGTGCTCCTTCGACAGTCATCGAGCCAGTATCACACGAGCGGGCAGGCGGCGGAGCCCGCACGTGGGTGGTCCCGCGGGCGACTACGGTTGATCAGGTCTTAGAAAGGAACAACCATTTGAGTGACATCGCGGGTGAACTTGCGCGGGTTCGCGAGGCGTTCGACAAACCCACGCTGCGCCTTCTTGATCGCAAGTGGGCTCCATTCGTGCTCGCTGTTTTCGCGTCGTCGTTCAGCCGTGATCGACGCAGCGTGCAGGCCGACCTGCTGCACACCCAGGTCGATGCGTATCTCGCCGATCTTCGCTCAGTCGGCAGCGACGTGCCGTCCAAGAACGGCCGCGCCCTGTGCGTGCAATGGATGAATGACCAGTGGCTCTACCGGGAAACGGGTGCCGACGGCGAAGAGCAGTATTCGTTGACGTCGTACGCCCTGGAAGCACTCCTGTTGGTGGCGGGGCTGTCCCGGGACCGGGCACTGATCAGCGAAAGCCGCCTCACCACCATCGTGGACACCGTGCGACACCGCGCCACGCAGGCGAACCCGGACCGTGAGGAACGCATTCATCGCCTCGATCGGGAGATCGCGCAGAAGACGAGTGAGCGTGACGGGCTTATCGCGGGCGGAGAAGTCGCCGCGGCTTCCAACGATCAGATGCATGAGGGGTACGCCAACCTCATCGACCTGATCAACCAGCTGCCGAGCGACTTCAAACGGGTCGAAGAGTCCGTCGCCGGAATGCACCGGCAGATCGTCAATGATTTCCGGGCTGAGGAGCGCCCGCTGGGCGAGGTCCTCGACGAGTACTTGACGAAGACAGATGCCCTGATGTCATCAACCCCTGAAGGTCGAGCTTTCGAGGGCGCCTTCACCTTGCTGCGCAACGACGCGCTCATCCAGGAGCTGAAGAACGACCTCGAAACGATCCTGTTGCATCCCTTCGCACTGGAACTGAGCGCACAGGAGCGGCGAAGCTTCATGGGCACGGTGAGCCTGATCCGCAAGGGCATCGACGACGTTCTCACGCAACGAAACGGCCTGACGATGACCCTGCGGGAGCATATCGTCAACCACGACGTCGTCAAGGATCGGGAGCTCGAGCGCCTGTTGCGGGAGATCAACAGGGAGTTGGCAACCTGGATGCAGACGGCCGGCCCGCGCTCCGCTGTCACGGCTGAGCTGATGCCCGGAACCCTCGACGTGGAGCATCTGCGCGAACGCTTTTACGATCCTGCAGCGCATGCAGCCCCGCCGGCTTTGGAGGATGTGTCCGACGAGGCGCCGCAACCGGCCAGTCTCGACGACATGCGCCAGCAAGGCGGACCTCTCCTGGAGGAGCTGCGCCAAGCTATTCTGTCTGCGTTCGCGGCGGAGGGCGTCATCTCTGTCGGTGACGCTTTCAACAGCCTGGAGGCACACTTGCGTCGCCCCGTGGAAATCCTCGGAATGCTGCAGCTCGCTACCCAGATCGACGCGGTCCATCGGTCGGAAACGCTCGAAACCTTCGAAACAGTGAGACCGGACGGGTCCCGTCACAGTTTCGCTGTACCCCGAATCATGCTGAACACGAACGAAACTGCGGCCTTGGCCGCCCTGAACTCTGGACCTGACGATGACTGACGCTCCTGTCAACGAGAACGACGCTGATTCCGAGAACTTCTCGCTCTTCGAGGGTGACGAGGGCGGGCTCACCGTTGAGCAGCGCAAGACCCTCGTGCTGCTGCTCAAGCACCGATATATCTCGGCTGCCCTTCAACCGACGGAATGGCGAACCCTGCTCCGGTCACAGGCTCTCTTGAAGTCCCGCCTCAACGACGTATTCCTGGATTTGCATGTGGATCTGCATTACGAAATCGCGTTTAAGCGCCAAGCGGTCGCCGAGGGCGGGGATCGCTTCCCGACGCTGCTGCACGATGTGGCCTATTCCCGAGAAGAAACGATTCTTCTTGTTCTGCTGCGCCAGCGGTTTCGCAGCGAGCGTGCCAACGGCCAAGAAATCGTGATCGTGGACCGTGACAACCTCGTGGACAACGTCGCGCATTTTCGCCCGGAGAACGCCACCGATCGATCCGGAGACGCCCGACGTGCCGTCGCAGCCGTCGACAGCCTTGCGAAGGCCCGCGTCCTGCTCAAGACGAGCGATCCGGACCGGTTTCGCATCTCGGCGGTGATCGAGGTTCTGCTGCCCGTCGAGAGACTGGCCGAGCTCCTGGAGTGGCTTGCGGGCCAGAACAGCACTCCGGAGGGCGCTGAGTCCGACATGACCGATGAACTGGAACCGGAGACCCTGTCATGAGCGATTCGCCTCTTTTCTATATCGACGGCTCCACCGAGGGCACCACACAGTGGCGTGCTGAGACCTTCCAGATGGTCAACTGGGGAGGGTTCCACGGCCATCACGAAATCGCTTTCGCGACCGAGGCCACGCTCGTCTCCGGAGCGTCGGGAACAGGCAAGAGCAGCCTGCTCGATGCCTACCTGGCGCTGATGATGTCCTCCGATACGCCCTTCAACGGCGCGTCCAATGACGCGGGATCGGGCCGGGCGCGCAGTGTCGACCAGCGCAACCTCATGACGTACCTGTTGGGCAAGACCGATTCCAAGCGGGAGGCCGATACCGGCCGGCTGCAGGACCAGGTGCTGCGCGGAGTGGACGCAGCCACCTGGGGTGCCGTCGCCATGACGTTCAGAGACGATAACCAGCGCCGCTTCACCGTGCTCCGGGCGTACTTCGTGCCGCGCGGCGCGCACAAGTTCGCCGATATCACCATGAAGATGGCGACGACCGATGGCTGGCTCGACCTGCGCGACCTCGCTGAGGTGACCGAGTCGCGCTTTGACAAGCGCGCATTGAAGACCCGTTTCCCCGAGCTGGATATTTTCGACACCTACGCGGCATTCGCCCAGACGTTGTATACCCGGCTCGGTATCGGCGCCAACGGCGAGGGTGGAAAGGCGCTTCGCCTGCTCGCGCGGATCCAGGCCGGCCAGCAGGTCAAAAGCGTGGACGGTCTCTACAAGTCGATGGTTCTGGAACAACCCTCCACCTATGCTGCCGCCGACAAGGCGGTCGACCACTTCGAAGACCTGGAGCGTTCCTACGGCGCCATGGTCACCGAATCCGAGAAGGCCAAGGTTCTGGAACGACTGCCTGAGCTGCACCGCGACTTTGAATCGGCTTCGGCCCAGGCTGAGCTGATCGATACCTTCGGGGTACACCGAACGGGCGACACTCCCTTCACTCTCTGGCGGCTGCAGGCGGAACGCGAACTTCTCGAGCGTGCCGCCGACGCAAACCGGTCGGAACGTCGCAAGGGGCAGGTCGAACTGACACGGACCCGCAACAGCGAAACGGCGCTGATGGTGCGGATCGGGGACATTCAGCATCGGCAGCGTGACAACGGCGGCGACGCGGTGGGCAGCGTGCAGGCTGAATTGGACCAGCTGGTCGACCAGGTGGCCGGAATCGTTTCCGATCGTGCGGCCTTCGATGACAGAACCCGCGAGCTGGCGGTGCCGATGAACACCGAGCCGCAATTCCGGCAGTCGCAGGAAGCGGCCGAGTCGTTCCTGGCCGCGGTGTCAACGGCAGAGGGTGTGCTCGATGAGCGACGTTCCCTGGTGCACTCGCGGTCTTACCCGGTCGAAGAGCAGATCCGCGCACTCAAGCAGGAGCACGGTTTCCTCAGTGGCCGAGCGAGCCTGGTCCCGCAGCACCTGCACACTGCCCGTCTGATGATCGCCGACGCGGCCGGAATCCCCGCCGAGGAACTGCCGTTCGTCGCCGAGCTCATCGATGTCGCCCCCGGGGAGCAGGACTGGCGGCACGCTGCGGAAGTGACCCTGGCATCGGTGGTGCGGGTCATGCTCGTCGACGAGACACGGCTGCGGGACCTCAGCGACGCCATCGACCCGCTCCGCATCCCGGTGCGCATCCACTTCGAGGGTGTCGGCCTGACGCCCTTCGAATCGGTTGACCGTGACGCGCGCTTTGTGTCGGGAAAGTTGGTGCACAAGGACTCGCCCTTCAGCCGGTGGGTGCAGGATCGGGTGCACTCGACCGTCCTGGACGCGTTGTGCGTGGACGCGCCCGCCGACCTTTCCGGTGACGGCCCGCGGGTCACGCCGAGCGGCCAAACCCGAAACGGCGGGCGTGGCGCCCACGGGTGGAACAAAGACCAGAAATCGATCATCGGTTTCTCGAGTCGGACCCGCCTCGACGACATCGACGCTGAACTGGTCGAGCTGACCGTTACGGCAGATGCCCTCGCGCGTCAGGCGGCTGATCTCGGAGCCGAGATCAGCGTGCTCCGCCGGAGCGCGCTCGCCCACCAGCTCGTCATCGACACCCTGTGGTCCACCATCGATCTGGCCGGTGCCGAGTCTCGCCGCGACGAGAAATCCGTCGAGTTACAGCGGATGCTGGGCAGCAGCGATGTCCTGCGGGAGTTGAAGGAGCAGGAAGCACTGCTGCAGGCCGAGCTGGAGGCGGTCCGCAAGCTCAAGTACGCCACCGAGCGCACAGCGGAAGACCTCAGCACAGAACAGGCCCGCATCGTGGATGCCCAGGACCTTGTCAGCGACGGCCTCGACCGAATCCACGCAGCGAACGCCGTCACGCTGTCGGCCGAGAATGTCGAGCACCTCGATGAACAGTTTGCAGCCGTCAGCGACCGGGATGATCTCGCAGCCTTCGACGGCGGAGTGAAGCGTTTGCAGGAACGCCTGACAGAGCAATCTGCTCGGGACCGCGACCGTGCAGCGAGCGCACGGGATTCGCTGCTCCGAATCTTCGAGACATTCCAGGGCCGGTGGCCCGATCCGAATATCGGTGTCTCGATGGAGTCCTTCACGGGTTACCGGGACATTCTGGACGCGGTGTACACCCTCGGGCTCCACGAGCGGCGCCGGGAATGGAAACGCCGGCTGGCAGCCTGGAGCGGCCAGGACCTCGTGCCGCTCACCGGCGCCTTCACGAGCTCGATCGAGGAGATTGAGGACCGGTTGCGGCCCATCAACGACATCCTCGCCGCGCTCCCATTCGGAGCGGGGCGCGATCGGCTCAAGATCTCCTTGCGCCGACTCCATCGGGACGATGCGAGCGCCTTCCGCTCGGAGCTCAGGGCGCTGTCTTCCGGTGCAACGGACGAGTTCACTGACGAGCAGACGGAAGAGCGCTTCATCCGCCTGCAGGCCTTCATGAACCTGATCCGCAAACCGGACAGCGAATCAAAGGGCGAGTCCCAACGGGACCTGCTGCTGGATGTGCGCAGGCACGTGGAAATCACGGCCGTGCGGATGACTCCCGACGGCGAGGATGTCAGCACCTACTCCTCACTCGGCGGTAAGAGTGGTGGCGAGTCGCAGGAACTCGTGGCGTTCGTCGTGGGCGCTGCACTGCGCTTCCAACTGGGTGATGAGAGCCGTACCCGCCCGCGCTTCGCCCCGGTGTTCCTCGACGAGGGTTTCGTGAAATCAGACTCCGAGTTCGCGGGTCGAGCGGTGGCCGCCTGGAAAGGCCTGGGCTTCCAACTGATCATCGGTTCCCCGCTGGACAAGGTGACCGCCCTCGAACCGCACATGGAAATCGTATTGTCCGTGACGAAGAACAACAGCACGGGTTACTCCTACATCACCCCATTGGCGGCGTCGAAGGGATCGTGATGGCCTAACGGGGTGGCAGACTGAAGATATGACCGTTTCAGCAGTCTCCGTGACCTTGCCCGTGCTAGACCTGTCCCGACTTGACGGGGACGCTGCGGAAGCCGAGGCGTTCCGTGTGGATCTGCGAGAAGCGACGCACGACTACGGCTTCTTCTACCTCACCGGGCACGGAGTGCCGCCGGAGCTGATCGACCGTGTCATGAGCACCGCCCGTGATTTCTTCGCTCTGCCTGAAGCCGAGAAGATGTCCATTGAGAACCTGCAGAGCCCGCATTTTCGTGGTTATACCCGCGTCGGCGGAGAGCTCACCCAGGGTGTCATCGACTGGCGCGAACAGATCGATATCGGCCCGGAGCGGGCGGCCGTGCCGCAGACAGCGGCAAACGCTGACTATATGAGGCTCGAGGGCCCCAACCAGTGGCCTGCCGCGCTCCCGGAACTGCGTGACGTGATGACGCAGTGGCGTGAGGAGCTCAACGGCGTGGCGCTGCGTCTCATGCAGGCTTGGGCGATCTCGCTGGGGGCCGACGAGCACGTTTTCGATGAGGCGTTCGCAGACAAGCCGTTCACCCTGATCAAGATCGTTCGCTACCCGGGCAAATCAGACCCCACGCCGCAACAGGGTGTCGGCGCCCACAAGGATTCCGGCGTGTTGACCCTGTTGTTCGTGGAGCCCGGCAAGGACGGCCTGCAGGTTGAGAAGGACGGTGAGTGGATCGACGCGCCGCCCCTCGACGGTGCGTTCGTTGTGAATATCGGTGAGTTGCTTGAAGTAGCGACGGACGGCTACCTCAAAGCGACCGTGCACCGCGTGATTTCACCGCTGATCGGGCAGGATCGCATCTCCATCCCGTTCTTCTTCGGACCGGCCCTCGATGCCACTATTCCGCTGCTGGAGCTGCCGGCTGCCCTGCACGCCCCGGGAATCACCGTGGACCCCGAGAACCCGATTTTCACCACCTATGGTGAAAACGCTTTCAAGAGCCGGTTGCGGGCCCACCCGGACGTCGCCGCTATTCACCACGCCGACCTGGTCTAGGGCCACGTCCCAGGCTCACATCGTCTGGGAGAAGAAGAAATGCCAGCCGAACCACCACCAAGCGGCGAACAAGCCGATTCGGACGGTGCGTGAGTCCACCGCGTCGGCGAGCATATCTGAAATCGGGGCCACCCTGTCCGGCCGGCGCCGGGAATAGATTTCCACGGTGATCATGGATATGACGATCACGAGATATCCGAGGATCGTGATGATGCGCGTCATGATTGCCTTCCGTTCTCGGTGATCGCGGTCACGGCTGTCGCTGCAGGCGGAGGAGGCCTAAGCCCGCAAGGAGCCAACAGGCCACGAAGAAGACATGTCCGATCCATGACTCCAGGAACGGGTCCAGCAGGACCGAAACGGTGGGGAAGGCCTGCAGGGCGATGGTGGCCTCGAGCGCAGACGTGGCGCTGAAGACCAGGGCCAGCGCCTCCCAGACGCAGAGGGTCAGGGCCATGATCGCCCAGAGCGTCGCGGAGCGGCGAACCGCATGATCCGGTCGGAGTTCCCGGTTTGTCGGGGGAGTCCACGTCAGCAACATCACGCCGGCGCCGGCGATGATGACCGCGATGAGGTCGAACCAGCTGTTCCGGGGCGTGAAGGTGAGGGTGATGCCCACAATGGTGGCGCACGCCACGACCACGCCGCGGGGAAGGATCAGACGCCGTAGCTGCGGTTCGGCGGGACTCCCGTTCAGGAGATCGATCACGAGGATGATCACCACCGCGGTGAAGAGAACGCCATCGACCCTGGCGCCCCGCCACCACTGGAACCCCGCCATGATGGCCAGCGTCAACAACCAGAGCACCGTGCTCTTCTTCCAGATGATTGTGCCCACGCGCACACCATAGACGGACTCGCTTCAGCGCGCGACGGGTCGAATTCGCACATTTCAGGCACGGCAGTGGCATACTCGGGGCGAATGGAGACGTGACGGATCCGAGCAGGGTGAAACACCGACGGTGAACGCGCCAGATTGAGTGTCATTCCATGAAGAGTTGGACGGCGGTCAGTATCCTGGGCAGTGCCCAGTTTGTGATGGTGCTCGACAGCACAGTGATGAATGTGTCGATTTCGACGGTTGTCGCCGACCTCGACACCACCGTCGGAGCCATGCAGACCGCCATCACCTTTTACACCCTGACGATGGCCGCCCTCATGCTGCTCGGCGCAAAACTGGGGGATGTGTGGGGGCGTCGGCGGGCCTTCGTCGTCGGTGGAATCGTCTACGGCTGCGGTTCGCTGCTGACGGCACTGAGTCCGAACATCGTGGTGCTCTTCATCGGGTGGTCCGTGATCGAGGGCCTTGGCGCCGTGCTGGTGATTCCGGCCATCGCCGCGCTGATTGCAACCAACTACACCGGGCGCGATCGGGCCACGGCCTACGCGGCTATCGGGGCGATCTCCGGAGCGGCAGTGGCGGCGGGCCCGCTCATCGGCGGCTACATCACCACGTACCTGAGTTGGCGCTATGTGTTCTTCGGCGAAGTGATCATCATGTTCTTTGTGCTGCTGATGGCCACTCGAATCGCAGACTCCAGCACGCCGCAGGCCATCAAGATCGATGCCCCGAGCGTGTTGTTGTCCGCTTCGGGTCTGATACTGGTCGTGTTCGGCATGCTGCAGAGCAAAACGTGGGGTTGGGTGCTTCCGAAGAATTCACCGGAGATCAATGGGATTCCGATCGAGCCGCTCGGGCTTTCCCTCGTGCCGTACCTGATCCTCACGGGAGCCTTCCTGTTATGGGTCTTCTTCAGACGTCAGCGCATGTTGGTGGAGCAGCACCGGGCGCCGCTGTTGAACGTGGAGGTGTTCTCCATCGCTCGGTTGCGGGCCGGCTTGACCGTCCTGGCCTCGCAGTACACGATCACGGCCGGACTGTTCTTCATCATCCCGGTCTATCTGCAGATGACGCTCGGGTTGAACGCCCTCGATACCGGGCTGAAGATCTTCCCGTTGTCGGTCGCCCTGATCCTTTTCTCCGTCGTCGGGACGCGGCTGTCTGCACGTTTCTCCCCGCGCCGGATCGTGCGCATCGGCCAACTCATTCTGGTGCTGGGTGCGTTGATCCTGCTCGGGTCCGTTTCGCTCGAGCTCAAGAGCGCCCTGTTCGCAGCGGGCATGTTCATCGCGGGCTCGGCGCTCGGATTGCTCGCCTCGCAACTGGGCAACGTCAACATGTCCAGCGTGGGAGAGTCCGAGACCAGTGAGGTGGGCGGTCTCCAAGGGGTCTTCCAGAACCTGGGTTCATCCCTGGGCACCGCACTGATCGGATCCGTTCTGATTGCCTCCCTCGCCGCCTCCTTTGTCAGCTCGGTCAATGCGAGCGATCTGCCCCAGGCGGCGAAATCAGAGGTCAGCAGTGTCAGCCAGGCCGGGATCGCCATTGTTCCCGTTTCCAGTGTCGAGGGCATCGGGCAGGAAGCCGGACTGTCGGCCGCCGAGTCCCAACAGCTCGCATCGATTTACGCTGATTCGCAGGTGTCATCGCTGCGAGCATCGTTCTTCGCCCTGGCCCTCTTCGCTGTCGTCTCCCTGCTCTTTTCGAAGAACCTCCCCACCGAACCGATCGGCTCCCAGCAGAAACGACAACGCCGCAACCAGGATGATTCGTAGCACAGGGGATGCGGAACGCCCGCGTCGCCCTCTCCTGCTCCCTGCCGAACACCGGGATCTCTGAGATGGTGCGCGCCAGTCGAACCCGCTGTTATCGGGGCGGCATCCTGACCGATGAAGGCTTCGCACTCGCGGAGGTGTCCGAGCACCTCGAGGCACCTGGAGCTGTCATCTGGGTCGATCTGTGCCAACCCGATCTCAGCGATCTCGCGCGGCTGGCCGACGAACTAGGCCTGCATGAGCTCGCCGTGGAGGATGCCATCACACTGCAGCAGCGGCCGAAACTGGATCGCTACCCGGACCACCTGTTCCTGTCCGCCTACGCGGTGGGCTTCGACCCGGTGACGGCGCTGGCGACAACCAGCGAGATCGCCGCCTTCGTCACCGAGCGTGCCTTCGTCACGGTACACGATGACGAAAATGCCGATCTGGACGCGATCGTGGCCCGTTGGGATTCTGCCCCGGACCTCGCCCGGAATGGCGTGGCCTTCTTGCTCCATGGGCTGCTGGATGTGCTCGTGGACGGGTATTTCGACGCAGTGGAGGCCCTCGACCAGGGAATCGAAGAACTCGAGGATCTTTTGTTCCTGCCCCGTGCCGACCAAGCGACAGTGCAAAGGCGCTCGTACGAGCTGCGCAAGAGCCTCGTGGTGCTCCGCCGCGTCATCCTTCCTATGCGGGAAGTCGTCAACACCCTGCTGCGCCGGGATCTTCACCTGCAGATGGAAAGGATGGGTCCCTATTTCCAAGATGTCTATGATCACGTACTTCGAGTCATGGAATGGACGGACAGCCTCCGAGATCTCGCCACCAGCATTCTGGAGGCGAACCTCGCCATCCAGGGCAACCGCTTGAACGTCATCACGAAGAAGGTCACCGGCTATGCGGCCATCATCGCCGTGCCCACGGCGGTGACTGGTTTCTATGGGCAGAACATTCCCTATCCGGGGTTCGGCCAGATCGATGGTTTCTATGCCTCGACGGCCGTGATCATCGGGTTGTCCGGGTTGTTGTTCGTGCTGTTCAAGCGCAACGACTGGATCTGACCCGAAGGAGGTGCGGCGCTGTGCGGTGGACTCGTCGCCGTGGTGACCGTGCCGCAGGGTGTCGGGACCGCTCTGCTTGTCGTCACAATGCGACTGCAAGGAAAAACGGCTGCGACGCGACTAAACTGGTATTTTTGGTTCAGGGGAGTTTGAGTGGTCGACCAAGAGCTTGAGCGTGAACAGAACTACGTGGCGACGCTCTATGCGCGATTGGATGCACTGCAGCGCGAAGCCGAGGAGCAGCTCACGAGTGTGAGACGACTCGACGTGGGCGGCAACCACCAAGCTCGATCGGAACGGGATAACTTCGCGCGTCTCTACGAAGACCGCATCGTGCAATTGCGTGAAGTCGACGACCGCCTCGCCTTCGGTCGGCTGGAGACGGCACCCGACGAGACGACCGGGGAGCCGGTCTTCCGTTATATCGGCCGCGTGGGCCTTCGTGACGAAGACCTGCAACCGATTCTGCTGGACTGGCGCGTGCCGCAGGCGAGTGCCTTCTACCAGGCGACGGCGGCCACCCCTTTGGGTGCCCGCGCGCGCCGCCATCTGCTCTCGGCCGGGCGCACCATCGTGCGCATCGAAGACGAGATTCTGGATGCGACCCTGCTGGAGAATGAAGACGCCACCCTGCACCAGGGTGAAGGCGCATTGCTGGCGGCCTTGACCGCGCAGCGCACCGGTCACATGACCGACATCGTCTCCACGATCCAAGCCGAACAGGACCGGATCATCCGTTCGGAGCTGCCGGGTGTCCTGGTCGTGCAGGGTGGCCCCGGCACCGGCAAGACGGCCGTCGCGCTTCATCGGGCCGCCTATCTCCTGTACACCCACCGCGATCGGCTGCGGGATTCCGGGGTCCTCATCGTGGGTCCGTCACCGGCGTTCCTGCATTACATCGAGGCGGTCTTGCCCTCTCTCGGTGAGACCGGTGTCGTGCTCTCCTCCGTCGGCCAGCTGTATCCCGGTGTAGAAGCCACCCGGGAAGACGCGCCGGCCACGGCAGCGCTCAAGGGCCAGACGTTCATGGCGAACGTCATGGCGCGGGCTGTGCGTTCACGGCAGCGCGTGCCTGTTGAGCCGCAGCAACTCATCGTCAACGGCGATCGACTCACCCTGCAGCCGCAGCTGATCGCCAACGCCATCGCACGCGCTCAGGGTAACGGCAAGCCGCACAATGAAGCTCGGGTCAGCTTCGCCAAGAATGCCCTTGGCGCCCTGTCCCGGGAGTGGCTGGCCCAATTGAAAGCGCAGGGACGGTCGATGGATGACACCGACCTGCCGATGCTGCGTGAAGACCTTCGGTTGGCCGATGATGTGCGGGTCGCGCTGAATACTGCGTGGCTTCCGCTGACTCCGGAGAAGCTGCTGCAGGACCTGTACGCCCGGCCCCAATGGCTCGCCGAGGTCACGCCGGGCTGGACCGCTGAACAGCGTGTTCTGCTCCGGCGTGAGCGTGATGCCGACTTCACAATTGCCGACATCCCGCTGCTCGATGAGGCAGCAGAACTCCTCGGTGAGTACAACGTGGTCGATGAGGCGAAGAGGCGAGCCGTGAAGGAGCAGCGCAAGCGTGACATCGAGAATGCTGAATCCGCCATCGCGAACATGGAGGTGAAAGGCCTCGTCAATGCGAAAGCCCTCGCCGACAGTTTTGCGGAACTGGGGGACCGGGCGACCACTGCCGAACGAGCCGGCCGCGATCGCTCCTGGACCTATGGCCATGTCGTCGTCGACGAAGCCCAGGAACTGTCGCCGATGCAGTGGCGGTTGCTGCTGAGGCGCGGTCCTCGGCGTTCATTCACGATTGTGGGGGATATTGCGCAGGCGTCGTCGTCGGCGGCATCTGCAAACTGGAAGGAAGCCCTCACTCCGATCTTGGCGGGTTCCCTCGAATCCGGTCGCTGGCGGCTGGAAGAGCTCACGGTGAACTACCGCACGCCGAGCCAAATCGCTTCTGCCGCCGAAGACGTGGCTAGGGCTCACAACCTCCCCATCACGCCCTCGCGCACCGTGCGCGCGAGTGAATGGCCGGTCATGCTCGGTACGGACGTGTCCGCGGCCATTCGGCGAGACCGCGCCCTCGAAGCCGGCGGAACGCTGGCCGTGATCGCGGTCGATACGGCCATCTCCGCCCTCCAACGCACGCTGGAAGCGGAATTCGGAACGCTGGTGGGTCTCAGTTCTCTCGGGTTGACCAGGGAGATCGCACTCCTTACCCCGAACGACGCCAAAGGACTGGAATTCGATGCCGTCATCGTCGTTGATCCCTCGGCCATCATCGCCGCCTCGGAGCGTGGTTCCGGTGCGCTGTACGTTGCGATGACCCGGGCCACGCAGCGTTTGTACGTCGTGGAAAACGGTGCGCTGCCTGCCGGGTTTCGGCTCGCACGTTGAGCATGCCCGGGGGGAGAGGTCACATTTCGGTGAACACCGGCGCTTTCGCACGTTGCGGACGTAGAATGCTGTCTTCGGACTGTGCTGTCCAGACAGGCCGATGAATCATGGGAGCAATTCCCGGTTCGCTGTACACGGTGCGTGTGAGCCAGCAAAGAACGATCAAGATTGAACGGTTTGAGATGACAGTGATCATCGGAGCATTCTGCAGTGACTGCGGGTTCACAACGAAACACCCCACCCGGACTCGCGCCATCACGTCCCTGGCCGCACACGAGACCGAGACCGGTCACGTGGACCAGGTCTATTCCACTCCGGCTGACGGGTGGGTACGGTTTAGAACCGTTGACTTGGCCAATGCCAACCTCGGTCATCGCCCGTGAGCGCTGCAGCTCTGCTTGTACTGCTTGCTCAAGCGATCCCGACGGTCCTGAAGCCGATGTTGGCTGCCGATGAGTCCGGTGTGTTCGAGGCGCGGGCCGAGTTCCGGTAGCGGTTGCAATAGGAGTCATGGCACAGGAACGAACCGCCCCGCAAGGAACGCTGATCGCCCGTTGCGGGGCCGGCGGGATTGCGTTGGGGAGAACGGGCGTAGTACCCCTCGTCCCACCAGTCGGAACACCATTCCCAGACATTGCCGACACTTTGCCACACGCCGTAGGCGTTCGCCTCATAGTCTCGAACCGGGGCCGTGGTGAGCCAGCCATCACCGAGGGTATTGGCCATGGGGAAGTCACCCTGCCAGGTGTTACAGCGGTACCGGTCACCCCACTGGTCGCCCCAGGGAAATGTTCCGCGCGCCAGGCCGCCCCGGGATGCGCATTCCCACTCCGCTTCCGTGGGCAGGCGGCGAGAGGCCCACTCGCAATAGGCGATGGCGTCATTCCAGCTCACATGGACAGCCGGATGGTCGGCCAGTCCGTCGAGGGAGGACAGCGGACCGGCCGGGTGCGCCCAGTCAGCGCCGCGAACTCCCAGCCACCACGGAACCTGCGGCGGCTGGCCGACAATATCCGAATCTTCTGCCGCCAACGCGAGGTGAAAGACGGCTGAGTATCCGAACACCTCGGCCTCGGTACGGTACCCGCTTCCAGCCACGAATCGAGCGAAGTCGGCGTTGGTCACCGTGGTGGCATCGAGCTGAAAAGGATCCACCCACACGACGTGCACCGGCGTCTCCCCATCGCCGGGGTTGCCGTTGCCCGTCGAATCGCCCATGAGGAACGCCTGGCCGGGAACGGACACCTGATCGATGCTGTGTCGAGTCTGGCCCGAAGGCGCCGACCGGGTGGCAGCGGCACCGCGTTGCGCCGCGGGTGCGCCGTGGTGGTCAGCGCTCGGAGAGCAACAGGGCGCGCCCAGCCGATTCGCCACCTGGTCGCCGTCGTCAGTCGCCGTCATTGCGTCATCCCACTCCTGGTCGGGGGATCTGTCAACGGCACTCTTCCGATTCGCCCGGCGTTTTGTGTCAGCACACGTGCGGTAAAGTTCGAGGCGAAACATGTTCGTGCAGTCGAATCGGCACAGCGAGGCGCTCGCCTCCGTGCCATCGATGATTTCCCGGGGAAAGGTCGCCACAGTGCGCAATTGGTGGCGGCGGCCCGACATCTGGATGGTGCTGGCGAGTACGCCGGGATATGTGGCAACCCGGGAAGCGCTCACCGTCCTGGCCCCGCAGGATCTCACGACGCTGCGCTACCTCGGCGGCGCCCTCATCCTGGGGATCTATCTGCTGGTGACGAAACAGTCACTGATCCTGAAACGTCGCGACGTTCCGCGGATGCTCGTGGTCGGGCTGTGCGGCTATGCGGGGTACGGGCTGCTCATCAGCCTCGGACAGACCACCGTGCCCGCGGGAACGACGAGCCTCCTGCTCAACATCTCTCCGGTTTTCGCCTTCATCCTGGGGTATTTCGTGCTTGTGGAGCGAACCACGCCGCTTGGTTACGTGGGGATGCTCGTCGCTGTCGCGGGAGTCGTGACGGTGGCGCTCGGCGACAGCCAAGCCACAGGTTTCAACGGGAATGCCTTACTCATCGTGGGCGCCGCCCTGCTCCTGTCCATATTCCTCATCGTGCAGCAACCGCTTTTTGCTCGGGTGCCACCGGTGGAGATCGTGTTCTGGGGCTGCGTCATCGGTGGCATCGCCACTCTTCCCCTCGCAACGTTCGACACGACGCCGGCGAACCTGTCGGTGTCGTTCTGGCTGGCGATCACGGCGCTGGTGGTGCTGAGTACCGCTGCCGGGTATGCGCTCTGGAACGTTGCGCTCTCACGCACTAGCGTGGCCGAAGGCGGGTCGCTCCTGCTGGTTGTTCCCGCGTTTTCGATTCTCCTCGGCTGGCTCGTGCTCGGAGAGGTGCCCAGCGTCGCCGCCGTCGTGGGAGGTTCCGCGGCGTTGATCGGGGTCGTCATGCTGTCCCGTGCCACATCAAGACGGCAACAAGCCGGACCCGGCCTGCTGACCGGTGCCATTCCCGTGATCGGGATGCTCACCGGTGCCATCCCGATCATCGGGTTGCCGCTTGTGCGAGAGGATCTTGCCGACTTGACGGTCACGGCCGACGACGTCGACCACCTGCATTCCATCGCGACGGATGCCGCCGACGCGGTCGGCGCCCAACTGGTCACGGTATCCCTGTGGCGGCCCGACCGCGCGGATCTCGTGCGGGTGTATTCCAGTCGGCCGCATGTGTACCGCGTGGGGGGTATCTCCACCGATCTCGGTGCCGACTGGCTCCAGCACTGCGTGCTCGACCAGAAGTCCTACCTTGCCGACGAAGGAGGAGGCGTGCATGCGGACGCCTTCGAGCGTTCCGACCACCTGGACTCTTTTGAACTGGCGGCGGCGGTCAACGCGGTTGTGGCCGACGACGGAGAATTCCTAGGATGCATCAATTTCCTGGACGCGGCCGGGACCTATTCCGAGTCCAGTCTGACGACGGCGGACGAATTCGCACAACGCCTCGTGCCGGTGCTGAAGCAGCTTCGGGTCGAGCAGGCCCGCCCCGTCGGGTGAACGTGGTGCGTCGACTGGAACCTGCGAGCCTACTGGGAACGGAATAAACGGGGGCAGAGCACGGTTTTCACCCCCATGCGAGCAATCACCTACAGCGAATACGGCAGTCCCGATGTCCTTCGGCTGACCGAGCAGCCCCTGCCCAAGGTCGGCCCGGGCATGGTCTTGATCCGGGTGAAGGCCGCGGCCGTGAATCCGGTTGACTGGAAGGTCATGGCCGGATACCTCGACTCCATGCTTGACATCGCATTTCCGGCCGTCCCCGGCTGGGATGTCGCCGGCGTCGTTGAGGCGGTCGGGGTCGACTCGCCGCACTTCGCGGTGGGAGATGAGGTCATCTCCAACGGTCGCAAGGATGACGTGCACGGCGGCAGCTTCGCCGAATTCATCGCCCTGCCGGAGCGTCTCGTGGCTCGGAAGCCGGCCTCATTGACCTGGGAGCAGTCCGCCGGTTTGCCCCTTGCCGGTCTCACCGCGTTCCAAGTGCTCAACCGCCTCGCCGTCACATCGGCAGACACCGTCCTCATCCACGGCGGGGCCGGGGGAGTAGGGTCACTGGGAATCCAGATCGCGGTCTCCCGCGGCGCCCGGGTGATCGCCACGGCTTCCGCAGCCAACCATGACTATCTCCGCGGCCTCGGGGCGGAGCCGGTCACCTACGGCGACGGCCTCACCGAACGCGTGCTCAGCCTCGCCCCCGGTGGCGTGGACGCGGTGGCCGACTTCGTAGGCGGCGTGCTCGAAACCACCCTGGCCGTACTGGCCGAAACGGGTCGGCACGCCTCCGTTGCCGACGGTGACGTCGAGGCGCACGGCGGAACCTGGATGTGGGTGGACCCGTCCGGGGCAGACCTCCAGATACTCGCCGACTTGGTCGACGAGCGCGCATTCACCGTCGAAGTGGCCCGCACCTTCCCCCTCGCCGAGGCAGCGGACGCCTACCGGCTGAACATGCTCGGGCACACCCGCGGCAAGATCATCGTGACCCCGTAGGTCACGCCTCACGTCTTTTTCATCCACAATCAAGGAGTACCACGTCATGTCTGAAGTACCCACCCTCGCCCTGAACGACGGCTCAGAAATCCCGCAGCTCGGGTTCGGCACCTACCAAATCGCGCCGGAGCATGCCAAGGCCGCGACGCTCGCAGCCCTGGAGGCCGGCTACCGCCACATCGACACCGCTGAGATGTACGGCAACGAGAAGGAGGTCGGTGAAGCTATCGCGGAATCCGGCCTCGCCCGCTCCGACGTCTACGTGACGAGTAAGCTCAACAACGGCTTCCACGCCCGCGCCGATGCCTTGTCCGCGTTCGACCGCACCCTGGAGGCGCTCGGCTTCGAATACCTCGACTTGTTCCTGATCCATTGGCCGCTCCCCGCTGTGGGCGACTACGTGGAAACCTGGAAGGCCATGGAAGAGATGCACCGCACCGGTCGCGTATCGACTATCGGGGTATCCAATTTCCACCAAGTGCACTTGCAGCGACTGTTCGACGAAACCGAGACAGTTCCGGCAGTGAACCAGATCGAGGTGCACCCGTACCTGACCCAGGATGACCTGCGCGCCTTCAACACCGCGCATGGAATCGCAACCGAGGCCTGGTCGCCGTTGGCACAGGGCAATGTGCTGGCCGACCCGGTCATCACAGCTATCGCCGAGCGAGTCGGCCGCACCACCGCGCAGGTGACATTGCGTTGGCACCTCCAGCGTGGTGACATCGTCTTCCCGAAGTCGGTCACCCGCGCGCGCGTCGATGAGAACTTCGCCCTGTTCGACTTCGCCCTGACACCGGCCGACGTGGTCGCCATCACCGCGCTGAACCGCGATGAGCGTACCGGACCGAACCCGGACGAGTTCAACTACATCCCGTAGCCCCAGGCCTCGGCGCTGTCAGCCTGCCGCATCCGNCCCTGTGGGGACGGAAGCGGCAGGCTTTTCGCGTGTCGGGAGCAGGAACAGGGCCAGCAACCCGGCGGCAACGGTGAGTCCGGCGACCATTGCCGCCGTCCCGCCCCAGCCCCCGCTGACGAAGAAGACGCCGCCCAGCCAGCCGAACAGGCTCGAGCCGGCATAATACGAGAGGTTGTACAGGGACGCGGCCTGCGCACGGCCGACCGTGGCCTCCGTGCCCGTCCAGCCGGACGCCACAGCGTGCGCTGCGAAGAAGCCGGCAGTGGCGAACAGCACCCCGGTGAGGACGAGTGCGAGCAGATCGGTGAGTGTCAGCAGCACACCGCCGGCCATCGTGGCCACCGAGATCAGCAGCACCGGAAAACGACCGAACCGGGCAGCGAGAACGCCCGCCTGCGCGGAAGACCAAGTACCGGCAAGATACGCGACGAAGACGAGGCTGATCAGTGCCTGCGGCAGGTGGAACGGTTCCTCCGCGAGCCGGAAGCCGAGGTAGTTGTAGAGCGCGACGAAGCCACCCATCAGCAGGAACCCCTGGGCATAAAGCGCCAGCAGGCGAGGTGAGCGCAGGTTGGCGGCAAGCAGACCAACCAGGCTCCGATCGATGCGTGGGCCGCGCTCCCGATGGGGGATGAAGCCCCGGGGCGCCGGAATCAGGGTGATGAACAGCGCTGCGGCAATGGCGCAGAGCACGGCCACCGTGAACACGCCGACCCTCCAGTTCGCCAGCTCCGCGACCGGACCGGCGATCACGCGGCCCAGCAGACCGCCGATGGACGTGCCCGCCACATAGGTGCCCGCTGCCCGCGCCGCGTGACGCGACTTGATCTCTTCACTCAGGTACGCGATGGCAATGGCCGGAACGCCACCGAGCATCAGGCCTTCAAGGAAGCGTCCGGTGAGCAGAAGCGGGAAGGTCGGCGCGAACGGCACGAGGATGCCGAAGACCGTTGCGGCCAGCACAGCGAAGGACATGGCACGCACTCGTCCGACGTGGTCCGCCAGAACCGACCATGGGATGACGCCGACGGCGAGTCCGATGGTCGATGCCGACACGAGCAAGGACGCATCCGCTGCTGAGATGCTGAGGTCGCTCGCAATATAGGACAGCACGGCCTGCGGGGAGTACAGCTGAGCGAATGTCGCGATCCCGGCGAAGAACAGTCCGCCGAGCAGTCGTCGGTATTCGGCGGTCCCGTGCGCGTGACCGGCCCAGTTCACGGATGCGTCGGCTGGGCCGGGGCCTGCATACCTCGAGTCAGTGGCCACTCACCCACCGTACTTGTTCACAGCGAGGGCTCTCGCTTTCGAATCGAGAGCGGATCCTGGACCCGTTCCACCACCGAATGGATTCCTGCCGAGACGTTCCCGTCACGCACTGCCGGTGATGGCGGTCTTCACCTGCGCGGCGACCTCCGTTTCCGATCGGGCGTCGAAGACACCCCACATCACATGTGTGGGGCCGCTGCCGTCGCTTCGGGGCGCCGCCGGGCGCAAAGCCCAGCCGGAGACCAGGGCAGCAGCGCCGAGCTCCGCGAGGGACGAGGCGATGCGCTTCTTGATGAGTTTTCCCGCCAGAACACTGCCGTCATCGGAGAGTCGCCAGCCTCGATGGTGGGCGAGGGTTTGGCCGACCTCTTCCTCGCTCAGCCACCAGCGGAAGGATCGAGCGGGTGGCGGCACATCTTTGATCGTCATATTTGCCACTGTATCCACTGTGGCGGCGACGCACCTGAACGCGGCCGTGCTTCATCCGCCGGCCGGTGCGCCCCGCCGGGTGGTGGTCCGAACGCCGAGCTACAGTGACGATTCACAATCCCGGATGAATGCGGCTTGCGCCGTGCCGGTTGAATCGTCATTCACGAACACAAACCTCGACGGTCCGAACGGATTCAGCCCCTGCGGAAGGGCCAGGACACCTGAGTCAGCCTGGAGGTCATCGATCAAACCGGCCAGTGTCCCGTTCCGCATCCGCTCGAACGGCACGCGTACCGCGGAATCAACGTCGATCTGGGTGATTCGGAATCCTGAGCCACGGTGCGACTGGATCCGGTTCTCGCGTGAGAGCAGGTGTGCAATCGGGGCGGATGCCGTCAAACGCGGGTTGGCCTCGATCACGAGCCCGTTGATCAGGTCGAGGCACAGCAAGCCGGATGCGGCCCGATGGAGGGTGTTCATGGCTCGTATGCGTGAATAGATGTCTTCGGCAACCTCACGGTGGGCGGCTTCAATGGTTCGGGTCCAGCGGACCCCGATGCACCGTCCGTCACGGATCACCTGTCGGTGTATCTCAAGAATTTCTGCGGGACCGTCGCTGCGGACCAGAGCCGAGACTCCGTGCGGGATACCGGGGATGAACTGCTGCAGCTGGAATCGTTCCGGCAAGTGCCCGGTTTGAGAAAGCTCATGGACGTGCGCCCGCACGGCAACCGACGTGGCGCCATCCGGCCCGGGAGCGAAGACGCCGATCCCTGCGGCGCCGCCGGCCGGTTTGAACACATAGCGGCCGGTGTCCGGCAGATCGCGGCACCCGTGCTCGAACCAGGTTCGCGGCGTGTAGCGGCGGGTCGGCGCGATCGGCACCTGGCCGGCGTGGAGTAACTCCATCGTGGCGTTCTTGTCCATCAGCAGCGACGTCATCTCCGCCTGCGAGCTGAGGTCGGCATCGATCACGCCCAGTCGTTGCAGGGTGGCCTGATTGAGGACGAAGGCAAGCACGGAGCCTCGGCCCTGCTGATACTGGGCTGCGGCCGCATCGGACAACGTTCCGGTGTGCCACGACGCGTTGGGCGGCAGTACGGCCCTCGTGGCGCCGCTCCGGGAAAAGACCAGGCGACTTCGTGACGTGGCCAGTTGCAAGCCGGTCAGCGACTGCCAGATCTCAGAATTCCTGTTCAGGGCGGTAAATACCTGGGCAAGGGCTGTTTCGTCGGTGCGTGGCAGCCGCAGCACGAGCACGTCCCGCGGACGGGTATACAGGTGCCCCTGGATGCCGCTGTCGATCTCAGTAGCGTCCTTGCCCCAGAAGGTCTGCAGGAGTGACCGGTCATCGAAGACTTCGGAGGTGCTCACTGCAATGATGCGATCGGCAGTGGGGTGTCCGATCACCGTGCCCAGATGGTCGACATCTTCGAGCTCGGGGTAGCCGTTGAGAGCCATGGTCCATGCTAGCGACGTTCCCGGGTGCCGTGCCTGATCGATAACGCTGCGGTAACACCCCCCGCGGTTGAATGCCGGCACAACAGCGAAGGAGTATTCATATGCCCAGCACAGAAAAGCTACTCATACTCGACGTCGGGGCGAAACCGTCAGTACCCGGGGCCCGGAGCGCGACTGCGAGGGCGCTCGACTCGATTCGGGCCGCGGGGGTTGTCTTCCGCCACAGCAGCGGGCGAATCGTCATCGTCGAGGCATCATCTGAGCAACAGGCGCGCCTGCGGGCGGACCTGCCGGAGGCGCAGCTGCTGCCTGTGGACACGGATGTCGCCGCGTTGGTCCCCGATCTGGACACGAGTGAACTCTTGTTTCTCGAGGCATTCCGGATCAGGAATTCTGCGGCGTACCAGAACGAGAAGACGAGGCAGATTCCGGGCGAATCGCCGGAGGAACAACTCATGTTCACCGCTCCATGCATTCCGGGAGGACAGTCCAATGGTTAACGAAAGAATGATCAATCGAGTCTCCGCGGGAATCGTGTTCGTGGCCGGGCCGGGGCAATACGCCATCTCCGACGCCGAGAAAGCGCACATCCTCGCCGAGGTGCAGAGCGGACTGGGTGCCCTCTCGGGGGACGAACCCCGAGCGCAGCTCAATTGGGTTTACTCCTCCCTGAGCGTGGACCTGCCCACGTTCACTGCCTGGCAGGGTGCGAACTGGCCGGGCCTCACCGAGCCGTTCTACCGGAGCATCAGTGATGCCCTCTGGAGCGGCACGAACCAGAAGATCTACTTCTTCAACGGTGCCGAGTACATCCGAGTGGATCCGAACAACGGGTGGAATGCCGATCCCGGCTACCCCAAGCCGATTGCCGGGAATTGGCCGGGATTCCCAGCCAATTTCGCCCAGGGCATCGACGCGGCGCTGTGGAGCGGAACGACGCAGCAGATCTACTTCTTCAAGGGCAGCGAGTACATTCGGGTTGATCCGGCCAACGGTTGGAAGGTGGATCCCGGATACCCCAAGCAGATCGCCGGCAACTGGCCGGGCTTCCCGGCCGACTTCGCGGCCGGGGTAGACGCCGCGCTGTGGAGTGGCACCACCCAGAAGATCTACTTCTTCAAGGGCGACCGGTACATCCGGGTCGACCCGAACAACGGTTGGCTCGTCGACCCCGGGTATCCCAAGCCGATCAAGGACAATTGGCCTGGATTCACCGACGACTTCGCCAAGGGCGTTGACGGAGCGCTATGGAGCGGCACGACGGGCAAGATCTATTTCTTCAAGGCCAATCGCTTCTACAACGACTACATTCGTGTCGATCCTGGCAACGGCTGGAACGTTGACCCGGGGTATCCCAAGCCTGTCGGTCTCGGGTGGGACGCGGAAGACAAATGGCGCGATCCTGCGCTGGTGCAGCTGGGGTTCCCAGCCGGCGACCCGGGATACACCCAGCTGGTGCAGTCGCTGCAATCCTCCACCGGTTCGCAATACGGCTATGTGGGATTCTTCACCAAGATGCCCACGGCGTGGTTTGCTTACGCTAACGGAATGAACTCGCTCAAGGTGGTGATGCGCACCCAGAGCCCATCCTTTCTGAACTGGACGTCGATCGATCGGGTGTACGCCCACGAGACCGGGCATATTTTCGGAGCCTTCGATGAGTACATGGCTTCGAATTGCTCCTGCACCGACTCGCACACGGGCTTCTTCACCGAGGTGAACGGCAACTGCCAGCTCTGTGCGGTCAACCCGGCGGCGTGCCTGATGATCAACAATGTCAATACGCTCTGCCCGTTCACTCAGGCGTCAATCGGATGGAAGGCCTTCCTCTCCAATATCGATACCGGCGTGCACGTCTTCGCCAACAACAGGTTGTACCTGTTCTCGGGAGAGTACTACGTGCGCTACACGGGTTACACGATGGATGCCGGCTATCCGAAACTCATCGCAGGAAACTGGCCGGGGTTCCCGGCGGCGTTCGCTTCCGGCGTTGACGCCGCCCTCTGGAGCGGCCCAACGAAGAAGGTGTACTTCTTCAAGGGAAGCCAGTATGTGCGCGTTGACCCGGCCAACGGCTGGGCGGTCGAGCCCGGCTATCCCAAGCCCATCGCCGGAAACTGGCCGGGCTTGCCGGCTGGTTTTGCCGCCGGTGTCGACGCGGCACTGTGGAGTCAGACGACGTCGAAGATCTATTTCTTCAAGGGTAACCAGTATGTGCGCGTTGACCCGGCCAACGGCTGGGCGGTCGAGCCCGGTTATCCCAAGCCGATCGCAGGGAACTGGCCGGGGTTCCCGGCGTCATATGCAGGCGGGGTGGATGCAGCGGTCTGGGGTGACCCGAACCAGAAGATCTACTTCTTCAAGGCCACCGGATATATCCGCGTCGACCCGGTGAACGGGTGGAACGTGGACGCTGGTTATCCGCGACAAATCAACGTCAACTGGATGCCGTTCCCCACGGCGGCTCTGCTCCGGCAGGGAGAGGTCGAGTCGAGTACCGCCGAAACGAGCGCAACGCAAAACACCGACACGGACTAGTTCGCGGCGCTGCTCGTACCCGGTGCCCGGGGTTGGCGATTCACCAGCCCCAGGTACCGGGAGCACCTTTGAAAGGTCCGACGATGCGCGAGGTGATCCACCCGCCGTAGAAATCACCCTCCTGCGCGGTGACAGGCTCTCCGTCCACCGTGCAGGAATCCATGGCACCCGGGTAGACCGCAATGCGGTCGGTGAGTTCCTCATAGCCGGGTGTCGGTGAGGGATAAAACCACGCGGCGCCGCGGGCGCTTCCCACCGAGAGATAGTGCGCCTCACCTTTGAACTCGCAGTAGGTTTGCCCTGGCGCCGCTTTCAGCACGCCTTCGGCGAAAGCGCTCCGCGGCAGGTAATACACCGGCGGATGGCTCGTTTCGAGAACGCGCACGACATCAGCGGTTTCAGCTACTCGGCGGCCGTCCATGTCGATGGTGACCCGCTGGCTCATGCGTTCGACCCGTGGTGGTCGCGGATAGTCCCAGACCGATTCCTGACCGGGACCGGGCTCGGTGCGGCGCTGCCGTGCAGGTGGGGGAGTCATGCAACAAGGATACTGCGCGCTCCTGAATCTGCCCCTGATCCTGATCCTGATCCGATTCAGCTTCACCGCGAAGCAAGTTCGGCCTCCAACCTTTCGACGTCCTCTCGGGCGCAGAGCTCGGTAGCCGGGGTCATCGCAGTGGCGCTTCCTGCCGCTACTCCGGCCCGGAAGGCGTGATCCATAGGGTGCCCCTGAGCAAGGCGCAGCACGAGGGCGCCCAGAAAGCTGTCACCTGCCCCGACCGTGCTCTGCACGGTGACATCGGGCGCCGGGATCCTGATGATCCCGGCAGCCGACGCAAGCACCGCGCCCGAGGCACCCAGTGTCAGCGCGACATACTCCGCGCCTCCCTGGGACACGAGACGGGATATCGCGTCAAGCTGACTCTGTTCGCTGTCCAGGCGCGCACCGAGGTATTCCTCAAGCTCGTGGCGGCTGGGTTTGACCAGAAACACCCCCTCTGTGAGCGCCTCCGCCAACGCCGAACCACCGGCATCCACGGCGCACTGCACCGAGCGCGAGCGGGCTATCCGCGCGACCCGGGCATAGAAGTCGGTGGGGACCCCGGGGGGCAGACTGCCGCTGGCCACGAGGAATCCACCGGGAACGATGGTTTCCGAGAGAAGTTCGAGGCAGGCGCGCCATTCGTCCTCTCGAAGCTCCGGTCCCTGCAACACGAACCGAAACTGCTTTCCCGTGGATGTCTCATCCACCGTGAAACTCTCCCGGGTGCTGCCCAGAATCGGAACGACCAGGGCGGGGATGTGCGCGGCTTCGATCAGCTGGCGGTAGGCCTTGCCCGTCGGGCCTCCGGCCGCGTAGATGGAGAGGGTCCGGCCCCCTAAGCGTTGGATGACGCGCGCCACGTTGATCCCACCGCCGCCAGGGTCTAGACGAGTGGCCGCGCAACGCATTTTGTGTCCGCTGAGCACGCGTTCAGTGGATGTGCTCACGTCCAGGGCGGGGTTCACCGTGAGGGTCACGATCGACCTCAGGTTCCCCGCCCCGTTCACGTCAGCCTGGTGCACCATCGGTCACTTTCGCTTTCACTGGCCACTGTTCAGCAGCTCGACGCCGAGCAGGTTCCACTGGTCCGTGGTGGGCGCAGTGGCTCCGATCTGCACCCGAGTGCCCGAGGGACCGGTGGTTTGATTCGTGTATTCCGTCCACGAGGTGTCACCGACCGTGGTGTTCACGAACTGGTCGAGCATCACGAGTCCGGTGGGGAGGGTGCGGGCCACCGCCCGGTCCCAGTCGTGTCCGACCGCGAACACCAGGGAGGCGAGACCGGTCGTGGTGACGTTGAGAGTCGGCGCACCCGTTGTTGCCGATGCGCTCACCACGGCACCGGCTCCCAGCGCACCTTCGAAGGCCACCACGGTCAGATCCTGCGGGTATCCGCCCACCAACGGGACGGATTGCACACTTGCACCGATGAGAATTGTCGGGGCCAGTGCTTGCCACACCTCAACGTCTCCGGATTGGGCGTTGGAACGACCCACGAGGCTCCAGCTCAGACCGGAGCCGCTGACAGTCGCGGACTGCCGTCCGCCGCCGGCAGGGCCGTCCATNGACACGAAGGCCAGCAGGACCTCACCGGCCATCGCCGTCTGGAACGTGGGGGTGGTCACCGTTCCCTTTCCCCGGACGGTGCTCTGCGCCTGCAGGACGAAGCAGGTCATCGGCGGCGCAGGGTTTTGCACTGTCACGGTGACAGCGCTCGCCGTTGCGACATTGCCGCTGGAGTCCACGGCCCGGGCGGAGAGCGAATGAGTGCCGGCGGTGGCTGTGGTCGTGTCCCAGGTCGTCGCGTACGGAGCTACCGTGGCGGCGCTTCCGAGCACAGTCCCGTCCAGCAGGAACTGCACGGAGACGACGGCGACGTTGTCGCTCGCGTTAGCAGCCACCGGAATCGTGCCGGAAACGGTCTGTCCGGCGGTGGGATTGGTCACGGCCACCGTGGGCGGAGTGGTGTCCGGCGGGGGCGGGGACACGATCCCGGACGGGCGTACCTCGACGGCAGTGAAGTTCCAGCGGTCGGTCGTGGGCTGGGTNTCGTTCAGGGTGATGCTCTGCCCGGCNGCCGACGTGACGGACGCTGTGGCCTGCACCCAGGCCGTGTCACCGACGGCTGTGTCCACCCACTGGTTGACCATCGTCTGGTTCGGGCCCAAAGTGCGGGGCGTCGCCGAGTCCCAGTCCTCGCCGACGGCGTAGGCGAATGACCCGGCGGCCTGGGACACCAGGGTCACCGCGGGGCCACCGGTTGCTGCGCTCGCGCTCGCCGAAGCGCCGACGCCGGCGGCATTCCTGAACGCCTGCACACTTAGCTGTTGGTCATAGCCGCCTTGAGCCGGTGTGGATGTGACCGTGACGTTCGACAACGTCGAGGCGGCCGTCGCCGTCCAGATCTCGGCATCACCGGCTTGTGAGTTTGTTCGTTTGACCAGAGACCAAGCTAGTCCGCCACCCGAAACGGTCACGGATTGGCCAGCGGTGCGGGCGCCGTCGGATGCCACTTCGGCCAACAAGACTTCGCCTGCGACCGCGGTGGAGAACGCCGGCGACGAAACGCTGCCACGGCCGGTGGCGTTCACAGAGCGGTCGACGGCCAGCCCGGAGCCAGTCGTGCCCTGAACGGTGATCGGCACAGGCGATGCAGTCGACATGTTTCCGAGGGAGTCCGTCGTTCGCGCCGACAGCGTATGACTGCCGATGGGCGTTGTGCCCACGGCCCACGAATAGTTGTAGGGGCTTGTGGTCACGGGGCTGCCGAGGGACTGGCCGTCGAGGAGGAACTGCACCGAGCTGATGGTGGCGGGCGATGTCGCTGAAGCCGTAGTCGTAACGTTCACCGTTCCCGAGACGCTGCCACCGGCCGGCGGGCTCGTCACGCTGACGCTGGGAGGGTTCACCGTCGGGTTGCTTTGTGAGACGACACTGACGGATGTGCCGCTGATCTGAAGTGTCGTGTCTGTGACGTTGTTGGTGACATCGCTTTCCACCACCACATGCTGGGGATCAGCGATCGAGCGCAGGATGTAGGTTCCGTTCGGCACCCCGAACAGGTCGATGGGCTGACCCGCGTCGGTCTGATCGTATTGGTCGCCCCAGCCGACCGACCAGCCGAGGGGCTTGGTCGGATCGCCACAGTTGCTGGCAGGGGGGGAAGTCTGGTTCGGGGTGTTGGCAACGCTGCCCACCCGGTTGTTACCGGTCATGCAGTATTCCACTTTGGGGCTGGTCGCCACGACAGCGCCGAGGGTGCCGTCTGCGTTGCGGTTCTGCAGGGTGAATCGGGTCAGCGGAAACTGGTAATCGGCGGGCTGCTGGAAGACCCCGATGGCCGGCACGGGAACCGAATGATCCAACGCCCACACGCCTGCGCTGGGGCTGTTGTAGAGCGCCTGCGTGAAGGTGGCGATCCCGGTGGCTGAGTTGTAGGTCGGGTCGATCTCGAAAGGCCCGGTTCCGGCATCCCACGTGATGTGCGTGTAGCGCAGCATGGGGTGACCCGACGCTTGGTCGAGCCCGATGGAGATCAGGTTGGGAGGAACCAAGATCTTCAGATCCGGCAGCGTGAGGGTCGCCGCCGATGCCCGTTCCGGTAGTCCGGCCACCGCGAAGCTCAGAACCAGGACAAAGGTGCTGACGAGTGTCAGAATGCGGCGGATGCCGGACGGCTCGGTTTTCACAGGAGTTCTCCTTTTTCGCACACGCGCGACCTTGCTCGGTTGACAAGCTGGCACCATAGCCCTGTTCCGGATCTCATGTGCCCTGCCCGCCGCGAATAATGATCCGCATCAGGTCGTCGGCCCCCTCCGCGGCCCGGCGTCATGGCGGAGAATGCGCTTGTCGGTGCGCTCCTGCCGGGCCGTGAGGTCAGCGGCCTTCAGAATCTCCCGGGTCTGCGCTGTGGCGCCGACGGCGGGCCTCCACCAGTGCGCGGGGGGATGGGCGTCGATCAATACCGCACGTGCCAGCAGGGTGAGCGGGATGGCCACGATTGCGCCGATCGGTCCGATGACGGCGGCCCAGAAGAGCACGGAGAAGAAGGTGAGTGTCTGGCTGAGCGACACAGCATTACCCACGACACGGGGTTGGATGACCGACTGGACCACCGCATTGATGATTCCGTAGACCACGATCACGGAGATCATGGTGGGCACGCCGCCGACCAGCAAGCCGAAAAAAGCCGGCGGTACCAGGGCGAAGAAGTATCCGACATTCGGGATGAAACTGCAGATGAAGACGAGCAGGCCCCAGAGGATGGCCGCTGGAACCTGCATGATCGCGAGGGCCAGGCCGCTGAGCACGCCCTGGAGGGCCCCGAGTCCTGCAGTGACGACCATGTACTGACGCACATTGATGGAGTAGACGCCGATGGCCACCGCGAGGTCAGGCCGCTCCTCGCCCAGTTGTCGAAGAATCGTGGGAACATACACGGCATCCGCCGACATCAGGATGAGCATGGTCAGAACGATGACCAGGGCGCCCACGACGGTGGAAACCGTGCCGAGCGCTCCAGAGAAGAAACCGGCGATGTTGCTGGGGTTGAAGCTCGCCGATACTGCCTGGATCTGCGCCTGGTCGACCCCGAATCCGGCGAGCCAGTTCGCCAGGGACGTTCCGATCTTCGACAGCTCGCTCGCGTATTCCGGCAGCATGGCNATGAACTGTGAGAAAGCGATGCCGAGCACAAGCACGAAACCGGCGAGCAGCCCGAAGACCACGAGGATCACCGTGCCGGTGGCCAGCCCGTGGGGCACGCCGCGTTTCTCCAAGCCGCGTCTGACCGGGTGCGCGCAGATCGTGAGGACGAGCGCCAGCAGGAATGGAGCGATGATCCAACGGATGCCGCTGATTCCCGCCGCCGTCACGACGAACGCCGCGGCCGTCACCAGGATGACCGCCGCGCGGGGATACTTCGGCAGGTCTCGGGCGGTTCCTCGATCTGGTTCCGGATGTTCCCGGGGACGTGATTCGGGCGATCTGTGGGCAGAGGTCCCCGGGGCTGGCTTCGGTGATGGGACGATTCGTCTTCTCACGGTGCAAACCTTCCTGATCAGTGGCGATTCATGCGTGCAGTAGTACCGACGGCGCCGAGGTTTCGATGTGCCCCTAGCCGGGCGGGCAGTGGCATACTCACGTCACTCTGAGTTTTCCGAGGCCGAGAGCGAGGCATCTGTTGGTGAAGATGAGGGTACTCCCCGGTTTGAGCGTGCGAAATGCCGGTCGCGAGGTGCTGTCCGGGATCACCCTGCTCGCCATCGCGGTACCGCTGAACATTGGGTACGCCCAGATCGCCGGCCTGCCGCCGACGGCCGGGCTGTACGCGATGATCGTGCCGGCGATCGTCTACGCTTTTGTCGTTTCGTCCCGACAGCTCGTTGCGGCGCCGGATGCGGCGGCATCGGCCCTGGTCGCGTCGTCGATCGGCGGTCTCGCTCTTGCCGGCAGCGCGGACTACCTGACTCTCGCCCTCGCGCAGGCCATCGTGTGCGGCGTGGTCTTCCTGCTGTGTGCCGTGTTCCGGCTCGGTTTCCTGGCCAATTTCCTGTCGAAGCCGATCCTGGTCGGCTTCGTCGGCGGGCTCGCCCTCGATATTCTTGTCAGCCAGGTCGCCAAGATGCTCGGGATCAAAATAGACAGCGGGGCTGAATTCTCCGCCAAAGTCGGTGATCTGATGGCTGGCCTGCCGGCGGCGAATGTGTGGGCAATGGCGATTTCCGCCGTATCCGTCGGTGTGCTCGTCGTGGGACGACGCTTCGCGCCGGGTGTGCCATGGGCACTGATCGTGCTGCTTGGTTCAACGGTCTTGGTGGCGACGACCGACCTCCAGTCGGCGGGCGTCTCCGTTCTCGGTGGCGTTGACGCCGGACCGCCGAAACTCGGTTGGCCCATGNTTGANTGGCGTACTTGGTTAATGCTCGTGCCGTCTGCGCTCGCCCTCACCATGGTGGCCATGGCAGAGGGACTCCTGGTCGTGCGCCGATATGCCGAAAAGAACGGATACCGGACCGATCCCAATCGCGACCTCCTTGCGCTGGGGCTCGCGAATATCTTCTCCGGCGCTACGGGGGGATTTGCCATCGGCTCTTCGACGTCGCGAACGGCGGCAGTGGACCAGACCGGGTCGCGCACGCAGCTGCCCAGCATTGTTGCGGCGGTGTGCACGCTGTTGCTGGTTGTCTTCGGCACCAGTCTGCTCGCTCATATTCCGTCGGCGGCGATCGGCGCGATCGTGGCGGTGGCCGTGGTTCCGTTGTTGGGCCTTGCCGATTTCAGGTCGCTGTGGCGACTGCAGAAGTTCGAGTTCGCGGTGGCGGCCGTGTGCTTCCTGGGCGCGATCCTGATCGGTCCCATCGCCGGAATCGGGTTGGCCTTCGTGCTTGCGCTGATCAATCTTGCGCGCCGAGCGGCGGCTCCCGCAATTGATGTGCTGGGTGCCGAGGAAGCCCCTAGCCATTCCTTGCTCCCTGCCGAACCGGTCATCGTGATGACCGCGCCTGGGGTGATCGTCTTTCGATTCGCCGCTCCGCTGTTCTTCGCGAATGCGCCGGTCTTCACCGAGACGATCCGAAAGGCAGTGCGGGCCGCTTCTGTCCCGGCTGGGGAACACCTCAGCCTTGTGATCGATCTGGAAGCGGTCACGGATGTGGATGTGACCGGCGCCGAAGCTTTCGCCGCCATAATCGTCTGGTTGACCCAACGGAATGTGACGGTGTCTTTCAGCCGGCTGCGCTCCGATTTGCGGCTCGTGCTGGACCATTACGGGCTGCTCGAGCACGTGACCGTTTTTGAGAGCAATCGGGCCGCGGTGGCAGCCTTGCGGCTCACCTGAGTGGAAGTCGACGTCATACGGGGAAGAATCAGCGTCCGGCCCGGGGCGGGGGTGGCGTGGGGGCTTGGCCCAGCCTCCACCGACTCCAGGGCCAAACACCATCCATTTCCACTTCGAGGGAAAAGCTCAACAGGATGCGGATCACGACGATGGTCCCGAGGACAAGGACGCTCTCGGGCGTCGGGTTCACGAGAATCGTTCGGATGATATCGGCCACGATAAGCACCTCAAGCCCGAGCAGAATCGACCGGCCCAGGTTGGCCCGTAAGTCGGTGTAGCTGTGCTGCCTCGTGGATGTCCGGAGCAGGCTAGGGGCTGCCGAGATCACGGCGGCAGCACCGCCGATCACCATAATGGCGGCTCCGGCGCCCTCAACGAATCTCACCACAACGGAGATGACTTCTTCGAACGTCACAAGGTCAGTTCCTCCAGGGCGAGCTCATTCAGGTCCTCGACGGTCATCCGCACGATTCGCGCTGACGATAGCACTTCTGCTTCGAGTGAGTCGTGCTGTCGGGGGACGCCGATCGCGCCCTTTCTAGAATCTCGGAGCCGCGCTATGATCCGGCCGTAACGTTTGCCGACAGGAGGCGGGAAGGTGACAGCAGTGAAGGATTTTGACTACGGTCCGGTCGATCTGATCTTGATCGGTTTCGATGGAGACAGGCCCGGTCCGGAAGTGGGGGAGGCCCTCGCCGACCTTGTTGACAACCACACCATCAACCTGCTCGACATGGTCTTCGTGAGCAAGAGCCTGAACGGTGACCTCCGGGTCGTGGAAATCGATGAACTCGATGACTTCAACAACGCGGAGTTGACCGGTCTGGGTCTGCTGGAGCGAGGCTTGACCGGGCACGAAGACGTTGAAGCCCTGTCCGCGTCGATTGCCCCTGGAACATCGGCGGCGATCCTGGCCGTCGAGCTGACCTGGGCGAAGGAATTCGCGCAGGCTCTCTTCAAATCCGGCGGGGAAGTGCTCGACACTGTGCGCATCCCGGCTGTTGTCGTCAACACCGTCCTGATCGGACGGATAACCGACACCGACACGGACACGGACTAGCGCGGGCTCGCTATCCCGATCGTTGCCGTATGGAAAGAAAGGAATGCACATGCCAATTCGTCGAATGGGGCGTCCTGGCCTCATCGGGGTCGCTGCTCGGACAGCCGTCGTTGCCGGCACGGCTAGTGCCGTGGTGGGTCATCAACAGCGCAAGAACCAAGAGGCGGCTGCGCAAGCCGGCACGGTTCCGAACGAGGTCCCGCCGCCGCAAGACGTGGTTTCGGCTCCGGAAGGGACTGCGACGGCTTCCCCTGACCTGATCCAACAGCTCGAGCAACTCTCCGGCCTGCACACCGCCGGTGTGCTGTCGGATGAGGAATTCGCGGCAGCGAAAGCAAAGATGCTGTCCTGAATCACTCAGGACACACGCACGGAACGTCCCACACTCACTGGAGGTTATGCACATGTCCAAAGAACCCGTTTTTCTTTTTCTCGGTGTCTACAACGATCCCGACGTGGCTTTCGACGATCTCGAGGTCGTCCACGGTTTGCACACGGCGAAAATCATCGGCACCTACGACGCCGGCGTTGCGATCAAAGACGCCGACGGCGCGATCTCGTTGAAGCGTTCGGGAAGCCGCCATTCGGCCTGGACGGGCGTTGCTGCCGGCGCGGTCGTCGGTATCCTCTTCCCGCCGTCCATCATTGGGATGGCGGCGGCGGGCGGAGTGACCGGCGGAGTCATCGGCCACTTCTCACGAGCCTTGTCACGGTCAGACCTGAAAGACCTCGGTGAGGTGCTCGACGCCGGCCAGGCCGCTCTCATCGTGATCGGACGCGACAAACTCGCCGGGGAATTGGAGAAGGCCGGACTGCGAGCCGAGAAGCGCACCGAGAAGGAGATCACGGTCGATTCGGGTGAGTTGAACGCGGAGCTCGCGGCCGCCGCGGCCCAGACCGACACGCACTGAGAGCATTCCCCAGCTACCCCGTGTGGGGAGTTCCGCGCTGGTGGAGCTCCCCACCAAGGGCGTTCCTGCCGGGGATCGGACCTTCGAAGCTGCACCGGGACGTCTATCAGTGTCGGACCGACGACGTCAATCCAAGTAGGAGATGGGTTCCGCATCACGGCGCGGCGGTGACTCAACCCGGTCGTGGCCATGGTCTCTTCCGGCGCCGTCACAACGGCTGACCCGAGTACGGGCATTCAACCGCGCCTTCGCATTGCGCTCCACGAGAATAGGCACATAAGCCCTGACGGGCCGGCCATCCATCGCCCGGTGTTCCTCATGCACGGCGGTTTCTATGCTCGATCGAGGTAACTCCGGGTATAGCCCGACCAAGCGATCAATTGCCTTTGTCAGTGCTCGAACTTCATCGTCCATGCTCACCCACTGATTGTCGCGCCCAGGCCTTCTCCCGTCAACGACAGGATCCTGAATCTTGGTCTGTGCGCTCAAAGGACGACGGGATCCACGGCGGAATTGAGCCCAGCCCGACAATGACGGGTTAGTCGCGGTCGTTGCGGCTGCGGGAATCGGCACTGATGATCCGGCGAACGGCGCGGAGCGGCAGCGCGAGCCAGTCCGGCCGGTGTCGGG
>JGI24770J26754_10000098_pt1 | contig 52991 bp, 36 predicted proteins | sample LakOneMetagenome_FD_26754 | JGI IMG/M metagenome (IMG submission 26754) | reverse complement strand
CCGCCAACCCGTCGTCCTCGCGCAGGCGGGGACCCCTACCGCGCTGCCGAATTCGGTAACGCGCTATGGGCCCGCGCCTGCGCGAGGGCGACGTAGCTTCTGAGCTTCGCCCCGCAGGTAACAACTGCGCTCCGTCTGGTGTAAGCTTGCGCCTTTGCATGCATCGCGCATTTTTACACACGGACCCCTATGCTGATCAACTGCGTCGCCTACCAGGAAGGCAAGAAACTATCCGACATTTCGGTCGAAGCGATCAGCGACTACCTGGAAATGCCGGAAACTTTCGTCTGGGTGGCGCTGCGCGAACCTGCGCCCGAAGAGCTGGCCGTCATGCAGCACGAATTCGGCCTGCACGAACTGGCCGTGGAAGACGCCACGCGCGGCAACCAGCGCCCCAAGATCGAGGAATACGGCGACTCCCTGTTCGTGGTGGTCCAGACGGTCGAACTCGACGGTGGCGAACTCAATGTCGGCGAGGTCGACATCTTCGTCGCCAAGAACTACGTGCTTTCGGTGCGCAACAATTGCAACCGCGGCTTTCTCGGCGTGCGCGCGCGCGCCGAAAACGAACCGCACCTGCTGGCCATGGGCTCGTCCTTCGTGCTCTATGCGCTGATGGATGCCGTGGTCGACCGCTACTTCCCGGTGGTCGACATGCTCGAATCGGAGCTGGAGAAAATCGAAGACCGCATCTTCATCAAGGGTTCGCAGCGCGACAACATCGAGCGCCTGTATGAACTCAAGCGCAAGGTGCTGGTGCTGCGCCACGCGGTCGCGCCGCTGCTCGACGCGGTCGGCAAGCTGCACGGCGGGCGCGTGCCCGCATTCTGCCGCGACACCCAGGATTACTTCCGCGACGTGCAGGATCACCTGTACCGCATCAATTCCTCGCTCGACGCCATCCGCGACACGATCGGCACCGCGATCCAGGTCAACCTGTCGATGGTGGCCATCGACGAAGGGGAGGTCAACAAACGCCTGGCCGCATGGGCCGCGATCTTCGCCGTGTTCACCGCTTTCGCCGGCGTGTGGGGCATGAACTTCGAATTCATGCCCGAGCTCAAATCGCACTACGGCTATCCGGCCGCGCTGGCCTTCATGTTCGGCCTGTGCGGCTATTTGTACTACCGCTTCAGGAAGTCCGGCTGGCTTTGAGCGCAGCGGCCATCGACAGCGCGACCGCCTCGGCCACCTTGATGCCGTCCACCGCGGCCGACAGGATGCCGCCCGCGTAGCCGGCGCCTTCGCCGGCCGGGAACAGGCCGCGCGTGTTCAGGCTTTGCAGGTCGTCGTCGTTGCGCTTGATGCGGATCGGCGACGAGGTGCGCGTTTCCACGCCCGTCAGCAGGGCGTCTTCCTTGTAGTAGCCGCGGATCTGCTTGTCGAAGGCGGGGAAAGCTTCCTTGAGCGCGACGATCGCATACTCGGGCAGGGAGCTGGCCAGGTCGGTCAGGTGCACGGCCGGTTTCAGCGACGGGATCACCGAGCCGAAGGCGGTCGAGGCGCGGCCTTTGACGAAATCGCCCATCAGCTGGCCCGGCGCATCGTAGGTGCCGCCGCCCAGCGCGAACGCGCCTTCCTCGAGCTGGCGCTGGAGCGCGATGCCGGCCAGCGGGTGGCCCGGATAGTCGGCCGGCGTGATGCCCACCACGATCGCGCTGTTGGCGTTGCGCTCGTTGCGCGAATACTGGCTCATGCCGTTGGTGACCACGCGCCCCGGCTCGGACGCGGCCGAGACCACGGTCCCGCCCGGGCACATGCAGAAGCTGTAGACGGAGCGGCCATTGCTGGCGTGGTGCACCAGCTTGTAGTCGGCCGCGCCGAGGATCTTGTTGCCGGCATTGGGACCGAAGCGGCAGGCGTCGATCAGCGATTGCGGGTGCTCGACCCGGAACCCGATCGAGAACGGCTTCGCTTCGATGTACACGCCCCGCTCGTACAGCATTTCAAAGGTGTCGCGCGCGCTGTGGCCGATCGCCATGACCACGTGGCCGCTGGCGATCTGCTCGCCGCTGGCCAGGGTCACGCCGCGGATCTGGCGCTGCTTGCCTTCGCCCTCGACTTCGATATCGGTGACCTTGCAGCCGAAGCGGTATTCGCCGCCCAGGGCGATGATGTTTTCGCGCATCTGCTCGACCATCTTCACCAGGCGGAAGGTGCCGATGTGCGGTTTGCTCACGTACATGATCTCTTCGGGCGCGCCGGCCTTGACGAATTCGGTCAGCACCTTGCGGCCGTAATGCTTGGGATCCTTGATCTGGCTGTACAGCTTGCCGTCCGAGAAGGTCCCGGCGCCGCCTTCGCCGAACTGCACGTTCGACTCGGGATTGAGTTCGCGCTTGCGCCAGAAACCGAAGGTGTCGACGGTCCGCTCGCGCACCACCTTGCCCCGTTCCAGTATCAGCGGGCGCAAGCCCATCTGGGCCAGGATCAGCGCCACGAACAGGCCGCAAGGGCCGGTGCCGATCACGATCGGGCGCTCGCCCAGGTCGTGCCCCTGCAGCTGCTCGCCGCCGGCCACGAACTTGTAGCCGGTGTCGGGCGCGGGCATCAGATGGGCGTCGTGGGCCATGCGCGCCAGCACGCCGGCTTCGTCGCTCACATCCACGTCCAGCGCGTAAATCAGCACGATGGCGCTGCGCTTCCTCGCGTCGTAGCTGCGCTTGAACACGGTGAACCCGCGCAGCGCGTCCTTGCCGATGCCCAGGCGCGCCAGCACGGCGTCGGTCAGGGCCTGTTCGGGATGGTCGAGCGGGAGTTTTACTTCGTTCAGTCGCAACATGGTCAGATTCCGGATACCGCAAAAGCCGCTATTTTACGTTAGCGCGTGGTACTCCCGCCATTCCTTGCCGTTTTACGCAGGAAAAACAGTTGAAATATGAATAATGTTGCCTTCATGTATTGACAGCGCGCAGGGGCCCATGTTCCACTAACCCTCCGGATCTTATGTTTTGTTCAATATTGATCCGAATTCATGCATTCTGGGTAGAAACCCGGAAGCGACTATCGAAGTGGTGACAATAGATAAGGTTTTTACAAACATGATGAAAGAAACCGTTTTGGCCCGCACGTTGCGTCTCACCTACGCGGGCGGCGCCGCGCTGGGCCTGTCGATGCTGGCGCTGCCGGCGCTGGCGCAGCAAGCCGCAGAACCCGTGATGCAGCGGGTCGAGATTACCGGATCCTCGATCAAGCGCATTGCCGCCGAGGGGGCGCTGCCGGTGCAGACGCTCACCCGCGCCCAGATCGACCAGTCGGGCGCCAACAACGTGGCCGACCTGGTCGCGGCGCTGCCGGCCATGCAGGGCTTTATCACGTCCTCGACCTCGGTCAACGGCGGCGGCGGCGGGGTGCAGACGGCCTCGGTGCACGCCATCGGCACCCAGTACACGCTGGTGCTGCTCAACGGGCGCCGCATGGCGCCTTACGGCACCGGCAGCGCGGTCAACCTGGCCAGCATTCCGCTGGCCGCCGTGGAGCGGGTCGAGATCCTGACCGACGGCGCCTCGACCCTGTACGGCTCGGATGCGATCGCCGGCGTGGTCAACTTCATCCTCAAGAAGAACCAGCGCGATTTCAACATCGAAGCGAGCGCCAATGTGCCGCAGGAAAAGGGCGGGCGCAGCACCAACCTCGCCCTGTCCAAGGGCTGGGGCGACATCGATGCCGACGGCTACAACGTGCTGGTCGCGTACAGTCATGACGAGCAGAAAGCCCTGAACGCGTCCCAGCGCGACTTCGCCAAGACCGGCGCGCGCCGCTTCTGGCACAAGGGTAAGCAGTACGCGACGTGGCAGACCAGCATCAACTCCACGCCGGCCAACGTGGAAGTGATCACCCAGGTGGGCGGACCGGACGCGCAGGACGAGTTGCTCAACCACGACTTGACCACCACCGGCGGTTGTTCGTCGCCCAACACTTTCGCGCGCGGCAATGCCTGCCGCTTCGACTTCCCCGCGACCGTCCAATTGCTGCCGGAACTGAAACGCGACAGCCTGTTCAGCTCGGTCAACTTCAAGCTCAATCAGGACACCACGCTGTTCGGCGAACTGGTGCTGTCCAAGTTCAGCAACCAGGCGCGCTACGCGCCCGCGGCCCAGCCGCTGACGGTGTTTACGACCGACAAGGACACCGGCATCCGCACGGTCAACAACAGCTACCTGCCGGCCTACAATGCGACCATCGTCCCGCTGCTGGGCACGGTGGGCATCAACCCGGCCGATGTCAGCGACGCCTACCTCAACTACCGCGGCGTGGACGCGGGCGGACGCGAAGACAAATACGCCACCGACGCCGCGCACCTGGTGCTGGGCGCGCAAAGCCGGCTGGCCGGCTGGGACGTGACGGCGGCCTACACGCATTCGCGCAACAAGCAGACCGACACCGCCATCGCGGGCTACATGAGCGGTGACAAATTCGAGGAACTGGTGCGCAGCGGCGCCTACAACCCGTTCCGCCTGCAAAGCGGGGCGGCCGCCATCCTGGCGCCGGCCGTGCTGCACGGCGTGCTGCAGACGACGCGTTCGAGAATCGACGTGGCCAGCGCCAGCGCCTCGCGCGAAGCGTTCGCCATGGACGGCGGCAGCGCCATGCTGGGCCTGGGGCTCGATGCCACGCGCCAGGATTACAAGGACGACCCGTCGCAGATCCAGCGCGGTCCTGGTCCGGGCAATCCGGGCTGGACCGACGTCGAGATCGGCGGCGGCACCGGTTCCCAGGCGCTCGACGCCTCGCGCACCAACTGGGGCGCCTTCAGCGAGCTCTTGATGCCGATCAGCAAAAAGCTCGAAGCGACGGCGGCCGTGCGCTACGACAGCTACGCCGCGGTCGACAAGAAAAACGTCAGCTACGACATCAACGGCGTGGCCAGCAATCCGGGCAAGGTCGGCAACGACGTGTCCAAGGCCACGTTCAAGCTGTCGAGCCGCTGGACCCCGCTGCAGACGCTGCTGGTGCGCGGCTCCTACGGCACCGGCTTCCGGGCGCCGACCATGAACCAGATCGCCGACCCGCTCAAGAACGACGGTTCCTCCAACGCCTTCCCGTGCCCGCCGCTGCCGGCCGGCGATCCGCGCCTGCTGCTGTGCAAGAAGGGTTCGACCGAATACGGCTTGCTGCGCAACGGCAATCCGCTCACGGGCGACGCGGGCTTGAAGCCGGAAACATCGAAGCAGGCCACGATCGGGTTCCGGGTCGAGCCGGTGCCGAGCGTGTCGTTCGGCCTGGACCTGTGGGACGTGCGGCTCAAGAACCAGATCCAGACCCTGTCGCAGAGCATGCTGTTCGAGCGCGCCGACCTGGCCAACCAGTACATGCGTTCGTACTACGATCCGATCCAGAAAGCCAATGTGCTGGTGGCCGAGCAAAATCCCCTGAACCTGGCCAAGTCGCACTACCAGGGGCTGGACTGGGACACCACCTGGCGCTATGGCAAGACAGGCTTGGGCGCGCTGTCGGTCAACTGGACCGGGACCTACATGCTCAAGGCCGAGCAGTCGGTGCCGGGCGCCGACGGCAAGCTCGACACCGAACGCAGCGTGGGCCGTTTCGATTCCTACAGCAACGTCACCTTCCGCGTGATTTCGCGCATGGTGGTTCAGCTCAAGGGCGAGAAAACGGTCCACGCGCTGAGCGCCAACTACCGTTCCGGCTACCATGACCAAGCCTTGTCGGTGGACGACCAGGCGGTGCGCGCCATCAATCCGGACGGCGCGATCGGGGCGGTGGTGGCGATGACCGACCACGACGTCAAGTCTTACCTGACGCTGGACTACCAGCTCAAGGCGAGCGTGCTGCCGAACCTGACGCTGACCGGCGGCATCAAGAACCTGCTCGACCAGGATCCGCCTATGTCGATCCGCAACGCCGGCGGCGGCAACCAGGTCGGCTACGACGGGCGCTACACCGACCCGCTGGGACGCACGTTCTACCTGGCCGCGAACTACAAGTTCTGACGCGCCCGCGCGCCCACCCGACCCCGCCACGGCGGGGTTTTTTCGTTGACCGCAGCCATGACGGGGGCGATACTGACGACCTCCCTATTGCAAAGGTCTTTCATGGAACACCCGCTTGACGAACGCCGCGCGGTCTGGACCCGCTACTGGTCGCAGGGCGCCACCCATTCCTGCGGCGGCAGCTATGGCAGCCGCTACGAGGGCGCGCTGGCGCAGTTCTGGCGCGCCGCGTTCGCGCAGCTGGCGCCGGGCGCGCGCGTGCTCGACATCGCCACCGGCAACGGCGCGCTGCCGCAGCTGCTGGTCGACTTCGACCCGGACGGCACGCTCGCCTGCGACGCCATCGACCTGGCCGCGCTGGCCCCGGCCTGGTTCGACCAGCTGCCGCCGGCCCGCCGCGCCCGTTTGCATTTCCACGGCCAGCAGGCAGCCGAGGCCTTGCCCTTCGCCGATGCCGGCTTCGACCTCGTGATGAGCCAGTACGGCCTGGAATACACGGACCTGGCGCGCTCGGTGCCGGAACTGCTGCGCGTGTGCGCGCCGGGCGGCCAGGTGCGGCTGGTGTGCCACCACCGCGACGCGCGCCCGGTGCAACTGGCGCACACGGAACTGGCCCACATGGCCTGGCTGGCCGCGCCCGGCGGCCTGCTCGACGCCACCGTGGCCATGATCGAACCGGTGGCGCGCGCCGCCAGCGCCGAAGGCCGGGCCAGCCTGGCCGGCGACGCTGTCGCCCAGGGCGCGCGCGCGCGCTTCAACGACTTGCAGACGGCGCTCGAGCAGCAGGCCGCCGGCAGCAATTGCCCGGACGTGCTGTTCGAAGTGCGCCAGAGCGCCGGCGCCATCCTGGCCATGGCCGGACGGGAAGGGCGCGCGCGCGCCGAGGCCGCGCTGGCGGCCCTGCGCGGGCAGTTGGCCGATGCGGCCTTGCGGCTGGAAGAATTGCGCGACTATGCGCTCGACGCCGCTGCGGCGCGGCAACTGGCCGACAGGCTGGCGGGGGAGAAGGGGACGGCGGTGCTGGCCACGATATCCGACCAGGACAGGCTGATGGGCTGGACCATCAGCGTGGAACGCGCCGCGCGCTGAGCCTGGCGGCCCGGCGCGCGGCGCTGGGCGCTTACGCTTGCGGCGCCTGGCCGCGCAATTGCTGCGCGATGGCGCGCAGTTCGCCTTCGGGGAAGTTCTCGTAGGCGCTGATGGTTTCGATCAGATGGCGCGTGGCGATCCGTTCGGCAGCGGTCAGGTGCGGGTTCCAGCAATCCATCAGCAGGATCACGCGGGTCTGGTCCGACTTGTTCCACGCCTCATGCTTGAAGGTGTCGTCGAACATCATCAGTTCGCGCTCCTTCCACACATGTTCGCCGCCGCCGTGCACATTCAGGGCGCAGCCGGGCGGCACGATCAGCGGCAGGTGCATCACCAGCCGGGTGTTCGTGACGCCGTGGTGGGGCATGATGTGGGTGCCGGGCTGCAGCACCGAGAAGCAGATTTCCGGCGCCTGGCCGGCCACCTCGCACAGCTCGATGCTCTCGAGAACCTTGGAGGTGGCGGGGCAGGCTGCGTGGTTGGCGTCGTTGCGTTTGCCGTGACGGTAAAAGAAGAACGCGTCCCAGGACGGATTGCGGCCTTCGCCGCCCAGGTAGCCAGCCTTGCTCTGGCCCGGCTTGAAGGACAGGAAATTGACCAGCCCATCTTCCTGGCGCAGCACGGCCAGCGCTTCGGCGCGGATGGCGTCGTATGCGTCGTCGAGCTTGCTTGCCCAGGGATGCAGGTAGGGATCGTGGTAGGGCCCTTCCGGCAAGCCGGGGAAGAACAGGAACTTGGGCTGCTGGTGCACACTGGCCGGACGGTCTTCGATCTGGCCCATGTAGACCGCGACGGCGTGCTCGACGCGCTTGATCTCGGCGGCGCCGACCTGGGCCCGCATGCGCCCGATGGCGCTGCCGACCCGCATCGCTTCCTGCTCGTTGACGCTGGCGATGAGCTGCTCGACGACGGGCTGCAGCGATGCCGGCGTGGTGGCCATGTTCATCAGCAAACCCGCCGCCTGGCCGCGCGTGACCGCCTGAAAGCGCGCGCTCGCCGCCAGGTCGGCCAGGCCGGCCAGCTGCAGGGCGTCGCCCAGCAAGACCCAGCCCATGATCGAGTTCGGTACGTCGGCAATGAGCGTGGCCAGGGTGTCGACCGCGTCGCCGAAGCGGGACGCTTCGATCTGCACCTGGGCGATGTTGACGGCCAGGGCTTCGTTTTGCGGCGCCTGGGCCTGGGCGCTGGCCAGGCAGGCGCGCGCGCGCGCTTCGTCGCCGCGCTGTTCGGCCAGGTCGGCCAGCAGCATCCACGCTTGCACGCAGTCCGGGAACTGGACCACCAGCGTGTTAAGAATCGATTCGGCCGACAGAAACTGCTTGTCGGCCATCAGGGCGCGCGCCTTGACGACGACCTCGTCCACCGTCGGCGGCACGATCAGGATAGGTCCAGTGCTCACTTGCCCGCCTTCATCTCTGCCTTGATTTCCTTCTCGTCGTCGTCGAGGAAGCGGCGCTTGGCGCACTCGGCGATCCACTTGTCGCGCGCTTCGGCCAGGCGGTCTTCTTCGTCGGCCAGGGCGTCATTGCTCTTGTTCCATTCTTCGGCGGCCTTGGCGCGCGCGCTGATGCCTTCGTTGGCGGCCGTCACCGCTGCCTCGTAGGCGGCGATCTTCACGGCGCGGTCGGCGACCAGCTTGTCGTCCTTGGCCTTGAGCGCATAGCGCTCGTCCTTGAGGACCTGGCGGCGGCGGTCGGCGTTACGCATTTCCTTGGAATTCTTTTCGAAGTCGGCCGAGCGCTCGTTCCAGTCCGTGATCGCCTTGGCGTTTTCCTTGACCAGGTTGTCCGCTTCCCTGACGATGGCCAGCTTGGCCTCGACATCGGCCTTGGCCGACGCCGCCACCGTTTCCGGCGCTTTCATGATCTCGGCCTTTTGCTGGCGGTTGATTTCATTGCGCTTTTCCAGGTCGGCCGTGCGCGCGATATTGCTTTCCTTGAGCATCATGCAGGCGCGCAGCTCTTCCTTGGTCTGGATCTTGTCCTTGCCGGCTGCCGGCTTGGCGGCCTTGGCCGCCGGTTTCGCCGTTTGCGCCAGCGCGCCCGATGCGGCCATCGACAGGGCCGATGCGATCAGCACGGCGGTCAGGCGGGTCAGTGTTGTCTTCATTATTCTGTGTCCTTCTTGATCTGGTGTGGGTCGTTGCCCAAAAGGCATGCCGGGGATCGCCCGGCATGCGCAGTTTACTACTTCAGGTTCTTGGCGAGGAAGTTTTCCACGCGCGTCCAGAAATCGACGTTGTTTTTGACGAGCATCCAGCCGTGGCCTTCGCCCTCATACGTGACCCATTCGACGTTGGTATTGCCTGCCGCTTTCAGGGCATCGCGCATCTTGGTGCCGTGTGGCAATGGAACGCGGCGGTCTTCCACGCCGTAGGCCATCATCACCGGCTGCTTGATGCGGGCCGCCTGCTGCAGCGGCGAGGTGGCGCGCAGCTGCGCCGCATCCTTGGCGGGGTCGCCGATCATGCGCGGCATGCCGTAGCGCATCCATTTGTCGCCCATGAAATCGCTCCAGCCGATGTCGTACATCAGGCCGATGTCGGTCACGCCGACCCAGTTGATGCCGGCCTTGTACAGCTCGGGTTCCTTGACCAGGCCCATCATGGTCGCATAGCCGCCATAGCTGGCGCCGGCGATGGCGATGCGCTTGGCATCGGCCAGGCCCTGGGCGATGGCGTACTTGGTGACGTCGGTGACGTCGTCCTGCATGGTCAGACCCCACTGGCGCCAGCCGGCCTTGAACCAGGTGTCGCCGTAGCCGGTGCTGCCGCGGAATTCAGGCTGGATGACCAGGTAGCCGCGCGACGCGAGGAACTGGGTGTCGGCCGCAAAGCCCCATTCTTCGCCGCGCACGTTGGGGCCGCCATGGACCAGCACCACGGTCGGGAACGGGCCCTTGCCCTGCGGACGGGTGATGACGGTCGGAATTTCCATGCCGTCGCGCGACTTGATGCGGATGAAGTCCTGTTCGGCCATTTTCGACGAGTCCAGCCAAGGGCGGCTCGAGGCGATCAGGGTCAGCTTGCCGCTGGCGCGCTCGTACAGGAAGAAGACGGGGCTCTGGCGGTCCGAATACGCTTGCACCACCAGGTGGCGGGCGCTGCTGCAGCGGTTGCAGGTCAGGGCGTTGACGGTGCCCGGCAACAGCTTGTCGATCGCCTCCTGATCGGCCTTCAGGGCGCGATCGAACCAGACGGCGCCGGACGCGTCGGAACGGAACACCACGCCCAGGGCCTTGTTGGTGGCGTTGTCGAACATCACGCTGCCATCGAAGTCGAAGCCCTTGATGTTGACGATCGGCTTGTCGGACATCGTGCCCGTTTCCGGGTTGTAGCGGAACAGCGCGGTGGTCCTGGCGCCTTTCATGGTGGCCGGGTCGATCGCGGTGACGAACAGCTGGCCGTCGGCATCGACCGCCACCGGGGTGAACGCGCTGCTTTCCTGCTCGATGGCGTCGTAGCTGGTCAGCTGCTTCCACTGGTTGGTGGCCGGATCGCGCCAGCGCACGATGACCTTGGTCTTGCGGTCCGAGCTGACGGCCACGCGCGGTTCGCGGTTGCGGTCGAGCAGCCAGGTGCTCACGCCGTCGGGCGCGCCGACGGGGATGATCGATTTCGCATCGAGCGTCTTGGTGTTCAGGCGCAGCACCTTGCTGTCGGGCGGCACATCTTCGGCCACCCATTCGTAGCGCTGGATGAACACGTCGTCGCTGCCGTCGTTGGCGATACCCAGGAAACGGTTGCGGTTTCCCGGCAAGACATTGCGGTCGGCCGAGCCGGACTTGCTTTCGGTACGGCGCGAAATGATCTTGGTGAACGCGCTGCCGTCGGCATTGACCGCGAACAGGCCGCTGCCGAGCTGGTCGGAAAGTTCGGCCTGCAGGTCGGTCGCGTCGAACCACAGGCGGTCGTCGTTGACCCAGCCGAAATCGGCGACATCGGCGTCATCGAAACGGGCGATCCCGATAAAACGGGTCGGCGTGGCGATATCGGCGACGGCCAGCGCGAAGCGGCCGTTTTCGGTGGGAATGAGCAAGGCGAGCTTCTGGCCCGACGGCGAGAGGCGGGGACCGGAGGCCGCCGGACGGCGGAAGAAGTCCTGGACCGGAATTTGCGCAGCGGACGAGGCCGCCGGTGCCGCCTGGGCGGGCAGTTGCGCCATGCTCAGCGTGAAGGCGGCAGCGAACACGCGCAGGCTCTGCATCAGTAAAGTGTTTTTCATGGTGGGCATCAGCCGGTTAGAAAAATTGGATAAAAAAAAGCCGCAGCGACGGGAGCCGCTGCGGCCAGTGTACTGCAGGGGTCAGCCAGGCTCACCCCTTCGGATCAACAGTTCCGAATTAGAACTTCTGTTCCAGACGGAAGTATGCCTGACGGCCATACGCGTCGTACAGATCGTAGTTGAACGGCTTCGAGCTGTTGGTGACCAGTTGTGGCTGCTTGTTGAAGGCGTTGACCAGACCGACGCTCAGTTTCATGCCCTTGATGAAGCCTGGGGAAACAGTTGCTTGAACGTCATGCGTGGTGTAGGTCGACACGTACAGTTCGCCCGGCGCCTTGCTGCCGTTCTTGCCGATCGCGTTCACGTTCCACGACACGTCGAACATGCCCAGGCCCCAGCTGTTGTTCAGCGAGACACGGTCTTTCGGCGAACCGAAGGTGCCGTTGAAGTCCGAACCGTTCACTTCTGCCTTGTACACGTGCGACCAGGTCAGATCGTGCTTGAACTTGCCGATGCTGGCGTACTTGTGGGCGAAGGTCGCGCCGACGTCCAGACCCGAGTACTTCAGCAGGCCTTCGTTGGTCGAACCGCTGACGATTTGCAAAATCGCGCCGGTGGCAGGATCGCGGGTGATCTTCAGGCCGTTCGGGATTGGACGGTCCACGTCGCCGTTGTCACGGTTGACGATTTCCTGCGCGCTGATGAACGAGATCACGTCGGTGATCTGGGTGTTCCAGTAGTCAGCCTTGACGGTGAACGACTGGGTCACGTCATACGCGCCGCCGAGCGAGAACTGCTTCGACTTTTCCGAACCCAGGGCTGGGTTGGAGATACGCAGGCCGTTGATCTGGAACGATTCGGTTTCGCACTCGGCCGCGGTGAAGCCGCCGTCTGCCAGGCAGTGACGTGGATCGATCACCGAGTCAGCCGAGTAGGCTGGCTTGGAGGTGATGTCCGGCAGCGATGGCGCGCGGAAGCCGCGGCCGACCGATGCGCGCAGGGTCAGCGCACGGGTTGGTGCCCAGCGGATCGACGCCTTCGGCGAGAAGTCGCTGCCGTAGTCCGAGTATTTCTCGTAACGTGCGGCCAGGGTACCTTCCAGGGTCTTGGAGAATGGGAAGAGCCATTCCATCGACGCTGCGTCAACCTTGCGGCTGCCGCCTGCCGAGTTACCCGACGAACCGAGCACTTCACCGGCTTCCGACAGCGAGTCGTACAGGTCGGCGTACTGTTCTTTGCGGTGTTCCAGCGAGGCGTAGATGCGCGATGCGCCGCCAGCCATGTTGAACACGTCGTGGGTTGCGCTGGCGTAGAATTCGGTCGATTCGAACAGCGAGTCACGGCCGGTGGTCGTGGTGATCGATTTCAGAACGGTGTCCGAGTTCAGGAACGGGTTGGCGACGTTGTACACGCCGCTGTTGATCGCTGCGGTTGCCAGACCTTTGACGACGAAGCCACGGCCGGTTTCGACCAGGTGCGACTTGGTCTTGCGGGCGCCGGCGTCAACGTCGAAGCCTGCCACGGTGCCTTGCACGCCCAGCGCGAAGTCGGTCAGGTTGCCGTCGGTGCTGGTGTCGCGGTTGCCGGCAGCGGCAAAGCGGTGGGCCAGGAACACAGGCTGGGTCGGGGTGGTCGAGGTGTTGTTCGGGCTGTTGGCGGCGACCAGGATCGAATCCGGGACTGGCGCGTAGCGGCCGAACGAGGTGTTGTTCGTTTGCGACAGGGTCACGTAGGCGTTGAAGTCAGCGCCGATCTTGTATTCGCCACGGGCGTACATCGAGGTCGCACCGGTTGCGGCTTCGTCAGCGGCGACCAGGTTGAAGTCGTAGCCGCAACGGCCGTTCGAACGAACGTAGAAGCCCTTGTCAGGGAAGTTGCAGGTACCGGCGATGCCGCGGAAGGCTGCGCCCTGAACCAGGTTGCCGGTGCCATCGTCAACTGCTGCGAAGAAGTTGTTCGAGAACGAGGATGCGCCTTTTGCTGCGCCCCATGGGTAGTCGCGCACGAAGATGATGTCGCGCTTGGTCTTGGAGAAACCGGCGATGATACGGCCTTTTTCGCCCGTCATACCGATCATTGCCGACGCTTCTTCGCGGTCGCCGCCGGTGATGTTGGTCTTGGTGCGGCCGACCGAGTAGTACACGCCGTCGAAGTCTTTGCGCAGGATGATGTTGATCACACCACCGATTGCTTCGGAACCGTACACTGCCGACGCGCCGTCGGTCAGGATTTCGATGCGCTCAACGGCAGCCATCGGGATCGAGTTCATGTCGGCTGCATCGCCCACGTTTGGTGCCTTGGCGACGCGACGGCCGTCAACCAGTACCAGGGTACGGTTCGAGCCCAGGCCGCGCAGGTTGGCGCCGGCGAACGATTGTGCGGAAGAACCCGATTGCGGACGGAACTGGCCGGCGCTCGAGAAGGTCGAGTTACGGATGAATTCAGCAATCGTGACAGCGCCCGAATCTTCCAGCTGCTGGCGCGTGACGACCGTAACAGGCAGTGCGCCTTCGGCGGCGGCGCGCTTGATGCGCGAACCGGTCACTTCAACCGATTGCACGGTCGTGGTGTCCGCAGTTTGAGCAATTGCGCCCATCGAGCTGATGGCCATCGCCACTGCTACGGCGATTTGTTTACGTTGATGCATGGATTCTCCAATTTTTTGGTGATATGCCTGCTGATCTAGTCAGGCTGTAATAAACAAAATGAAATGTTTAACGACCGGTGATCACGTCTTTACGACGCTCTTACATGTCGTTCATCGCTTCATGGGCGAGTCTGCGTGATCGCTTGGACTTCTGCATGAGACCACTTCCAATAGCCGACTGTCAATAATGACACGGGCAAAATTCAGCAAACAAACAACACTTGTTGAGTAAACCAAATGAAATATTTCTTGCGTGAAGGTCTATGGCAGCCAGAGCGCGTTCAATGCAGATACCGCCGCGATCGCAGCAGTTTCAGTACGCAGGATGCGCGTGCCCATGCCCAGCGCAAGTGCGCCGCGTGCGAGTGCAACTTCTTCTTCCTGTTCGGTAAATCCGCCTTCGGGGCCGATCATCAGCGAAATGGCTTGTGGCGGCTGGTGCCGGGCCCACTGCGGCAGGGTTTCTGTGGCGCGCGGCGAGAGCAAAATGCGGCGGTGCAGATCGTGCTGCGCGGTCCAGTCTTGGAAGGCGGCGGGCGGCGCCAGCCGGGTCAGGCGGTTGCGTCCGCTTTGTTCTGCTGCGGCAACGATAATCCCTTGCCAATGTGCCATTTTTTTCTCGGCGCGCTCGGCCGACAGGCGCACCACGCAGCGCTGGGCGGCCAGCGGCACGATCGCGGCCACGCCCATTTCGACGGCTTTTTCGACGATCCAATCCATCTTCGACCCTTCCGGCAGCGCCTGGGCCACGGTGATGGGGTAGGGCAGTTCGGCGTCGAACGCCACTTCGGCCCGGATGCGGGCGCTGGCGCGCCGCTTGTCGAGCGTGACCAGCTCGGCCTGGTACTGGCTGCCTTCGCCGTTGAACAGGGTCAGCGCGTCGCCCGCCTGCAGGCGCAGGACGAACAGGTGGTGGGCCACGGCCTCGGACAGATCGATGCTGGTGCCGGGCACGAGCGGCTGGGGACAGTAGAGGCGCGGCATGTTGGTCCTGTGGAATAGTTGAGGTGGAGCGCTGCGCATTTTAATTCGGCGCCCCCGGGTCTGGTAAAATAGTTGGCTCAGTTACCTATGCAACGCCGCCCGCATTCCCCATTCACAGACCGAAGCTGACCGACCCATGAAACCTACGCTCCCTACTTCCCAGATGGCCAACGCGATCCGCGCACTGGCAATGGACGCTGTTCAACAAGCCAATTCCGGCCACCCAGGCATGCCGATGGGCATGGCCGAGATCGCCGTCGCGCTGTGGGCCGGCCACTACCAGCACAACCCGGCCAATCCGAAGTGGGTCAACCGCGACCGTTTCCTGCTCTCGAACGGGCATGGTTCGATGCTGCACTACGCACTGTTGCACCTGTCGGGCTACGCCCTGACCATGGACGACCTGCGCGCCTTCCGCCAGATGCATTCGAAGACCCCGGGCCACCCGGAAGTGGACATCACGCCGGGCGTGGAAACGACCACCGGCCCGCTCGGCCAGGGCATCGCCAACGCGGTCGGCATGGCGCTGTCGGAATACCTGCTGGCGGCCGAATTCAACAAGCCTGGCTTTGAGGTCGTCAACCACTATACCTACGCGTTCGTGGGCGATGGCTGCCTGATGGAAGGCATTTCGCACGAAGTGTGCGCACTGGCCGGCACCTTGCGCCTCAATAAACTGATCGCCCTGTACGACGACAACGGGATCTCGATCGACGGCAAGGTCGAGGGCTGGTTCACCGACGACACCCCGGCCCGGTTCGAAGCCTACGGCTGGAACGTGATCCGCGCGGTCGACGGCCACAACGTGGCGGCGGTCGATGCCGCCATCGCCCAGGCCAAGGCCTCGGACAAGCCGACCCTGATTTGCTGCAAGACCATCATCGGCAAGGGTTCGCCGAACCTGCAAGGCGGCGACAAGGTGCACGGCGCCGCGCTGGGCGAGAAGGAAGTGGCGGCCGTGCGCGAGCACCTGGGCTGGTCCGCCGCGCCGTTCGAGATTCCGGCCGACGTCTACGGCGCCTGGGATGCCAAGGCCCAGGGCGCAGCCACCGAGGCAGCCTGGAACGCGACCTTCGCCGCCTACCGCGCGGCCCATCCGCAGGAAGCTGCGGAACTGGAACGCCGCATGGCGGGCGAGTTGCCGGCCAATTTCGAGCAAGTACTGGCCGGCGCCATCGCCGCCTGCGTCGACAAGAAAGAAAACATCGCCACCCGCAAGGCCAGCCAGAACGCGATCCAGGCGCTGGCGCCTGCGCTGCCGGAATTTTTGGGCGGTTCGGCCGACCTGACCGGCTCCAACCTGACCAACTGGAAAGAGTGCGTGGCGCTGCGTTCAGGCAAGCCGGGCAACCACATCAACTACGGCGTGCGTGAATTCGGCATGAGCGCAATCATGAACGGCGTCGCCCTGCATGGCGGCTTCATTCCGTTCGGCGCCACCTTCCTCACTTTCTCCGACTACAGCCGCAACGCGCTGCGCATGGCCGCGCTGATGAAGCTGCGTTCGATCTTCGTGTTCACCCACGATTCGATCGGCCTGGGCGAAGACGGCCCGACCCACCAGTCGATCGAGCACGTCTCGTCGCTGCGCCTGATCCCGAACCTGGACAACTGGCGTCCGTGCGACACGGTCGAATCGGCTGCCGCCTGGGGCGCCGCCGTGCGCCGCAAGGATGGCCCGTCGACCCTGATCTTCTCGCGCCAGAACCTGCCGTACATGGAGCGCAGCGACGCCCAGATCGCCGACATCCGGCGCGGCGGCTACGTGCTGCAGGATGCGCCGAACGCCAAGGTCATTCTCATCGCCACCGGTTCGGAAGTCGAGCTGGCGGTCAAATCGGCAGCCGCGCTCAAGGAGCAGGGCATTGCCGTGCGCGTGGTATCGATGCCGTCGACCGACGTCTTCGACCGCCAGGACGCGGCCTACAAGGCCAGCGTGCTCACCCGCGGCGTGCCACGGGTGGCCATCGAGGCCGGCGTGACCGACTTCTGGTACAAGTACGTCGGCCTGGAAGGCGCCGTGGTCGGCATCGACACCTTCGGCGAATCGGCTCCGGCGCCGGTGCTGTTCAAGCACTTCGGCTTCACCGTCGACAATGTCGTCGCCAAGGTCAACATCGTATTAGCGGCCTAATGGCGCAAGCCCTCGGCGGGTCCCCCTTTTTCTTATCAATCAGGAGCATAGTATGACGATCAAAGTTGCAATCAACGGTTATGGCCGCATCGGCCGCAATGTACTGCGTGCGTTCTATGAAGGCGGCAAAAAGCAAGACATCCAGATCGTGGCCATCAACGACCTGGGCGACGCCAAGTCGAACGCGCACCTGACCCGCTACGACACCGCGCACGGCAAGTTCCCAGGCACCGTCACGGTCGACGGCGACAACATGATCGTCAACGGCGACCCGATCCGCGTGTTTGCACAGCGCAACCCGGCTGAAATTCCATGGGGCGAGCTGGGCGTGGACGTGGTGCTCGAGTGCACCGGTTTCTTCACCACCAAGGAAAAGGCGTCGGCCCACCTCAAGGGCGGCGCCAAGAAAGTCATCATCTCGGCACCGGGCGGCAAGGACGTCGATGCGACCGTCGTGTTCGGTGTGAACGAAGGCGTACTCAAAGCGTCCGACACCGTGATCTCGAACGCGTCGTGCACCACCAACTGCCTGGCCCCGCTGGTCAAGCCGCTGCACGACGCGATCGGCCTGGAAACCGGCCTGATGACCACCGTGCATGCCTACACCAACGACCAGGTGCTGTCGGACGTGATGCACGAAGACATGCGCCGCGCCCGTTCGGCCACCATGAGCATGATCCCGACCAAGACCGGCGCCGCCGCCGCGGTCGGCCTGGTGCTGCCTGAACTGAACGGCAAGCTGGACGGCTTCGCGATCCGCGTGCCGACCATCAACGTGTCGCTGGTCGACCTGTCGTTCATCGCCAAGCGCGACACGACGGTGGACGAAGTGAACGCCATCATGAAGGCCGCCGCCGAGAAGTCGGCCGTGCTGACCTACCAAACCGAGCCGCTGGTATCGATCGACTTCAACCACAACCCGGCGTCGTCGAATTTCGATTCGACCCTGACCAAGGTGTCGGGCCGTCTGGTGAAAGTGTCGTCGTGGTATGACAACGAGTGGGGTTTCTCGAACCGCATGCTCGACACCACCGTCGCGCTGATGAACGCCAAGTAATTCGTTTCAAGCCCGCACAAAGAGCGCCCTCCGGGGCGCTTTTTTGCGTTCAGCCGCGTCTATTCTGGGACGCTGCGCGTTCAAAAATTAACATTTTAGGGGTTAACGCGACACAATTATTGTGCGCGCATGATTGGTGTGACATTACAATTGCCAGAAATATAGTGCCCATGCGAAATTCGAGAGCTCATGCATATATGCATGCTTCCCGAAACCAACACAGGCAGCCTTATCCAGGCTGTCAGCATGGAGCCACATGAACTCGCACATCGTCCTCAAGCAAAGTGTACTCGCCGTCGCCATGGCGCTGGCCGCCCAGGCGGCACAGGCGCAGCAAACCGATACCAGCAGCACTGCCACCGTCTACGTGACCGGTTCCAACCTCAAGCGCACGGCCAAGGAAGGCACGGCGCCGGTGCAGATCATCACCGCCAAGGACATGCGCGATTCGGGCGCGACCACGGTCACCGAGCTGATGCGCCTGGTGCCTTCGATGGGCACCGACCAAAACCTCGACACCAACGACGGCGGCTTCGCGCGCGGCGTCTCGACCGCCTCGCTGCGCGGTCTGTCCTCGAGCGCCACACTGATTCTGCTCAATGGCCGGCGCATGACGCCATCGGCCTACGCCGATCCGAACAACGGCAACTCGACCCTGTACGACTTGAATGCGATTCCGATGTCGGCGCTCGAGCGGATCGAGATCCTCAAGGATGGCGCCTCGGCCGTGTATGGCTCGGATGCGATCGGCGGCGTCATCAACTTCATCACCAAAAACAATTACAAGGGCGCCGAAGTGTCGGCCCGGTCGAGCGCCAATGATGACGGCAAGTTCGCCAACAGCGGCGCCAACATTTTCTGGGGGATCGGCGACATCGACGACAACGGCTACAACGTGTTCATCACGGCCGACGTCTCCGAACGCCAGCGCGTGGTGCGCTCGGATGTGACCGACATCGCCTACGACCAGTACAAATACCTGAACAACCGCTACGCGACCTCGTACGGCAGCAGCGTGTCGGGCTATCCCGCGTTCTACCGCGAGACCGCGCCCGGCAGCAAGAATTTCGCCGTCACCCGCGCCAACATGGCCAGCCGCCTGGTGGTCAACACCAACTGCGATCCATCGCGCTTGCTGACCGGCGCCTCGAACATGGGCTTTGGCGCCACCAGCGTGTTCCTGGGCCGCCAGTTCTGCAACTACGACACCAACCAGTTCCTCGAAGGCGCAGGCGGCGGCAAGGATGCGAGCGTGATGTCGCGCGGCGTGATGAAGCTGGGCGGCGGCATGAAGGCTTTCGTCGAACTGGCCTATACCCGTAGCGCGCGCGACTACACGGGCGCGCCGATCACCATCGGCCAGAGCCAGACCACCAACTTCGCCAGCAGCTCGGTGGTGGCGCCGTTCCAGGCGATTCTGGAAATCGGCCACCCGGACAATCCGTTCCCGAACGCGCGCGCCTCGATCGGCTACCGCTTCGAAAATCTGCGCGGCGGCACCCGCACCGTCAACAACAACACGCGCGCGGTCGCCGGCCTGCAAGGCACGGCCGGCACCTGGGACTGGGAAACGGCGGTGCTGTACAACGGCTCGCAGCGCGACGATATTTTCTATGGCCGCCTGTACCTGCCGACCCTGCGCAAGCTCAACACCGGCACGTCGCTGGCAACGCTGTCGGTCGATCCGACTCTGTCGCATGACGTGATCAACGACAACCACGCCTCGATCCTGCATTGGGATGCCAAGGCCAACACCCAGTTCGGCCAGCTGGCAGGCGGCCAGATGGGTCTGGCGATGGGCGTGGAAATGCGGCGTGAAAAGCTGACCATGGAACCGGACGCGATGCTGGCGGCGGGCGACATCTTCGGTCTGGCCAATTCGGCCATCGACGGTCAGCGCGACGTCCAGTCGGCCTTCGTCGAGCTGCGCACCCCGTTCCTGAAGAACTTCGAAATGGATTTCGCGGGCCGGGCTGACAAGTACCCCGGCATCAAGACCAACTTCGTGCCGAAAGTGGGCGCCAAATGGACCGTGACCGATGCGTTCGCGGTGCGCGGCACGCTGGCGCGCGGCTTCCGCGCACCGGCGCTGAACCAGGTCACGCCGGGCGGCTCGCAATTCTTCGAGTCCGGCATCGCCGATCCGCGCCGCTGCGAAGCGGACGACTCGACCCCGAAACCGGGCGCCTCCGCAGCCGACTGCAACAAGACCGCCGGCGGCGTGGGCAATGCCAATCCGGACCTGGTGCCGGAAAAATCGAAGAGCTTCTCGCTCGGCTTCCTCTGGTCGCCCAACAACAGCATGGATTTCGGCCTGGACTTCTACAAGATCCGCAAGGAAGGCGAAGTCGCGCTGGGCACGGCCTTCGACGCGCTGCGTCATGAAGACACCAACCCGGAACTGGTGCAGCGCGACCAGAACCCGCTCAACCTGCTCAAGGACAGCAATGGCAATCCGATCCCGGGCACCGGGCCGCTCCTGTTCGTGCGCCTGCCATGGACCAACCAGGGCGCGACCGAAGTGCAGGGCGTGGACTTCGACGCCGCTTACCGCCGCAACCTGGGCGAGTGGGGCGCTTTCAGTGCCAAGCTGACCTCGAGCTACATGCACAAGTACACGCTGGCGCAGAAGCCGGGCGACGTCGAGCACAACCTGGCCGGTTACAACGCCGGTCTGGTGGACTGGAATCTGTCGAGCGGCATCTATCTGCCGCGCTGGAAGAGCAACCTGAGCATGTCGCTGGCGAACGGGCCGCACGCCTTCAACGTCAATTTCAATTTTGTCGGAGAAGTGTCGCTGATGCGCAAGTACGACAAGGACGAGACCTATGCGACCTCGTTCTGCCACTACGGCGCGGCCACCGGGCCGGGCCAGAACCGGGCGGCGGGCAATCCGAACTACGAACAGCATTTCCCAGGCTGCCAGATCGAGAGCTGGCTGCGCATGGGCGTCGGTTACACCTACACCGGGATCAAGAACCTGAGCCTGAACCTCAACATCCAGAACGTGCTCGACACCCCGGCGCCGTATGACCCGGCGGCGGGCGCGAGCACCACCACCGGCGCGCCGCTGGCTGGCTACAACAGCAGCTTGCACAACCCGTATGGACGCTATTTCTCGGTGATGGCCAAGTACGCGTTCTGATGCCCTGGCGTCCGTCTTCAAGTTCATGGATAGGAGAACACGTGCAAACTGAAAGAAAAGATATCGCCCCGGAGCGCGCTTGCGATGGCGCCAGGGAGGAGGGCTACCCGTTCGATTGGCGCCTGGCGGCGTTGGTGGCGCTGCTCGCGGCGGTCATGGCGGCCGCCATGTTCGGGCCCGCTCTGTTCCAGGCGCGCCTTTGAGGTAAGACATCCGGGCCAGTGTCAGCGACGACACCAGCATATCGGACGAAAGCCGGCCCCGTGCCGGCTTTTTTCATTTCCCGCCGGACGCGCCGGGCACCTGGTAAACTGGAGTTCCCGAAATTCATTAAGTTAACTTTTTGCAAGAATCTGTCCTCGCTCCCTCAATTCTGACTCTCTCCCTATGATCAATGTACCCACGGCCCGCCGGCCAGGCGTCGCCGGACTGGCCATCGCACTTGCACTGCTTGGCTGCGCCATCGCGCCTCTCGCCGCGGCGAAAATCAAGATCGACGCGCAATATGTCCGCAACGGCAAAGCGGTCGAGCTGCACTGCACGGACGAAGCGACGGGCAAGGAGGTCGCTTGCCCGGAAGCGCGGCTGAAAAAAGAGCTGGGGATGCGACCGGTTGAAATCGCATTCAGCGGCAGAGATTTCGCCGAACTCGATGCCATTTTCGACCGGGTCTCGTCCGGCCAACAGCGCTTCGCCGACGGCGACTCCTATCTCGACACCTACGAAGAAGCCCTGGCTGGCCATATGCGCCGCTGGCAACGATGGGACGCACACCTCGAGGAAATTAAACAATGGCAGAAGGAGCGTCCCGGTTCCAACGCCGCCAAGTTCGCCGAAGCCGTCTATTGGCGCACTTCTGCCTGGAATGCCAGGGGGGAAGGCTATGCCGCGTCGGTGGCGCCGGACAGCTGGAAGCTGTTTGCGGAACGGCTGGCAAAGGCGGGCGACAGCATCGACCAGCTCAAACCGATCGCCAAGCAATTTCCCGCCTGGTACGAGTTCAAGATGAATCTGGCGCTGGAAACAGGCAACCCGGAGCAGGTGCGCGCCATCTTCGACGAAGGCGTGGCGATCCACCGCGATTATTACCGCCTGTATCTGGTGATGGGCCGCGCCTACGACCCGAAATGGGGCGGGGATCCGGCCGCCTTCGAACGGTTCGCGAACGAGGCCGTGCGGCTGGCGCGTGGATTCGAGGGGCGGGGCATGTATGGGCGCCTGTTTTGGTCGGTGGACAATGTACACGGACTGCCGCTCATGGGACCGAAATCGGTGGTGCCGTCCTGGCCGAAGTTAAACGCCGCCTTTGCCGACCTGGTCAAACACCATCCCGACAGCTTCCACATCCTCAACCGGTACGCATCGATTGCCTGCCGCGCCAATGACGCAGTGCTCTACAGAAAGCTGCGGACCAGGCTGGGCGACTATCTGGACGAGCGGCATTTCGACGTCGTGGCGGTGGACGTGTGCGACAGCCGCTTTCACTGGCAAGCGCCAGCGGCCAAATTCTGATCGAGCGGACCGCCGGTGAACTTTCCCCTTTTCTGTCTCAACGGTCGGCATGGCCGTGCGCGCACGGTGGCGACGGCGGCCTTGGTCCTCCTTGCCAGTGCACCGGCCACTGCCGAAGTGCTTCGCACGGACGTTCGCCCTTCCTGTGTCAACACGACGACTGTACGCGTCACGTGCGCGGACATCGATCTGATCGGCCGGCAGATGCTCGAATCGGTTGCTTTGCCCTACCAGCGCGACGATTTCAATGCGCTCGACACGGCGCTGGCCTTGTGGCGCGATGGCGGGCGGCAATTTGCGGACGGAAGCTGGGAGCTCGCGCTGTTTTTGCCCGGACTCGAGGAGGGGCTGACCACGGTGACGCAAGACACCGCCAAACTGGCAGCGTGGCGGCGCGCCAAGCCCGATTCCGCCGCAGCGCAATTGGCCGAAGCCTGGGTGTGGTACGTGCACGCGCGTCGGGTCAAGGGGCGAGATCCCCACGCCGCCATTCCTGCGGAGGCGCAAAGCATTGCCCGCGAACGTCTCGCAAGAGCGAGCGCTGTGCTGGCGCGGCTCCGGAAAACGCTGGACGATTCGCCGGTATGGCATGAAATGAAAATCGCGCTGCTGGTGGAGCAGGGAGCGCTGCCGGCAGCGCGCCGCGTGTTCGACGACGCCGTCAAGCGCTTTCCGCGATATCACCCGCTGTATCTGCGGATGAGCCGCGCCTACACGGGTGCTGCGTTCGACCAGTTCGCCCACGAGGCGGCCCGCCTGACAGAAAAATTCGAGGGACAAGGCCAGTATGCGCGGTTGTATCTCGCTGTCGACAGCCCGATGCAGATGCCGTTCGATCCGCGTCTGCCCATGCCGGCATGGGACAGCTTGCGTGCGGCGTATGACGACCTCATGCAGCGTTACCCGGCCAGCGTGCGGATCGCCACCAGTTATGCCTCCGTCGCTTGCCGCAGTCATGACAGCGAGTTATATCGGCGCATGCGGGCCAAGGCCGACGCCTATCTGGTCGCGGCTGCGTTCAATGTGGTGCCGCTCGAGATTTGCGATCGACGCCATGGCTGGGGCACAGCGCGCTAACGCCGCGTCGATGCAATGCAAGCGATTCAGGTATCATGGCCTTACTTTTATTGCAATCTTTCGCTCATGACCGATCCGCGCGACTTAACGGGAACGCCTGCAACGCTCGACGACGACGTGGCCAGCCACGAAAGCCGTGCCAGCGCAGCCATCGACAAGGCCGAGCGCAATCCCGACGACCCCCACCAATATAGTCTGCTCGCCGTCCCCAGCCATCTCGCGCGCTGCTTGCACTGCCGCTATGGGCGCGGTGACAGCGTCGATGCCTTGCGCGCGTATTTCTGGGAAGGCTACGTGCCGACCTTGCAGCGCGCCACGGTCCAGTCGGAACGCCTGTTTCCCGAGCACCGCCTGCGCCTGCACTTCGAGGAGCGGGCCAGCTGGATGCTGCTGTGCGCGCTGGTCTGCTTTGACGACGATGGCAGCGAGATCGCGCGCCTCGACCGTTGGTTCACGCCCGACTGCAATCCGGTCCTGCAGGCCATGGTGCTCAAGGCATTTGTGCCTGGCTTCAGCTATGGCGCGCAGCTCGAGCGCGACTTCGAGGCTATGCCGCACGAAAAGGAACTGGTGAGCGTGCTGTTGCAGCCGCGCGCAACGTGGGCCGCCGCGTTCGGCGCGTACATGCAGCGCTGGCCGATCCTGATGAAGCGCCACGGCTATCGCGAGCATCCCGAACCAGACAGGCACCGCTTTAATTATTTTCCGCTGCACCTGGGCCTGGCCGTATGCGCCTACGACATCGACGATAGCGCCTTCCGCCATCTGCCGTATTATCCGCGCGACCTGGTCGACTATTACCGCGCGCATATCCGCCACACCCGCGACGCCTGGCGCGTGGGCGCGCCGGACCCGGCCGAGGGCTTGCCCGAGCACGCCAGGCCGCTACCGCCGACCACCTACGTGCTGACCAAGGCGCAAGCCTATGCGCGCTGGCTCGCACTCGCGTGCGGCGAACAGCCGCAGCACCTGGCACGTGCGCAACAGGCGCTCGGCAAGCGCAAGACCATGCCCGCGCTCGATGTGGCAATGGCGGCCCTGGCCAGCGCCGGCCTCGGCCTGCATGCGGACCTCAAGGATGACGACACCGTGTTCGCGCAGGCAGCGGCGTTATGCGATGCCTGGCAGGTGACGCCTTTGCCGGCGGAGATGGCCGCCCAGCACGGTTCGGCGGGCATCAGCGCGATGCTCAACGCGCTGCAAGCGCGCGATACCGAGCGCGGACAGCGGCTGGCCGTGCTCTCCGACGGCGGCGACAATTGGCAAGCCTTGTTCTACAGCTACGAACACGAAGCGGAATTCACGACGCTGTGCGAGCAATTGCAGATCAAGCGATTGGAACGGGCGCAGTGGCAATAGCGCGGCGTGACCTGCAGAACGATGTGCTATATGCCGCGCGGAGAATTGGCTAAGATCGGGGCGGAGGTTCAGTGGACGAGGAATGGAACATGGAAATATGCAGCATCGAAGCGCCATCAGCCGCCCCGAGGGCGGCGTCACGGCGATACCTGTTTTTGGTGCGTGACGTATTTGTTGCCACCGCGTTCCTGATGCCCTTGGTGCCAGTGCAAACCAGTTGCGCGTGATGCCGCTGGAAGAGACGGTGGCGACATCGGACATCGTCGTGATTGACACGGTGGCGTCGCTCGATCGCGGCGATGACAAGCCCAGAAATGCCCCCCAATATGCCGTCGTGACGGTCACGCCGGTGCTCAAAGGGACGGCGCCGCAACCCATTCGCGTCCGGTACCGTGGACCGGTCGCGGAAGAATATCCGGCATGCTGCGCTGTCGGCAAGCAGTACTTGTTCTTTTTGCGGAAAATGCCCGACTCAAACTACGTATCGACAAATCACCGGCTTGGCATCGTCGACTTGACGCCGGCTGCGGTTGAGCCGCATCACTAAGAGGACACCTTGAGCTGTACCATCCTCAACACTTCCTGGATCGTTGCCCTGATCATCCTGTTGGTCTTCTCGCTCTCTATTTATTTCAAATTTGTCCGGTTTTGCGAGGAAAGCGCGAAATTGCAGGGCAGGGAAGCCGAGTATCATTCTCCCGTTGCCGTCGATGACACCGGAAACAACGCCTTCATCCAGGAGCAGTTTGAGCTGCTCAAGCGGGGCGCGTTCGAGAACATCGGCGACGAAGCCCTGGTGACGCTGGGATGGCAGGTTCGCCGGCGAATCGGGTTTCAGGTCATCGGCGTCCTGGCGTTGATCGGGCTCATAGTCTGGGTTCAATCGCGCGGCTGCCTCTAATCAACACCCCGATGCCTATCCGAACATGAACTGCCACAGGCGCAGCACTTGCGCGCTATGCGGCGCCACCTGCGCCGGGTCGAGCCGCGCATTGTCCTGCCCCTGCAGGCGCAACTGGTGCTGCAGACGGCGCATGGCGCGGTAAGCGTCGCCCACGGCCGTGCCCAGCTCCGCATCGATCAGGCCCAGTTCGCCGGCCATGCGCAGCAGCGCGATATTGCCGAAGTTGGCCGTCAGCTGCGGGTATTGCGCCGCGTGGCGCAGTACCAGATACTGGACGATGAACTCGATATCGATCATGCCGCCCGCGTCGTGCTTGAGGTCGAACAAAGCGCTGCGGTTGGGATAGGCGTCGCGCATCTTGGCGCGCATCTTGAGCACTTCCGCTTTCAGTTCCTCGGCCTGGCCGCTCCTGTCCTTGCGCAGCACGCGCTCGCGCACCTGTTCGAACTTGTCGCCGATGGCGGCGTCGCCGGCGCAAAAGCGCGCGCGCGTCAATGCCTGGTGTTCCCACACCCACGCCGAACTGTCCTGATAGCGCTCGAACGCCGTCACCGACGACACCAGCATGCCGGACGCGCCGTCCGGGCGCAGCGCGGTATCGATGTCGAACAGGATCCCGGCCGAGGTGTGCGCCGTCATCCAGGTGATGAAGCGCTGCGCCAGCTTGGCGTAGTTGCCGGGCGCATCCTGGTCGTCATCGTCGAACAGGAAGATCACGTCCAGGTCCGACACGTAGCCCAGTTCCTTGCCACCCAGTTTGCCGTAGGCGATCACGGCAAATTGGGGCACTTCGCGGTGGCGCGTGGACACCGTCTTCCAGGCCGCGGCAATGGTGGCGGCCACGATGGTGTCGGCCAGCGCCGACAGATAATCGGCCAGGCGCTCGACCGACAGGTCGCCGGCCAGGTCCTGGGCCAGCAGGCGGAACAGCTGGGCGTGGTGGGCTTCGCGCAGGATGTCCATCTGGCGCTCGGTGTCGCCGTCGGCCTGTTCCAGCTGGACCTGCAGCTCGCCGGCCAGCGCCGCGTAATCGGGCGCGGTATTGCGCACGCGGTCGTCGAGCAGTTCGTCGAGCACGATCGGGTGCTTGGTGAGGAAGGTGGCGGCCCAGCCGCTGGCGTACATCATGCGGATCACGCGCTCGAGCGTGTGCGGGTATTCGGTCAGCAGCGACAGGTAGGCCGAGCGGCGCGCGATGGCTTCGAAAAAGTCGAGCAGGCGGCCCAGCGTCGCGCTCGGACTGCCGACGGCGGCACCGGCGGCAGTGCGGGCGATCTGGGGCAGGGCCGCGTTCACCAGCGCGAGCAGGCGCGTGCGCGACGCTTCGGGCAGCGATTGCAGGCGCGGGCTTTGCCAGGTCGCCATCAGGCGCGTGGCGGCCGCGCCCGGGTTGTCGAAGCCGAGCTCGGCCAGGCGCGCCTGGATCGCTTCCTGGCGGTCGAGGTCGGCCAGCGCGGTCGACGATTGTGGATCGACCTCGTCGCCGCTCTTGCCGTTCTTGTCGCTGAAAATCGCGTCGAACTGGGCCGCCACGAAGGCGCGGTGTTCGGCCAGGCGTTCGAGCAGGGCGGCCGTGTCGGCCAGGCCCATCATGCGCGCCACGGTCTGGCGGTCGGCTTCGCTCACGGGCAGGGTGTGGGTCTGGGCGTCGTCGAGGTATTGCAGGCGGTGCTCGAGATTGCGCAGGAACGTGTAGGAGTCGAGCAGGCGCTCGACCGTCTCGCGCGGCAGCAATTCCTTCTCGGCCAGCACGCGCAGGGTGGCGCGGGTGGAGCGGTCGCGCAGGGCGGCGTCGCGCCCGCCCCGGATCAGCTGGAACACCTGGGCCAGAAATTCGATTTCGCGGATCCCGCCGCGGCCCAGCTTGACGTTGTTGCTGCGGTCCGGATGCAAGCGCTCCTGGCGGTCGGTCTCGGCCCGGATCTGGGCGTGCATGTTGCGGATCGCGTCGATCACGCCGAAATCGAGGTAGCGCCGGAACACGAAGGGGCGCACGATGGCGTCCAGGGCGGCAATGTCGGCCGGATCGCCCGTCACCGCGCGCGCCTTGACCCACGCGTAGCGTTCCCATTCGCGCCCTTGCACGATCAGGTATTCCTCCACCATGTTCAGGCTGGCCACCAGCGGGCCCGAGGCCCCGTTCGGGCGCAGCGCCATGTCGACCCGGAACGCGAAGCCGTCTTCGATGATCTCGGACAGGCCGGCGATCAGGCGCTTGCCCAGGCGCGTGAAAAATTCGTGGTTCGATAGCTGGCGCTGGCCGTCGGCGGCAGCCGTTTCGCCGTCTTCGGGGTAGACGAAGATCAGGTCGATGTCGGACGACACATTCAATTCGCCGCCGCCCTGCTTGCCCATGGCCAGCACCATCATTTCCTGCGCCAGGCCCGATTCATAACCCGTCGGCATGCCGTGGCTGGCCACCAGCTCGGCCATGCTGGTCTGCTGCTGGGTGCGGATGGCGAAATCGGCAAAGGCGGTCATGCTCGCCACCACCTCGGCCAGGTCGGCCTGGCCGTCCAGGTCGCGCCGGATCAGGCCGCACACGAGCAGGTTGCGCAGGCGCCGCAGGGCGCGCGGGAGCGGCAGGCCGGTGGCGCTTTCGCGCGCCAGGGCCGCCGCCAGATCGAGCTGGCACAGGGGGGCGCCGACGAGGGCGTCGATGGCGGCGGCTCGGCCGGGATCGGCGGCCAGCCAGCGCTGGTAAAAGCGCGAGGCAAAGGTGAGCGAGGTCATACCCGATGGTAAGCGGCGTCCGGCCCCGATGCAAGTTCTCAGAGTAATAACATTCAGAAACAATTCCCACGCCAAAGTGGCTCTGGGCAAGGGCGCGATGGGGTAGAATTGGGCCGCACTCCGGCGCAGGCGGCGGCGACTCCTTTTTCAGCTTATTGATGCACAATTCAGAACAACACGCCCACCACGTCCACCTCGCCGACCTGCACCTGGGCAAGCGCTGGCATCGGGCGCGCGCGGCGTACCGGATGGCCAATGTCGCCTCGCACCACGTGCTCGGCTTCGCGATCAAGCTCGCCCTGACCGCCTACTTCCTGTTCACCTTCATTTTCCTGTTCCTGCGTTACGCGATCCTGCCCAATATCGAGTACTACAAGGGCGATATCGAGAAGCAAGCGTCGCGCGCGCTGGGCAACCAGGTGGCGATCACCCGTATTTACGCCTCCTGGCGCGGCTTGCGCCCGAATCTGTTCCTGGGCGACGTGATCTTGCACGACGCCCAGGGGCGGCGCGTGCTGTCGCTGCCGAGCGTGTCGGCCACCCTGTCGTGGTGGAGCGTGCTGGCGGCCAGTCCCCGTTTCGATTCGCTGGAAATCATCCGGCCCGACCTCGATATCCGGCGCGACGCGCACGGCAAGGTATCGGTGGCCGGTATCGTGCTGGGCGACAAGGCCGGCGACGGCAGCGGCGCCGACTGGCTGCTGTCGCAGCGCGAAGTGGTGATCCGCGAAGGCAAGCTGCGCTGGACCGACGAATTGCGCGGCGCGCCCGAATTGGCGCTCGAGAACGTCAATCTGCAACTGCTCAACCGCTGGACCCACCACCGTGTCGGCTTGCGCGCCACGCCCCCGGCCAGCCTGTCCGGCCCGCTGGACTTGCGCGCCGATTTCTATCACCCGCGCTTTGCCGCCCGCACGTCGGACGTGACCCAGTGGAGCGGCGAGCTGTACGCCGATGTCGGCAATACCGACCTGGCCGGCTGGAAAGCCTATGTCGATTACCCGTTCCAGGTCAGCCGCGGCTGGGGTTCGGTGCGCGCCTGGCTCAGCCTGGAGCGCGCCAAGCTGGCCGGCTTCACCGCCGACCTGGCGCTGGTCGACGTCAGCGCGCGTCTGGGACGCGACTTGCCGCCGCTCGAACTGGCGCGCGTGGGCGGACGCCTGTCGGCCAGCGAAACCTTCCCCGACGGCGCCAACCAGGGCTTGCCGGTGTTCGGCGCCAACGGCCACGCGGTCGCGCTCGACAATTTCTCGCTGACGACCACGGACGGCCTGACCCTGGCCCCGACTTCGATTGCCGAAGCGTACGCGCCGGCCGCCAACGGCCAGCCCGAAAAATTCCACCTGAGCGCGCGCCAGCTGGACCTGGAAACGCTGGCCAAGCTGGCCACCCAGCTGCCGCTGAACGCGGCCCAGCGCCAGATGCTGACCGACTTCGCGCCGCGCGGCAGCCTGTCGGGCTTTTCGGCCAACTGGAGCGGCCGCTATCCGGCCATCACCTCGTACCGCATCAAGGGCCGCCTGACCGGCCTCGGGATGCATGCCCAGCCGGCGCGCCTGGCCCAGCCGCGGCGCGGCAACGAGCCGGCCACGGCGGCGGTGCCGGCCATTCCCGGCTTCACCAATTTGTCGGGCAGCATCGATGCCACCGATGTCGGCGGCACCCTCATGCTCGACGCGCGCGACACCGTGCTGCTGCTGCCGGCCTGGTTCGACGAACCGGCCATGCCCTTCGACCAGCTCAACATGCTGGCGCGCTGGAGTTTCACGCCCAAGGATCATTTGCTGGTGCAGCTCGAGAATCTGTCGATCGTGCAAGGTCAGCTCAAAGCGACCCTGTCCGGCCGGCACCAGATGCCGCTGGTGGCCGGCGCCGGCAAGTCGCCCGGCGTGGCCGACTTGAACGGCACCATCACCGGCTTCGACGCCAAGACGCTGGGGCGCTACCTGCCGCTGCAAACCCCGCCCGGCCTGCGCGACTGGCTGGTGGGCGCGATCGAGGAGGGCACCTTGCACGACGGCACGCTGCGCCTGCGCGGCGACCTGGCCCAGTTCCCGTTCCGCGGCGACAAGCCGCAGGGCGAGTTCCGCGTGGCGGGCCGGATCGAGAACGGGCGCCTCAATTACACGCCTTCGCACTTTGCCGCCGACGGCAAGGCGCCGCTGTGGCCGCAGGCCGAGCAGATCAACGGGCACTTGCTGTTCGACCGCTCGCGCATGGAAATCACGGCCGACACCGCCAGCACGCTGGGCGTGCCGCTGACCCGCGTCAAGGCGGTGGTGGCCGACCTCGGCTCGCCCGAACGCACGCTCGAGATCGACGGCAACGCCGCCGGTCCGATCCAGGATTTTCTGCGCTATGTCGATGCGAGCCCGGTGGCCGGCTGGATCGGCCACTTCACCGAGCCGACCCGGGCCACCGGCAACACCAAGCTGGCCTTGCACCTGCAATTGCCGCTCACCCATATCCACGACGCGAAGGTGCAAGGTTCGCTGCAGCTGTTGCGCAACGACGTGGTGCTGTTCCCCGAACTGCCGCCGCTGCAGGCCGCGATCGGCAAGCTCGACTTCACGGAACAGGGACTGACCCTGAACGGCGTGGGCGCGAGCGTGCTGGGCGGCCCGCTGGCGCTGACGGGCGGCTCGACCCGCGAGTCGGGCGTGGCGATCCGCATGAGCGGCAGCGTCAGCAGCGAGGGCATCCGGCGCAACTATCCGGGCGCCGTGATGGCGCCGGTGGTGAGCCGCTTGCACGGCACGGCCCGCTACACGGGCTTGATCACGGTGCGCGACGGCTTGCCGCAAATTACCCTCGATTCCAACCTGGCCGGCTTCGGCGTCGACCTGCCGGCGCCGCTGTCGAAGGCGGCGGTCGACGCGCTGCCGCTGCACTTCGCGCTGGCCGGCATCGCGGCCGGCGATGGCATGGCGCGCGACGATATCCGGATCACGCTCGGCAGCACCATCGCGGCGCGCTACCAGCGCCAGAAGGTGGGCAAGGGAGCGTGGGAAGTGAAAAGCGGCGGGGTCGGCGTGAACGTGCCGGCGCCGGAACCGGACGAAGGCATGATGGTCAACGTCAACCTGCGCAGCTTGAATGTGGACCAGTGGATGACGCTCGCCAGCGCCATCAGCAGCGCCAAGCCCGAACCGGCGCTGCCGGGCGCGCCGCCCACGGCCAGCCTGGCGCCGTACGTGGTGCCGGACGTGATGGCCGCGCGTGCGACCGAACTGATGATTGCCGAGCGCAAGCTCGACGGCGTGGTGGTGGGTGTGTCGCACCAGAACCAGACCTGGCAGGCGAGCATCGATTCGCGCCAGGTGGCCGGCCACCTGAGCTGGGAAGAGGGCGCCGGCGGCCAGGGTCTGGGCAAGGTCACGGCGCGCCTGGCCTCGCTGGTGATTCCCGAATCGGCGGCGGCCGACGTCAAGGATTTGCTGGAAGACGGCAAGAGTCCGGCGGCCACCATTCCCGCGCTCGACATCGTGGCCGAACGCTTCGAGCTGTTCAACAAGCAGCTGGGCCGGCTCGAACTGCTGGCCAACAATGAAAAGACGGTCGGCGGGCGCGAGTGGCGCATCAACCGCCTGCTGCTGGCTAATCCGGACGGCACCTTGCGCAGCACCGGCCGCTGGGCCAGCCGCGACGGCGTGAGCAGCACCAGCATCAATTTTGTGCTCGACATCGACGACGCCGGCAAGCTGCTCGACCGCTTTGGCTTCCCCGAAACGCTCAAGCGCGGCAAGGGCAAACTGTCGGGCGAGCTGGCCTGGAACGGGGTGCCGTACTCGCTCGACATTCCTTCGCTGTCGGGCAAGATCGACATGAATCTGGCGGCCGGCCAGTTCCTGAAAAAAGACCCGGGCGCGGCCAAGCTGCTCGGCGTGCTCAGTCTGCAAATGCTGCCGCGTATCCTCAAGCTCGACTTCCATGATGTGTTTTCCGAAGGCCTGGCCTTCGACGGCATTACCGCCAACGCCACCATCAACCGCGGCCTGGCGCGCACCGACAACCTCAAGATGTGGGGCGTGGCCGCCACCGTGCTGATGGATGGCACGGCCGACATTGCAAACGAGACCACCAACCTCCATGTGGTGGTGATCCCGGAATTTAACCTCGGCACCGGTCCGCTGGTGTACGCGCTGGCCGTCAATCCCGTGATCGGCCTGGGCAGCTTCCTGGCCCAGCTGTTCCTGCGCGAGCCGATGATGAAGGCGCTGACCTATGAAATGCAGGTGACCGGGCCATGGAAGGCGCCGGTCGTGACCAAGCTGGCCGGCGCGCGCGCCACCGCCTCGGCCGCCGATACCCCACCGGAAGGAAAGACGCCATGACCGTTGTTGCAGCGATTCAGATGATCAGCACGCCCGATGTGGCGACCAATATCGCCAGCGCGCGCCGCCTGGTGGCACAGGCCGCGGCGACCGGCGCCACCCTGGTCGTGCTGCCCGAGTACTGGCCCATCATGGGCATGAGCGACGCCGACAAGGTGGGCCTGGCCGAGCAGCCGGGCAGCGGGCCGATCCAGGACTGCATGGCGGACGCGGCGCGCGAACACGGCGTGTGGCTGATCGGCGGCACCTTGCCGCTGGTGTCGCTTGATGCCGGCAAGGTATTGAACACCACCCTCGTATACGATCCGCAGGGACGGCCAGTGAGCCGCTACGACAAGATCCATTTGTTCGGCTTTACCAAGGGCGCCGAATCGTACGACGAGGCACGCACGATCGTGCCGGGCGAAACGGTGCGCTGCTTCGACGCGCCGTTCGGGCGCGTGGGTCTGGCCATCTGTTATGACCTGCGCTTCCCGGAATTGTTCCGCGCCATGGGCGACTGCACGCTGATGGTGGTGACCGCCGCCTTCACCCATACCACCGGCCTGGCCCATTGGGAAGTGCTGCTGCGCGCGCGCGCCATCGAAAACCAGTGTTACGTGCTGGCCTCGGCCCAGGGCGGGCTGCACCCGAACGGGCGCCGCACCTTCGGCCACAGCATGCTGATCGACCCCTGGGGCACGATCAAGACCATCTTGCCCGAGGGCGAGGGCGTGGTCAGCGGCAACATCGATCCGGCCTTCCTGGCCGAAGTGCGCCAAAGCTTGCCTGCGCTCAAGCACCGCAAGCTCTGAAACAAGAACATGGATATGGCACAATGCCAGTTCATCCCTGAAAGAGATTTCCCATGAAACCCTTCGAACCGAATCTCTCTTCCCTGGCGGTGGCGCGCGACGTGCTGCTGACCCCGTTTGGCCTCGACGAAGGCAAACTGCTCAAGACGCTGGGAACGATGTTCACCCACAAGGTCGATTATGCCGACCTTTATTTCCAATTTACCAAGAGCGAAGGCTGGAGCCTGGAAGAAGGCATCGTCAAGACCGGCAGCTTCTCGATCGACCAGGGTGTGGGCGTGCGCGCCGTATCCGGCGACAAGACCGCGTTTTCCTACTCCGATGAAATTTCCGAGAGCGCCCTGCTGGATGCAGCCGCCGCCACCCGCACCATCGCCAAGGCGGGCGCGGGCCGGATCAAGGTCGCATCACGCATGACCGAGGTGGGCGGACGCTCGCTGTACCTGCCCAACGATCCGCTGGCCTCGCTCGACGCGACCGCCAAGGTCAAGCTGCTCGAGCGCGTCGAGAAAATGGCGCGCAAAAAAGACCCGCGCGTGGTGCAAGTGATGGCCGGACTGGCCGGCGAATACGACGTGGTGCTGGTGGTGCGCAGCGACGGCGTGCTTGCGGCCGATATCCGGCCGCTGGTGCGGGTGTCGGTGACGGTGATTGTCGAGCAAAACGGGCGCCGCGAAATGGGCAGTTCCGGTGGCGGCGGACGCTACAGCTACGGCTACTTCAGCGACGAGATTCTGGATAAATATGCGACCGAAGCGGTCAAGGCCGCCGTCGTCAATCTCGACGCGCGTCCGGCCCCGGCCGGGCCGATGACGATCGTGCTGGGACCGGGCTGGCCCGGCGTGCTGCTGCACGAAGCGATCGGCCATGGACTCGAAGGCGACTTCAACCGCAAAGGGTCGTCGGCGTTTTCGGGCCGCATCGGCGAGCGCGTGGCCGCCAAGGGGGTGACCGTGGTCGACGACGGCACCCTGGCCGACCGCCGCGGTTCGCTCAATATGGACGACGAAGGCAATCCGACCCAGTGCACGACGCTGATCGAAGATGGCATCCTGAAAGGCTATATTCAGGACACCATGAACGCGCGCCTGATGAAGATGCCGGTAACGGGCAATGCGCGCCGCGAATCGTTCGCCCACCTGCCGATGCCGCGCATGACCAATACCTACATGCTGGGCGGCGACAAGGACCCCGAAGAAATTCTGGCCTCGGTCAAGAACGGCTTGTATGCAGTCAATTTCGGCGGCGGCCAGGTCGACATCACCAACGGCAAGTTCGTGTTCTCGGCCAGCGAAGCGTACATGATCGAAAACGGCAAGGTGACCTATCCGGTCAAGGGCGCCACGCTGATCGGCAACGGTCCTGACGTGCTCAACCGCGTGTCGATGATCGGCAACGACATGCGCCTCGACGCCGGTGTCGGTGTGTGCGGCAAGGAAGGGCAGAGCGTGCCGGTCGGCGTCGGGCAGCCGACGCTGCGTATCGAAGACGTGACCGTCGGCGGTACCGCGTAGCAGTGAACGTCGTCCTCGCAAAGGCGGGGACGGCCGCTTAGCGGATCGAATCCGTGGTCTTCTGTTGCTGTTTGCCCAGCTCGTCGGCGAATTCGTCCCACTCTTTGTCGTTCTGTGCGCCGCTGATGAAACTGCCGGCCATGCCCACCACGATGATCAGGCCGAACAAGCCGAAAATGGAGAACAGGAAGCGTTCTTCGCGCATCATCGGCGTCTTGAAGAAATGCACGACGGCGTAGACGGCAGCGGCAAGCAGCAAGCCGCCAATCACCTTGCCCAGCAAGGGAAACGCCTTGCCCAGCACCTGCGCCAGGACGGACAGCGTCAGGAACAGGAACAGGTTCGCATACGCCGAATCGAGCCATCGGGCCAGCTGCCAGGTCAGCAGGCATCCCACCACCACGCTACCCACGGCCACCGTTGCCGCCGCTTGCTTCTGGCCTGTGGTGAGCGGGATGCGCGCCTTCGCGGCGGCCGCTTCGCGCTTTTGCAATTCGTTCTGGGCCACGCCGCGCGCCAGCTGGATCAGGTCCGGGCCCGCCAGGCGCGCCTCGATTTCCTCGGTCGGCATGGCCTTGTAGATCTTGATGAGCGCTTGTTCCTGTTTGTTCAGCACGGCGGTTTCCTGGTGGCGCGGGTGGGACATTATACCGCCCCGCCCGACCCGTCAGAATTTGTAGGTCGCCCTCACGTAGACCGTCCTGCCCAGCGGATCGGTGTAGCGCGGATCGTAGCCCTGCTGGAAGGTGGTGGTCTGGTTGGTGTAAGGCGGTTCGTGGTTGAACAGGTTCTTGACCCCGGCCGTCAGATCGATATCCCTGTTGCCCGTATACGTGCCCGCCAGCGACCACAGCGAATAATATTTCACGCGTTGCCTGAACTGCGGATCGACCGCATTCTGGTCGTCATACCCCGACAGATAACGGTTGCCCAGCGTGAGCGTCCACGGCGCCGACGACCAGCTCAGCGTCGCATTGTGGCGCCAGCGGAACACCGGCGAGGCATCGGCATAGCGCCCTGCATTTTCCGTAAACGGTCCGTTCGGCTCGTTTTGGTAATCGTACTTCTGCACCCAGGTGCCATCGATGGCCAGCGCCACTGCGCCCCACGGACGCGGCGGCAGGCGCCACAGCAGGGAAAGGTCGACCCCGCGCGTGCGGATCTCGCCCAGGTTGGTGGTGGTGGCCAGCACGTAGTCGAGACGCGTGTTGGTGGCGTTGTAGACGAACAGGCTGCTGTACTTGGCGTAATTGCCGAACAGCGTTTGTTCGGCCAGCGCATTGATCTGGTCCTTGAGCTTGATGTTCCAATAGTCGGCCGAGAGCGTCAGGCTGCGCGTGGGCTCGAGCACGATGCCGGCGCTGTAGGTGCGCGATTCTTCGGGCTTGACGTTCAAGTTGCCGCCCTGGCGGATGTTCTGCTGCTGGTTGCACACGATGTTCGGATTGGCGCCCGGCACGGCGCTGCCGCCCGGGCACAGCACCGGGTCGTCCCAGGGCTCGGCCGTGTTGGTGACCGTTTGCGGGCCGTAGATGTCGTACAGGGTCGGCGCGCGGAACCCCGTGTTGTACGAGCCGCGCAGCAGCACCTGTTGCGTGGGCTGGAAGCGCAGCCCGATCTTGGGATTGAAGTTGCCGCCCACGTCGGTGTAATAGTCGTAGCGTCCCGCCAGATTGACTTCGAGCGCCTTGGTGAACGGCATATTGACTTCGCTGAACAGGGCGCGGATGGTGCGGCTGCCGCGCTGGTCCTGGGCATCGGCAAAACCCGAGCTCGACGCCTGGCCGGCCAGCGCGCGGTCGACCGTGTAGGTCGCCTTGTCGTGCCGCAGTTCACCGCCGATGGCAAAGCCGAGCTGTCCGCCGTCCATGGCCATCAGGTCGCGGCTGGCCTTGGCGTCGAGCGCGTAGCTGTTGATGCGCGCCTTGAGGAACTGGCCCAGCAGCAGTGAATCTTGCAGGAAGGCGGTGCCGGCCGGGGTCTGGTCGCCGAACGGATTGAGCACGCCGTTGCCGACGCCCTCGATCATGCGCGCGTCGATCACGTAGCCGCCGGTGAACGCGCTGCGCGCGCGCCCCGCCGAGAACGACAGGCCGCTGCTGTAATCCCAGCCGGCCACATTGCCTTCGAGGCTGGCCAGCAGCCGGTCCGACAAGCTGATGTCGCGCGTCTGGCGCTGGCCCGTCACCAGCGGGCGCCAGCTGACGTCGAGCGGTTCGCCGGTGAGGCCGGGCACGGCCGGCGTGATCCCGGCCCCCGGATAGAAAGGGCTGGTGCCGAACATGGTCAGGCCGATCCCGGCCAGCGGCGGCGGCGCCACCCGCGCCTCGTTGCTGCTGCGGCTGTGCAGGTATTCGAGGCTGCCGGTGTGGCCTTCCCCGATTTTTTTGCTGAAACGCCCCAGAAACGAGTATTGCGTGGTCAGGGGAATGTCGTCGATGAAGCGCGTGAAGTCGAAGCGGCAGGTGGGGTTGGCCGGATCGCCCGTGGGGATCGAGGCCGGCGGACGGCAGCCGGTGGCGTAGCTGGGATTGCCGGCGATGCCATTGTCGGAAAAGAAGTTGGCGGGGAAGGGCGTGCCGCTGGTCTGGCTCACGCCCCGTTCGGGCCGCACGCCGGTGGCCGAAAACGCGCGGTCTTCGGAGCGCAGCGCGGCCTGGCGGTGATAGTCGAGCACGGTCAGCAAATTCCAGCCTTCGTTGGACAGGTCGCCCCAGCCGCCCGTGAAATTGAGGCGCGCCTCGTCGCCGCCGCCCGACTGGGTCGGTGCGTAGACTTCGGCCGTCACGCCCATGCCCTTGTACGAACGCTTGGTGATGAAGTTGACCACGCCGCCGATGGCGTCGGTGCCGTAGATGGCCGAGGCGCCGTCGCGCAGCACTTCGACCCGGTCCAGCGCGGCCACGGGAATGATGTTCAGGTCGACCGTGTCGGCGAAGAAGGGATGGTTGGCCAGGCGCCGCCCGTTGAGCAGCACCAGGGTCTTGTCGCCGCCCAGGCCGCGCAAGTCGGCCACGCTGCGCCCGCCGGTGCCGGCGCCCACCGACTGGCTGCCGGAAGTCGAGGTCTGGTTCATGGGAATGGTGGCCAGCACTTCCTGGGCCGTGGCCAGGCCCTGCTTGGCGAAGTCTTCGGCCTTGATCGAGGTCAGCGGCAGCGCGGTCTGCGCAGCCAGGCGCTTGATGGACGAGCCGGTGATCTCGACCCGCTGCATCGGTTCGGTGGTGTCCTGCTGGGCCTGCGCGGGCAGCGCCAGCAGGGCGGCGCCGCAGGCCGCGCTGCCGGCAAACAGGCGGCGCACGGCAAGGGAAAGCGTGGTTTCGGTCATGATGGAACTCCTGGGAAAGAGGAAGGCGCCCGTGTCGCGGGCTGGAGCAGCAAAGTCTTGCATCGGCAATCGCCGCACGCGTGACCGGCATCAAGGGTGGCCGGGTTCGGGCGCCCTTTGTGGGAAGCGCGCAACCGGGTGCGCGCAAGCGCAGCACAGAGCCCACCATGAGGGGCTTGCCAACCGGCAGGGAATGTGTGCTATAGTCGTTCAAACACTTTTGGATCGCCGCAATGCGCAACGCTGTTTTCTTTACCTGCCACTTTTACTTTAGCCATTCCAGCCCCAAGGCGGTGGAGTAGCGGCAGGTTCACGTAGCAACGACGAGATCCAGCAAGAATCCTAAAAAACCGCCAGCGATGGCGGTTTTTTTTTACCCGATTTTGATTACCCATTCACGGAGAACACCATGCCACGCACCGACGACCTTCGCATCCGCGAAATGAAGGAACTGACGCCGCCGTCCCACCTGATCCGCGAGTTCGCGTGCGGCGAGGCGGCCGAGCAGACCGCGGCCAGCGGCCGCGTGGCGCTGCATCGCATCCTGCATGGTCAGGACGATCGCCTGATGGTGGTGATCGGCCCCTGCTCGATCCACGACACCAAGGCCGCGATGGAATACGCGCAGCGCCTGGCGGCCGAGCGCAAGCGCTTCGCCGGCGACCTGGAAATCGTGATGCGCGTGTACTTCGAAAAGCCGCGCACCACGGTCGGCTGGAAGGGCTTGATCAACGACCCCTACATGGACAACAGCTTCCGCATCAACGACGGCTTGCGCATGGCGCGCGAGCTGCTGCGCGACATTAACGCGCTGGGCTTGCCGGCCGGGACCGAGTTCCTCGACGTGATCAGCCCGCAATACATCGCCGACCTGATCAGCTGGGGCGCGATCGGCGCCCGCACCACCGAGTCGCAGGTGCACCGCGAGCTGGCGTCCGGCCTGTCGTGCCCGGTCGGCTTCAAGAACGGCACCGACGGCAACATCAAGATCGCGGTGGAAGCGATCAAGGCGGCTTCCCAGCCACACCATTTTCTGTCGGTTACCAAGGGCGGCCACTCGGCCATCGTGTCGACCAACGGCAACGAGGATTGCCACATTATCCTGCGCGGCGGCAAGACGCCGAACTACGACGCCGCCAGTGTCGAGCTGGCCTGCCAGCAGATCGCCGCCCAGGGCCTGGCCGCGCGCCTGATGATCGACGCCTCGCACGCCAACAGTTCCAAGAAGCCCGAGAACCAGATTCCCGTGTGCGCCGACATCGCCACCCAGGTGGCCGGCGGCGATACCCGCATCGTGGGCGTGATGGTCGAGTCGCACCTGGTGGCGGGGCGCCAGGATCTGGTGCCGGGCAAGGAGCTGGTGTACGGCCAGTCGGTCACCGACGGCTGCATCGACTGGGACAGCAGCGTGCAGGTGCTCGAAGGCCTGGCTGCCGCCGTGCGCCAGCGCCGGCTGCGCCAGGAAGGCTAAAAGCAATGGCGGCCATGCGCTCGTCTACACGCCTGGCCATTCCCATTACCGGGAGCGTTTGCGGTAATGCCTGGCCTTGGCAGCGGCCCTGGGTCTGTCCGCGCAGCACGTTCGACTGCCCCGACTCCGAAAAATAGGCATGAAAAAGCCCGGCGGACACGCGTCGGCCGGGCGCGATTCTGTATCGCCGCGATCAGGTCTTGTCGACTGCCGCAGCTGGCGTTGCCGGCTTGCGCACGGGCAGGCGCGAACCGGTCGCGTATTCCTTGTCTGCTTTTTCCTGTGGCTGTGCCGCCGTGTCGGCCGGCGTGGCGCAACCCGTCATCAGCACGCTGGCGGCCATGCTGGCCAGTAGCGCGATGCGCATTCCTTGAATCTTCATCGTCATCCTCTTCAGGTCATACACGCGCGGATGCGCGGGCAGAGAGAGTGTAACTCTTTGTGCAACATTCCGACACCAAAATGTTGCGCAAAATAGAATAAAAACCGGATGGGGGGAGGACGTGGCCACGTCGATATCAGCCACCGCGACTGGATCCGCCTCAGCGCGGCGTCCGTGACGGGCAAACCGGAATGGCAAATCGTCGAGCAAGCGATCGACGAATGGATGCGCCGGCACGACGAGAACCATTGCGGCGAACCCGAATTTGCCGGCTGCCAGTGGAAGGGCGTGTTTCTTCCGGACGGCACGCTGGGCGACCAGATCCTGCACAAAGGGCAGGCGCGCTCGCCGAGCGGCTTTGTCAAGGCCGTGGGCGGCATCCGGCGCAATGCCTGGAAAAGCGTGTGGCTGCTGTTCCCCGATTCCAAACACTGGCAGCTGGCCGACAGGCTGCGCGCGCCCAAGCGCCCCGTCAGGCCCCGCAGGACGGCCTCCACGGCGCGTGCGACGACGGTCGCGCCCGTATCAGCGCGACCTGTCGAAGCGCCGCCAGCGCCGCCGGAGCAGGCCGCTGCGCCATCGGCGGGTCAGGCGTGTCCGGCGCCGCCGCCTGTGCCAGCGGCTGCACCATCGGTGCGGCCGGCACGTTCAGCACCGCCTGTGGGGCCGGCACAGCAAGCAGGCGCGCTGTTCGCGCTGCCGCTCGCAAGCGCTTACCGCTGGTGCGCCAGACCAGTCCTTGACGCCAGACGAAAAAAAGGCCCCTCGCAAGGGGCCTTTCGTGGAGCGGGCTCGCTTAGAAAGCGTAGCTGGCGCGCAGGTACAGCGAACGACCGGTTGGGTCGGTGTAGCGTGCGTCGTAGCCTTGCTGGAACAGCGTAGCTTGAACGGTCAGAGGCGGTTCCTTGTCGAACATGTTCTTCACGCCGCCCATCAGGGTCAGACCCTTCATGGCTTCCCAGCTGCCGGTCACGTTCCACAGGCTGTACGCATCGACGTCACGAGCGCCGCCTTGATCGCGGTAGCCGGTTTTGTACGAGTTGCTCAGCGTGGCTGCGAACGGGCCGTTTTTCCAGCCCAGCGACAGCGTGTGCTGCCAGCGGAACTTCACGTAGATCGCACCGAAGCGGCCGACGTTCTCGTCAAACGCGCCATCTTTTTCGTTCTGATACTTGTAGCTGTGCAGCCAGGTGCCGTCCATCGACAGCGTGAAGCCGCCCATTTCGGTTTTTGGCAGACGCCACACGGCGCTCACGTCGATACCGTCGGTCTTGACTTCGCCCAGGTTTTCCTTGAAGTCGGAAATGGCGAATGGCGAGCCGTCAGGATTGCGCAGGAAGCGGGCCTTGTATTTCTGGTAGTCGCCGTAGATGATTTCTTCCGGCAGCGCGTCGATCTTGTCCTTGAGCTTGATGTTCCAGTAGTCGGCGGTCAAGGTGACAGCTGGAATCGGCTCGAACACGGCGCCGAACGAGAACGACTTCGACTTCTCAGGGCTCAGGTTGGCATTGCCGCCTTGCAGCTTGAACTGTTGCAGATCGCAGTCACGCAGCGGATTGGTGATCGGATCCGACGACGGTACGCCGCCCGGGCACAGGACCGGATCGTTGTACGCATTGTTGGTATCGTTCTTCGACGGTGGCGCGTTCTTTTCGAACAGGGTTGGCGCGCGGAAACCGGTGCTGGCCGAACCGCGGATCAGCAGGGCGCTCGAAGGCTGGTAACGGATGCCGATCTTCGGATTGGTGGTGTTGCCGACGTCGCTGTAGCGGTCGAAACGGCCAGCGAGCTGAACTTCCAGTTCTTTCGTCACTGGCATCACCAGTTCGGTGAAGACCGCCTGGATGTTGCGCGAACCGTCGGTCGACAGCGAGCCCGACAGGCCCGAGCTGGCAGCCTGGCCGGCGATGGTACGGTTGACGTTGAAGTCAGCCGTTTCGCGGCGTACTTCGGCGCCCACGGCGAAGGCCATCTGGCCACCGGCCATCGGCATGATGTCGCGGCTGGCTTTGAAGTCCAGGCCGGTGTTTTTCACGGTAGCGTTCTGCACTTCACCGCGCAGGGCGGTCGAGGCCAGGTAAGCGGCGCCGGCAGCGTTCTGCAGGGCGAACGGGTTCAGAATGCCGTTCAGGACGCCAGCGGCGAACGATGCATCCTGCACATAGCCGCCGATGAAGTTTTCAGCCGATTTGCTGACCGAGTAGTTCAGGCCGGTCTTGTAATCCCAGCCTGCCATATTGCCTTCCAGCGCGGCGACAAAGCGGTCAGCCTTGCCGTTCGACAGGATGGTACGCTGGCCGGCTTCCATCGGACGCCAGTTGACCGACAGCGGTGCGCCGCTGGCGGCAGCCGGGTAGTACGGGCTGGTGTTGTTCAGTACCAGGCCGGTCTGTGGCGGCGGGGCGGTGCGCGAGATCACGTCGTTCTTGGCGTGCAAGAATTCCATGGTCGCCATGGTGCCTTCGCTGACCTTGAACGCGCCCTTGACGAAGACGCTCAGCTTCTTCTGGTCGGGATTGTCGTCGATCTGGCGGGTGTAATCCTGGCGGCAGGTGGTGCGGCCTGGCAGCGCGATCGCGTAAGGTGGGTTGCAACCGGTGGCGTAGCTTGGATTGCCGGTGGTGTTGTTGCCGGTGTCGAAATAGTTAGCCGGGAAGGTGGTGCCCGAGGTGCCGTCCAGACCGCGTGCTGGGTCGTAGCCGGTCTTCGAGAATTCGCGCTGCTGCGAGCTGATCGACTGCTGCTTGTGGTAATCGATCACGCCGAAGATGTTGTAGCCGTCCGCGTCGAGGTTGCCGAAGCCGCTGGAAATGTTGGCGCGCTCTTCGTCGCCGCCTTTCAGGCGTGGACGCAGCAGTTCGCCGGTGATGGTGGTGGTGGTGATCGAACGCTTGGTGATGAAGTTGATCACGCCGCCGATCGCATCGGTACCGTAAATCGCCGAGGCGCCGTCGCGCAGTACTTCAACGCGGTCCAGGGCGCTGATAGGAATCATGTTCAGGTCGACTGCGGCGCCATCGTAAGGATGGTTGGCCAGACGGCGGCCGTTGAGCAGTACCAGGGTCTTGTCGCCGCCGAGGCCGCGCAAGTCGGCGCTGGCCATGCCGCCGGTTGGCAGGCCGCTGTAGTTGCCGCCCACGGTGTTGCCGGCACCCATGCCGGACTGGTTGGCAGGAATGCGCGACAGTGCTTCTTGCACGTTGGTCACACCTGCTTTGACGAATTCTTCTGCTTTGATGACCGACAGCGGGGTCGCTGTTTCGGCTTGCAGACGTTTGATCGAGGATCCGGTGATCTCGACGCGTTGCATCGGCGCAGCTTCTTGGGCAAGCGCAGATACACTAATCACGGCCCCAGCGGCAAACATGGCTTTCAGGGACAGCGACAACACAGTTGGCTTCATCATTACTCAAACTCCCGTGGGACAAAAAAGCTATGGAAGCATTGCGAAGGCGTCAATGTCAATTCTGAAACCTTAGGAAGTGTTCAAATACAACACAAGTGGTGCACGCTACAATTAGACCTACACTTTTGCGGAAAAAGTAGTATATGCAAGTAGTTGTGCCTTGATTCCATATGTATATGCACCAATGAAACAAACGCTCGAACATCGTGCTAATCGACGACAATGGATTGCATGAATCGCGTTCATCGCCTAATTTGCTGTTTTTTCAAGGAGCGCACGTGAATGCCTATCTCCTGCGCCGCCTGTGCCACATGCTGCCCACCATGGCTGGCGTTGTGCTGCTGGTGTTCTTCCTGTTTAACTGGGTGGGCGGCGATCCCGCCTTCATCCTCGCCGGAAAGATGGCGAACGCGCAGGAAATTGCCAATATCCGTCATCAACTCGGCACAGACCAGCCATACCCGGCGCAGCTGTGGATCTTCGTCAAGCAGATCTTCAGTGCCGACTTTGGCAATGCCTGGAGCACGGGTGAACCGGTGTCGCACATCCTGGCGACGCGGCTCGGACCCTCGTTGACGGTGTTGATCCCGCTGACGATCCTCGAGACCATGTTCGGGATCGCGCTGGCGCTGGCGATCGCCTTCGTGCGCGGCTCGCTCACCGACCGCCTGCTGATGATCGCCTGCACGGTGGGTATGTCGGTCAGCATCCTGGTCTATATCATCGTGTTCCAGTACGGTCTTGCCTACAAGCTCGGGCTGTTCCCGGTACAGGGCTGGGGCGACAGCCTGGGCGAGAACCTGCTGCGCTATGCCACGCTGCCGATCCTGATCGGACTGGCGGTGTCGATCGCGCCCACGCTGCGCCTGTACCGCAGCTTTGTGCTCGACGAGGCGGGCCAGGATTACGTGCGCACCGCGCGCGCCAAAGGCTTGACCGAGCGCCGCATCCTGTGGGTGCACGTGCTGCGCAACGCGGCCATTCCCATCATCACCCATGTGATGGCCAGTTTGCCGGCGCTGCTGATCGGCGCCTTTCTGCTCGAGCGCTTCTTCGGCATTCCCGGCATCGGGCGCGAAGTGATACTTGCGGTCGAACGCAGCGACTTTCCTGTGATCAAGGCGATCACCGTGTATGTGGCGGTGGCCACCATGGTCTTTAACTTGCTGACCGACCTGCTGTACCAGGCGGTCGATCCGCGCGTGCAGCTCAGGTGAGGCCCATGACGCGCGCTCCCGGATTGTGGATGCTGGCCTGGCGCCGCCTGCGCGCCGACAAGGTGGCGCTGGCGGCCCTGGCCGTGGTCGGCCTGTTCCTGGCCATGCTGGCGCTGTCCGCCGGCGGCCTGATCGCGAGCGACTGGGAAGACGAGGTGGCGCTCAGCTATGCGCCCCCGTCGTTCATGGGCGCCGATGCGGCGCCGGCGGCGCAGGCGGCGGCCGCGCGCGCCCCGCCGCCCAACGTCTTCGATCCCCTGGCCGACGACATCGCCGCGCTGGCCGCGTCCGGCAGCGCGGTGGCCGTGGTGCGCCGGCCCACGCTGCCGTTCGGGGCCGACAAGTGGGGCCACGACGTCATCAAAAAGACCATCAAGGGCGGCGAGACCTCGATCGTGGTGGGCCTGGTGGCGGCGCTGCTGGCGGTGGGCCTGGGCACGTTGTTCGGCGCCGTCTCGGGCTATTTCGGCGGCATTGTCGACGACTTGTTCAACTGGTTCTACAGCATCTTCACCGCGATTCCGTCGATCCTGATGATCCTGACCGTGGCCGCCGTGCTGCAGCAAAAGGGGGTGCTGACCATCGTGCTCATTCTCGGCCTGACCGGCTGGACCGGGCCGTACCGCCTGATCCGCGCCGAGTACATGAAGCACAAGGGGCGCGAATACGTGCTGGCGGCCGGCGCCATCGGCGCCTCGCACTGGCGCCGCATGTTCGCGCACATCTTCCCCAATGTGAGCCACGTGGCGCTGGTGCAGCTGTCGATCCTGGTGGTCGGCTTCATCAAGGCCGAAGTGATCCTGTCCTTCCTCGGCTTCGGGGTGCCGGTGGGCGTGGTCTCGTGGGGCAGTATCCTCAACGAAGCGCAGAACGAACTGATACTGGGCAAATGGTGGCAGCTGAGCGCCGCCGCCTGCGCCATGGCGCTCCTGGTGACGGCCTTCTCGCTGCTCACCGACGCCCTGCGCGACGCGCTCGACCCGACACTGAAACAGGGGTGACCATGCTGCTCCAGGTGCGCGATCTGCGCGTTGACTTCCGCATCGACAAACACAGCACCTTTGCCGCGCTCAAGGGCGTCTCGTTCGATGTGCCCGACAACGCGACCGTGGCGCTGGTGGGCGAGTCCGGCAGCGGCAAGTCGGTCAGCGCGCTCGCGGTGATGGGGCTGCTGCCGCCGCACAACGCCCTGATCGGCGCGGGCAGCAGCATGCTGTTCGAAGGCACGGAACTGCTGGCGCTGCCCAAATACGCGCGGCGCCGCCTGTGCGGGCGCGACATCGCCATGATCTTCCAGGAGCCGATGTCCTCGCTCAACCCGGTGTTCACGGTGGGCTTCCAGATCGGCGAGGTGCTGCGCCTGCACATGGGCGTGGATGCGCGCCAGGCCAGGGCGCGCACGCTGGCGCTGCTGGGCGAAGTGGGCATTCCCGACCCCGAACGCAAGATCGACGCTTATCCGAGCCAGATGTCGGGCGGCCAGCAGCAGCGCGTGATGATCGCCATGGCGATCGCCTGCGAACCGAAGCTCTTGATCGCCGACGAGCCCACCACCGCGCTCGACGTCACCATCCAGAAGCAGATCATGGCCCTGATCGCGCGGTTGCAAAAGACGCATGCGATGTCGGTGCTGTTCATCACCCACGACCTGGGCCTGGTGGGCGAGATCGCCGACCATGTGATCGTGATGCGCCACGGCGAAGTGCGCGAACAGGGCACGGTGCGCCAGTTCTTCGACGATCCGCAAGACGCGTACACGCGCGCCTTGCTGCACTGCCGGCCGGCGCTGGACGAACGGCCGCTCCGCCTGCCCGTCATCGACGACGACGCGGCCGGCACGGTCTCGGCCGGCCAGCGCACGCGCGGCAGCGCCCCGGACGACCAGCCGCTGCTGGTGGTCGACAAATTGAGCAAGAGCTTTTTTGTGCGCGAAGGCCTGTTCGGCAAGCGCGAGTTTCAGGCCGTGCGCGACGTCTCGTTCACGCTCGCGCGCGGCAAGACGCTGGGCGTGGTGGGCGAATCGGGTTCGGGCAAGAGCACGCTGGGATTGACGCTCTTGCGCCTGCACCGGGCCAGCGGCGGCAGCGCTCTGTTCGAGGGGCGCGACCTGCTGACCATGCCGGCGCGCGAGTTCATGCCCTACAAGCGGCGCATCCAGATCGTGTTCCAGAATCCCTATGCTTCGCTCAACCCGCGCTTCACGGTAGGCCAGATCCTGATGGAGCCGATGCGCATCCACGGCATCGGCGCCAACGAGCGCGAGCGCGGCGCGCTGGCGCTGACCCTGCTCGACAAGGTGGGCTTGCCGGCCCAGGCCTTCGATCGCTATCCGCATGCATTCTCGGGCGGGCAGCGCCAGCGCATCGCGATCGCGCGCTGCCTGACCATGCGCCCGGACATCCTGGTGTGCGACGAATCGGTGTCGGCGCTCGACGTGTCGGTCCAGGCGCAGGTGCTCAACCTGCTGCAGGACCTGCAGGACGAGTACGGCATGAGCTACATCTTCATCTCGCACGATCTGGCGGTGGTGCGCTACATGGCCGATCAGGTGATGGTGATGCACCAGGGCAGGGTGGTGGAAATGGCCGACTCCGATACCCTGTACCGCGCGCCCCGGCATCCCTACACCCAGGCCTTGCTGGCGGCCATACCCGGCCGCCGCGCGCAGGTGTAGCGGGAGCGTGGCGCGGTGCCGGCCAGCCTGCCTCGCAATACCCTGCGCGCCGCCCTTGCCAGCGGCGTCGCCCCGGCCCAGACTGGCTGTTTCCTCTTGTTCAGACTTTCCATGACTTCTACGCTGCGCCGCCTGTCCCTCCTGCTTGGCTTGCTCCTCTTGGCTGCCGCGCCCCTGTGCCGGGCCGACATCAGCCAGCGCGACTTGCTCAAGCCCACTTACCGGGCGCTGCTGCCTGCCCAGCTGCCGCAAGGCCTGGCGCTGGTCGATCTGCGCGCACGCGCCGCGTCGCCGAATTACCGCATGCTCGCGGTGCAGCAGGCCAATGGGGAGACCGAACAAGTGAAGGTCAGCGTCGCGCATGGGGTGACGGGGATGTATGCCTATCCGGGCGAAAAGAACTACATCAACCTGAAAGTGGAAACCAGCGACAAGGGGCAATATGCCCAGGACCGTGTCAAGGTACTGGCCGGGCAGCGCACGCTGTTCGATCGGTCCAGGGCCGCAATGACGGCGCCGGCGCCGTTTCCCGGTGTCGAGGTCAGCGAGCTGAGCGAGGGCGAACGCAACGGTGTCGAATACCATGCCTTGCTGTCGAATACGCCGCAAGGCTCGGGCATGATCATCCTGTTCGTGCCGCGCCACGAGATCATCGTGACCGCCTACGTGCTGGGGCGCATGACCACGCCCGCTGGCTCGCTCGAAGCGACCCGCAGTGCGCAACGCAACTTCCTGTTCGGCTATATCGACGCGATCACGGCGGCCGGCATGTGAAGCCTGGCGGTGCTAAGATGGGCAGCTCTGCCCGAACCGAGCCGCCATGCCCAACCTGATCGAACTGCTGCAGTTGTACGGTATTTTCATCGTCTTCGTCCTGGTCCTGGTCGAGCAGGGCGGCCTGCCGATTCCTGCCTTTCCGCTGCTGGTGGTGGCCGGCGCGCTGGCCGCCGGCGGCGAAATCAGCGGCCTGGCCTGCCTGGCGATGGCCGTGCTGGCCTGCCTGATGGCCGATTTTTTCTGGTTCCGCGCCGGGCGCTTCTACGGCACCCGCATCCTGCGCCTGCTGTGCAAGATTTCTCTGTCGCCCGATTCGTGCGTCAGCCAGACCGAGGATCGTTTCGCCCGCTTCGGCCCCAAGTCGCTGATCGTCTCGAAATTCATTCCGGGTTTTAACATCATCGCCTCGCCGATGTCGGGCGCGCTTGGCGTGAGCACGGGGCGCTTTGTCGCATTCAGCATGAGCGGCAGCGTGCTGTGGGCCGGCACCGGCTTGCTGCTGGGGGTCACCTTCCACAAGAGTGTCGACAAGCTGCTCGATGCCATGAGCACGATGGGCACCACAGCCCTCCTGTTCGTGTTCAGCCTGCTGGCCTTGTTCATTCTCTATAAATATGTGGAACGGCGCCGTTTTCTGTCCAGTATGGATGTGGAGCGGATCAGCATGGCCGAGTTCACCAGTCTGATCAACGATGGGCACGAGCCGATCGTGATCGACGCGCGCAGCATGACGGCGCAGCAGCTCGAAGCGGCCATCCCGGGCGCCTTGCCTTTCGATGCGGGCAATGTCCAGGGCTTCATGGCCGGGCTCGACAAGGAGCGCCACATCGTTGTCTATTGCAGCTGCCCCAACGATGTGACGGCGGCCCAGGTGGCCAAGCAATTCCTGGCCAACGGTTTCCACCGCGCCCGACCGCTCAAGGGTGGCCTGGAAGCCTGGAACACCTGGCGCCCATAAAGCACAGGCCCGGCGAACTTGCGTCGGCCGGGCCTGGAAAGAAACGGCGCGGGGCCGTCGAGATTACTTGCGGCGGCGGGCTGCGCCCACGCCGGCCAGGGCGATGCCCATCAGCGCCAGGGTCAGCGGTTCCGGAACCTTGGTGCCGCCGATGCCGTCGGCTTGCAGGGTGGCGCCTTCGAAGGTGTAGTTACCGCCAGCATTGACCTTCAGGTACACCTTCAGGAAACCATTTTCGTTCAGTGTCGCCAGCGAGTGCGCGTTCAGGACCACTTCGTGGTCGACGGCATTGCGGCCATTGTTGACGTTGTTGTTGCCAGCCTTGGTGAACACCTGGGCATCGGCGTCGGTGCCGAGGATGAAGGTGTATTTCTCATTGCCCTGGAGCGGATCGCTCAGGCGCAGGAACAGCGAGCCGGAGATCAGTTGGTCGAAACCAGGGGTGAAGTCGGCGCCGGTTTCAATCAGAAAGCTGTATACCGTACCGGTGGAAACGATCGCGACCTTCGATGGGGTGCTGAATGCTTCATCGACCGAGATCGGGGCGGCCATTGCGCTGCCCGCGGCACCGAGGGCGAGCAGGCTGAAAATCAAGTGTTTAATAAGCTTCATGGGATATCTAAGTGGTGGTTGCGTCATTTGAGTAATAAGCAACCTTCATGCCAGACAATTTAACTTGTTTTGGATCAAGACCTTATGACGAGCGGGATGATTTTTGTCGTGCCGACTGTAAAGTTTTTCGACAGCAATTTCTCTTGTCATTTACGTCAAGACGCGGGATTTTTCGTAACCAGACTACGGCAAAATGATCGGTAATTTGTCGCCACTCATCATCATTTTTTATTTTCTGTACTAAAACTACAAAGAATGCTTGCGCCTTGTATGTGACATCCATTAAGCTTTGCAGGTTCACAGAATATTGACCGCCATGACCGATCAGTCCGACACCGCGCCGACCTTCAGTACCGCTGTTCCGTATGCGGACGGGCCGCGTCTGCTCGCCGATATTGGCGGCACCAACGCGCGTTTCGCGCTGGAAGCGGCTCCTGGCCAGTTCAGCCTGATCAAGGTGCTGGCCTGCGCCGACTATCCGACCCTGGCCGACGCGCTCATGGCCTATCTGGCGCACGCCGACGTGGCGGCCGCCTGCCGCCAGCCGCTGCGCCACGCGGCGCTGGCGATCGCCAACCCGATCACGGGCGACCTGGTGCGCATGACCAATCACCACTGGGAGTTTTCGATCGAGGCGCTGCGGCTGGCCTGCGGCTTCGTCACGCTGGTGGTGGCCAATGATTTCACCGCGCTGGCGCGCGCGCTGCCGCACCTGGCGCCCGACCAGAAAGTGCAGATCGGCGGCGGCGCCCCGGTGCCCAATACCCCGCTGGGTCTGGTGGGGGCCGGCACGGGTCTGGGCGTCTCGGGCTTGATTCCTTGCCAGTCCGGCTGGACCGCGCTGCTCAGCGAAGGCGGCCATGTCACGTTCTCGCCGGCCAATCCCACCGAAGTGGCGATCTTGCAGTACGCGTGGAAAGCGTTCGATCACGTGTCGGCCGAGCGCTTCCTGTCGGGTGTGGGCATCGAAATGCTGTATCGCGCCCTGGCCGAGCACAGCGGGCGCCCGAACGAAGGCCTCGATGCGCCCGAGATTTCGCGCCGCGCCCTGGCCGGCGAATGCGCGCTGTGCGACGACGCCATCGAAACCTTCTGCGGCATGCTGGGCACCGTGGCCGGCAATCTGGCGGTCACGCTGGGCGCGCAGGGCGGTATCTATATAGGTGGCGGGATCGTGCCGCGCCTGGGCGAGCGCTTTGCCAACTCCAAGTTCCGCCGCCGTTTCGAGCAAAAGGGGCGCTTCGTGCACTACCTGGCGGCGGTCCCGACCTATGTGATCACCGCGCAATATCCGGCCTTCCTCGGCGTGTCGGCCATCCTCAGCGAAAAACTCGGCGCCTGACCGGGACGCGGCGGCGTTTATCCCTTTCCCGGTTTTATCAGGTACAATGGCCGCAGTTAGAGGGGATTGTGCCGCACATTTGCACGGCGCGCGCCCGGAGCCAGCCTCCAAGCCGCCGCGACGAACCGGAATTTTCCTCAATAAATCAACGGCTTGCGATCGCCAGATGGGCGCTCTGCCGTGTGAGCGGGTTCGGATCCCGCCACCAGTAACATCCCGCCCAGCGCGCATCGGCCCGGGCGACGGATTCCAGTTTCAACGTTTTTATTTGCAAAACGGCGTCATTTCGATGGCGCCGCCCGCCATGCGTTGATTGGTTTTTATTGCACTATCCGCACACGACATCTTTATGAATACTGATGAGGCCAAGCGAGTCCTCGAAACCGCCTTGCTCTGTGCGCGGGAGCCGATGACGATTCACGGCATGAAAAAACTGTTCGTCGATGTGGACGACAGCGGCCGCCCGATGGGCATCGGCGTGGGCGCCGATACGATCAAGCTGATGCTCGAAGAGCTGCGCCTGGACTGGAAAGACCGCGGGATCGAGGTCGTCAGCCTGGCCAGCGGCTGGCGCTTCCAGAGCCGTCCGGAAATGAAGCAATACCTTGACCGCCTGAGCCCGGAAAAGCCGCAAAAGTATTCGCGCGCCACGCTGGAAACGCTGGCCATCATCGCCTACCGCCAGCCGGTCACGCGCGGCGATATCGAAGAGATTCGCGGCGTGACCGTCAATTCGCAGACGATCAAGATGCTCGAAGACCGCGGCTGGGTCGATGTGATCGGCCACCGCGAAGTGATCGGGCGTCCGGCCTTGCTGGGCACGACCAAGCAATTCCTCGACGATCTGGGCCTGGCGTCGCTGTCGCAGCTGCCGCCGCTGCAGGAAATTTCGGCCACCCAGAGCGGGCAGGAGATGGAAGCGCTGGAAGCGGCGCTGCAAGAGAACTTCGAGAAGGCGTCCGCCATGGCGCCGCCCGATGAAGAAATGGCGGTGGCGCAAGCTGCCGCCGACGATGCGGGCGACACCCAAGAAGCGGTGGCGCCCGACAGTAATGCAACGGCGGTGGCAGAAGTTGCCGCCGACGACGATGGTGCAGGAAGCAGCGACGCCCAGGAGCCACCCGCTCCGCCGGCGCTCGACGAGTCCGGCCCCGCTGCTTCCGATATTGAAGTCCTTATTCACGACCCTGCGCCAGAAATAACGGTTGACGCTGCGCCAGGTCAGCACAACCAAGAAACGAACGATGAATCCAACTAAACCAGAGACCAGCGCCGCCGACGTNGCGGGCAACGACGAAGCGGCAGTCAAGCCGAAGCGTCGCACCAAAGCACAAATCGAGGCGGCCGCCGCCGAAGGCGTCGAG
>JGI24770J26754_10000089_pt1 | contig 55875 bp, 53 predicted proteins | sample LakOneMetagenome_FD_26754 | JGI IMG/M metagenome (IMG submission 26754) | reverse complement strand
GGTGCTCGACGCCATGGCCCCGGTGCTCGTGGCAAGCGACCGGGAAGTTTCCGTGGAAGGGCACGCCGACAAACACGGCCAAACCGTGAATTACGCCACCGACTGGGAGCTTTCGGCGGGCCGGAGCACCCGGGTGCTTCGCCGGCTCGTCGAGCAGGGCGGCATACCGCAGGAGCGGATCGCCGCGATCGGTTACGGCTCGGCTCGTCCGACATCCACTGGAGCCGAACTGGCCGATATGGCCACTAATCGCCGGGTGGACGTCGTACTGCTATCGACCCTGACCGACTCGGCGCGATCGCTCATTCCAGGAGTCGTCGCCGGCACAGCCGGCACCGGGGAAACCGCTACCGGCTAGTACCTAACGCCGCGGATAAGTCGGCCGATAGTGGCAAATGTGACGGTTCAGCAACAGGAAAGCAGCGGCGTGCCCGCCAAGCCATCCAAAACGGTCGACGTCTACGATTTTCGGCGCCCCACGACCCTCGCGCGTGAGCACGCGCGCATCCTGGAACTGGCCTTTGAAACATTCGCCCGGCAGTGGGGAACGCAGCTCACCGCACGGGTTCGCATCCTCTGCCAGGTGACATGCGAGACAGTGCTGATGCAGACGTACGATGAGTACGCGTCAAGCCTGCCGCCGACCACCGCGATGGTCCTGTGCAGCATAAGCGGCATCTCGGCGAAAACCGTCATGCAGTTTCCGACCCGAGCCGCCCTCAGCTGGGTGGACCACATGCTGGGCGGCAACGGCAGCAAAGCCACAAAAGTGGAGCGGAAGTTCACCCCGATCGAGCAGGCGCTGGTGCGCCACCTTGTCGAGGAAGGCCTCGAAGACCTCCGCTATTCCCTCGGGGATCTGCTCCTGACACAGGTGACCATGGACGGCATCCAGTACAACTCGCAGTTCGCGCAGGCTGCGGCAACCGCTGACCTGATGATCGTGGCCACGTTCACGATCCGGGCAGGCGGCAACGCGCCGGTGACCGCAACCGTGGCCATCCCCGAACAGGCCATCATGCCCCAGCTGGGCGAGGCCAACCCCACGAGCCTCGCCGAAAACGCGCGTGAACTGCTCGAACGCCAGCTCATCATCGTCCCGGTCGCCGTATCCTTGCGGCTCAACCCGATCCAGGTGCTGCCCAACCGAATTCTCACTTTGGCCATCGGAGACCTGCTCTCCATCCCGCACCCGCAACATCGCCCGCTCGACCTTGTCGTCAACGGCCAGGTCATGGGCACCGCCGCCGTGGGAGTGAATGGCTCGCGCCTTGCCTGCATCGTCATCGACACCGAGGAGAAACCATAATGACCGAGACCGGAGTGTTGTCAACAGCCGCCGTTGATGCCCTGATCCAGGTGCTGCCCACAGCCTTAACCTTGCGCGCCGTGGAAACGCAGGGAAGCGCCGCGTTGAGCGCTCGGGTCGAATCCGCCGCCGTGGCCACGTTCGTCGGCTCGACCTCGGCAGACCTCGCCATCGTGCTGATGGACCCTGCTGTCTTCGACGCGGCCTCCGGTTCGACGGCCGGACTCGTGACAAGCCATGATCTGCTGCGTCCATCGCTTGAAGCCGTGGCGGCTGTCCTCGGCATCGGTGTGCTCGGCGACACGCGCGTCGAAAATGCCTCGGCCCTGTTCGCCGACGCGCAAACGCGCGTTTTCGAGCTGGGTGCCGACGGTCAGGTAACGGGTTGGTTCGCTCTGCGTGTGCGGGAGAACGGTCCAGTCATCGATGCCCCCCAGGTTGTCTCCTCTTCTGCCGTCGGCAACCTCAGTCGAATCAACAACGTCTGGATGGCGCTGACCGTTGAAATCGGACACACCCGTATGTCCGTGCGCGATGTGCTCTCGCTCGAACCCGGTGCCGTCATCGAACTCGACCGTTCGGCTGGAGCCCCGGCCGACGTGATGCTCAACGGACGGCTGATCGCCCATGGCGAGATCGTAGTCGTGGACCAGGACTACGCGATTCGCATCACCCAGATTCTCGACGTGGTTGAGGGCGCTTCCTAAGGTGGACACCCTGATCGTGGCGCTGCGTGTGGTGCTGTCCCTGTCCGTCGTGCTCGCACTCTTGTGGTACCTGCAGCGTCGCTTCACAAAAGGCGTTCGCGCGCGCGGCGGAGCGAACCTGGTCACCGTCGTCGGTCGACAGGGGCTCGGGCAGAAGGCATCGGTGGTCGTCGTCGACGTCGACGGACAACGCCTCGTGCTAGGCGTGACCGAACAATCGGTGACGGTTCTGCACGGCGGCGACGTACCCGTTCCGGCCAGCGGCCACGAAGCATTCGCCCGATCACTGAACACTGTGACCGAGAATGACACGGCTGTGAGCGAACCTCTGGAGTTCCGCCCCCGTCGCAAGCCCGTCCCAGCCGGCGCCCTCGGCGGATCCATCCTGTCGGCGTCCACGTGGCAGCAGGCCGCCGCGGCGCTTCGGCAGGGTCGGTGAACGCCCCGGCCCTGAGGCCTTCGGCATCCGCTGCTGCCCGGCAACCTCGTCTCAACCTGCGGCTCATCCTGCTGCTCACCGCTGTCGTACTCATTACCGCAGCGCTCCTGTGGTTCACCGCGTCGGCCGGTCACGCCCTGCCCGTTGATCCGAAAATGCCGACCGACCCGGTGGACCCGACACCTCCGGTCAACCCGCTGGACCCGAGTGATTCCGGCGGAGGCGGCTTGACCGTCGACATCAACGGGCCCAACGGCGCGCCGTCATCGGCCGTCGTCACCCTCTTGGGCATCACCCTGCTTTCAGTGGCGCCGGCGCTGCTGCTGATGATGACCAGCTTCACCAAAATCTTCGTTGTGCTGGCGATGACCCGAAATGCTCTTGCGCTACCGTCGATCCCACCTAACCAGGTGCTGGCCGGGCTCGCCCTTTTTCTCTCCCTGTTCATCATGGCTCCGGTTCTCACCGACATCAACAACCTGGCGGTGACGCCGTACCTGGACGGCACGACGACGTTCACGGATGCCCTCAGCGCCGCTGCCGCGCCGCTGCAGCATTTCATGATGGCCAACACCCGCGAGGAGGACCTCGCCCTGATGACCCGGGCCGCCGGCCAGGAGAACCCGGCCAGTCCCGATGACGTCGGTCTGCTGACCCTGATTCCCGCTTTCATGATTTCGGAGCTTCGCGCGGCGTTCATCATCGGCTTCGTCATCTTCATCCCCTTCCTCGTCATCGACATCGTGGTCTCGGCGGCGCTGATGTCCATGGGCATGATGATGCTTCCGCCGGTCATGATCTCCCTGCCGTTCAAAATCCTGCTCTTCGTGCTCGTCGACGGTTGGGGACTCATCATCACCTCCCTCATCGGCAGTTATCGGCTGGGCTGATGGACACCAATGCTGTTCTCGATATCGGCCTGCAGGCCCTGTGGCTGGCAGCCAAACTCTCCGCGCCGGTGCTCATCACCGCGCTCGTTGTCGGATTCTCGATTTCCCTGCTGCAGTCGATCACCCAGATCCAGGAAGTGACCCTCTCGTTCGTGCCCAAGGCCATCGCCGTCGCCATCGCGCTGCTGATCACCGGGCACTGGATGATTTCTGAGGCTGTGGCCTTCACCAACGCCATGTTCGAGAAGATTCCCACTCTGATCGGTGGCGGGTAGGTGGAATTCGCCCTCAACCTGGCCTGGCTCGAGGCCGTCATGCTTGCCGGCGTGCGCATGGTCGCCTTCCTGGTGATCGCCCCGCCGTTCTCCTACAACGCCTTTCCATTGCGGATCAAGGCGATGCTCGGCATCGGCCTGGCCATCGCCGTGTCCCCGCGCGTGACAGCCACATACCAGTCGCTCAACACCGCGGGTTTCTTCGGAGCACTGGTGCTCGAAATCCTGGTGGGGGGACTGCTCGGATTCCTCGTGTTCGTCATCTTCGCCGCCGTGCAGTCCGCCGGCGGGCTGATCGACATGTTCAGTGGGTTCCAGATGGCTCAGGGCTACGACCCGCAGGCGATGGTCAACGGCGCGCAGTTCACCCGCCTGTTCCAGATGACAGCACTCGCGCTGCTATTCGCCTCCGGTGGGTACCAACTCATCATCGGTGGGCTGGTTCGCTCCTTCACGGCACTGCCGCTCGGCGGTGGCATCGACATGGCGGCGCCGATGCAGGCACTGATCGGGTCCGTCAGCCAGATGTTCCTGGCGGCTGTGCAGATCGCCGGTCCGCTGCTTGTGGTGCTTTTCCTGGCGGATGCCGGCCTCGGGCTGATCACCCGAGTCGCCCCGGCTCTCAACGCCTTCGCCCTCGGTTTCCCCCTCAAGATCCTGATCACCCTGACGCTGGCGGCAACCGTCTACGTAGCCTTGCCCCACATCGTCTCCACACTCACCGGCGACGCCGTTGATGCGCTGATGGGGGTGAATTGAATGCCCGAGGCTGATTCCGGCGAGAAGACCGAGCCGGCAACCCAAAAACGCATGAAAGAGGTGCGGGCCAAAGGCCAGCTGTCCAAATCGCAAGACGTGACGGCGTGGATCGGTGTGGGTGCCGCCGCAATCATGATCCCGTCCACGATCGCGGCCGGTGCCGCAGCCGGCAGCGACCAGATGTTCACGATCAAGAGCCTGATCATGAATCCCGATCCGCTGGAGGCCGTCACCGCGCTGGGCGACGGCATGGCTTCGATGGCCGGTATCCTCACCCCCATGCTTCTGCTCGTGATGGGCGTGGTGCTGTTCGGCGCCGCGCTGCAGGGCGGAATCCATTTCAAGAAGTTCGAGGGCAAGTTCGAACAGTTCAACATCGTCACGGGGATCAAGCGCGTCTTCGGCGGCCAGGCGTTGTGGGAGGGCGTGAAATCGCTGCTCAAGACCGCGGTTGTCGGCTTGGTGCTGGTCTGGGTGATTCAGGGACTCATGCCGGTCATGATGACGGCCGGCGGCCTTCCAGTGATGGAACTCATCGGCGCGGCCGGCGACGGAACCGCCGCCCTGCTGCGCTCCGCCATCATCGCCGGCCTCATCCTGGCGGCCGCTGACGTCTTTGTGGTGATGCGCCGCAACCGCAAGAAGACCCGCATGACCAAGAAGGAAGTGCGCGACGAGAACAAGGCCTCCGAGGGCGATCCCCTGATCAAGTCGCAGCGCCGCGCCCGCCAGCTGGCCATGAGCCGTAACCGGATGATCGCCTCGGTGACGGATGCCGATGTCGTGCTGGTCAACCCCACCCACATCGCGGTGGCGCTGAGCTACGAGCCCGGAAAATCGGCACCGAGAGTGGTGGCCAAGGGCGTGGGGCACATCGCCACCCGCATCCGCGAACAGGCCGAGACCGACCGGGTACCCATCGTTCAGGACATCCCCCTGGCCAGGGCCCTGCACGGGGCCTGCGAGATCGGGGAGGAGATCCCCGTGGACCTGTACAACTCGGTAGCTCAGGTACTCGCTTTCGTGATGGCCCTGAAAGGTCGGGGCGGTGGAGGCGGCGGAGTGCACACGATGACCCCGCAATCGCCCCCACGGGCATCGACAGACACCGCACCCACGCGCAATTCAGCGCTGGCAACAACCACCGGAGGCAACTGACGTGAATCGCAATCTCACCAAGCTCGCCGTGCCCGTGGGAGTCGTGGGCATCATCCTGCTGCTCGTCGTGCCGATCCCGGCGGTCATGCTCGACCTGCTCATCATCGTGAACATCATGCTCGCCCTGGTGACCCTGCTCACCACGATGTTCGTCAAGAAGCCGCTGGACTTCTCGGTCTTCCCCTCGCTGTTGCTCGTGGCGACGCTGTTCCGACTCGGCCTCAACGTGGCATCCACCCGCCTGGTGCTCGGCGACGGCTATGCCGGCCAGGTCATCGCGGCCTTCGGCCATGTGGCCGTCGGCGGGTCCATCATCATCGGCGCCGTGATCTTCCTGATCCTTGTGGTCATCCAATTCGTGGTGGTCACCAAGGGCGCCGAGCGAGTGGCCGAAGTCGGCGCCCGCTTCACTCTCGATGCCATGCCCGGCAAGCAGATGGCCATCGACGCCGACCTCAATGCGGGCCAGATCACCGACGCGCAGGCGAAGGAACGCCGCGCTGAGGTCTCCGCGGAGGCGGACTTTTACGGCGCCATGGACGGTGCCTCGAAGTTCGTCAAGGGTGACGCCATCGCCGGCATCATCATCATCATCATCAACCTCGTCGGCGGTATCGCAATCGGCATGCTGCAGAAGGGGATGGAGATCGGTGATGCCCTCAACACCTATGCGCTGCTGACGATCGGTGACGGCCTCGTCACCCAGATCCCGGCACTGTTGATGGCGGTCTCCACCGGCATGATCGTCACGCGGTCCAACGCAGAAACCGACATCGGTTCCACGGCCTCAGCGCAGCTGTCTCAGTCCCGATATGCGCTCACCATCGCCGGTTCCGCTGCCATCCTGATGGCCCTCATTCCCGGAATGCCCATTTTTCCGTTTCTGATCGTGGGGGTGAGCCTGATCGTGATCGGCCAGCGGATCAAGACGGGGGAGAGCGTGAAGCAGGCGGCAGCAGATGCCAGTCTCGCGGCCGATCGGATGGCCCCCCGCTCCGACACTCCGGAAGACCTGATCGAACAGATGCGCGTTCACGCCCTGGAGATCATGCTCGCCCCGGACCTGGTCGACATGGTCTCCGGGGCCTCCGACGACCTGCTGGCGCGCGTGCGCGGGCTGCGGCGCAAGATCGCCCTCGACCTCGGCGTCGTTGTGCCGCCGGTGCGCACGAGGGACAGCATCGAACTGCCTGCATCGACGTATTCCATCCGGATTGCCGGAGTGGAATACGGCCGTGGGCTTGCTCCCTCCGGCAGAGTGCTNGCCTTGGGCGAGGCGCTTGACAACCTGCCCGGTGTCCTCACCGTGGAACCGGTCTTCGGCCTTGCCGGCAAGTGGGTGCCGAGCGAGATGCGGCACAGCGCCGAGATGACCGGTGCCACCGTGATCGACCGAGTGTCGGTGCTGATCACCCACCTCTCCTCGATCATCTCGCTCAATGCCGCCCGGCTCCTGACTCGTGAAGACGTGCGGGTGCTCACCGACGGTGTGAAGCAGGTCAACCCGTCGGCCGTCGACGACCTCATTCCGGGCTTGCTCTCCCTCGCCGAGGTGCAGCGCGTGTTGCAGGGCTTGCTGATCGAGGGGATCCCGATCAACGACCTTCCCCGTATCTACGAGGCGCTGTCGTTGCGGGCCAAGGCAAGCAACGACCCGGAAGGTCTGATCGAGGCGGCTCGGCAGGCACTGGGGCCGGCCCTGACCGTGCAATACCTCGACGGTAACCTGCTGCGAGTGATCATGATCGAGCCGACGCTTGAACAGTCCATGCTCGAAGGCATGCGCCCCTCGGAGCAGGGCACGCAGATCATGATGGATGCCGCGAAGATCGAAACGGTGCTTTCAAGCGTGCGTAACTCGGTGGCGGCAATCGAAGCCAGCGGAGTCAGCGCGGTGCTCGTCTGCGCGCCGGCGCTGCGCCCCGCTATTCGCCGTCTGGTTTCAACCCAGTCCGGTGGGCTCCCGGTGCTGTCGTACCAGGAAGTCACCGCCGGAAATGTGACCATCGAGACGGTTGGAGTGGTTCGTGGAGCCGAGTCGCTTTCTGCTTAAAGGCCCGACCATGCAGGAACTGCAGGATCGCGTGCTCAGTGAACATGGGCCTCATGCCCGGATCATTTCTGCTGAGCGCGTGACCGTGGGCGGGGTGCGCGGGTTCTTCGCCCGCCAGCACTTCGAGGCCACGGTCGAAGTCGGTGCGCCGCACCGGCGTGCGGCTCGCGCCCTGCTGGACGCGCCTGCGCGGCTCGGCATCGCCGCCTTGCTCGACGACGCCGACGCGGCGGAAGCTCACAGCAACGGCCTCACTGTTGACGCAGGGGTGTCCACCGAGTCGGAGGACTTCGCCGCGCTGATGGACGACCTGACCTTTGCGACGGCCCGCGTTGCCCCCGCTCCGGCGCCCCGAGTGCTGTTGATGGAGGCTCCGGCCGCGCTTGCGCAGGCAGGGGACCTGGTGCTCGTCATCGGCCTCACGGTCGAGGCGCTGGAGGTGGCTCGCACGATGGTGCTCGCCGCCACCGACGCCGACCTGCGCGTGGGCGGCTCACTTGTCGCTCCGGGCCTTGACCGGGTCGATGACCGCCGTGATGCACTGGCGTCGCGGGCGCGCGGCGTGGAACTCGAGCAGACCACGTTCGTAGCGTTCGGCCTGACCAAGCCGGGGGTCGACGTCGCCGTCGATCTGGCCCTGCGGACCGCCAGCATCGCAAGCGTCGGTGCTGACCAGGTCTGGGTTGTCGTGGACGCCGGGCGGAAGGCAGAGGACACGGCCCGGTGGGTGAACGCCATCGCGGAATCGGTGCAGATCGATGCTGTGGCCGCCTTGGGTGCCGAATTCACGGCCACACCGCAGACGGTTTCCGAGCTCGGCCTGCCCGTTCTCTGGATCGATGCCTCGGTCGCGCCGCAGGCTTCCGGACGACGCGCGGCGGCCCCCGCGCGGGGTGCGGTGGATAGGTCGCGATAGGCTGTTGACATGCTGGTTCTGACACGCAAACCGGGGGAGAAGATCCTCATCGGAGATGACATCGTCATCACCGTGCTCGACGCGCGCGGCGATAGCGTTCGGATCGGAATCGACGCCCCCCGTGGGGTCAAGATTCAGCGGGACGAAGTGGTGCGTGCGGTCAGCGAGGCCAACCTCGCATCCAGCCAAGCGGATGCCGCCGCCGAAGAGCGCATCAAACGCAACCTGAGTCTGCTGGGCCTGCGTTCCGGCCCCAGTGCGGCGCAGCCTGCTTCTGTCGAGAACCTCACCTCAGCCACTCCCTCCGAACCCGCACGTCCCGCCAAGCCGCAACCGCCGCACTGAGCGCAGCGCAGTGCGGGTCCGGGTAAGCCATCCGACGAACCGTCGCCATTGAAGGAAGTGCGTTGAGCGCCTACTCTGGCGGGCAACATGGACTGGTTCGCAGCGGATGGCTACGAGGTCGCGCGGCAAGTATTGCAGCGCGGCATCGCTGCCTGCTACCTGATTGCGTTCGTATCCGCGCTCAACCAGTTCCCGGCCCTGCTCGGAGAACACGGCCTGCTCCCGGTTCACCGTTTCCTGGCCCGGGTCAACTTTCGACAGTCTCCCAGCCTCTTCCACTGGCGGTACTCCGACAACCTGATGCTGGCCATCGGATGGACCGGCTCCGTCATCGCCGCGGCACTCGTTCTCGGACTCCCGCAGCAGGGCCCGTCATGGATTCCCCTTGTCCTCTTCCTGCTGATCTGGGCCGGCTACCTGTCGATCGTCAACGTCGGCCAGACGTTCTACGCGTTCGGCTGGGAGAGCCTGCTCCTGGAAGCGGGCTTCATCGTGGCGTTCCTGGGGTCTGCAGACGTGGCACCCCCACTCAGCATGATCTTCTTCCTTCGCTGGCTTGTGTTCCGGCTGGAGTTCGGGGCGGGAATGATCAAAATCCGAGGCGGGCGCGAGTGGCGCGACCTCACCGCGCTGTTTTACCATCACCAGACCCAGCCCATGCCCAACCCGGTGAGCTGGTTCGTGCACCATCTGCCCGGCTGGTTTCACCGCGGTGAAGTGCTCGGCAACCATTTCGCCCAGCTGGTGGTGCCGTTCTTCCTGTTCGCGCCCCAGCCGGTGGCATCCGTGGCGGCCGGTGTCATCATCGCCACGCAGGTATGGCTGGTGGTCACCGGTAATTTCGCGTGGCTGAATTGGATCACGATCGTGCTCGCCTTCGCCGCCGTCGATGACGCGGCATTCCGCTCTGTGCTCGGCGTGTCACCCGGTGACGTCCCGATCGGCGATCCGGCGTGGTTCATCACGATCGTGTCGCTGGCCGCCGCGTTCCTGATCGTGCTGAGCTATTGGCCGGCCCGAAATCTCCTCACCCGGGGACAGCTCATGAACGCCAGTTTCAACCGCTATCACCTGGTCAACGCCTATGGGGCATTCGGCACGGTCACGAAGGTGAGGTACGAGGTGATCGTCGAGGGCAATGACGACGTGGAACCCGGGGAGGGCGCGCAGTGGTTGGAGTACGGCTTTCGGGGAAAGCCGGGCGACCCCGGGCGGATGCCGCCGCAGGTGGCTCCGTACCACTTGAGGCTGGACTGGCTGATGTGGTTCCTTGCGCTCGGTGCCCGGGACACGCGCTGGTTTGAGATGTTCCTGCTCCGGCTCCTGGAAGGCGACCGGCGCACGCTGCGCTTGCTCCGGCACAATCCGTTTCCGGCCGGTGCGCCCCGCTGGGTGCGAGCCCGACTCTGCGAGTATCGGTATTCCACACCGGCAGAGCGTCGTTCCACCGGGGCATGGTGGGTGCGCACCGATGTCGGGCTGCTCGTTCACGCCGTGCGGCTCCGGAAGGGCGCGGACACCGACACCGCGTGAGGCTCTGCCGGTCAGTATCCGCGCAGTTCTTCGATGTCCCGACGCTCGCGCTTGGTCGGCCGGCCGGCACCTCGGTCCCGCATCGGCACCAAGGCCACCTCTTCGCGCGGGGGCGGCGGGGGAGTGCGATCCGCGAAGCATTCGGCAGCCACGATCGCCCCCACCCGTTTGACCACGAGCCGATTCACGATCAGAATGCGGTCAAACCCGGCTGAGCGAACCCGTACTTCGTCGCCGAGGTGAAGGGCCTGGGCTGCCTTGGCCTTGTCGCCGTTCACCCGAACGTGACCGGCCCGACAGGCCGCCGTCGCGAGTGAGCGGGTTTTGAACAGTCGCACGCCCCAGGTCCAGCTGTCCACGCGTGCGCTGAGTAGAGGGTCCATGGCTCCACTCTATGCCGCTGCGCGCAGCCAGATGATGAGCAATAGCGTACTGACGAACCCGGTGAAGAAGTTCAGCCACAGAAACCATTTCCAGCCGCGGTTGGCGCGTGCGGAGCGCTCGTCCGAGATGGACCAGTAAGGAATGGTCGCCGCGATGTAGGGCAACGCCAGCAGGGCGGCCAGCGGTCCAGGCCACTCCGTGGCGAGCATCAGGAGCCCGGCCAGCGCCCAGAATGTGATCGCAAGGCGCACGGTGCGGGCGGCACCGAGCACCGTGGCGATCGATGCGATTCCGGCGGCGCGGTCCGGGGAGACATCCTGCACCGCTCCGAAGGCGTGGCTCGCCATTCCCCACAGGAAGAATGCCACCAGGAGCGCGATCAGGCCCTCATCGAAAACGGCGCCGGCGACAACGAGGCCATAGACGGCGGGGCTGACGAAGTGTGTGCTGGAGGTGACCGAGTCCAGTACCGGCCGCTCCTTGAAACGCAAGCCGGGAATGGAATACGCGGCCACGAAGAAGAGGCTCAGGGCCAGTACCAGCAGCGAGAACGGATGCTCGACTCCGACCAGGACCACCATCACGACTGCGGTCGGCAGGGCGAGTGCCACGGCGGCCACGACGACGGTGCGATGCAGGGACGGGTCCAGAAGGGCGCCTTCGACTCCACCCTTGCGCGGATTGCGCAGGTCGGATTCGTAGTCGAACACGTCATTGATCCCGTACATCAGCAGGTTGTAGGGAATGAGGAAGAAGAATGTGCCCACCAGGAGGACGAAATCGACGCGACCCGTGGTCACGAAATATGCGGCGGCAAAGGGAAAAGCCGTATTGACCCAGCTCAGCGGCCGTGAGGACAACACGACATCCCGAACACTGCCTCGCAGGGACACTCTGCTTTCAGACATGTGTTCCGTCTCCAGTACCCCAGAGAACCCAGAGCGCCGGCAACAGGATCGCAGCTGCCAGGGGATACGCGAAATCCTCGATCGGTGCCAGCCCGACCTGGAGGCCGATCACATGGGTGGGATCGTAGGTGAACAGACCGGCGGCGATCATCAGATTGTCGAAGACGGCGGTCATCACCAGAACCAGGATGAGGGCCGCTCCGCTGGCCAGCGCGAGACGCCGGGGCACTCGACCGCGTCGAAGAGCCACGACCGCCACGGCGACCGCAACAGCGAGGAACACGCTGTTGAGCAGCAGATAGGTCATGCGGCGGTGCCGCGAGCCAGGATGCGCTCGGCACCGAGTACGAGATTCATCGTCAGGTACACCAGGAAGCTCAGGAAGAACAGTTCTTCCACTGGAAGCTCCGGTGCCAGTTGCAGCCCGGTCATCAGTCCGGTCTCACCTCGGTAGAAGATGCCCAGGCCGATGCCGGCCAGATCCCAGCACACCAGGAAGAGCACGCCGAGACCGAGCACCGCAGCCGCCCGCCGCCCACCTCGCCAGAAGAACAACGCGTATTTCCAGTCCAGAAGAACCATCGCCGCTAGGGAGACGAGCAGGCTGAGCAGGTACAGGGCACTCATCGACGTTCGGGTTCGTGCTCCCGGGCAGGTTCGGGCAACGGACCGGTGCTGATGTCGCCGCGGATACGTTTGAGCATGATTTCTGCGCTGATCAGGCACATCGGCAGTCCGATGCCAGGAATTGTGGTTCCTCCGGCGTAGTAGAGCCCTTCGACCTTCTTTGACACGTTCGATCCGCGCAGGAAGGCGCTTTGCCGGAGCGTGTGCGCCGGGCCCAGGGCGCCGCCGCGCCAGGAGTTCAGGTCTGTCTCGAAGTCCGCTGGGCCGANGGTGCGCCGCACCACAATGCGATCCGCGAGGCCGGGCATGCCGGACCACTCGGACATCTGGCTGATTGCGGCGTCGGCGATGGCTTCGACCGTGGCGGATCCGCCGCCGTTGATGCCGCCGTGACCGAGTCCGGTGTCGGCAGGCACCGGAACGAGCACGAAAAGGTTGCTGTGGCCGGCAGGCGCCACCGACGCATCCGTGGCATTGGGCATGCACACGTAGAACGAGGCGGGGGAGGGCACCGAAGGATTCTTGCCGAAAATCTTTCCAAAATTCTCTCCCCAGTCCTTGGTGAAGAACAGGGTGTGATGCTCGAGAGCGGGAAGGTCGCCGCTGATGCCGAGCATGACCAGAACAGCACCGGGTCCGGAGACACGGGTCTTCCACCATTTCTCCGGGTAGGTCTGCTCAGCCTTGGGCAACAGTTCCGTTTCGGTGTGGTGCAGGTCCGCGCCGGACACGACCCGGTCGGCGTCGATGCGCACGGTCTTCCCGTCGGCCGCGCGATAGCTGACACCGGCCACGGCACGAGGCTTTCCGGAGACGGGATTGGCAACGGTGTGGATCTGGGTGACTCGAGCCCCGGTCACAACCTCAACGCCTTCGCGGCGTGCCAGGTCGGCGATGCTGTTGATGAGGGTGGAGAACCCGCCCTGCGGGTACAGCACTCCGTCGGCCAGATCGAGGTGGCTCATGAGGTGGTACATGGACGGGGTTTGGTCTGGGGAGGAACCCAGGAAGACCGCTGGATAGCCAAGGATCTGGCGCAGCCGCGGGTCACGGAAATAGCCGGCGACGAACTTGTCGAGCGGCTGCAGGAGCAGCCGAGCCAGTCGGCCCAGACGTCGGAGAACATCGGGAACGAGCAGCGGACGGAAAGAGGCGAAGCTCGAGTACAGGAAGCGCCGAACGGCCATATCGTAGGTTTCCTTGGCGGACTCCAGATAACGGCCGAGGGCCTTTCCGGCCCCCGGTTCGATCTTCTCGAACAGGGCCACGTTCTTCGCCCGTTCAGCGGCGATGTTGATGGGTTCAGGATCGTCCTCGAAGAAGACGCGGTAACCGGGGTCGAGCTTGACCAGATCAAGCTGTTCTGCCGCTGAGGTTCCGAACAGTCGATAGAAGTGTTCGAAAACCTCCGGCATCAGGTACCAGGATGGACCGGTCTCGAAGCGGAACCCATTCGTGTCCCAGACGCCGGCTCGTCCGCCGAGTTCGTCCCGAGCCTCAAGTAGCGTCACTCGGTGACCGTCCAGGGCGAGCAGAGCTGCACTGGCCAGTCCGGCGATGCCCCCGCCGATGACGACGATATGGTTTGAGGGAACCGCGGAACCACGGTTGTTCTGTGCGCTGGGCCGCGTCATCGTCGCCACCCGGCCGATCCCACTGCTGCACTGACAGCGATGACGAGTTTCTCCCGGTCGGGAACTCGCACGCGGGCACGCAGCAGGGATTCTGCGGGGGTGGACCTCAAGCGCGCCGAGAGCTGCGAAAAGAGGCCATGGGCGGCGGTCACCGCCCGCCGACTGCCGCCGGGCAGCGCCGGGAGTACAGCTTCTGCGGCTCTCAGATCGAGGTCGATATCGTCGATCAGTGTGTTCTTCTCGATGTCAGTCATATTCAGCGGGTCGATTCCAGGAAAATAGTTACGTCCGAGTATTTCCCGGTCGCTTGCCAGATCGCGTAGGAAATTGATTTTTTGAAAGGCAGCGCCGAGGCTGCGTGCGCCCTGTTCCAGTTCGAGCAATTCTGCCGACGGGCGCGGCGAGTGAACCAGGAAACAACGCAGGCACATCAGGCCGATGACCTCGGCAGATCCGTAGATGTATTCGGCGACGCTTTCCGATGTGAACGGTGAAGCGTCGAGGTCCCTGCGCATCGAGGCGAAGAAGGGGGCGGTCAGCGAGGAATCGATTCCGGCCGCTCGCGCCGTGACGGCGAAGGAATGCACAACCAAGTTGGTGCTGTAACCGTGGAGTACAGCACGTGCGGTTTCCCGTTCGAGATCATCGAGTAGTTCGCGCTGACCGTCGATGTCTATTCCGGCGCCGGCAGCGGCGCCGTCGACGATCTCATCGGCGATGCGGACCAGCGCATAGATGGTTCGCACTTGGGTGCGCACGTCGCTGCTGAGCAGCCGGGCCGCCAGCCCGAAGCTCGTGGAGTATTGTCCGATCACCGTCGTGGAGCTGGCTAGGGCGGCGGCGTTGTATTTCTCGATCTCAGTGAGGTCGGAGTGACCGGGACGGCTCATCGTGACCTCTCCACGGCCGAGCCGGCGAGGGCGACGAGACTGTGTCGCAGCGCGGCTGGAATTGCGGACTCGTCGAGCACGGCGATCGCACGCCGCTGGTAGTCCTGGGCCAGGCGCTCAACGGCCGGCCGCGCTCCACACATTTCCAAGTGAACTCTCACTTGTTGCGCTTCCGCGTCCGTGAGGTCGGCCTTGCCCATCAGGGGCGAAATGAGGTCCCAGCCGGGAGTGGATCGGGCGTACGCGATCAAAGTGGTTTCCTTGCCTTCTCTCAGGTCGGCGGAGGCGCTTTTACCCGTCTTCACCGGGTCACCGAACACCCCGAGAAGGTCGTCCGTGAGTTGAAACGCGACGCCGATCAGACGGCCGAAGCGTCCGAGCGCCTCAACTGCTTGGGGTGGGGCTCCCGCCAGGACCGCGCCGGCCTGCAGCGGCGCTTCGAAGGAGTAGACCGCAGTCTTCTGCTCGAGCGTGGAGATGACCTCATCGATGCTGAGGGGATGCTGAGCGAGCATGTTGGTCACGTCCGCCAGTTCTCCGGCAGCTGAAACGTAGATGGCCCGGTCGAGCAGGTCGAGCAGCCGCAGACGCCTGTCGTCGTCGACGGAAATCCGGGCCAGGACGCGGTGGGCTTCGCTCAACGCGAGGTCCCCCGCGAGGATTCCAGCAGCGGTCGCCCACACGCCCGCCTGGTCTGCGTCGGCCCCGAGCGCGATCGCCCGGTCGGTGAAGCGGCCGGCGATGTTCGCAACACCGCGCCGTGCGAGGTCGCGGTCGATCACGTCATCGTGGATCAAGAAGGCCGTGTGCAGAAGTTCGAAGCTGACGGCCACTTGTACGACGACGTCATGGTCTTCGCCGCCGAACCCGGTGAACGCGGTGAGCACCAGGGTGGGGCGTACTCGTTTGCCGCCGGTGGCAGCCTCTTCAAGGGCGTGCCACAGCGCCACATAGTGGTCTCCGTAGTCACTGGCTCGTAGCCTGGATTCGGCGAAGAACCTCGACAGCTCATGCTCCATGCCCGTCGGCGTCGTATCAAGCACGGAAGTTCTCCAATTCGGCGACCTGCAGCGCCATCCAGGGGCTGTCGGCCCACGGTGTCTGAGTCACGGCACGTAGCAGTGAGTGCGGGGCTGTCCAGGTGTGTTTCAGTGCTTCGTCTTCGTTGGGTGTCGGTTCGAGCACCTCGCCGGCGGGGTTGAACACGTGGCAGGAGAAGGTGTCGTCCGTCAACACGACAAGTTCTTCCGTCAAGTCATGAGTGCGCATAACCGGGTCAATCCCTTTCCAACCTTCAACAAACGATCAATTCCCTAACCTGGTTAGCTTCTTGAGGCTAGCATGNATATATGACCCAAGAAGAGAGTTCAACTGAAGGTCTAGGACCCTACTGGTTTCGGGGCGATGAGAACACTGCATTGACCGCAATATCAGTATTGCAGGCCCTGAGGCGGTTTCGCGAGGCGGACTCGATAATGCGCCGTCGCACTGAATCATCCATGCACATGAACCAGACCGATCTGCGTGCGCTCCGGCACCTCATCGCGGCCGAACGGCGTGCAGAGCCGGTCAGTCCCAAGGACCTCAGCTCTGTTCTGGACATCTCTTCGGCGGCAACCGCAAAGCTCTTATCGCGACTGGTCGCCTCCGGGCACATCAGGCGTGAAGCTCATCCCAGCGACCGTCGTGCCCAGTTGATCTTCGCCACACACGATGCCCACGTCGGGGTTCGGAACACCCTCGGAGACACGCATACCCGGATGATCGCAGCGGCAGACATCCTCGATGAACAACAACGCCGAGCCGTGATCACCTTTCTGGATGCGATGAGCGACGCGGTCAACTCCGAGAAGAGCGCGGACGAGGGCGGTGCTGCTGAAATGGCCGACGGCGCTGCCCCGGACAGCGGTCCTCCACGCTGATTCTTGATCGCCGTGTCCGTTTAGGCTTGTCGGATGACGACGTACGCAGCCGAACAGGTGCATTCCCTGCTGGCCTCCTATCCCGATTTTCCCCTTCCCGGCATTCTCTTTCAGGATCTCAATCCGGTCTTCGCCGATGCCGGTGCCTTCCGCAGCATCATTGACGAGCTGGCACAGCGGCATCTGGGGCACTTCGATGCCGTCGCCGGCATAGAGGCCCGAGGGTTCCTGTTGGCGGCTGCGGTGGGTTACGCCGCCAACGTGGCGGTCCTGGCGGTTCGCAAGGGAGGGAAGCTGCCCGGAACCGTGCTCGCGGAAGAATACAACCTCGAATACGGGTCGGCGCGGCTGGAGCTTGAGGTCGGTCAGTTGGCTCCGGGATCCCGGGTGCTGGTGCTCGACGATGTTCTGGCCACCGGAGGCACGATCGCTGCCACGTCCCGATTGATTGAACGCGCCGGTTACGTCTTGGCGGGTGTGGGAGTCGTGCTTGAGCTGACGGAGCTCGACGGACGCAGCCGGTTGGGCGACACCGCGGTGCACGCCATCGTTTCGGTCTGAGCCTGCCCTGCTGTCTGGTGAAAGGCTGTGTGAGAGGCCTGCCGGGTTGAGACCCGGTGTCGGGGAGGGCATGCTGTGTTCATGGGTAACGCGAGTGGCGATGCATGGGTTTACGGGCCTGATGGCGAAAGATTCTGGGGACGATTCGGCGCCGCCGGACTGCTGGTCCATGATCCCGACCGCGGCGTCTTGCTGCAACATCGTGCGGTTTGGAGCCATTTCGGGGATACCTGGGGGCTCCCGGGGGGTGCCCGGCACGAAGGCGAAACAGCCGTTGAGGCGGCGCTTCGAGAAGCCGGCGAGGAGGCGAATGTTCCAGCGCACCTGCTGCAGGTTCGCTTTGTCTCGGTTTTCGACCTCGGCTTTTGGTCGTACACCACCGTCGTGACAGAAGCGACAGAGAGTTTCGAACCCGTGATCGGTGACGCCGAAAGCATCGCTTTGCGTTGGGTGCGTCCGGAGGAGATCACCGAGCTCCCGCTGCATCCGGGTTTCGCCGCAAGTTGGCCGGCCTTGCAGGTGAAGATCTCGGCGGCTGCCCGCGAGTGACGTCGGTCGGGGACTTGTCCGGTCGCCAGCCCCGCCAGGAGGGATGTCTCAGCTTCCCCGCCGCCGTCCAGCCGCTGAACTCGATGTCAGCCACGAGCGCGGGCTGAACCCACTGGGCATCCCGGGCTTGATCGGCATCGATGCCCGTGAACGGACAGGTCTCGCTTGTCAGATCGTTCAATGTTTCCCGGGCTTCGGTCAGGGCTCGATCCGTGAAACCGGTGCCGACCCGACCCACGTAATCGAGGCCCGCGTCACCGGGCACGCCGAGCAGCAGGGATGAGAAGGTGTCACGGCGGTGACCGCTCCCGGCGCGCCAGCCCCCGACGACGACCTCCTGTGTCCGATGCCACGTCAGCTTGATCCAAGAGGAGGAGCGCTTTCCAGGCTGATAGGTCGAATCATGACGCTTGGCCACGATCCCCTCCAAGCCCAGTTCTCGGCTGGTCCGCAGAGCAGACTCGATGTCTTCGTCAAAGGCAGCGGGAATGCGCACGCACTCATCCGGTGTCGGGATCGCCTGCAGGATCTCTCGCCGGTCGTCATATCGGCAGTTGTACAGTGCCACATCCTTGAGGCGGAGGAGGTCGAAAATGAGGTAGTGCACCGGTGTCTGGGGCGCATGGGTGGCAACCCCGACGGCGACTGTGCGGTGCATCCGGGTCTGGAGCCGCGCAAAGTCTGGTCGACCGGTTCGGCCCACGGCAACGATTTCTCCATCGAACGTCGTCGAGCCGCCGAGCCGCATGCGCTGGAGTGCTTTCACAATCTCGGGAAACGTTCCGCTCACATCCGCCCCGCTCCGAGTGGTCAGCCGTACTTTTCTGGGGCCTGAACCGCTGACGGTGGGGGAGAGATGGGCGAGGACGCGCATGCCGTCCCACTTCATCTCGAAGGCCCAGTCCGTTTCCGGTTTCAGATCGGCCACGGACCCCGGGGTCGCGAGCATGGGTGCAGGTTCAGGTGCAGGTGCAGGTGCAAGTACAGCAGCCGGCTTCAGCAAATGGATGAGCCACGTCGTCTCCGGCGACCGATCGTCTCCGGTGCGGATCAGGGCAAGGCGGCACGGGCCCCCGAGGCCGTTCGAATCGTTCGGGATCAGCGTGAGGAGCACCTCATCGTCTCGCCACTTCTCCAGTTCATACCTACCCGTGTCCCAGATTTTCATCAGTCCGGCGCCATACCGCCCGGGCGGAATCGTGCCCGCAAAAGTGAGGTATTCGAGGGGGTGATCTTCGGTGTGAACGGCGAGGTGATTCTGGGCAGGATTTGTCGGAACGCCCTTCGGCAGGGCCCAACAGGCCAGCGCGCCGTCATGCTCGAGTCGCAGGTCCCAATGCAATCGCCGCCCGTGGTGTTCGTGGATGACGAATGCTGAACCGCTCGCCGTCAAAGGACGGTCTGCGGGGAACGGCCCGGGCACCGGTTCCGGGGTGAGTGCGGGGTCGCGCTTGCCACGATATCGGTCAAGCCGGTCGCTCGTGCCCTCAGCGGCACGGCTGTCGGCGGAGCTGTCAGAGCGTACGGTGGCTGTCAGCCGCTGCGGGTGGAGGCCCGCTGCGGGCTCAAGACCGTCATGGAGTCGATTCAATACCTCGAGGTATTCCAACTGGCGGAGGCCGGGCGAGTCGAGCTCCGACCAGGTTCGCGGCGCAGCCACCGTCGGGCGCAGCCCGCCGCGAAGGGAGTACGGGACGATCGTGGTCTTCCCGGCCGCGTTCTGGCTCCAATCGATGAAGACCTTGCCTGCCCGCCGTTGCTTGTCCATGGTGCTCACGACAAGGTGGGGGTGATCGGCCTCAAGAGCTCGAGCCAGCTCATGAGCGACGGCCTGAACCTGTTCGCTGCTGGAACGCAGATCCAATGCGGCATACAGGTGCATCCCGGCCTTCCCGCTGGTCACCGGCACCGGATCGAGGTCCATACCGATCAAGACGACCCGCAGCAGGCGTGCGACTTCGGCGCAGTCTGCGAGCGTGGCGCCGGCGCCAGGATCAAGATCGAGAATGAGTCGATCCGGATTCATCCGGCGTCCGGTCGGATCGAATCTCCACTGGGGAACGTGGAACTCCAGGGAGCCCAGATGGGCCAGCCAAATGAGGGTGGCGCGATCAGAGACGAGGGGATATTCGATCACGCGGTCACNGTGGCGAAGCGTCCGTCGGGACAGCCAGCTCGGTGCCCGGGGTTCCAGATTCTTCTGGAAGAACGCGGGCTCCGGTTCTGTCGCCGTGCCGACCCCGTGCACCCATCGTCTCCGGGTCGCCGGTCGGTCGACGGTCAGCGGAACGAGGGCATCTGCAGCCTCGGTGTAATAACCCAGCACATCAGCTTTGGTGGTTCCGGTTTCCGGATACAGCACTTTGTCGAGGTGGGTGAGCGTGATGCGGTGGCCGTCCGCAGAGACCACCTGGCTGGTGCGGTCCATGACACCAGCATGCTCCCGGAACGCAGTTGCATCCAGTGCTGCGGCCATACTGGTTCTTCGGCTGAAACGGGTGTGTACTGAATAAGTGAGATCGATCTGGAAGGGTTCCATCACCTTCGGGCTCGTGAACGTGCCCGTCAAGGTCTATAGCGCCACGGAAAACCACGATGTCGTGTTGCACCAAGTGCACGATGCGGATGGCGGGCGCATCCGATACCTGCGACGCTGCGAGGCCTGCCACCAGATCATCGATTTCGAGCACATCGACAAGGCATGGGCTGACGGAGAAACGAGTGTGTTGGTCACGGAAGCCGATCTGGCTTCACTCCCGGCCGAGCGCCGACGAGAAATCGACGTGGTGGAATTCGTTCCGAGTGGGCAACTCGACCCGATCATGTTCGAGCGCACGTATTTCCTCGAGCCTGACGGTTCCTCGAAACGGGCCTACGTGCTGCTGCGACGCACCCTGGAATCGACGGACCGCACGGCGATCGTCTACTTCGCCTTGCGTCAAAAAACCCGGCTGGGAGCCCTGCGGGTCCGCGGCGATGTCCTCATGCTGCAGAGCCTGCTCTGGAGCGATGAGGTGCGGACCCCGGATTTTCCCGACATCTCGGAACCTGTGGTCGTCACCGACCGGGAGCTGGAACTGTCCGCTGCCCTGGTGGAGTCGTTCGCCGCCGACTTCACGCCCCAGGACTTCGCCGATGACTATCAGGCGCAGCTGCGCGAGCTGATCGAAGCCAAGTCGGCCCGAGGCGACACCAGCAATGCGCCGCGCTCGCCATCCGAGCGGCACGACGGTGATCCGTCGGCAAGCGCAGACGTCATCGACCTGATGGAGGCCCTCCGGCGCAGCATCGAGCGCAGCCGGACAGGTCGATCAGAGATGGGCTAACCGCTCGGTAGAGCGCAGATTTCTTGCTGATCGGCCCGAAATTCTGCACATTAATCGGTAGACTGGATACTGTGACGGGAGACGAGCGGAACGAAGTCGGCACCCAAATTCTCACGGTGCCCAACGTGCTCAGCGCCATCCGGTTGCTCCTGGTTCCGGTCTTCCTCACCTTGCTCGCTCAGGGCCAAGATGGTTGGGCGCTTCTCGTTCTGGCTTTCGCCAGCCTGACCGATTTTCTCGACGGTTGGATTGCCCGGCATTTCCACCTGATCACCCGGCTGGGTCAACTCCTCGACCCGGCTGCCGATCGGCTCTACATATTCGCTGCTCTGATCGGGCTGGCGTGGCGGGACCTCGTACCGTGGTGGATCGTGCTCGTCGTTGTGGGGCGGGATGTATTCCTGCTCGTACTGGGAATCATTCTGGCGAATTTCGGGTTCGGCCCCTTGCCTGTGCATGCACTGGGTAAAATGGCGACTTTCTGCCTGTTCTATGCCGTGCCGATGATCATGCTGGGGCAGGCCTTCCCCCAGCTCGAGTGGTGGTCCCAACCCATCGGTTGGGCCTTCGGCCTCTGGGGATCCTTCCTTTACTGGTGGGCGGGCGTAATCTATGCAATCGAAACCAATCGAGTGATCAGAATTCCACGGGCCATTGTGCCGGTGCAATCAGATACTCTGGAAACATAGGAGGTGCAACGTGGCCGATTTTGAGAATTCGAACAGGGAGCAGAACGAGCCCGTGCGCAAAGACATCACAGATCCAGTGAGCACCGACACGACGATGACGTTCAGTCAAGAATTCGCAGCCCAAATGGCTTCGATCGATTCGAACGTCACAGCTGAAGAGCAGGACTCGATTTCGGCACTGCCGTCGGGATCCGCTCTGCTGGTTGTTCGTCGTGGTCCCAATGCCGGGGCCCGGTTCCTGCTGGACGCCGACGTCACAACGGTGGGCCGCCATCCGAACGCCGACATCTTCTTGGACGATGTCACGGTCTCCCGCCGACACGCGCAGTTCCTGCGCAACGGTCGCAGGTTCGAAGTGAAAGATCTCGGTTCCCTCAACGGGACCTACTTCGATGGTGAGCGCATTGAGACGGCTATTCTGAGTGACGGCGCCGAAGTCCAGGTGGGCAAGTTCCGTCTCACGTTCTATGCTTCGCGTCTGGACCTCGCGCACACGGCGAGCGACTAGTGTCGGCGTCCTCCGCTCAGGCCAAGAACCTGAGCGCAGCGCCTCTCCTGAGCATTGGGCAGGTCCTCGCCCGGTTGACCCCAGACTTCCCGGAGTTGACCCCCTCGAAATTGCGCTTCCTGGAAGAGCGGGGTCTGGTCTCACCCGCCCGGACCGGTTCGGGCTACCGCAAATTCTGTTCCAGTGATCTGGAGCGGCTACGGCTGATCTTGTCCATGCAGCGGGACCATTACCTTCCCCTCAAAGTCATTCGTTCCTACCTCGATGACCTCGACGCCGGACTGTCACCGGTGCTTCCGGGTGGTTCGACGCCGGGCTTGTCCATGCTGTCAACGGTGCGTCGACTCAGCCGCGAGGAACTCATTCGTGAAGCCGGGGCCTCCGCGTCCCTCCTTCACGACGCCGTCTCGGCATCCATTATTCTGCCGGCCGAGTATTACGGCGAGAATGTCCTCCAGGTGCTGCGAGCGCTCGTGGATCTGCAGCACAGCGGCATCGAACCGCGCCACCTGCGCGGATTCCGTGGCGCGGCCGAGCGTGAATTGGGGCTGATTGAAAGTGCATTGGTTCCGCTCGCCAGGCGCAAAGACGCGTCAAGCAGGGCAAAGGCTGCAGAGATGGCCGTGGAGATAGCCGGTCAACTCGAAGTGATTCGGAGCAGCCTTATTCGATCGGCCCTGGGCCGATTAGGCTGAATCCGGTGCGGTTGTCACAGATCGTTACCTCGACACGGCAAGATCGTCACGCGAATGTGAGCGATCCGGAGCACAGAGCTCTGTAGCGTTGATGAAGCGGGACAGTGTCAACGCGAATATTTTTGAGAGGCAGTCGAATGAGTGAAATCAACCCTGATGACGACGCCTCTCGGTACTCCCAAGGTCTGCTCTTCACGGATGGTCTGCCGAAGCTCGATGAGAAGTCCGGGTACCGCGGCGCTGTCGCAGCGCGGGCCGCTGGTATCAGTTACCGGCAGCTGGACTACTGGGCCAGAACCGAGCTGGTCGAGCCCACTGTGCGCGGGGCGGCCGGTTCAGGCACGCAGCGGCTGTACGGGTTCCGCGACATCCTGGTTCTCAAGTTGGTGAAGAGGCTCCTCGACACCGGTATCTCCCTTCAGCAGATTCGAACGGCCGTGAATCAGCTTCGTGAGTCTGGAGTGAGTGACTTGGCGCAGACCACATTGATGAGTGACGGCGCGAGCGTGTACCTGTGCACATCGAACGATGAGGTGATTGACCTGGTCAGTCGCGGACAGGGAGTCTTCGGCATCGCGGTCGGTAAGGTATTGCGCGAAGTGGAGACCAGCCTGGTCGAACTGAATCTGCAAGCCGTGGATCCCGCCGATGAGCTGGCGGCTCGACGCTCCACGCGCAAGATCTCCTGATTCCCTTCGCCCGGCTCAGGGGCCTCGGGGCCCGGCGCAGAGTGTGGCGACCCTGAGCCCGACTGCCCAACCGGCCGGCATGATGACGTTCCCGTCCGGCCTGCGGGTCAGGGGGCGGAGGGTGTCTCCGCGTACTCGCCGATGCGTGCCGTGCGCAGCACTCGCTCGAGAAGCTGGTCGAAGTATCTTGCCATCTCCTGAGCGCTGTCACCGGGCCAGATGTGCAGCGGCTTCGCTGCGCCCTGGGCCTGTTGCAACGACGTGCGCTCTGGCAACTGCGGCGTGAGTACCAGCGGGCCGAACATGTCGCGCAGTTCACGGATACGGAACTGGTGTTCCAATGACGCCGTGCGAGCACGGTTCACGATGATGCCGAGAGGTTGCAGGCGCGGGCTGAGTCCGCGGCGAATCTCTTCGATCGCGCGGAGGGCCCGGTCGGCCGCTGCGACCGAGAAAAGTCCGGGCTCGGTGACGACAGCAACTCGATCGCTGGCGGCCCAGGCTGTGCGGGTGAGGGCGTTCAAGGATGGTGCGCAGTCGATCAGGACGAGGTCGTACTCCTTCTCCACCGTCGACAGTGCCTCTTCGAGCTTCCAGATTTCTCGGATGCTCGGATGCGGCCCGTCGAAGTTGATCGCGGACGGACTACCGATCATCACGTCGATGGTGCCCTGTCGGCCGCGGGTCCAGCCGCTGGGGGCGATGGCGGCTCGCACGGTTTTCTCCTTCGGGGACGCGAGCACGTCAGCCACGTTGAGATGACCGGCGACCTCGATGTCCATTCCCGTGGAAACGTCCGACTGTGGGTCAAGATCGACAACCAGTGTTCGCACACCGCGGGCGAAGGCTGCAGAAGCAAGACCAAGGGTCACCGTGGTCTTTCCTACACCTCCCTTGAGGGAGCTAACGCTAAGTACATGCACAAGTAGACACGTTACCTTCAGTAGTCTGGGAGAACCTAACCGTTGGCTGTATGCCGGTTTACGTTCGAAAGGACTGCATGTTCACGAAAATCTTGGTCGCCAACCGTGGTGAGATCGCAATCCGTGCCATGCGTGCGGCCGTTGAACTGGGTGCGAAGACGGTGGCCGTGTTCCCTTTCGAGGACCGAAACTCCCTGCACCGCCTGAAGGCAGACGAGGCGTACCAGATCGGCGAGGTCGGTCACCCGGTGCGTGCGTACCTTGATGTGAACGAGATTATCCGGGTGGCCAAGGAATGTGGTGCCGACGCCATCTACCCCGGTTACGGATTTCTGTCCGAGAATCCGGAGCTCGCGGAGGCCGCGGCCGCGAGCGGAATCACGTTCATCGGCCCGGGAGCGGCCGTGCTCGAAATGGCCGGGAACAAGGTCACCGCCAAGGAGCATGCCATTGCCGCGGGCGTTCCCGTTTTGAAGTCCACGCAACCGTCGCAGGATGTGGAGCTGCTGATCAGCCAAGCGGAAGAGATCGGTTTCCCGATCTTCGCCAAGGCCGTCGCGGGAGGCGGCGGTCGTGGCATGCGCCGCGTCGAGTCTCCGGCCCAGCTGCGCGGCGCCCTTGAAGAAGCGATGCGCGAAGCAGACAGCGCCTTCGGCGATCCGACCATGTTCCTCGAGGCGGCAGTGCTGCGGCCCCGGCACATTGAAGTTCAGATCCTGGCCGACCACACCGGTGAGACCGTGCACCTGTTCGAGCGGGATTGCTCGGTGCAGCGTCGTCACCAGAAGGTCATTGAAATCGCTCCCGCCCCGAATCTCAGCGAAGAGATCCGGGTTCAGCTGCACGCCGATGCGATCAAGTTCGCCCGTTCAATCGGTTATGTGAACGCCGGAACGGTGGAGTTCCTTCTTGATACGGTCGGGGAGCGCGCCGGCCAGCACGTCTTCATCGAGATGAACCCGCGCATCCAGGTGGAGCACACCGTCACTGAAGAGGTGACCGACGTGGACCTCGTGCAGGCGCAGATTCGTATTGCTGCGGGGGAGACCCTCGAGGAACTCGGACTCACCCAGAACAAGATCCAGTTGCGTGGGGCAGCTCTGCAGTGCCGGATCACCACGGAAGACCCCTCAGCGGGGTTCCGCCCGGACACCGGCAAAATCACGACCTATCGTTCGCCCGGTGGTGCGGGAATCCGTCTTGACGGTGGAACCATCAACCCCGGCACGCAGATCAGCCCGCACTTCGATTCCATGCTCGCCAAACTGACCTGCCGCGGCCGCGATTACGCGGCGGCAGTCGTACGCTCCAAGCGCGCCTTGGCTGAATTTCGAATCCGTGGCGTCTCCACGAACATCTCCTTCTTGCAGGCCGTGCTGGAAGATCCTGACTTCGCCGCCGGAGACCTGAGCACCTCCTTCATCGATGAGCGACCCGAGTTGTTGCGCACCGCAGCATCGAAGGATCGGGGCACGAAGATCGTGAACTGGCTCGCTGACGTCACCGTCAACCAGCCCAACGGCGCTGCGGTCACCTCGGTCAGCCCCGTGGAGAAACTGCCGAAGGTCGACCTCAGTGTTCCGGCACCCAGTGGCTCCCGTCAGCAGCTGCAGCTGCTCGGGCCGGTGAAGTTCGCTGCCGCCCTCCGCGCCCAGACGGCCCTGGCCGTCACGGATACGACGTTCCGAGACGCCCATCAGTCCTTGCTGGCCACCCGCGTGCGCACCAAAGACTTGGTGGCCGTCGCTCCCTACGTGGCGCGTCTCACGCCGCAGCTGCTGTCCGTTGAGGCCTGGGGTGGGGCGACCTACGATGTGGCGCTGCGTTTCCTCGGCGAAGACCCGTGGGAGCGCCTGTCCTCGCTGCGCGCGGCCCTGCCCAATATCAACATCCAGATGCTGCTGCGTGGCCGGAACACCGTCGGTTACACGCCGTACCCCACAGAGGTCACTGACGCCTTCGTCCGCGAGGCCGCCGACTCGGGCGTGGACATTTTTCGCATCTTCGACGCCCTCAACGACGTATCGCAGATGCGCCCGGCGATCGATGCCGTGCTGCAGACCGGATCAGCCGTAGCCGAGGTCGCGGTCTGCTACACCGGGGACCTGCTCAACCCGGAGGAAGACCTCTACACCCTGGACTACTACCTGCGTCTGGCCGATCAGATCGTGCAGTCGGGCGCGCACGTGCTTGCCATCAAGGACATGGCCGGCTTGCTCCGTCCGGCGGCCGCCGAGAAACTGGTCACGGCCTTCCGTGAACGCTTCGACCTGCCTGTGCATGTCCATACCCACGACACCCCCGGTGGTCAGCTGGCAACGCTTCTCGCGGCTGCGGGTGCCGGCGCGGACGCCGTCGACGTAGCCTCGGCTCCGATGGCGGGGACGACCAGCCAGCCTTCCGCATCCTCCCTTGTCGCAGCCCTTGCGCACACCGAACGCGATACCGGGCTGGAACTGAAGAACGTCACCGACCTCGAGCCGTACTGGGAAGCCGTGCGCACCGTGTACCGGCCGTTCGAATCGGGGCTGTCTGCTCCCACCGGTCGTGTGTACACACACGAGATCCCGGGAGGACAGCTGTCCAACCTGCGCACGCAGGCGGTCGCGCTCGGCCTCGCTGACCACTTCGAACTGATCGAAGACATGTATGCCGCTGCGAACAAGATCCTTGGCCGGGTTCCGAAAGTGACTCCATCGTCCAAGGTCGTCGGGGACCTCGCCCTCTATCTCGCGGCGGTGAAGGCGGACCCCGCTGACTTCGAGGAGAACCCCGACAAATACGATGTACCCGACTCGGTCATCGGCTTCATGGCAGGCGAGCTCGGGGACCTTCCTGGCGGTTGGCCTGAACCCTTCCGCACCAAGGTGCTCAAAGGACGCACCGTGAAGGTGGGCGTCACTGAGATCTCCGGCGCGGAACGGGCCGCCCTCGGCAAAGACAGCACCACCCGTCGCGCCATGCTCAACCAACTCCTGTTTCCTGCACCGACGCGGCAGTTCGAACAGATCCGCGAGCTCTTCGGCGATCTGTCGGTCATCGACACCATGGACTACCTGTACGGCCTGCAGCAGGGTAAGGAGCACGCCGTCGACCTCGCCCAGGGCGTTCGGCTCTATGTGGGGCTGGAAGCGATCGGCGAAGCCGATGAGAAGGGCATTCGCACCGTGATGACCATGCTCAACGGCCAGCTTCGTCCGGTCTTCGTGCGCGACCGGGGCATCACGGTCGAAGCGCGCGTCGCGGAGAAAGCCGATGGCAACCAGCCGGGACAGATTGCGGCACCGTTTTCCGGGGTCGTCACCCTGCAGCTGGAAGAAGGCGCCGAGGTCATCGCCGGCCAGAGCGTGGCCAGTATCGAAGCCATGAAGATGGAAGCGGCCATCACCACCCCGATCGCCGGTGTCGTTGAACGCGTCGCCATTCCGAAGACCCAACAGGTCGACGCGGGCGACCTGCTCGTCGTCGTCCGGCCGCGCTAGGTCGACGTTCGCAAACCTGACGAATTGAGTGATGTTTTGGCACAAGAACCCGAAGACATGAACGGCACCAAGCCGCTGCGTGAGGGCTCGGAGACTCTTCGCCCGCCCGCGGACCAGGACCGATATCACAGTGAGCTTCCACCGCACACGGTCGAGAATCTCGCCGCTGTCCTTCCCGGAGGGTTGACCGGTCCGGTCAGTGCGGCTGCGGCGCCACGTCGTGCCAGCCAGCTGCCGGTCAGCGGCGGTCCGGCGACCGGCGGCGAAAGCTCACGCCTGTCCACCCATACGGTCGAAATCAGCGCTCCGGCGCCGGCACGGCCGATTCGGGCTGTTGCCGGATTCAGCGCCGCCGTGGCGCTGTCTCGAACGGGGTCGGAGTCATCGGCCCCGGTTCGGCGATCCCGGGCAGACAGCGGCCCCGGCCCGGCCCGGTCGGACGCTTTCGAACCGAAGGACCTGCTGCCGGAGTCGGCTGCCATGCTGACGCCGGACCGGTTGTTGGCCGTGAACCGCAAAACCAGGCGCCCCCCTCGGGGCGCCTGGAATGAGTTCGTCTATGCAGCTAGCCTGCACCTCATCAACCTTGGCGACTCCGCGGCCGTGCAGGCCCGCAGCGAGATGGACGACCGTATCCGCAAGCAGTTCGAAGGCGGCACACGTTTTGTGCCGATCCTCACGCGCAAGGGAGGCGTGGGCAAAACGACGGTGACCGCGCTGTTGGGCATGGCCCTGGCCGACGCTCGGGACGACCGCATCGTCGCTATCGACGCCAACCCCGATCGGGGCACCCTGTCGGAACGGGTGGCGCAGCAGACCACGTCCACCGTGCGCGATGTCGTGTCGCGGGCCGCGTCGATCGGCAACTTCACAGACTTTTCCAGTTTCGTCTCTCGCGATGAAACCCGCCTGGATATCCTGGCGTCCGACACGGACCCCATGCTGTCGGAGGCGTTCGATGAGAACGACTACAACGTCGTCGCCGATCTGGCTGCCCGGTACTACTCGATTGCGCTCACCGACTGTGGAACCGGGATCGTTCACTCCGTCATGCGCGCGACCCTGCGCCGTGCAGATTCAATCGTGATCGTTTCCGGCGGCAGCGTCGATGAAGCCCGTCTGGCGTCGGAGACCCTGACCTGGCTCGAGGCAAACGGATATGGCGATCTGGTCAAGAACGCCGTGGTCGCCTTGAACACCGCGACGCAGGGCACGAACCTGGTGCGGCTCGAAGAGATTGAATCGCACTTCCGTTCGCGAGTTCGCGAGATTGTGCGCATCCCCTACGATGCTCAGCTCGCCGCCGGCAGCGTGGTCTCCTACGCCGACCTTCAACCGATCACTCGACTGGCGGCGCGAACGCTCGCCGCGCTCGTTGTGGAGGGTCTGCCCGCCCAGCACAGCCTGTAGCGATCAGCCCTCTTCTTTCACCACTTTTATTGGAGTAGCCCGTGCCCGAACGCCAGATTCGCCTCTTCGGAGATCCGGTCCTGAAGACCGTGTCCGAACCCATCGTCATCATCGACGACCGAGTCCGTCATCTCGTTCAGGACCTGATGGACAGCGTGCGCTTGCCGGGGCGGGCGGGCGTGGCAGCCTCACAGATCGGGGTCAACCTGCGGGCGTTCAGCTACAACGTCGATGGAGAAGTGGGGTACATGCTCAACCCCACCATTGTGGAATTGTCGGGCGAACCGGAACTCATCGATGAGGGCTGCCTGTCGGTGCCCGGCCTTTGGTATCCCACCGAAAGGTTCCCCTTTGCCCGGGCAGTGGGCGTCGACCTCGAGGGTGAAACCATCGAGCTGTCCGGCACGGGAATCATGGCCCAGGCCTTGCAGCACGAAACCGATCATCTTGACGGCCTGCTGTACCTGGACCGGCTCAATAAGGACAACCGTCGGGCGGCCATGAAGGAAGTCCGAGAGTCCGACTGGTTCTAGCCTCGTCACCCCGGATCAGTCGCGCAGGCTGAACCCCTCCGTGATAGGTGCTCCTGCATAGAGCTCGTCGATCTCGGCGGAGAAATCGCGCAGGATGATGTTCCGCTTGATGCTCATTTTCGGCGTCAGGTGTCCGCTGTCTTCCGTGAGCTCGATCGGCAGAACGACGAATTTGCGAATCGATTCGGCGCGGCTGACCGTGTCGTTAGCCCGGTCGACGGCCCGCTGGACCTCGGCAAGGACGAGGGCATTTGTCGCGGCCTCAAACAGGCTCATCCCGGCATCCGCATGGTTGTTGTTCAGCCACACCGGCAACATGTCGGGATCCAGCGTGATCAGGGCGCCGATGAACGGCTTCTGGTCGCCGACGACGATGACTTGGCCGACCAACGGATTTGACCGGATGGGATCTTCGAGGGCGGCCGGGGCGACATTCTTGCCGCCGGCAGTCACGATGATCTCCTTTTTGCGTCCGGTGATGGTGAGGAAGCCGTCTTCATCGAACTGGCCGATGTCGCCGGTTTTGAGCCAGCCGTCATCGAAAGTGTCGGCCGTGGCGACAGGGTTCTTCCAGTATTCCTTGAACACATTGACGCCCTTGACCTGGATCTCTCCATCATCCATGACGCGAACGGAGACACCGGGCAGGGGAGGGCCGACGGTACCGATCTTGGCTCGGGTGGCCAGGCTCACCGTTGCCGGCGCCGTGGTCTCGGTGAGACCGTAGCCTTCGAGGATGACGATTCCGAGGCTGTGGAAGAAATGTCCCAGATGTGCGCCGAGCGGTGCGGAGCCGGAGACCGCATAGCGCACGTTGCCGCCCATCGCCGCCCGAAGCTTGCTATAGACGAGGCGGTCGAAGAGGGCGAACTTGATCCTCATGGCGAGTGGAATCTGTTCGCCGGCCTGAACGGCTTTGGAGTGGGCCACCGCCACGGTGACGGCCGCCTTGAAGATCTTGCCCTTGCCCCCGGCTTCAGCCTTCTGTCCTGCGGAGTTGTAGACCTTCTCGAATACCCGCGGAACAGCCAGCAGGAAGGTTGGCTTGAAGCTGCCCAGCGAGGGCAGGAGCTGTTTGGTGTCGGGTTGGTGGCCCACCCGAACGCCAGCGTGAACGCAGAGCACAGCGATGAAGCGGGCGAAAATGTGCGCCGTGGTGATGAACAGCAGGGTCGAGGCGCCGTTCGGGTCGTTGAGCACTTCTTTGAGAGCGATCGCAGAGTTGCGGCTGGTCTCAACGAAATTCGAGTGGGTGAGCACACATCCCTTGGGCTTTCCGGTGGAGCCGGAGGTGTAGATGAGCGTGGCCATGTCTGATCCGATGGCCAGATTTCGGCGACGCTCGATCTCCGCGTCGGTCACGTCGATTCCGCCGGCAACGATCTTGTCCAGGTCGCCGAGGTCGATTTGCCAGACGTGGGTGATGGCCGGAAGGTCAGCGTGCACCTCATCGAAGCGCGCAAAGTGATCTGCGGTTTCGAGGATGACCGACGTGGCGCCTGAGTCGCTGAGATTCCAGAGCACCTGGCTGGGAGAACTGGTGTCATACACCGGTACGAGCACGGCCCCGGCGTACCAAGTGGCGAAGTCGATCAGCGTCCACTCGTATCGGGTCTTGCAGACGAGGCCGACCTTGTCGCCCGGGGCGATACCCGCTGCGACGAGGCCTTTGGCGAGGGCCACAACCTGAGCATGGAACTCCCTGACGGTCACGGGAAGCCAGCCCGCCGCGCTGGGCAGGGAGAACAGGACCAGGTCAGGGGTTTGCTCAAGGCGTTTGACCAGCAGATCGGTCACGTTCGCTTGGGGATCGGCGGGAACAACGGCTGGGACGTCGAACTCTTTCACGGTAACTCCTTCGGTACCGGCGGGACTGACTTGGTCTCTTTCCGCGCAGATGTTGGCTTTGATCGGGTGCTTCCTTGTCCGAGGACAACCTTAAGTACACTCTATGGGGTGCGGTGCGTCACTGTTCGGTTACGACCCACGCAACTTTTCCCGTTGTCCCATGAAAGGCACTTCCATGCACGCCGTTGGAATCGATATTGGCGGCACCAAGATCGCCGGTGCTCTCGTCGACGCGAATGGGGTGATTATCCGTGCGGATCGCCGACCGACGAACGCGGGGGATCCGCGGGACATCGAGGATGTCGTCGTCGCCATGATCACAGAGCTCAGCGAGGGCGAAGACGTGATCGCAGCGGGGGTTGCGGCGGCGGGTTTCATTGATGCGGCCCAATCCACCGTGTATTACGCCCCGAACATCAACTGGCGCAACGAACCGTTTCGAACCAAGCTCGAGGCCCGCGTGGACCTGCCGATCATTATCGAAAACGATGCGAATGCCGCCGGCTGGGCTGAATTCCGCTACGGAGCGGGGCGCTCGTACACCGACATGGTCACACTGACCATCGGCACGGGAGTGGGCGGGGCCATCGTTGCCCGTGACAGCCTTTTTCGTGGCGGGTTCGGTGCCGGTGCCGAACTCGGTCATATGAGGCTGGTCCCCGATGGGTTGCCCTGCGGGTGTGGCGCGCATGGCTGCCTCGAGCAGTACGGTTCCGGTCGGGCCCTGCTGCGCATCGCCAATGAGATCGCCGATGGAGGCCTGCTCGGAGCGGGCCTGGCCGCGGTGCGGGAACGGCGGGGCAAACTCTCCGGCAAGGACGTGGGCCGACTCATTCAGGACGACGATCCCGGCGCCCTCGCCGCGCTTCGGCGACTGGGGGAGTCCCTGGGGCAGGCCTGCGCCAGTCTCGGAGCGATTCTTGACCCTCAGGTCTTCGTCTTCGGCGGCGGGGTGGCAATCGCGGGTAACCTGCTCTTAGACCCGATCCGCGCAGCATATCGAGAACACCTGCCGGCAAAGGGATACCATCCCGAAGCGGACTTCGCGATTGCGCAGCTCGTCAATGACGCCGGTGTCGTCGGCGCAGCCGATTTGGCACGAATTGCGGCCGGGCAGAAAAACTAGGGTCACCCAAGTCGATGGAGATGCAGCGCGATGTTCTACTGGTTCATGAAGAACATTGTCGTCGGTCCGTTGCTGTTGGCGCTTTTCAGGCCGTGGATTGTCGGCCTGGAGAACATCCCCAAGAGCGGCGGGGTCATTCTGGCGAGCAATCACCTGTCGTTCATCGATTCCGTCTTTCTTCCCCTTGTCGTCTCCCGCCGGGTCGTCTTCCTGGCCAAGAGCGAGTACTTCACCGGAACCGGGCTGAAGGGCTGGGCGACACGGCAGTTCTTCCTCGCCACCGGGCAGCTTCCGATTGACCGTTCGGGGGGGAAGGCGTCCGAGGATTCGTTGAACACGGGCTTGCGCGTGCTGCGGGAGGGTGGCGTCTTGGGTATTTACCCGGAGGGCACGCGCAGCCCTGATGCCAGAATGTACCGTGGACGAACCGGAGTGGCCCGGATGGTCCTTGAATCGGGTGTGCCGGTGATTCCGGTCGCCATGATCGACACCGAGAAGGCGATGCCGACCGGGACTCGTCTTCCCAAGGTGCGCCGAATCGGGATCGTCATCGGCAAACCGTTGGACTTCACCCGTTTCGAGGGGATGGAGGGCGACCGTTTCGTGCTCCGATCCGTCACCGATGAGCTCATGTACGAGTTGCAGCGATTGAGCACACAAGAGTACGTCGACGTCTACGCCACGAGCGTTAAAGAGAAGCGCGCAAGCCTTTCGCGATAGGCTGCGAACACTGCGTTTAGCCCAGTCAGGGTTGTGCTCCCTTGTGAACACCGCACCATTCAGGCTCACGTCGGTGTGCCGTAGAGAGAAAACAGGAATTATCCCGTGCTTGACCTTACTGAACCAGTCGTGTTGGCAGAGGCATCTGTAGTCGCCGGGCTGGATCACTGGCGCAGCCTTCCGATCAAGCAGCAGCCGAGCTGGCCTGATTCTGACGCCGTGGCGGCGGCTTCGGCCGAACTGGCCCTGCAGCCGCCGCTGGTTTTCGCGGGTGAGGTCGACATCCTGCGTGATCGTCTGGCCCAAGCGGCCGCGGGGCACGCTTTTCTGCTGCAGGGCGGCGATTGCGCCGAGACATTCAGTGGTGCGACCGCTGAGCAGATCCGAAACCGGGTCAAGACCGTGCTGCAGATGGCTGTCGTCCTCACGTACGGGGCGTCCATGCCGGTGATCAAGATGGGACGGATGGCCGGCCAGTTCGCCAAGCCGAGATCCAGCGATTTTGAGACTCGCGGCGACGTGACGCTGCCCGCCTACCGGGGCGACATCGTGAACGGCTACGATTTCACCCCGGAATCGCGGGAAGCGGACCCGGCGCGATTGGTCAAGGGCTACCACACGGCGGCATCCACGCTCAATCTGATTCGAGCGTTCACGCAAGGCGGTTTCGCTGACCTGCGCCAGGTTCACAGCTGGAACCAGGGCTTCGCGGCGAACCCGGCGAACCAGATGTACGAGAAGCTGGCCAAGGAAATCGACCGGGCGATCAAGTTCATGATCGCCTGCGGAGCAGATTTCGAGGCGCTCAAGCGCACTGAGTTCTACACGAGCCATGAAGGGCTCCTGATGGACTACGAGCGCCCCATGACTCGGATCGACTCGCGCACCGGAACGCCGTTCAACACCTCGGCGCATTTCATCTGGATCGGAGAGCGCACCCGTGACCTCGATGGCGCCCACGTCGACTTCCTATCCCGGGTGCGCAACCCGATCGGCGTCAAGCTCGGCCCGAGCACTTCCGCCGACGATATGCTGCGCCTGATCGACAAGCTGGACCCGAATCGCGAGCCGGGACGACTGACCTTCATCACTCGGATGGGCGCGGGAAAAATCAGAGATGCCCTGCCGCCCCTGCTGGAAGCGATCAAGGCCAGCGACGCAACGCCGCTCTGGGTCACGGACCCGATGCACGGCAACGGCGTCACCACCCCGACCGGATACAAGACCCGTCGCTTCGACGACGTCGTCGACGAGGTCAAGGGCTTTTTCGAAGCACACCGCGCCGCTGGGACTCACCCGGGCGGCATCCATGTGGAACTCACGGGGGACGACGTCACCGAGTGCCTGGGCGGGTCGGAGCACATCGATGAGGCAGCCCTCGCCACGCGCTACGAGTCGCTGTGCGACCCGCGGCTCAATCACATGCAGTCCCTGGAACTCGCGTTCTTGGTGGCCGAAGAACTCGGTCGCCCGAACCGGACCTGATCGACTCTGTGATCTGGCGTGCCCGTCTAATCCAACACTCGAGCCCCACACCGAAAATGGTGTCGGGCTCGAGTGTTGTGAAGGTTTACCGAGTTGCGTCGACCAAAATATGCACACTGCAGTGCATGGCACGCCTTTATCCCAGGAAGTTGATCGTCACGGTACTCCCGCGGGGAACTGATTCTCCCGATCCGGGCGAGACCTTGGTCACCGTGAACAAGCCGGGCGCGGCATCAACATAGAAGTTGTATTTGAGAACAAGACCAGCATCTTCCAGTATCTGCTTAGCCTCGGACCACGGTTTACCCACAACATCAGGGACCTTCACCGGCTCAGGCCCACGTGACGTGGTCAGAGTTATGGTGGCGCCGGTTCGCACGACGCCCTCGGGGGCGGCAGCGGAGATCACATTGCCCTCCGGGATGGTCTCACTGTAATTCCGTCCGCCCGTGGCGGCCACGAGGCCCTCGGCCTCCAAAGCGGCGGTCGCAGCTGCGACCGAATCACCGGCCACGTCGGGAATACCGCCCAAGGACACGACCAAATTGACCTGCAGGCCCTGGAAATAAGCTCCACCTTGCGAGATGTCCCCGTCATCGCTGGCCCGGCTCGCCGACACCACGGTGCCCGCCGCGACGTTGCCGTCGAAGACGGAGTCGACACTGCCCACTTCGGCGCGCTGGCCGGTGATCGCCGCGGCGGCGTCCTCCTGGCTCGCGCCGGCCAGGGGCGGAAGCGTGATGGGCTGAAGCCCCAACGACACGATCACGGACACGATAGCGTCTTTGCCTACCCGGTTGCCTTCGGACGGGTCACTGCCCACCACGATTCCTTCGGGGACGTCGGGGCTGTAAGCCGTGCGCTGCGCCGATTCAAGACCCACGCCGGTGAGCTCTTCAGCTGCGGCGGCGGGTGTCAGACCCGCCACAATCGGAACTGGGATATCGGATCCGGGTCCGGCACCGAAGTACCAGCCGGTGAAACCGAGGCCGGCGGCGATGATCACGATCAGCGTGAACAGCCAGAATCCGCGACCTTTGCGTCGCTGGGCCCGGTCGGCGAGAAGGGCCTTGTTGTCCAAGGGTGCGCGGTCCCCGGTCGGGACGCCACCGGGAATGTCGGAGAGCACCCGAGCGCCGAGAATCTGGGTCTCGGCGCTCGCCGTCGCAGCACCGGCCTGCTCCGAACCCAGGCCGGACAGAATCATCGTGGGCTGCAGGGCCGTCGGCTGCTGGTCGACGGGGAAAACAGCGGTCGCTCCGGTCCCCAGCGCACCTCGGTCCGCAATCAGCCGGTCGAGCATCACTCGGGCGTCCCGGGGCCGTTCTTCGGGATCGCGCGCGGTCGCCCACCGCACGAGCTCATCGAGCTGATGAGGTGTGGAGGGCACTTTGCTGCTGGGCAGCGGCACTGTGTCGTTGGCGTGTTGGTAGGCGATCTGCATCGGCGCTTCGCCGACGTAGGGCTGTTCGCCGGTGAGCATCTCGAAGGTCATGATGCCGAGGGCGTAGATGTCGCTGCGAGCATCCGCGATGCCGCGGGTGACGAGTTCGGGGGACAGGTATGCGATCGTGCCGAGCAGCGCCTGACCGGTCGCGGTGTTGTTGTTCACCGCTCGGGCGAGTCCGAAATCGCTGATCTTGATGCGACCGTCGTCGGCCAGGAGTACGTTTTCCGGTTTCACGTCCCGGTGCACGATTCCGGCCTTGTGTGCCGCTGCCAGACCGCTGAGCACGGCTTCGAGAATATCTTCGGTCTGTTCGGGAGTGAGTTTGCCGTAGTCCTTGAGCAGGTCGCGCAGGGTGATCCCCGGCAGGTATTCCATCACCAGGTACGCGGTGTCAGCATCCTGGCCCTGGTCGAAGACGTTCACCACATTGGGATGGGCCAGTCGGGCCGCGGAACGTGCTTCCTGGATGAAGCGGCTCTTGAACGCGTTATCGTCCGCCAGATGGCCGTGCATGATCTTGATGGCCACTCGACGCTCGAGGCGCAGATCGGTGGCGAGGTACACGGTGGCCATGCCGCCACGGGCGATCCGCGAGCGCACCTCATAGCGGCCGTCTATCAGACGGCCGATCATGGGATCGGTCGGATTGTCACTCACCTTTGAAGTCTAGAGAAGCTCAGAGCCAACCGCCTGCTAGAACGCCGCGCGCCGTGGCAGCGGCTTGTTTTAGCCGAGTTGTGCCAGCCAGGCTCGAGCCGATGTCTCCCACTTGGCGTAGTGCGTGGGATATGCCGAAATCTGAACGGACTGCGCTGCATCCGTGACGCTCATCGATTCCCAGCCGGGGATATCAAGGAGGCCACGCGTGATACCGGAATTGGGATTGTGCGCGCCACCCAAGAATGCCAGGGTCGCCCGGACCGGGTCCCGCAGCTGGTCCGGAGAGCCCCAACCCGCACTCGGACGCTGCTGAAACAGGCCCAGGGAATCCCGATCACCGTACTCGAGATTGCGCAGGCCGGATTCCTGTGCGGCCGCGGCCAGCGAGACGATGATTCCATAATCGGAGACGCCGATGGATCGGCCGATGGAAATGATGATTTCGGCGTTCCCCTGCATCTCCGACGTCATCGGCGTGACACGATCCGGCCGGGCGGTCACCGGTGCCGTTGCAGGAATGGTGAGGACCTGCCCGGGGAAGATCATGCTTGACCAACCGAGTCCATTGGCGTCCAAGAGATCCTGAACGCTGGTGCCGGCGCGCGCCGCGACGGCACTGATGGTGTCACCGCTGGCGATCGTGTACTCAGTGGATGCGGCTGTGGTGATCGGCGCCATCGGTGTGATGAAACCGGCGGGAACGATGGACGCTGCCATCGATCCGGGAATCATGACGCTTTGGCCGGGGTAGATGACGCTACCGGGCTGGAGGCCGTTGGCTTCGAGCACAGCAGCGGTGGACAGTCCGTTGGCCGCGGCGATGACTCCGATGGTGTCGCCGGCCTGCACGATGTGCGCGGATCCATCGCCCGTTGCGGCTGCGGGGGCTACCGGTCCGGAAGCGGTCAGGTTCAGGACCTGACCGGGAAAGATCAGCGCCGCAGCATCGAGGCCGTTGAGGGACAGAACCGTCGCGCCGGAAATTCCGAAACGTGCCGCTATCGCACTGACGGTGTCTCCGTCCATGACACGGTACTCGGAGGGAACGGCGAGGGTTGCCGCGGCGCCCGTCGTCGCCGATGCCGAGACGGCGCCGACCGCAGTGGCCTCGGCTGACTTCGGGTTCACCGACTTCTTCAGCACAACGGCGTGCGCCGGTGCGGCCAGGTTCAAGCTGATGGCGAGTGTTCCCACCACGACGATTGGAACGGCCAGCATTGCGCTGCGGCCGCGGCGCGGAGGAGCTTGGGTCGGCCCACCTCGTGAAGGTTCGGCCGGTGCGACGGCCGCGTCAACGATTTCGCTCACCTTGATCGACATGGAACTCCTTTGTGAGAAAAATACCCCGCGACCCCCGTTTGAGGCTGACACAGATGCTGATGGTAGTCAATTTTCGAGGTGTCTGCCGAAGTCGGCTCACCGGCTCCGGCAACAGACCGTTTTGCGACTTCGGGGAATCATGGGAAGCTTGAAGGGTGACCGAAGAGTTCTCAGAGCCTGAGTGGCTGACTATCCCCGCCCTTGTCGAATTGCTAGGACTGACGCAGAGTCGAGTGCGGCAGCTGATTGACGACAAGCACCTGCTGGCGATTCGTCGTGACGGGATTCTGCAGGTTCCCTCGGACTTCCTCCGGGATGGGGCTCCATTGCCTGAGTTGCGAGGAACCATCTTCGTTCTCAACGATGACGGGTTCACCAACGAGCAGGCCATGGACTGGCTGCTTCACGTGGATGACAGCCTTGGCGTGGCGCCGATCGCTGCCCTCCGGGCCGGCCGCAAGGCTGAAGTCCGCCGCGTCGCCCAAGCCCTGGCCTGACCAGGCTCTCCAGACGTCGCCGGTCCGACGGCTGACGGGGCCGGCCCGGCACAGCTGCCGGTCTAGAAAACCCGACGTGCGACTTTGTCGGCCAGTGTTCGTAACTGGTCCTGCGCACGTGGGCTGATGTCTGCGGCCTCGAGCGCAGCAAGGGCGCGTGCCAGGTGCTCTGTGATGAGTTGCTCAATCGCATCGACTGCGCCGCTGTCCAGGATGGAGCGTTGCAGCAATCGGATGTCTTCCTGGCCGAGGTTCACGTCGCCTAACTGCGCGTCGAGGACGCGTCGGGCTTGCTCATCCATGTTCTGCCGAGCGAGGGCGATCAACACTGTCCGCTTGCCCTCCCTCAGATCGTCGCCGCTGGGTTTGCCGGTGACGGCGGCGTCTCCGAAGACTCCGAGCAGGTCGTCGCGGAGTTGGTACGCGATGCCCAGCGGCAGGCCGAAGGCCCGCAGTGACTCCAATTGTTCGGGGGATCCCCCCGCCAGCGCGGCGCCGATCACGAGCGGAGCGAGCACACTGTACTTGGCGGACTTGAACTGGATCACCCGCATCGCCCNATCAAACAGCTCCGCCTCGGGAGCGGTGTGCCATGCCTGCTCCTCCAAGATGTCCAGGTACTGCCCTGCCGTCACTTCGGTGCGCATGAGGTTGAATTCGAGGCGGGCGCGTCGACCTGCCGCACGGTCGGCAAGTTCGGCCAATCCCTCGTCGAGGAGTTCGTCACTCCATCCCAGAAGCAGGTCGCCGAGGAGGATGGCGGACGCTCGTCCGAATTCAGCGGGGTGACCGGCCCAGTCCAGGGATCCGTGCAGGTTCTCAAAGAGCTTGTGGGCCGATGCCGCACCGCGACGGGTGTCGGAGTTGTCGATGATGTCGTCGTGCACCAGCGCCGCCGCATGGAACAGCTCCAGGGCTGCTGCGGCGGAAACGATGGGAGAGAGACTCGGTTCGCCCGGTTGCGCGGGAAAATGCGCTCCGCGCACGCTTTGCCAGCCCCAGTAGCAAAACAGCGCACGGAAACGCTTCCCACCGCTGAGAAATTGCCGGGAAAAAGCCGTCAGAGGTGCTAGCTCCGGGCTGATCAGGGTCACAATTGGGCTACGGGTAATGAGGAATTCGTCGATGCGGGATTGAACCAGATCGACCAGATGAGTGCTTTCGGCCACCCGCCTAGCCTAGTCATCCTGACAGGACTAGAATTGGGACTCAACCCGCTCGATCCCGAAATTGGAGGGAATGAGATGCCGCTTTCTGAACAAGAGCAGCGACTCCTGGAAGAGATGGAGCGCAGCCTCTATCACAACGATGCAGACTTTGTCGCTAGCGTCGGAGTTTCACGAGCTCGCGCGAACTACCGCTCGATCGCACTAGGAGTTCTGCTCGCCGTCGTGGGCATTGTCGCGCTCATTGCGGGCGTCGGCCTTCAGCTGCTGTGGCTGGGGATCGTCGGATTCATCGTGATGTTCGGCGGAGTCCTGCTGGCTCTTTCCCCGGGCAAGACTATGAAAGGGATGCCGTCGCCGGCCGCTCCCGGTCGTCGTCCGGCTCAGAACCGAAGCGACCAAGGCCTCATGGACCGCTTGAATGATCGTTGGGATCGTCGGCAAGACGGACAGTAGAGCTGGGATCAGCCGCCGAACGTCTGGTCAACTGTGACCGGACGTTTTTGGCGGTATGGCCAGTGAGGCCCGGCCCGGGCAGCTGATCGATCCACTGTCAGTTTCTGGCTCCGAGCCTAGGTCGCTCCACCACACCTCTTTTCCTCCACTCCCAGTGTTTTTATCGCCAGAAAGGGTCGATCCTCGTGATCGGCCCTTTTTTTGTGCCCAAAACCGGGTTGGGGGCGTGATTGTGCTCCCTTTTCCTCCACGCGATCACAGCCCGGTTTTCCGGGCGTAAAGGCGAAGATGTTGGCAAAATCGGGCAATTGTCACGTGAATGTGGGGGATAGTGGAGTAAAGTGGAGTAACACCTGATCCGGCCGGAAGAGAAGGGGTGATCAATGTTCCTTGGTACCTACGCCCCCAAGCTCGACGACAAGGGACGCCTGATTCTCCCGGCGAAATTCAGGGACGAGCTGTCCACCGGTGTCGTGATGACACGTGGTCAGGAACACTGCATCTACGTGTTCACGGCACGAGAGTTCGACGAACTGCACGACAAGATCCGCCAGGCGCCCGTCACGAGCAAGCAGGCTCGGGACTACCTGCGGGTATTCCTGTCCGGCGCGAGCTCGGAAACCCCTGATAAGCAAAACCGGGTCACCATTCCTGCCAACCTCCGTACCTATGCGGGACTCGACCGTGAGCTGACCGTCATCGGCGCCGGCAGCCGGGTTGAGATTTGGGACAGCGAGGCATGGGCGACTTACCTGGCTGAGCAAGAGACCTCATACGCCAACACGACGGAGGAGGTGATTCCGGGACTCTTCTAGCCCCTGGCGCTTGACTCCCAGCCGTTCATGCCCTGACACACTTCCCCGGTGCCAGGAAAGAATGGATGGGGATCTGGCACCAGGGACATTCCCGGCATTATGGCCATAAACGAAATTCACACCCCGGTCATGCTGGAGCGATGCATCGAGCTGCTCGCGCCGGCCCTGACCGCGCCGAACGCGGTGCTCGTCGATGCAACCCTGGGCATGGCCGGTCACGCGGAATCCTTTCTGCAACGCTTTCCCCAGCTCACGCTTGTTGGCCTCGACCGCGACCTCGAAGCCCTGGCCATAGCCCGTGATCGTCTGACGCCCTTCGGCGACCGCGTGCACCTCGTGCACACCGTTTACGACGGCATCCAGGAAGCGCTGCAGGCATTGGGTATCTCGGAAGTGAACGGCGTGCTGTTCGACCTCGGCGTGTCATCGCTGCAGATCGACAGGGTTGAGCGCGGCTTCTCCTATTCCAAGGACGCACCGCTCGACATGCGTATGGACAACACGTCCGAATTGACGGCCGAGGTCATTCTGGCCACCTATAGCGAGAAGGACCTGCGCCGGATCTTCCAGGACTACGGCGAAGAGAAGCTGTCAGCCCGGTACGCCAAGGCGATCGTCGCCGCTCGGGAGGACAAGCCCTTCGTGCGCTCGGCTCAGCTGGTCGACGTCATCACTGCGGCGACGCCCGTCGTCGTCCAGCGCATGGGCCATCCGGCGAAGCGGGTCTTCCAAGCGCTGCGAATCGAGGTCAATCAGGAGCTGGCCGTTCTGGAAAGAGCGATCCCCGCAGCGCTGGATACCATCACCATCGGTGGACGCATCGTCGTGATGGCCTACCAATCGTTGGAGGACCGGATCGTGAAACGTGCCTTTGCGGCAGCATCCAATTCGACAGCCCCGGCTGGACTGCCTGTCGAACTTCCAGAGCACCGGCCGGTTTTCACACTCCTTGTCCGTGGCGCTGAACTGGCGTCTGAGGATGAGAAAGCGGAAAATCCGCGTGCAACACCCGTGCGGCTTCGTGCTGCAGAGCGCTTGAGGAGAGCCGAATGACGGACAACCTTGCACGAGTGATGACCGGCGCCGAACAACAGCGCTCGGCGGAATCGGCCCCGGAGCGCCGCCGGTTCCAAATCGTGTCCACCGGAAAGCGTCGGCAGAGCAGGCCGCGAATTTTCTATGCCCTGACAGCGATCGCCGGCGTCAGTGCGATCATCGTGGCCCAGTTGCTGCTGAGCGTGGGAATTTCCCAGGGTGCCTATGAAATATCAACCCTGCAGTCCAGCCAGGTTGAGCTCGGACGTACTACGGCAAGCGTCAGCGAGGACCTGGTCCGCGTGCAGTCTCCGCAGAGCCTGGCAGCCAACGCCGAAGCGTTGGGGATGGTGAGCAACTCCAACCCGGCCTACCTGCGTTTGTCGGACGGCGCTGTGCAGGGAGCTCCCAGCTCTGCGACAGGTTCTCAGGCAGGGGCGGCGAGTCTTGTTCCAAACGCCCTTCTCGGAGCTAACATCGTGCTCAGTCAGGTACCGGCCGGAGCGTCGGGGACGGGTGTCGCCGGTGCCCTCACGGGCATTGCGGCTCCAGTTGCCGTGCCCCGCGTCGTGACGAGTGCTCCCGTGATCCCTGCGGGCCTTCCCGCCCCAACTACCCACTAACGTGACCTGAGCGTGTGGCCCAACCGAGCGTGTGATCTGACAGAGCGCGTGATCCAACAGTGCGTGTGCGGCCCGTGGCCGAGGTAAGGATTTGACCGTGTCGAGAAAAACCGGGCAGAGCAATTCGCATACCTCCCGATCCGCTCGGAGACGTATAGCCGCAACCATTGTTGTGATGTCCCTCGTGATGAGCGTGTTCGTCGTGAAGCTCATCGACATCCAAGTGGTGCGAGCCGAGGCGCTGACGGCGGATTCCGTGGGTAATCGCTCAGTCGGGCAAGTCGTCTACGGGTCGCGGGGCCGTATCGTGACCGAGGGCGGGGTCGTCCTGGCTGAATCTGTGATGCGATATGACATCACGATTTCGCCCAAGAACGCCCGGACGTTCACCAGATCCGCCAAGGGCACAGATCCGATGACCATCACCGTCGCTCAGGCCGCTGCCGAAATCGGGGCCATCACCGGCCAAACTGCTGACTCGATCATGCTGGTCATTTCCGACGCGCTGGCGGCGAACCCCAATTCCGATTTCGCCTATCTCGCGCAGCAGGTGGATGTCGACCAGTTGCGGGCTATCAACGAGTTGCACATCCCCTGGCTGTACCCCCGAACGCACCCGGGCCGGGTCTACCCGAACGGAGCGGTCGCCGGAAACCTGGTGGGTTTCGTCTCGGGTGAGGGCAAGGCGCAAGCCGGACTCGAATTCGGCCAGGACGCGTGTCTGGCCAGCCAGGACGGCACGGAGACGTATGAGAAGGGCGCCGATGGAGTGCGCATTCCCGGCAGCAGCGTCACGACCGCCCGAGCGGTGGACGGCGGTGACGTCGTCACGTCGATCGACTCCGACCTGCAGTTCTACGTGCAGCAGACACTCGCCGCTCGCGCGAAGGCGACGGGAGCGGCCTGGGGCACTGCGGTGGTTCAGGATGCCAAGACCGGAAAGTTGCTCGCCGTGGCGGATTATCCCTCCGTCGATCCCAATAACGTCGGCGGCACCGCCGACCCGGAAGACCGCGGATCTCGGGCATTCACGAACTCTTTCGAACCGGGATCGACCTTCAAAGCACTGACAGCGGCATCCGTTCTTGATGCCGGCGTCGCGGATCTCAACACCGATGTTCTCGCGCCCTATCGCTATCTGCCTCGCAACGGCGCGAATGTCAACGACAGCCACCAGCACCCGGATGAGAACATGACGCTCTCCGACGTGCTCATCGATTCATCGAATACGGGTATGTCCAAGTTCGGTGAAATGCTCAGCGATCAACAGCGCTACGACTACATGACCAAGTTCGGTGTCGGAACGTCAACCGGGGCTGGTTTTCCCCGCGAGGATTCCGGAATCCTGCACCCGTGGCAGGACTGGGACGCCCAGACCCAGTACGCCACCATGTTCGGCCAGGGACTGACCACGACGGCTCTGCAGGTTGCGAGCATCTATCAGACCATCGCCAACGATGGGGTTCGAATGCCGGTGCAGCTCGTTGAAGGCTGCCGGCACGCGGACGGAACAATGACGAATCAGCCAGCGGAGACGGGGACGCGCGTTCTCTCGGAGAAAGCCGCCAATGAGACTTCCGACGTGCTGGAAATGGTCTACAAGAACAGCTGGGTGTCCGGCATGTGGAACGTCCCCGGCTATCGCGTGGCGTCCAAGACCGGTACGGCACAGATGCCCGACGGTCGGGGCGGTTATTCCAAAGGGTACCTGGTGTCGGTGTCGGGCTTCGCCCCGGCGGATGATCCGCAGTACGTCGTTTCGGTCAGTCTCGCCGACCCTGTTAAACTGAACACGTCCGCTGCGCCCGCTCCGATCTTCCAAGAGGTCATGAGCCAGGTGCTGAAGAAATTCCGGGCGGTGCCCTCGGGGGAGCCAGCCCCTGACCTACCCACCTCCCGGTAAGAAAGTGAGCCCTGTGACCAACCTGGCACCGTCGGCTCTCCGTCCCCAGCATCCCGTTCCGCGGTCGTTGTCGGGATTGGTCGACGAATTCAATCTCGAAGCACGTGGCGATGTCGCCGGAATCTATGTGACCGGTGTGAGCCTCAGCTCGCGCTCCGTCGCCCCGGGAGACCTCTATGTCGGTGTTCCGGGAAAGCACACCCATGGTGCCTCGTTCGCCAGTGCCGCACGGGAAGCCGGGGCGGTCGCCGTGCTGACCGACGAGGCAGGTGCGGTTCTCGCTGCCGAGAGCGGACTGCCCATCGTCGTCACCGAAGACGCTCGCGCGGCATTGGGATCCGTTGCAGCCTGGATCTTCCGCACCGGCGAGAATCCGGCAACCCTGTTCGCCGTCACGGGCACGAACGGCAAGACCAGCGTCGTCTACCTGCTGTTTGGAATCCTGAATCAACTGGGCGTGACATCCGGCCTCACCTCGACCGCCGAACGCCGGATCGGAGACCTGGCCGTCACGAGTTCGCTGACCACGCCGGAGGCCAGTGAAATGCATGCGCTGCTGGCGCGAATGAGTGAAGCAGAAGTACGCGCTGTCGCCGTGGAAGTGTCCGCGCAGGCGCTCAGCCGCCATCGGGTGGACGGCCTTGTCTTCGACGTTGCGGCCTTCACGAACCTCAGCCATGACCATCTCGATGACTACACAGCCATGGACGCCTACTTCGAGGCCAAGCTCGAGCTCTTTCAGCCTGATCGGTCACGACGCGGTGTCATCACCGTCGATTCCGACTGGGGACGACGGATTGTGGACGAGTGCCGGATCCCGGTCACAACGATCAGCAACCAAGCTGAGATCCCCGCCGATTGGCACATGGTTGTGGTGGGCGAAAACGCCGCCTATACCGAGTTCGTCCTCGAAGGGCCTGACGGTCGACGTCTGCAGACTCGCGTGCCGCTCATGGGGTGGTACATGGCGGCCAATGCCGCCCTGGCCATCGTGATGCTCGTCGAGTCCGGTTTCGACATCGGGGCGATCGCCCAGGCGCTTGAAAGGGATGGCGGCATCAACGCCTATATCCCGGGTCGGGCCGAACTCATCTCCGGTGATCGTGGACCTCTCGTCTACGTGGACTACGGCCACAGCCCTGACGCATTCCTGAACACCCTCGCCGCGATTCGTAAATTCACTCCCGGCCGACTCATCATGGTGTTCGGCGCCGACGGTGACCGGGACCCGACCAAACGAGCTGACATGGGGGCCATTGCCGCGCGCGGCTCCGATGTCGTTGTCGTCACTGACTTCCACCCCCGCTTCGAGGACCCGGCGAGCATCCGGGCGACGCTGCTCGCAGCGGCGCGCGCAGCCGTGCCTGACGGCGAGTTCTATGAAGTGGCCGATCCGCAGACCGCATTCCGCACGGCCCTCTCGCTCGCGGGCGAGGGTGATACCATCCTGTACGCCGGCCCAGGCCACGAAAATTACCATGAGGTCGCTGGTGTCAAAATTCCGTATTCAGCTCGTGACGACTCCCGACAGGCACTCCGAGACGCAGGGTGGCTCTAGATGATCGCGCTTTCGCTCCAGAGTATCGCCGAGGCCGTCTCCGGCACGCTGCACCTTCCGGACGATTCCACACCTGCGCAGACAGTGGTCTCCGGCAGCGTGCACACAGACTCCCGTGACGTCACCTCGGGTTCGATCTTCGTCGCCAAGCCCGGTGCTGTCACGGACGGTCACCTGTTCGCCCCGTCAGCTGTCGAACGCGGTGCCGCACTGCTCATCGTCGAACGTGTCCTGGATCTTCCCGTGCCCCAGATCGTGGTCAGGGATGTCGTCACCGCCCTGGGCGCCCTCGCCTCACGAGTTGTCAGCCTGGTGCGGTCCGACGGCAAGTTGAAGATCGTGGCCGTGACCGGATCCAACGGAAAGACCACGACCAAGAACCTGCTCCGAGAGATCTTCACCCGGGTCGGGCCGACGGTGGCCGCACGCGGATCCTTCAACAATCAGGTCGGTGCGCCGATGACGATGCTCGAGGTGACGCGTGACACCGAGTACCTCGTCGTGGAAATGGGAGCGAGCGGCGTGGGCTCGATCGCACGACTGATCGACCTCGTTCGGCCCGACATCGGAATCGTGCTGACTGTCGGCCTGGCCCATGCCGGAGTCTTCGGCGGCTTGGACGCCACCGTCCGCACGAAGTCTGAAATGGTCACCGGCCTGCGTGAGACAGATGTCGCCGTCTTGAACGCCGACGACCCCCGGGTCGCCGGAATGTCCGCCGCAACCCGGGCCCGGGTCGTCTTCTTCGGTGAATACGGTGACGCAGTGGTACGCGCCGCCGGCGTGCGTACCAGCAGGGCCGGCACGACCTTCGACCTGAGCCTTGCCTCCGGTGAGAGCAGTCCGGTCTCGTTCCGCGTATTGGGCGAACACCATGTCACCAATGCCCTCGCGGCGGCCGCAACGGCGGACGCGATCGGAGTTCCGCTGGCCACAATCGTGGCCGCCCTGGAATCCGTTGAGCGCGCCGAACGCTGGCGCATGGAAGTCCTGGGCGGTCGTGACGGTGTGACCATTATCAATGACGCCTACAACGCCAGTCCTGACTCGATGATCGCCGCACTCAAGACCCTGGCCCAGATCGCTGAGCCGGGGGCTCGCACGATCGCCGTGCTGGGCGAAATGGCCGAACTCGGCGCCCTGACCGGCGAAGAGCACGACCGCGTCGGGTTGTTGGCTGTTCGGCTGAATATCTCGCAAGTGGTCGTGGTCGGGCGGGAAGCCCGACGTATGCACATCAGCACGATCAACGAGGGGTCGTGGGACGGTGAGTCCGCATACGTGGACACGGCAGACGAAGCCTTCATCCTGCTGCAGACCCTGATTCAGCCGGGGGACACCGTTCTGGTGAAATCATCGAATTCCGCGGGACTGCGCTTCCTGGGTGACCGGTTGGGAGACCTTTTCTCGTGAGAGCACTACTGCTGGCTGGCGCGTTGTCGCTTGCCTTCACCCTTTTTCTGACGCCGCTGTTCATCCGGCTGTTCCACAAGCTCGGTTGGGGACAGTTCATCCGGGACGACGGACCGAAGAGCCACCACGCCAAGCGCGGCACGGCGACCATGGGTGGAATCATCCTGATCTTCGGCGTCGTGATCAGCTTCTTCACAGCCAAACTCACCCAGGGCGAGCCGATCACGGCATCGCCGCTGTTGGTGCTGTTCATGATGGTCGGTCTGGGACTCGTCGGCTTCATCGACGACTTCCTCAAGACGCGCAACCAGCGTAGCCTGGGCTTGGGCGGCTGGTCGAAGATCGTCGGTCAGGTGATCGTTGCCGGTGTTTTCGCCTGGCTCTCCCTGCAATTCCCGAATAAGAACGGGCTGACGCCGGCGTCGACCCACATATCGTTCGTGCGGGACATACCCCTTGATTTCATGAGCCTCGGCGCAGTCGTCGGCCTCATCCTCTTCGTCGTGTGGATCTGCGTGATTGTGGCCGCAACGTCCAACAGCGTCAACGTGACCGACGGTTTGGACGGGCTCGCCACCGGATCATCGATTGTCGCGATCGGATCGTTCATCGTGATCGGGTTCTGGCAGTTCAACCAGTCCTGTTTCAACGGCGGGGCCGATTCGAGTGATTACTACCGTTGTTACGAGATTCGGGATCCGCTCGACCTCGCTGTCGTCTCAGCGGCCATCGTGGGCGGACTGATCGGATTTCTCTGGTGGAACACCTCGCCCGCCAAGATCTTCCTCGGCGACACCGGGTCTCTTGCTATCGGTGGAGCGCTGGCCGCTCTGGCGATCCTCAGCCGCACCGAACTGCTGCTCGTGCTGATCGGTGGCCTGTTCGTGATCGAATCCGGTTCTGTGATCGTGCAGCGTGCGTACTTCAAGATCACCAAGGGCAAACGTATTTTTCTGATGAGTCCGATCCATCACCACTTCGAACTCAAGGGCTGGGCGGAAGTCACGGTGGTCGTGCGTTTCTGGATCATCGGCGGGCTGCTGGTGGCTGCCGGCGTCGGCACGTTCTACCTCGAGTGGCTCTCGGCGGTGCCGAGCACATGAGTACCGACCGGAACCAGGATTCCAGCGGCCTATCCGCCGACCGCCTCGACGGGCTCACCAGCTGGCACGCGGAGTGGGCGGGCCTGCGTGTGGCCGTTCTCGGCCTGGGCGTGACCGGGTTCGCGGCTGCAGACACCCTCGCGGAGCTTGGAGCCGACGTTCTCGTTGTTGCGTCCGCGGCGCCCGATGAACGCATCCAGCTGTTGAACGTGATCGGCGTCGCCCTCGTGCAGGCGGATCTCTCCGAGGTCCCCCGCCAACTGAGCGAACATCAGCCGGAGGTGTTGATCGTGTCGCCCGGTTTCCACCCGGATCACCCGCTCTTGCAGTGGGCAAGCGCGCACGGAGTCCCGGTCTGGGGCGATATCGAGCTGGCCTGGCGCCTGCGGGACAAGGTGGGGATTCCGGCCGAGTGGTTGCTCGTGACGGGCACGAACGGCAAGACCACCACCGTCCAACTCGCCGCCACGATGCTTGCCGCAGCGGGCCACCGGGTTGCACCATGCGGAAATATCGGAGTTCCCGTACTCGACGCCGTTCGGGACCCGCAAGGGTGGGACGTGCTCGTCGTCGAGCTGTCGAGCTATCAGCTCCATCACCTGCCCCGTAACGGTCCGGGAGCGCTGGCACCCTGGTCGAGCGTGTGCTTGAACATCGCTGATGATCATCTGGATTGGCACGGTTCCGCCGAGGCTTACCGCGACGCGAAGGCGACTGTGTATTTCAACACCGGCGTCGCGTGCATCTACAACAAGGCTGATCTGGCCACCATGAGCATGGTGGAGAACGCTGAAGTGCGTGAGGGCGCACGTGCGATCGGTTTTGGGCTGGGCGTGCCCGGCCCGAGCGAATTGGGAATCGTCGACGGGATCCTCTGNGANCGAGCGTTCCTCGACGACCGGTTTGAGCGNGCTTTGGAGCTCACGACCGTGTCCGAGCTCGACCTGGCCGGCCTCTCGGCGCCGCACGTCGTCTCCGATGTGCTCGCAGCCAGTGCGCTGGCTCGATCCTTCGGCGTCGAGCCCGAAACGGTTCGGGATGCNTTGCGCACTTTCCACCTCGATGCCCACCGGATCGAGATCGTCGCGGTGCACGCCGGGATCCAGTGGATCGATGATTCCAAGGCCACCAACCCCCACGCCGCTGACGCATCACTGGCAGCCTATGATTCGGTCGTCTGGCTGGTGGGTGGACTGCTCAAGGGNGTGGACATCGATGCNTTGGTGCACAAGCACACGTCGCGATTGCGCGGCGCCGTCATCATCGGCGTCGATAGAACGGCATTGCGCGCGGCATTTGCGCGACACGCGCCGCTGCTGCCGGTCTTTGAGATCGATTCGGATGACACTGATCAGGTGATGAATAGCGCTGTCACAGCGGCCGGTGCGGTGGCGATATCGGGAGATGTCGTGCTGCTGGCCCCGGCGGCAGCCTCGATGGATCAGTTCCGCGACTACGCCGAACGCGGCACGAAGTTCAACCATGCCGTACATGAATTTCTTGGGAGGTGAGCGGTGTGAGCACCCCGCCACGCGCCCGGGCACCCCGTCCGCCGGGGCGTCCGGTGGCTCCGAGCGAGAGCNGCCCGGATGCTNGAGGCGAAGCTTCACGTCCGACGCCTGATTCAGAGAAATCGGCGCCCCACATCGCGGGAGCGTTCGCCCGGATCACCCTGGGGCGCGTGTTCAAGGCCGAGTCGACGAACTACTTCCTGCTCCTCGGGATCACCCTGTTCCTGGTCGCCTTCGGCCTGGTCATGGTGTTGTCCTCGTCGTCGGTGGATTCCTATTTAGCGGACGCGGGATTCTTCGGGGGGCTGCTCAGGCAGGGAGGCTTCGCCCTGATCGGGCTGCCGCTGATGCTGGTCGCCAGTAAAATGCCGATCGCTTTCTGGAAACGTGTCGCCTGGCCGGGCCTGCTGTTCACGTCCTTTCTCCAGTGCCTTGTGGTCTTCACCCCGCTCGGCTACACGATTGCGGGAAACACCAACTGGCTGTCCATCGGTGGCATACAGTTCCAGCCGTCGGAGGGCATCAAGATGGCCCTGGTCGTCTGGCTCGGAATGATCCTTGAGCAGAAGAAAGATCTTCTCGCCGACTGGCGTCACGTATTCATTCCCGTCTTCGGTGTCGGTGGCGGTTCAATCATGCTCGTCATGATCGGCGGTGACCTCGGCACGGTGATGATCATGGCCGGGATCCTGTTCGGTGCGCTCTTCTTTGCCGGCGTCAACTTGCGATTGCTGGCTATTCCGGTTGTCGCCGGCATCCTCGGAGCGCTGGTTCTGGCGTTGACCAGCAGCAATCGCCTCACCCGGATCATGAGCTTCATGAACGAGGGTTGTGATCAACTGGGCGGCGCCATCTCAGCCAGTTGTTGGCAACCCCTGCACGGAACCTGGGCCTTGGCCAATGGCGGCATCTTCGGTGTGGGACTGGGTAATTCAAAAGCGAAGTGGTCCTGGCTGCCCGCTGCGGACAACGACTATATTTTTGCCATCGTCGGCGAGGAACTGGGATTGATCGGCGCCATCGTGGTGCTGGGAATGTTCATCCTGCTGGCTTTCGCGTTCCTGCGCATCATGCGCGGCAGTACCAGTGTGATGTCCCGAATCACGACGGCGTCAGTCATGGTGTGGATCATCGGTCAGGCGTTCGTCAACATCGGCGTGGTCCTGGGGGTGTTCCCGGTGCTGGGAGTCCCCTTGCCGCTCATCTCCGCAGGCGGTACGGCGTTGGTGACGACGCTGGTGGCGATCGGAATCGTGCTTTCCTTCGCCCGTGGACAAGAATCAGGGAGTTCTGCGCGATGACGACGTACCTACTGGCCGGCGGAGGAACCGCCGGGCATGTCAACCCTTTGCTGGCCATCGCGGACGCCCTGATTGCCCGTGAGCCGGAGGCCGTGGTCATCGTGCTCGGCACCCGGGAGGGACTGGAGGCTCGCCTTGTGCCCCAGCGTGGATACGAGCTTGTCTTCGTGCCTCGAGTGCCTTTCCCGCGACGGCTGAATCGGCAGGCATGGGGGTTTCCCCGCAGATTCAATCGCGCCGTCGCCGGGGTCGCCGAGTTGATTCGCCTCCGGAAGGTGGACATCGTCGTCGGTTTCGGGGGATTCGTCTCGACGCCGGCCTATCTGGCCGCCCGCCGAACCAAGGTTCCGATTGTGATCCATGAGGCCAATGCCAAGCCGGGCCTGGCGAACAAGGTGGGTGCGCTGTTCACCACTCATGTCGGGGTTGCTTTTGCCGGAACGCCGATTCGGCACGCCCAGTTCGTCGGCATGCCGCTGCGAGTTGAGATCGAGAAATTGCACCGAGACGCCGTTCGATCTGAAGCGCAGGATTTCTTCGGCCTCGACCACGACAGGAAGACCCTGCTGGTGACCGGGGGATCCCTGGGCGCACGCCGGCTCAACAACACCGTCGTCCAGGCGGGGACGTCACTGATCGCGGCCGGATGGCAGGTGCTGCACATCACCGGTGAACGCGGCGAGGTGACCGATCCGAAACTGGAGCACTACCGCATGATCGCGTACTGCGACCGGATGGACCTCGCNCTCGCTGTGGCCGATTTCGCGGTCTCCCGCGCCGGGGCGGCAACGGTGAGTGAGCTCTGTGCCCTGGGAATTCCCGCTGTGTACGTTCCGTATCCGGTGGGTAACGGCGAACAGCGCTTCAACGCCGCCGGCGCAGTCCAAGCCGGCGGCGCACTTCTGGTCGAGGATTCAGCGTTCCTGCCCGACTGGATGGAAAGCGAGTTGCTTCCGGTGCTGGCCGACACGCTGCGGCTGGGAACGATGGGCCGGGCGGCGGCATCTGTCGGTGTGCGGGACGGTTCCGCACGACTGCTGGAAGTCATCCGGACGGCCCATCAACCGGGCGGGACCGGTCCTGGCGCGTAACGTTGTTGCGGAAGCACCTGTTTCACATCATCACCCGATTCGTCCTCAATCCGAGAAGAGCGTAAACAACTGTGATCAAACCCGACCTCACTATCACCGTCGGTGACGACCTGGGCGCCGTTCATTTCGTCGGAATCGGCGGATCAGGGATGAGCGGAATCGCCCGGCTCTTCCTCGGCAAGGGCTATACCGTCACGGGTTCTGATGTCAGGGAATCGGACAACATCCTTGCGTTGCGCAAGCTGGGCGCAAGCATCGCCATCGGCCACGATGCGGCCAATGTGGGCAACGCGGACACCGTGGTCGTCACCGGCGCACTGTGGCAGGACAATCCGGAATACGTGCTGGCCCAGGAAAAGGGGATCCCGGTGCTGCATCGGTCGCAGGCCTTGGCCTGGCTGATTCGCAAGCAGCGCCTGGTGGCCGTGGCGGGTGCGCACGGTAAGACGACGTCGACGGGAATGATCGTGACGGGTCTCCTCGGGCTGGGGCATGACCCGAGCTTCGTCAACGGCGGAGTCATCGAGTCTCTCGGCGTCAGCTCAGCCGGTGGATCAGAAGACCTCTTCGTGGTGGAAGCCGATGAGTCTGACGGTTCATTCCTGCTCTATGACACCGACATCGCACTGGTCACCAATGTGGATCCGGATCACCTCGACCACTACGGTTCGCTTGAAGCCTTCGAGGCAGCGTTCGTCGATTTCGCCGACCACGCCACGGAACTGGTCGTCATCTCCTCCGACGACGTCGGTGCCGTGCGCGTGACGAACCGGCTGGCCGACCGTCGGGTGATCACCTTCGGTGGGGCGGCCTCCTCGGACGTGCGCGTGCACTCGATTGTGACCGACGGCCCGGTTCGATTCGTCGTTGCGTGGCAGGGGGCGGACTATCCGGCGACCCTCAGGATTCCCGGCAAGCACAATGCCATCAACGCGGCTGGAGCGTTTGCCGTGCTGGTCGGTCTCGGTCTGGATCCTGCGGCATCCCTGCAGTCCATCTCGGATTTCGGCGGCACTGAACGGCGATTCGAGCTGCACGGCATCGTTCGAGGCGTGAGCGTCTACGACGACTATGCCCATCACCCCACCGAGGTCGCTGCGGCCCTCGCCGCCGCACGCACCGTGGTGGGACAGGGGCGTATCATCGCGGTCCACCAACCGCACCTCTACAGCAGGACTCGCCTGTTCGCCCAGGAATTCGCGGACACCTTGGAGGCCCACGCCGACCAGACGATCGTGCTGGACGTGTACGGCGCTCGGGAAGATCCGGAACCGGGTGTGACCGGGGCCCTCGTGGCCGACCGTTTCAGCGACCCGTCCCGGGTGGCGTTCATTCCGGACTGGCAGGACGCCGCTGACCATCTCGCGTCGATCGCCCGCGACGGGGACTTCGTTGTCACTCTCGGTTGCGGCGACGTCTATCGGATCGTGCCGCAACTTCTTGAAGCGCTCCGTGCGACCGGCGAATAGCCTGGACTCGGTATGAGACGACCAGGTGGCTTCGATAAGCCGGCGGATTCCTCGCGAGCTCCCGCGTCGGGGAAGCCGGTCGGCGCGAAGGGACCCGCCCGTCCGGCGAGCATTGCCGGTGCCGGATCGGTCGTACCTCCACGATCCCGCGCTGCCGGTTCGTCGTCCGAAGGGAGAGAATCGACCACCGAGCGGATCTCCGTTCAGTTGGCCCCGGTCTCGGGCATCGGTTCCCGTTCGGCCGGGAAGGGCGCCGAACAAAACGGCACCGCTGTGGCGCAGGCGGTTCTGCGAGCCGCCCAACGGGCACGGAAGCGGTTTGAACGTGCGGAGGTGCGCCGGTTCACACTACGATCGCGCCGACGTCGCATCGGCTGGCTTGTCTCCCTGGGAGCGATCGTGATCGTGCTGGGCGGCGTGATCGGGGCGGCGTACTCTCCGCTGATGGCGCTGCGCACGATCGAGGTTGTCGGAACGCAGCGCATCGCAAACGACTCGCTGGTGGCCGCGCTCGGTGACCAGTTGGGAACGCCGCTNCCGCTGATTGACTTCACCCAGGTGAAAGCCGAATTGGGACGGTTTCCNCTGATCCAAAGCTTCGTCACCGAAAGCCGNCCTCCCGGAACCTTGGTCGTGCGCATCGTGGAACGCGAACCGATCGGCGTCGTGACGGGAGCAGCTGGTTTCGACCTGGTCGACATCGCCGGCATCGTCATCGACAGCAGCGTGGCCCGGCCGGATGGTTACCCGCAGATAGACGCGCCGAGCGGAATCGGCAGCGCGGGGTTTCTGGCTGCCGGAGCCGTCATCCAGGCCCTTCCTGAGGGCATCCGTTCGCAACTTGATTCTGTCGCGGCCGCAACGAAGGACGATGTGACGCTCAATCTCGTGGGCGGGGCGAAAGTAGCGTGGGGAAGCGCGGAACAGTCCGAATACAAGGCTGTCGTGCTCGCGGCTCTGATGGTGGGGCATCCGGCCGGCAGTGTCAATGAGTATGACGTGTCTTCGCCGAACAGCGCCGTATTGCGGTGAGTCAAGAGGATAAACTTGAAACACTTTGCGACACGCGGGCCCGCCTCCCCAGACGGTGCCCTGTCGCATCTAGCTTCGAATCAGCAATTGCATACTCAGCATAACTTTAAACTTCGAGTAGAGGTTTAGGGTTCCACCGGAGGCCGGACGTGTCAAACAACCAGAATTACTTAGCGGTC